>Ga0187842_1000545_pt1 | contig 18726 bp, 17 predicted proteins | sample SpaLakP09_SKY_41_FD_134514 | JGI IMG/M metagenome (GOLD analysis project Ga0187842, IMG submission 134514) | Oligotrophic lake water microbial communities from Sparkling Lake, Wisconsin, USA - SP09_SKY_41 | ecosystem: Environmental > Aquatic > Freshwater > Lake | place: USA: Sparkling Lake... | reverse complement strand
ATTTCTTTGCCTTTTTTATAATCTAAACAGCCAAGTAAGCCTTTAATGATCAAGTCACTTGCCTTATTAAAACTATCAGCGGGCATCTGATCATTTTCTAGCGCCTTTTTTGCGGTCGTTAAATGATCAAATATGCGCTCATGAATCAACACAATAAGCTCGCGGGCATCAGCCGCCATCACCGAGGTTAAGTTATTTCCATCTGCGTATTTCAAGGCTGCTCTATTCATGATTATTCTTTTCGAAATCTATCAATTAACTAGTTATTATTCTGACCGTCGACTAAACCTGCTAATGCGCTGGTTAAAGCGCTGCTAGTGTTATTCAACTTGAATAATAGCGCATTTAAGCTGGAGTACTGGCTGATATAGCTTTTTTCCTTAGAATCGAGGCGCATTTGCAATGCCACCTCTTTTTCACTCATTTGATACAGAGTATCTTGTTCGTTACTAATGGATTCACTTAGATCACCACCAGACTGAATCTGTGAGGTCAAAAAAGCATCAAGATTGTCAGTATCAGAAAAACTCGTTGAGCCGATATTGATTCCAGAGGCTAAGATAGTTGCAATACCGTCTGTACTTGCATAATTTACCGCATTAAATTCAAGCGTGCCGTCTGAGTTGATATCTATGCCTAGCTCATATAAATCTAAGACAGTAGAAACGCCACCACTTTCATAAGTAATGCCCTCGGAAAGCATAGACTTAATTTGATTAATAAAAAACAAGGCTCCAGGCGATCCGGCCAAGGAACCAGGTGCAGTAGAACTATCGCCCTTTTGAGTTAGTTTTTTGGACGTCGCAGTAAGGTCATTGAACGCAGTGATAAATGCCTGGATAACTTCCTGTCCGTTATCAGGGCCGGCTGCCAAAGTGATGTTGGCAATACCAGTACTAACTAAATTAAATGTTGTACCAGATAGTACATCATCAACATTATTCGTTGTTCTAGTAAACTCCATTAATCCATCTAAAGTAAACTCTGCGTCTTGAGCTTGATTGCCATAAGCAGTCGTCGAAGGACCGGCAAGTGCTGCAGCTGATGAGATTGGATGCGAGCCTAATGAACCATTCACACCAAAAGTGACATCATTGTCTTGGCCAGATTGGGTGCCTTGAATGATTAGAGCGTATTGTCCAGATGTCGTCTGAGTAATGCTAGCGGCAACGCTTAAGCCTAGTCCGTTGATAAAGGTACTCAAATCCTCAATAGTAGTTGTACTATCTACAGATAAGCTATTAAGTTGTCCAGCGACCGTGAGATCAAATGTGCTGCTATCGAGGAAGCCGACCAAAGCATCGCTAGTCGTAAAGTCTGAATCTGCAAAAATGTACTGGGCAGGTTTGGCTAGCTGAGTAACAGTGATTTGGTGGTTACCAATTAAGGCACCGGTTGAACTAGATACCGTGACTGCTGATTCATTTGAGCTACTGGCAACTGCAGCAGAGTAAGAGTCTGGATTTTCAACAGCCTGAAGGGCTGTTTGAAATGCTGACACCTTACTTTTTAGCTGACCCAAATCACTAATAATTAAATTTTGACTCTTAATTTTTGACTGAAGGGTAACTAAAGGCCTGTTTTCTATGGCCATTAAACCTTCGACCATGCCAGCTACGTCAATTGCTGCCGTGCCGGAGCTGATGCCAGATGTAGCCATTTTAATATTGCCTTTAAAGTCAGCTGAGAAAATTGATGATTTCTATTAATAATGCAAGATTCGTGCCGTATTTAAGAGAAGCTTACGATCATGCTTTTTGATTCACAAGGGCTGAAATTTGGGTCAAGCTATGCGCTATTCTAAGCATCTCTTCTGATGGCAATTGTCTGACCACCTCACCAGTTGCGGGATTGGTCACTCTCACAATGTGGTGACCCGTCACTCCATCAATTGAGAAATTCAAATTCCGACCCATGGTACTTACAAACTTTTGCATTTGCTCAGCTGCTTTAGCTACTGTTTCGCGTGATGGCTGTGTAACCTGGTTAACGTTGGAAGGCTTAAATTCTGCACTGGCTGCCGCTGCAACAACCACCGCATCAGTGTTTGTTTTCCCAACCGCACCAGAAGTGGTTCCGTTAGGTTGATTTAACTTAGACGAACTAGCCGCAGATGAAGCTACGCTTCTTGCTGTTATCTCGCTCATCTTTTACTCCTTAAAAAGTTAATAGGAGCCAGCTTTTATCCTGGCTCCTGACTATCATAGTGAATTACTTCAACAGAGACAAGATCACGTTTGGCATCTGATTAGCCTGGGCTAACATTGCAGTAGATGCTTGCTGCATGATTTGACCCTTAGTTAACTGTGCAGTCTCTGAAGCAAAATCAGTATCCACAATGGCCGAGCGCGCTGCGGTTAGATTGGCACTCTGTGCCTGCAAGTTTTGAGCAGAGTAAGTGGCGCGCGAAATCATCGCACCCATCTTGGCTCGCTCTGAAGAGATGTTCAACAAATCTGTGTCAATACTTGAAAAGCTGCTAGACGTTGATGAAATAGCTGCATTTGCTGTTACAAAATTAATTGTAGTAGTAGTCTCTACACCAGACTGAACAGCATAAGTTGTGCCTGTTGCTGTTCCAACTAAGTCTCTACCGTTGTACACGGCTTCCTGTCGGGTTAGGGAAATTTGTGAAACGATCGCTGCAGCTTCAGTCGTGATTTGTGCCGCTTGATCGCTACTTAAGGCTGAATTTCCCGCCTGTGTACCCAATGATTTCATGCGTAACAACATGTCTTGGATTGTTGCAAGCGCTGTTTCTGTTACTTGTGCCATACCAATAATGTCACTCAAATTACGGGCTGCCTGATCAATGCCGTAAATTTGAGACTGCATACCCATACTAATTGCTAGGCCAGCAGAGTCGTCCCTCGCACTATTAATACGCAAGCCAGATGAAAGGCGCTGTACTGAAGTTGCTAGTTTGCCTTGGGCCGCGCTCAAATTATTTTGAGCATAAATCGATGCCATATTGGTGTTGATTACTGTTGCCATGTTTTTCTCCGTTATTTCAAGTTAATTTCAAGTTAGAGAGGATCAACATCAAATAGCTCCTCATACCTATCTATTTACGGTGAGGCTTGGGAAAGTGTTTAGGTATTCCTCACTCTGATTTCTTGTGCACGCGTTTAAAACCATAAGTCGCTGATTTTATTAATTTTATTTCCATAAAGATGTAAGTAATCAATCACTTATTACAGCATAATTTGCTTTACTTTGATCTAAAGTGGGGCGTTAGCGGCAGATGAATAATGCTGTGAATGGACTAATCTGCATCCCTAATATCCGTACAAATCATGGCATCTAGTTAATAAAGATCTTTCTTGCATTAATAACGAAATTATCACTAGAATGATTCTTAGGGCTAGTTTTCGACCATTTATGAAAGTTTTTTCCCATGAGCATGGAATTTGACAATCCCCGTTTACAAGCTGGTATTTCTAACTTAGAGCGCGGTCGCTTCGAGGCTGCTTTTGAGGTCTTTTTTGACATTGCAGTGAATGAGGCTGATGAAGAAGCCGCTTTTGCTCTGACCAGAATGTGCTTTGATGGGCAATTAAACCCTGAACAGGTCAATAAGCTATTTGAATGGCTCAATTCGTATAGCCGAGAGAGTAATGGCTATGCCAACTTCAATGTAGGTCTGATGTATGAATTGGGCATGGGTGAAATCGCCCGTAATGTGAAAACAGCGGTGCAATATTATGAAAAAGCCATCAAAGATGAGGTTTTGGATGCTTATTGCAATCTAGGCAATATATATGTATTCGGAACAGGCTTGGACCAAGGGGTGCCCAAAGACATCCCTCGGGGCATCGAATTGCTCACGGTGGGAGCTAATGCGGGTAGCCGAGTGGCAGCCTATAACCTGGGCACTTTATATGAAAAAGGCACTGCTATCGCCCAAGATTATGATCAAGCCTTCTATTTTTTGACGCTAGCCACCCTTCAAAAACATGAACACGCACACCGTTGTCTGATTATTTTTGAAAAGGCGATTAAGGGTGATTTCACTAAAGTCTATGATGCTGCAGAGCAGCAATACTGGAAAATCCAAAATATGCGCAAACTCTATCGCTCGCTGTAGTAATTGCGTTCATTAGCTATAGCAAGGAGAGCGTCGCCTTAGATATATTGATGTCGCTTTCTAGCCCCCAGTAAAAGGTCGCTGGGAGGAAGATCAAGAACATTTGCTAACTATAAAGTTGCTTGGCATTTCAAAATACTGAAAGATTCCAAAATTCAAGCCTATACTGGAACGAGCTACCTTACGGTAGTCGTGAAGGAAGGTACTGTTTTCCTTGACTGGTCCTAAGAAAGGTTCTCCATGTCCAGCGCCATTAATGACTCAATTCCACAGCCGCCTCTGTTAGTTCCCAAATCATTAATTGCCACTAAAACCCCGGTCAGTGACCCTAATAGCAACGCCAGTATTCCGGTTTCTGTCACAAAGATTAAAACAACAGCGGAAATCACGGCCACGGCACCACTGCAGCTTGGCTCAAGCACGATTCATCTCAAAGCCTAGGCGTAGGTCACACGTTCGAATCGTGCTTAGCAGGCCAAAAACTTCAAAGCCAAAAGCAAATAAAACACAGCTTGCAGGACCTCAGCTCTCAAGAAAAGCAATGCATGTCTTTTCTTTCCGCATTAACGACTGAGGGGCAAACTTGGTCTACCCAAGATCGTGACCAGCAGGTCGTGTGGAAATTTTTGCCTTTTTTCACACTTTTGGGGCTTTTTTACCCCTATTTTTAGTACGGATGGGGTATATTTAGTGGCAAATATTTCCTTTTCTACCATATATAGTGTTTTTGTTACTTTTTTACGTTTTTACTTTTAAGGCAATTTTTGAAGACTTTCTTCACGTCCTCTTGTTTAGCCGCACTGATTAAGATATGAAGATCTTAGGTTTTGAGCTCTCTAAGCTACAGCCATCCTCCCAAGGTGCTATACCGGTCTTAGTATTGCTGGTCTTAATTATGATGCTGGTGCCTTTGCCAGCAATTCTCTTAGATGTGCTCTTTACTTTTAACATTGCTCTGTCAATCATCGTCCTCTTCACGGCGATCAATATTAAGAGCTTTAAGGACTTTGTTGCATTTCCAACGGTGTTGCTACTCACCACATTGCTACGCCTTTCCCTTAACGTAGCTTCTACCCGAATTGTGCTGATGGAAGGTCACAAAGGCACCGATGCTGCCGGAAAAGTGATCGAGGCCTTTGGCGTGTTCCTCATTGGGGGTAATTTTGCCGTTGGTATTGTGATCTTTATCGTGATCACCATTATTAACTTTGTGGTCATCACCAAGGGCTCAGGGCGAGTTGCCGAAGTTTCTGCCCGTTTTGCCTTAGATTCAATGCCTGGTAAACAAATGGCAATCGATGCGGATCTCAATGCCGGTCTCATTCAACAAGAAGAGGCTAAATCACGACGCGCTGATGTGGCTCAAGAAGCGGACTTTTTTGGCTCCATGGATGGTGCCTCCAAGTTCGTGCGGGGCGATGCCATGGCGGGCATCATGATTTTGGTCATCAACCTCATTGGTGGCATATTAATTGGGGTTTTGCAGCACAATATGGATTTTGGTAAAGCCTTAGCTACCTTTGCGGCTCTGACCATTGGTGATGGCTTGGTTGCGCAAATCCCAGCACTGATTATTTCTACTGCGGCGGGTATTTTGGTGACTCGCGTTGCCACCGAAGATGATTTTTCTGGCCAGGTCTCTAAGCAATTTGAAGCCAATAGCAGTGCTCTAGGAGTGGTATCTGGGGTATTGGGAATCCTAGGGGTTCTGCCGGGTATGCCACACTTTATTTTTCTAGGCTTTGCCGCACTCTTTGGGGGGCTCGCCTACTTGGCCCATCAAAAGATCAATCGCCAAGCCAAAGCAGCTGAGTTAGCTGCCTCGCAGCCAGCCGCTGTCAATCAAGAATTGGAATGGAAAGATGTCCCAATTGTCGAGCCCCTTTCTTTAGAACTAGCCTATCGGCTCATTCCGCTAGTGGATAAAGGCGATGAAAGTGACTTAATTAAACGGATTCGGGCAATTCGGCGCAAGTTTGTGTCACAGGTCGGCTTTTTAATTCCTTCTGTGCATATTCGCGATAACCTGCAACTCAATGCCGAAACCTATCGTATTTTGCTTTACGGTGCCGAGGTAGGTCGTGGTCAATGTTTGCCTGATCGCCTTTTAGCAATTCAGCAAAGTGGTAATGAAACCCTGCCAGGAATTGAGGTAAAAGATCCCACCTTTGGCATGCCTGCCGTATGGATTGATCGTAAGCTACGCGATGAGGCAATTTCCAAAGGCTATACAGTAGTAGAGCCAGCCGTGGTGATTACCACCCATTTAGATCATTTAATTCATCAGCATGCCGATGAGCTCCTAGGGCGCCAAGAGACTCAAGATTTAATTGATCACTTTAAGATGAGTTACCCCAAGCTAGTAGAGGATGTCATCCCCAAAGTGGTAAGCCTTGCCCAGTTACAACGTCTTTTACAGCTCTTGCTTGATGAGAATATTCCGATTAAAGATATGCGCACCATTTTAGAAGTGGCTAGTGAGCATGCCGCCAAACTGGGTGATCCGCTTGAAGTTTTGTCCCACATACGCTATGCGCTAAGACGCACTATTGTGCAAGACTCGCTCGGTGAAGGTAGCTCATTCCAGGTGCTGGGGATTCAGCCAGAGTTTGAGCGCTTAATTGAGCAATCCATTGGCCAAGGGGCTATCGCACCAGATGGCCTCATTGAACCCTCGCTTGCAAGGATGTTTGGTGAAGAAGTCATTAGTGGGGTTCAAGAGTTAGAGAGTCAAAATCTTCCGCCGGTCATTGTCAGTGGTACCCGAACCCGCATGACGCTATCGCGGATTGCCAGACGGGTCTGCCCTCAAGCCATTGTTTTAGCCTTAAGTGAATTACCGCCCACATCCAATCTCGAGTTTTACAAAGTACTTTGTGCCCAAACAGGCAATAACCCTTAAAATAATCATAGCAACCCTATTTGGAGCAACGCCATGGGCCCCCAAAAATTTACAGCCTCTAGTTCGGCAGAAGCCTTAAAGCAGATCCGTAAGCGCATGGGCCCGGATGCCATGGTGATCTCGACGATGGATATCGACCAGGGTGTGGAGATTATTGCGATTAGCTCCGAAGATCTTGCTTCACTTTCAGACCGCTCAGTGACCAGTAGTAAAAGTGTAAAAAAACCAGTGGGCTACACACCCAATTACTCCTCGGATAGACCGATTGGACGCAGTAACTTAGGTAGTAAGTTTGGCTCTAGCTTTGATCGCGCCATTGCACCGCCAAGCGCTCGCAATCCCTTTAGCGCAGACTTGCCTTTGGGCTCTTTACGTCGCAATCCCGCTAGAGTCGAGCGCTCTGATCGCTCAGAGCGATCAGTCAGGGCCCCAGGCTCCGAAACTTTTACGCCAGCTTCTTTTAATGGCGCTGAACGCATCCGTCGCGGCGATGCAAATGTCATTAATCCATCGAATAACGATGCCTTCTTTAGTGCGAGTACTAGCGCCGCCGTTAGCGCAAAAAAGAAACAAGATGCAGTTGCCTTTGCAGAAGCAAAAGCAGATGCTAAAGCGGCACTCAATCCAGCCCCGATTATGAATGAAATGCCTACAGCTAGTTCTTCAAGTACTACCAGTGCTACGCCCTCAACCTTGGCAAGCATCAGCAGTGATTCCACATCTGCAGTAAGTGCTCTGTCATTACCTGCAGCGGTAAGCTCTCCCAAAGTAGAGCAATTACTCGCTGAAATTAGTGAAGTAAAGTACTTGCTGCAATCACATGTGGCTGGTAACTTATGGGGCAACATACAACAAGAAAGCTCCCACGTAACAGAGATTGTGAAGCACTTAATCAATAGTGGCTTTTCTCCTAAATTGTGCGCTCAAATTGCGCGCAATCTACCAGATGATTTTAATACCCAACAACTCATTAAAAATGCGCGCGAGCAAGTCAAGTGCTTAATCAAAACTTCTAGGGCGTTTGATATCTTTGATCGCGGTGGTGTCTTTGCCTTTATTGGACCGACTGGCGTGGGAAAAACTACCACTGTTGCCAAGATTGCAGCGCGTTGTGTTCTACGCTATGGCCGCAACCAAGTGGCCCTTCTCACTACTGACACCTACCGAATTGGGGCCCAAGAGCAACTTAAGACCTATGCAAAAATTTTAGGTCTGTCTGTTACGGCTCTGCGAGATAGTGAAGATTTAGCAGCCAAGATTAAAGAATTCTCTAATCGCAAAATTATTTTGCTTGACACCGCAGGTGTGAGCCAGCGGGATACGCTCATGGTTGAGCAATGCCAACTTCTTCAGAATGGATCAGAGCGTGCAAAGCGAATTTTAGTGATGAGCTCTACTACGGATTTACGCACCCAAGAAGAGGTGATTAATTTGCATAACCAGGCAATGCAAAATACCCATCACAATAAATTAGACTCTGTCATCATTACCAAAATTGATGAAGCGGCCCACTTAGCGCCCGTGATTGATAGTGTTATTCGTCATGATTTGTCGATTCTGTTTGTTTCAAATGGTCAGCGGGTGCCAGAAGATTTAAGTCTGCCTGATATTAACTATCTGAGTCATCGCGCTATGGCAATGCGGGCTTTTTCTGAAACGTTTTCTATTACCGACGAACAGGTTCCCGCTATTTTGTCTGATCACCTAGGCGACTGGATTCGCAAAGTCAATTCATGAACACAGCAGTAAGTGGTAGTGATCAAGCCGAGGGGCTGCGTAATATTTTTGGTGCAGAACTGTGTCGTGTTATTTGCATTGCAAGTACCTTAGATGCAGACAGTACCATCCATTTAGGGCATGGTACTGCCCAAAGTCTGAAGCAACACAATAACCATGTTTTACTGGTCGATGAAATACCCCTTGCGCAACGTAAAACAATGTCTGGATTTTTATATCCCACCCGTTATGATTTAGGTCAAGTCTTTAATAATGCAGTGCCCCTAGTGCGAAGTATTCGCCAGATTGATGAATATCTTTGGTATGCCACCAGTACCAAGCTTCGATCTGAAGTTGAGCATCGCTTTGCAAAATATCCCCAGCTTGACGTCCGACTTATCCAAGAGCAAATGGATATTGACTATGTCATCTTCCCCACGATTGATCCACAAGCCCAAATCGTGGCATTTTATGGAAGCAATATTCAGCGAATTTTAGTAACCGCAGGTGATCAAGCATCGCTTACCAAGGCCCTCGTCATGTTGCGCCAAATGGCTATTTTCCAAGTGGATGAACCCCTAGCAGTCATCATCGTTGGGGGAGAAGATGAGTCTGCTGGTACCGTTGCCTTTGAGCGACTACAAAACGCTGCCAGATCTGCCTTGCATGAGGAGATTGAATTTATTGGCTGGATTGCTGCAGTAACAGCTCGGCGGGTCACATTAGATCCCGATGATCAGAGTTGGAATCCGCCAAGCGAAGGCCCTCAAGAAGAATTTGTTTTGCCGATGGGGTTTTTTAAGGCAATTTCTGCGAAAATTAGCAGTTAAGTACTTGGTAATACACCTTTAACCCCGCCTTTAAGCGATTAAGCGATCTGTCATTGAAGCCTTCTAGTTATTTTACATCCCTAGATATTGATGAAGCCATTCGCACGCATTTACCCTTGGTAAAGCGGATTGCCCACCAAGTTTGCTCTCGCTTACCGCCGAATGTTGAAGTAGACGACCTTATCCAAGAAGGGTTGACCGGTTTATTAGATGCTCTAAAGCGCTATGAACCCCAACCCAATTTACCGTTTGAAGCCTATGCTAAAACTCGCATTCGGGGGGCTATCTATGACTCCTGCCGCAAAAATGATATTTTGCCGCGTAATCAGCGCGATGAATTGGTTGGTATAGAAAAAGTCACTCGCAAATTAGAGCAAACCTTGGGACGTCACCCATCAGAAAAAGAAATTGCCCAAGGCGCTGATTTGAGTATTGAGGCATACCACGCCATCATCACTAACATGGTGCATTTAATGCCTCTGGATGATTTATCTGATGATCTCATGCCTTCAGATACCGATGAATCTGACCCGATGCGCTCTGTAGCAATGAGTCAATTCGCAGAACGGATAGCCCAAATTTTGTCAGGCTTACCGGATAATGAAAAATTAGTGATGGCCCTGCATTATCAAGAAGATCTGTCTTATCGAGAAATTGCTCTGGTCATGAATATTACCCCTGGGCGCATTAGCCAAATACATACGCAGGGCATGATCCGCATTAGGGCAAAACTCAAATCCTAGGTCATTAAAAGCTTTTTGTTCTAGACTTTGCGAGACAGAACACCGCCTACTGATCCTGGCACTCCTCCATCACTTCCATAAGTAGCGCTTGGGGCTTGCTGTGCGATAAAAGACTGCATGGCAGAGCTGCGTTGCATGGCTAAACGAATCAAGTCGCCATTGATTTGATGATTAACTGAGGCTTCATCTAATAGCGCTAATAATTGTGTAGTTTGTGCCGACTCAAATTGGTGGATATCTTGCTTGAGCTTGTCAGTGCCGCCTGGATAACTCTGAATTGCATCCAAAGCCTGATTGGTGCTATCCAATGATTCTGGCAATCGATCCATATCATTGGCTTCTAAAGCAGTACGAAGATCTTTAATAGCGCTCGCAATTTCCTTTAAGAACTTTAGTAAATCATCAAAGGACATTGATGGATGCGGTTTTACCATCTTAAGGAAAAATTTCTATGAATAAAAAATGGGGAAGTAGCTCAGTGAGCTCGCAATGCAGACTCTAAGTGCAGGTAAAAAGATTAAAGCAAAAACAATAAATCAAGCAGGTTCTAGAAACTTAGCTTTGGGGGCGATTTGGTTTTTGCCCAATTGCTGCGACTACATCTTTTAACATTGCCTGAGAAATTTGGGCGTAATCAATCTCAAATTGACCGCTGGCTACTTTATCACGCAGTTTTTTAATGAGCATGTCATCGCTAACCTGATTAGCGGCGCTAGTACTACTTTGCGCCTCAGCCAACTTGGCTGTAAGCCCAATATCCAGGTTTACTGCAGGGCGACTCACTGCTGATGCTGGGGTTTGATTTAATGCAGTATTGGCAGTCGAGTTCGAGCCTGGCACAGGTTTAGCTGTTCCAGCATTTGGCGGAATTAGTGGTGCATTCTCGTTAATCTTCATCTCATTCTCCTCAATACTGCCTAGTAAATCTAAATCTTTAAACTTCCTACAACCCAATATTACTGCAAATTAGCGATTTATTCCATACTAACGCTAATAATTCCCGGCCTCAATACTTTGCCTTGTAAAACCTGCCCGTCGGATAAGCGAACTCTCACCATATCCCCAATCATTCCAGGGGTTTGGGCAATGCCTTCCCCTGAAACCTGAAAATCTTTACCTGTCAATTGAATCCTAACATGATCTCCTACCTTTATTACGGCAGATTCTTTTAAATCGTTTAGCCCAATTGGCATACCCATTTGTAAAGATTTACCCAAAATCCGCTCATAAGCTGCCCTAGGGTTTCGAAGGACATCATCTGGTAGGACGGTTAAATCACCCTCTATTACCCGAATATCCCCAATTTCAAGCTTTTGACCAAAAGGCAGGTAGCGGCTGGCAACAACATAGTCTCCATAAGCATGAATATTGACCTGGACATTGATTAACCAAGCCGCTTTAGTACAACGCAATTGGATCGTGGACCTGCCCCATAAACGCGCGCCTGGAGGGGTCAAAATCTCAACGCTACCACCCAAGCAGGCTGGAATAGTCAGATTAGGCTCTAACCACTCGGTCTCTACCCGCAAGCCATTGACGGTAGGACTTTTTTGAATAAATCGCTTAATAGCTTGCTCAATATCTGGAGGTAAAGCAGCATGAAGGCTTTGTGACAGCGTACAAAATACCAGCCCAATCAAAAAACGATTAAAAAGAGGCATTATTTGGCAAACCGATCCAAAGCTACCCAAGGGTACACATTATTCATGCCATCTAAGGCCATACCAGCTAACCAATAAGGTCGCGCCAATAATTTTGGAATATTGAGGTGGACATTCATATTCTGAACCCCTAAAAATTCATGGGCATAAATAGAGTAAGGCTGATTGCCAACTTGCAGGTTAATCATCCTTGAGGGATGCAAAATCTCGCCCAATGCATCGACCTTGCTATCGACTGGCTTATTGATAGCCTCTTCCCCTAAATATTGAATTGCAGAAATGGCATAGTTTTGTCCGTGTCGCCCAAAAAAGACCATTGGCATTCTTAATAAACTCGATGGGCAGGATAAACGCACCCCTTCATGATGTATTTCGAGTGACCCTCCAATTTCAGCCAGCATTTTGCCTGCTGCCAAAAGATGTTCCGCAGATAAGGATATGTGATCTAAATCGATAAAAATCATTAAGTCTTGCTGAACTGCAAAAATACTCGGGCAAGGCGGCAAGATGCTAATGATCGTAACTAGTTGTTGCACGATCTCAGGATCGGCATACACCTCATCAATCAAGAGCTCCTCTGTTAAATTCTCAAATATATGACGCAATGATTGTTGACCAGATCTAGTGAGCTCATCTTGCTCACGCCCGAGCAAGAAATCGAGTTCCACACCATTCCAGTTGTCGGTCTTAGTAACTAAACTGCGCGCCACTTGCATACGATTGAGGTTATGAGCACGATTTAAGGAAAAGTGCTTATCTAAGAAACGCTGGCTACCAGAATAATCTAATGAATTTTCGCGCTCTAGAGGACGAGTCAAACCCTCGGGAAAAGAAAATGCTTTGGGCTCAGGAGGAGTAAAAACCACCGGGGAATCCTCTTGAAGGCGTGGTGCAAATAAAGCACTCAATTCTGCGATAGAAGGTTCTGGTGATAACTCAGGTGCAGTTGGGGCAACTGCAGCAGCAGGCAACTCAGACATTGGCGCTCTGCTAAAGACCTGTTCATCTTCTTGAGCACTCACAGTCTCAATTGCCTCCTGAGTCATCTCAGAAGTTAGCTCAGTAGGCAGGGCCTGCGTCAACACAGCATCAGGATTTTTGGTGATCGGCAAACCATTTTTGATTTGCGATAAATTGGCGGCAAGTAAGGATTTTGCTTGATCTAATTGCTCTAAAGTGTAAGAGATTTCACTGGCTACCGAGGGATGCGTAAATGCGACTTCTGATCTCACCAGACTGACTAGATCATCCATTACTAAAAAAGCTTGCGTATGATTTTTCTTAAAGCACTCTGCTAGTTCGTTAGTCATCTGGCTTAAAGCATCTAAGCCGGCGCCATCTAGGGCGTTCGCTAAATCCACGCTATGCATGATCAGTGGCTCAATCGCCACTGCTGACAATGAACCCTTTTGGGGGGCAGATGTCTGCAGACCTTCGATCGCCCGATCAATATCGATTAGAAACAGGGGTTTTTCTTCGGCCATATTTTTATTACGCCTTATAGAAGATCGATTGCATTAGATCCTTGCTTCTCGTTTTAATTCAGTAAAAGCTTTATTTAATCCATCAAACTCACCTTGCCATAACTGAAGATCGCGCATGACCTGTTTAGCATCCATACTCAGAAGCTCAATGGCTTCTAAAGAAATCTGTGGCGCTTGCTCTTCTGCAGGCATTGCTTGTTCTAATGCAGTGGCTAATGTCGAACGCATTTTCGATACAGTAGTCTCCACTCTCTCGACTAATAAATTAAGCTGCTCTGTTTCGACAGCAAGCTGTTTACTAGAATGGTTATCCAATATCGCTAAGTAGAGACGCACACCCTGCTGCTTTAATGCAGAAAAGGCGTCTTGTAGCTGATCTAAAGGCCCGCCTCTGTTAATGCCCATCTCCTGGCTATACGGTGAGTTACTACTTTTATCAGATGCGTTTGTACGAATCTGGCCACTCTTCTCATGCAGGGTATCAATAGAATGGCGTAATTTTGTATTGAGCTGTGCAAGGACTTTAAAGTGCGTATCAATTTTATTAATTCTATTTTTTAAATCATCACTTAATTCAGAAATGACATTCATCACGGTTTTAACATTAAGTTGGTCTGCCGACTGCTCAGAATCACTATTTTGTGGATTAGCTTTAGAAGTTTTAGCATTTGACGCACTCGCACCGGCAAAACCTAAATCAATTGAACTTAATAATTTACCAGCAGCCCTAGTCTGTTTAGATGCGCGTTGCAAATCTAGCGCATTACGCCGAGTATTCACAAGCGCCATATAAGCACCCAAAATGATTCCAAAAGTAGCAATAGCGGAAACTAAAATTAACCCCAGAAATCCACCGGCACCCTTAAAGTCAAAATATTGAATCGATTGGGATTTTTTTTGCGCTGCAAGACGTAAAGACCCATAGTCGTTAGCAAACTCTTTAATTGCTCGCATATTCAAAATATAAGTATTCAGTACTGCTGCACTTTCTTGCGGTAACTTGGAATACCAAGGACTTTGCGGCACCTTAGGCGCTACATCTGTTAGTTTAAGGTTTGATTTACCAGCTGTTTTTTTACCGATATCAATTTCCAGAAGCACCTTTTGCTCAAGCACTGCCCCAAGTGCTTTTTGTAGATCTGAAGTTGTCGCAATATCAGTGGCATTTTTTTGCCAAGCATTATGTGCTTTGACAAAATTACCTATACTTTCTGCATATTTTTTTACAGCAGATTCAGAGGGTAACTTATCTAACTCGAGCGGTCCTTTAGGGCCAATTAATACTTCACCTGACCTAGCTAAGACAGCCAAATCATTTAAGCTTTTTTCTTGTGTGAGTATTGCTCCGATTGCCTGCTCAGTATTTTTAGCACTTACTAATACCTCTAGGGGGGTAGAAGGTTTTGGATTTTTCTTGAGTTTTTCAGCTGGTTCTGTCTGTTCGGATTTCTCATCGTCATTTTTTTTATCCAACTTCACGGCATATTTCTCAGGCTTACCAAAAACGACTGACATTACCTTAGAGTCCATCCTTTGAAAGAGAGCAACTACCGGATTATCGGATAGTGGCAACAAATAAGTAGGTAATTCCGTTTCTTTAGTCGTACTGGGATTTTTCATGGCTGGAGCTGCTGCTCCACTACTCAAAGACTTCAATGCTGTAGGTTCACTAATCCCCTTAGTCGACACAGTAGATGCTGAATTAGGACTTAGCTCAGACTGATTTTTCAAGTCTGCAGTTGCTGATTTTAAGAAGGTCTCGGCTTTTTTTAAGTTCGTAAAAAAAGCGGGGTCAAGGGCGATAGGGCCATTTGTTTGTTGCTGCAACTCTTTTAAAAAAGGAATCAAGCGTAAAACTTCAATCTGCTCACCATCAATCGATTGCAGATACTTACCTTCTGTTACCCAAGAGCGTGCTGAGAAAAAGGCGGCAACACTGGCAGCTAATACAAGCGCAAATGAGATATACGATACCCATTGCCAAAAAAGAATTGGGCGCTGGGAAAAGATATGGCTATTATTTTTCTTATTCATATAAATGATCTCGACTAGCGATTAAGTGACTGATCGGCATTGACGGTCTTAAGCGACCCCCACCAAATGATAATCAGCGCCGTTGTGATAAAAGAATGAAGAATCAGGTATCGTCGCAGCATAAAAAGGTCCAACAATATTATTGACCCTAAAAGCCAAACCTTCTTGAGGGCCATCTCTCAATACAATAATCCAAGGTGCGCTAGACTGTTTTAGGGCCTGTTGCCAATCCACAAAACTATCTCCGCGTTGATCAAAGCGCAGCAATTGAAAATGATTGCGCAAGCAAATGGGCTCACCCTTATAGACTACAACGCCATTAATGCGTAAATCTTTCATGCTCTGCTCAGGCTCAGGGTGCAAAAAGACAGCCTGTATGAATTTTGTCGAAATTGCATAACGGCCACCATTAATTCGTAGCCCCAACCAGTAATCTTGCATTTGTAATGCTGTCATGATTTTTTATCCGATACACGACGCTGATACCAGAACAATGCAAGAGACACAGAAAAAATAAACACGCTACAAACAAACCCAACAAATGCATCTCCGATCCCCGTCATATAAGACACATTTTTAGCTTCAATTTTGCGTCTTTGGGAAAAGTAAACATCAATATTTTCTAAAACTTTTTTACTATGCCAGGAAACCACATCTTTTGTTTGCAATTTAACTGGGTTAGCACTACTAGGATCAATCACGTTTTTAGAAATCGCATTTAAGCGTCTAGAAATTTGCATCAGATCATTAGCCACTTCGGCTCGCCAATCTACTGGAATGGCCGACAACATATCGCGACGGTATTGCTCTGCTAGGCGTTTTGTCTCTGATTCTGTTAGGTAAACGACATCACCAGGGAGGATAAATTTAATCCCGCAATTACTCCCAGTGATTATCGACCTATCTGCCATACGCAAAGCAACTGTGAAAATATCTTTTTTATTTCTTAATAATTTAACGCTAACATCTAGGGAAGACTTTTCATTCAGTGCGAGATAAAAACCCATCACAGATTCAATCTTTGTGGCATTAACGGCTAAGATTAAATCACCAGGCTTTATTCCTGATGCTTCAGCAGGTGAGCCAGGCTCAATTGATTCAACGGTGGGCAATTCAACTGTTAACAATGATGCAGAACGTTTATTTTCAAATTCAGAAAAAAATTGAAAAGTACGATTTACAGCCTCGTCTGTATTTACTGGAATAATTGCCCCATCAACCAATTTTGGAATTTCACTAGACTTTAAGCGGCGCTGATTTTTATTGAGTCGAACATCAATTTTTTGAGATGAAACAAAATCCTCTAATACCGGCATTGCAACTTTCAGCTGCTTTAGCTCGGAAGAAGAGTCTGATAAATCGTTTGCGGCCCCAAGCAGAACCAATAAAGAGACCGCAAACAGGAATCCCGAGAAGGTTAAAAACCAAAAATAGATATTTTTTTGTGAGTAGAAAATGTTTTTTTCAGTCACGATGATCATTCACCTTTACTAGGCTTAGAAGTAATTTTGCTTGTAACAAGCTTATCGCTAGCATTATTTAAAATGAAACGCTTTTTTAACATCTCTACTTCACGATGCTCAGCCATCAACTGAACCTCAGTCTTGCGTTTATCCATTAACAGGCGGCAACTAGCAAGATCGTCTATCCACTCACCCGACTTCATTTCAATAATTGCTGTTTCTAAAATCTCTCTGCCGGTTAATTCATTAGCCTTAATCCGAACTACAAACAAGCGAGTGCCATCAACATCTCGCAGAGTCAGCTCAACAAAATAAGTCCTCGCAAAGCGATGATTGATAGCGCTAAGGGTATAAGGATAATTCTGCAAAGTTAGTTGGATGACAGTACCATCATCTAATGGCATCGGCTCTACCTTGAGCTCTGTGATGCCTGCTTTAGCATGCCATTCCAAATCCGTTTGCTGAGCTTCTACGTTTTTTCTAGGAAAAGCCCTGGTCTCAAAATAAATCTGATAAAGGGTTTCAGGAAGATGACGTTCAAAAGCAAGATTTTTTAGGACGTCTGCCGTAGAGGTAATACGTAAACGCTCTGCCATTAAATCCAACTTCATGTTTGCGATCTTTTGGTTGATAACCTCTTCAAGCTGGTTTGTCTTATTTAAGCTTGTCACCATGATAGGTTCAACTGGGGCAGATGGGCCGGTATTTTTTACCTCATCAACAACTTTGCTATAAAAATCACGAATAAAAAAATACATCAGTGGAATGAGCATGATCACACTTAGGATCATGATCAATTTTCCACTTGTAAAATTCGTAAACAAGCTCATGACTTTAGCTTCATCAAATTAGGGTGTAAGCACTGTGGTTATTCGCACCAACTAGCCGACGCATACCAACGATTTAAGCGTTTTTGTACACGGGCATTTTCAATGGCATTTCTAGTAGACTCAAAATCTTTGAGCGCACCCTTGCTAGGGTTGTATAGCTCGCAACCTGCCCGAATTCGATCAAGCGCATTACCAGGTCGAACATTGCGGATAACTAAGTCGATACTGCCTGAGCGGGACTTTTGGCGCTCAAAGTATCCTGAATGCCAATAGCGCCCCACTTCAACCTCAGTTGCTCCCAAACGAATATCGAGCAAAATACCATGATCAGAAACATCACTCACTCTTGCCAATAATTCTTGCCCAGCCCCTAGGGAAAGAACGAAATTAAATTGTTCATCACTTGGCCCCAATGTCCTAAATTCTTTGCGACGCTGGATCACAGTAAGGTCTTGCGGGAGAGCGCAGGTTAATAAACTACCATCCTCATGCATCCTAAAATCACTTGAAAGAAACTGCATTTTTGAGTTTTCATTACAAGCTACAACAATCTGACTGGTCCCAATAATGCTACTAAATCCCTTAGGAGGTTCAGTCTCTGGCTTTAGCACCAGCAATCCTTTATAGATATCTAGGACAGTGGCTGCAAACTCTGTACCAGATCCATCAATTGCATACACTCCTGCCAAGGGGGTTTTACTAATTTCTCGAAGCATCGTTTTAGCAATAGCCGAGTGTTCTATGTGAAATTTAGGATCTATTTTGTCTGCTAATTCGGGGGGGTAGGTAATGATGGCCATATAAATAAGAATTAAATTAAGGATTGCAAACTTGTTTTTGTATGATTGCTAGAGCACTATCTTCCGGCACTGGATCATCCGCCAAATTGAAACCGGTCTCTGTTTGTAAAATCTTTTTACCCAGTGCATTTGGCTCGGAGTATTGAACAGCAGCCAAAGTAGAGTAAGTTTTAAAT
>Ga0187842_1000542_pt1 | contig 18794 bp, 16 predicted proteins | sample SpaLakP09_SKY_41_FD_134514 | JGI IMG/M metagenome (GOLD analysis project Ga0187842, IMG submission 134514) | Oligotrophic lake water microbial communities from Sparkling Lake, Wisconsin, USA - SP09_SKY_41 | ecosystem: Environmental > Aquatic > Freshwater > Lake | place: USA: Sparkling Lake... | reverse complement strand
GGATCATCGTGTTCCCTCCCCCAGGATACAGCGCCGGACCCACCAGTCCGGACGCAGGGTCTGCAGCCGCTCGGCCAGGCCCTCGGCCTCGAAATCCCCGGCGCATAGCGCAAAACAGGTCGCCCCAGAGCCGGACATCCGGGCCAGCAGCACTTCGGGCTCGTCGCGCAGGGTCTCGAGCACCTGCCCGATCAGCGGCTCAAGCCTGACGGCCGGCGCTTCAAGGTCATTGCGGGTGGCCATGGCCAGCCAGGCGGCGACCTCCTCGGCACTTTCGAAGGCCTCGGGCATCCACGGCCGGGCTTCGCCCTCGGCGGCCACGGCCGAGTCATAGGCCCGATAAACCGCCCCGGTCGGCGACGGCACAAGGGGCTTGACCAGCACCGCATGCAGCGGCGGCAGTTCCGGCGCTGCCGAAAGCCGCTCGCCGCGTCCCTCGGCCAGGGCTGGACGGCCCCAGAGACAGACGGCTCCGTCGGCCCCCAGACTGCCCGCCACCGTCTCCAGGTCCGCATCGGCGAGTGCCGGCGCAAGGGCATCACGCAGAAGCCGCAGGGCGGCACCGGCGTCGCTGGATCCACCGCCCAGTCCGGCCGCGATCGGCAGGCGCTTGTCCAGCAGCAGGCGGAACGGCGGCAGCGGCATGGCGATGCGGCCCCGGAAGGCCGCGACGGCGCGCATGACCAGGTTGTCGTCTCCGGCCGGGATCTCGCTGCCGAACGGTCCGGTCGTCTCGAAGGCCAGGGCCTCACTGGCCTGCAGGGCTACCTCATCGCCGACATCAGCGAAGACCATCAGGCTCGAAATCGGGTGATAGCCTTCGTCATCTGGTCCGCCCACGTGCAGGAACAGGTTGACCTTGGCCGGAGCAAAGGCGGAAAGGCGCATCTTCGGCCCTCGTATCTGGAACGGCGCAGGACCGCTGGCTTAGCTCAGTTGCGCGCGATGGTCGATGTGGCGGCCATGGCGGGTGGACCGAGGCCGTCCTTCAGCTTGGCCGTCGCCTCGGCCTTCTGCTTCTCGTCCGGGTCCAGGCTGAGCACGCGCGTCCACTGGAAGCGGGCCTCGATCTGGCGTCCGGCCCGCCAGTAGGCGTCCCCGAGATGGCCATTGACGTCCGGGTCGCCCGGTTCGAGCTCAATGGCCGCTTCCAGCTTTTCGATCGCCGTCTTGTAGTCTCCGAGGCGGTAGTAGGCCCATCCCAGCGAGTCGAGCATGGCCCCGTTCTGCGGGCGGGCCGCAACGGCCTTCTGGATCATGGCCAGGGCCTCGGCCAGATGTTCACCGCGGTCGATCCACGAATAGCCGAGGAAGTTCAGCAATTCCGGCTCATCGGGATTGACCTTCAGGGCCACCTTCAGGTCGGCCTCGGCGTCCGGCCAGCGGCCCGCGCGTTCCAGGGCGATGCCGCGCAGGAACAGAACCCGCCAGTCGGGCTGGTCACCGTCTCCCCTAATGACCGTATCGAGGATCCTGACCGACTCGTCCCAGCGCTCATTGGCCCGCAGGAGGTCGGCGAGCCCGACCTGGGCGTCGCGATCCGCCGGGAACTGGCCGGCGAGCGTCCGGGCAGTATCCAGGGCCCTGACCTTGTCGCCGGCCTGCTGATAGGCCCAGGCCATCTTGCCGCGCGAGGCGACATATTGCGGCGAGTCCGGAGAGATCCGCTCATAGGCGGCGATCGCTCCGACGCGGTCCCCGCTGTCGTTCAGCAGGTCGCCGACCAGCAGCCAGGCCTCTTCCCGTTCCGGCTCCAGGCGCAGGGCCAGTCTCAGATAGGCCAGGGCAAACTGGTTCTGGCGCTCGCTGGCGAAGGTCGCCGCACAGGCTACGAGGTTCTGGGCCGCGCCCTGGCGGATCGAGACCATCGCCGGGGCCTTGCGCCCCGAAGCGGCCCGCAGCCGGGCGGCCTTCATCCCCTCATCAGCGGGGTCTCTCGCCAGCGCCTGATCGTACAATGCCACGGCATCGGCCTGACGCTTGCGACGTTCGAGAAACGCGCCGTAGTCCAGCACGAACAGGTCGCTGGCCGCTGCATTGGCGGTCAGGGCCTTGTAGTCGGTCTCGGCCTCGTCATAGCGCCTGGCCCGTTCGAACAGGCGGGCCTGGCCCAGCTGGCCGAAGTACTGAACCAGCCGGTCGTTCTGCAGGGTCGGCTGGACCGTGGCGCCCTCGGAATCGCCCGCCGCTGCAGAGACCCAGGGCCCCAGCAGCGCGACGGCCTGGCGATGGGGGAAGCCGATGTCCTCGGCCTTCAGGACGGCCTGGGCCTCCTTGCCCTTGCCTGCCGCCAGGGCGTCGACCACCCGGGTCAGGGCCCCCAGGCGCTTCAGGGCATCACTGACTTCAGGCCCGGCGGGGGCGATCGCAGCCGCCCGGCTGACCTCGCCAGCCAGGAGCAGGGCGGTGAAGCTGCGTTCGGAGATGACGCCCGGGTCCTCGCCGAGCGCGCCTGCGACCTCGAAAAAGCTCGCCGCCTGACGGGTATCGCCGGCGCGCAGGGCCGCCTGCCCGGCCAGAAACTGGCCATAGGGGCTGCGGGCATCAAAAACAGCTGTCCCGGCCGAAACCGGTCCACGCAGTATAACAGTCTTGGGCGCGGTGGTGCAGGCGGAGAGAGCCAGGACAGTCGCCGAGGCGAGAAGGATCTTGAAACGCATCCGCCCACCCTGTTGGGTTTCGACGCGCGCCGCAAGGGCCGGGCGCGCGTCGAAAGAGCCTACATGTTCGGGTAGTTGGGGCCGCCGCCGCCCTCGGGCGTCGTCCAGACGATGTTCTGCGACGGATCCTTGATGTCGCAGGTTTTGCAGTGGACGCAGTTCTGGGCGTTGATCTGGAAGCGCGGGTCGGTGCCCTGCTCGTTGTACAGGACCTCATAGACGCCTGCCGGGCAGTAGAGCCGGGCCGGCTCGCCGTATTTGGGCAGGTTCACCGAGATCGGGATCGACGGATCCCTCAGCGTCAGGTGAGCGGGCTGGTCTTCTTCGTGGTTGGTCGCCGACAGGAAGACCGACGAGAGCTTGTCGAAACTGATCACGCCGTCCGGCTTGGGATAGACGATCGGCTTGTAGTCCTTGGCCAGACCGGTCGAGGCCGCGTCGGTCTTGTCATGCTTCATCGTGCCGAAGACCGAGAAGCCACCGGTCAGGTGGGTGCACCACATGTCGAACATGCCCACGGCGCCGCCCAGGAAAGTTCCCAGCTTGCCCAGCAGCGGCTTGGCGTTGCGAACGACCTTGAGTTCCTTGGCAACCCAGCTCTTCTCGAACGCGGCCTGGTACTCGACCAGCTCGTCGCTGGCGCGGCCGGCGGCGATGGCCTTGAAGGCCTGCTCGGCGGCCAGCATGCCGGTCTTCATGGCGTTGTGGCTGCCCTTGATGCGGGGCACGTTGACAAAGCCGGCCGAGCAGCCGATCAGCGCGCCGCCCGGGAAGGTCAGCTTCGGGATCGACTGCCAGCCGCCCTCGGTAATGGCCCGCGCGCCATAGGAGATGCGGCGGCCGCCTTCCAGGTGCGGCTTGACCGACGGATGGTGCTTGAAGCGCTGGAACTCGTCGAACGGCGACAGCCACGGGTTCTTGTAGTTCAGGTGCACCACATAGCCGATCGACACGTAGTTATCGCCGAAGTGGTACATGAAGCTGCCGCCGCCGGTCTTGTCGTCCAGCGGCCAGCCGGTGGTGTGCTCGGCCAGGCCCGGCTGGTGCTTCTCGGGCGGGACCTGCCACAGTTCCTTAATGCCGATGCCGAACTTCTGCGGCGATTTGCCGGCCGACAGGTCGAACTTGGCGATCAGTTGCTTGGCCAGCGACCCGCGCACGCCCTCGGCGATGAACACGTACTTGCCGTGCAGTTCCATGCCGGGCTGGAAGTCAGGCTTGTGGTGGCCGTCCTTGCCGATACCGACCACACCGACCACGACGCCCTTGAGGGACCCGTCGTCATTCCAGACCATGTCCGACGCAGCGAAGCCCGGATAGATCTCGACGCCCAGTTCCTCGGCCTTGCCGGCCAGCCAGCGCGTCACATTGCCGAGCGAGGCGATGTAGCAGCCTTCATTGTGCATGAAGGGCGGCAGGGCGAACATCGGCAGGGAGGCTTCACCCTGCGGACCGAGGATCAGGAAGCGGTCCTTGGTGACCGGAGTCTCAAGCGGAGCCCCCTCTTCCTTCCAGTTCGGAAACAGCTCGTTCAGGGCCTTGGGATCGATGACCGCGCCCGACAGGATGTGGGCCCCGACCTCGGAGCCCTTTTCCAGCAGGGCGACCGAAATCTCGGTGCCGGCCTTTTCGGCCAGTTGTTTAAGGCGGATCGCTGCGGAGAGACCGGCGGGGCCGCCGCCGACGATGACGACGTCATATTCCATCGACTCGCGTTCGAGGACTTCGCTCATGGGATCTCCCGCCCCGGGCCCAACGCTGGCTTGGCTGGGTCCCGTCTTATGACTGTTTGAACTCCACCTTATCCGAACCTGACGTGACGGTGGTCAAGAGAAAGCAGCGAGTTTTGTTGCGCTGCAGCGTGGAGGACACGCCCGGATCGCGCTATGGAGGGTTCCATGAGCCTCGCCGTCGACCCTCGAGCCGTCGAAAGCCTGCTCGCCTTCTGGGCGGATGCAGGGGTCGAGGCGTCCTATGCCGACCAGCCGATCGACCGGCTGGCCGAGGGCGCGGCCCTGCTGCGGGCCCGCAGCCAGCCCCCCGTTTCAACGCCCGTTGCGCGGCCCGTGCTGGTCTCCGGCGGGTCGGCTGATGTCACCGCTGCGGTCGCCCGGGCCCGGGCCAGCGCGGCCGATTGCCAGGACATCACCGCCCTCGCCGCAGCCATCGCCGCCTTCGACGGCTGCCCGCTGAAGGCCCAGGGCGCGCGCCAGGCGGTGGTCTCGCGCGGCCCCGTCGACGCGCCCCTGATGATCATTGGCGAATGCCCAGGTCCCGACGAGGACGCCGCCGGCCAGCCCTTTGTCGGACGGTCAGGCCAGCTTCTCGACCGAATGCTGAAGGCCGCAGGCCTGACCGACCGGGCCTTTTTCACCAACACCGTCTTCTGGCGCCCGCCGGGCAACCGCACGCCCACTGCGCAGGAACAGGCGATCTGCGCGCCGTTTCTTGAACGGGCCGTGGCCCTGGTCAAACCGCGCCTGCTGCTGCTGGTTGGCGGGGCGTCGGCCAAGGCCCTGCTCAAGCGCGATGAGGGCATCCTGGCCCTGCGTGGTCGCTGGTTTGAGTGGACCTCGGCCGACGGCAGCCAGGAACTGCCCGCCCTGCCGACCCTGCATCCCTCTTTTCTGCTCAGACAACCGGCGTCCAAAAAGAAAGCCTGGCAGGATCTGCTTACCCTGACCGAAAGGCTTGATCGGCCCGACCGTCCCCACTAGGACTCATCGCGACCAGTCGGAACGGGGACGCGAGGCCTACAGGGCCCTGCGGATACGCATTGCAGCTCATCGCTCGCCCTCTGGCCGTTCTTGCGGCCTTCGCTCTTTGCCTGTGTGCCGCTCCGGGCGTTCGCGCCGCCAGCCTTGAACCCCTGTCGAAGGACGACGCGCGCTTCTATCGCGCCGCCTTCCAGGCGTCCGAGCGGGGCGATTTCGACGCGGCCGAGGCCGCTTTCGCCAACACCCGCGACAAAAGCCTGTCTGGCCGGCTCAACTTTGCCCGACTGATGCACCCCCGGGCCCACACAGCGGCCTTTGAAGAACTGGCGGCCTGGCTCGAGTCCTATCCGGACGAAGCCGGCGCCGAGAAGATCTATAGCCTGGCCCTCAAGCGCAAGCCGGCCAAGGCCCTGCCGCCGCCCGCGCCGCCGCTGTTCGTGACGGCCGACCGCAGCCCGCCGCCGGCCGACAAGGCCCGGGCCGCCCGCGAGGCCTACTATTCCGGAGACGTCCAGCGCGCCCTGACCCTGGCGATTGCCAGCAATGAGCGCTGGATCGCCGGCCTCGCCGCCTATCGCCTCGGGCAGTCCGCCCAGGCCCAGACCTATTTCGAGGCCGTCTCGCGCGATGAGGGCCAGGATGACTGGCTGCGAGCGGCCGGAGCCTTCTGGGCGGCCCGCGCGGCCAGTGGCGCGGGCCGCGATGCTGACGCCCGCGCCCTGCTGATCCAGGCCGCCCATGCCCCCAACACCTTCTATGGCATGATCGCCGCGCGGCAGCTGGCCCTGGCCGGGATCGCCCTGGTCGATGACGCCGATGACCCCATCGCCGCCCTGATCACCCGCGTCAGCTATGACGGTCCGGACGTCGAGTCGCTGGGGCACCTGCTGGCCAGCGATCCGCGCGCCCATCGTGCAGCGGCCCTGGCCCAGATCGACCGCTGGGTTGAGGCCGGACAGGAGCTGCGGGCCGGCCTGTCGCTGGCTGCCGACGAAAAGGTGCGGGCCGACTGGATGGCCCTGACTCTGGCGCTCAATGCAAGGGCTCCGCTGAACGGCGGCCGTCCGGTGGGCCGGGTCGGTTCCGAGGACTATCCCCTGCCCCCGCTGGAGCCCAAGGGCGGCTTCACGATCGACAAGGCCATGGTCTATGCCCTGGTTCGTCAGGAAAGTCGCTTCGACCCCATGGCCGTGTCCGGTGCCGGGGCGGTCGGGCTCATGCAACTGATGCCGGTGGCGGCGGCCCGCGCGGCCGGCGATGACAAGCTGCTGGCCGACAACACCCCGCTGTTTGACCCGTCGTTCAACCTGCGGGTCGGCCAGGACTATTTCACCTGGCTGATGGACCGGGGCCTGCAGAGCACCGACGTCCTGCGCGCTGTCGCGGCCTATAACGGCGGGCCCGGAACGCTACTGCAGGCTCAGGCCCAGCTCGGCGCCGACTGTGACAGCCTGCTGCTGATCGAGAGCCTGCCGGCCGTCGAGACCCGCAACTATGTGGAAAAGGTCATGGCGTCCTACTGGACCTACCGCCGCATATTGGGGGCCGAGACCCGCACCCTCGACGCGGTCGCCATGGGCGCGCGCGAGATCGACTTCCGCCTCGACCAGCAGGCTACCAGCGCAGGCGTAGCGCCCTAGAGGCCCGGGCCAGATCGACCAGCGGCCTGTCGCCCGGCCTGAAGCCCCCGGACGCGCCATAGTGCCGGGTTGAGATCAGCAGGCCCTGCAGCCGCTCCAGGCCCAGCAGACGGGCCCAGCCACGTTCCGGATAGACCGGCAGGGCCGCGGCCCGGTTCGGGCCACCGGCCAGATGTTTCTCGATGCTCGCCCGCCAGGTTTCCGGCAGAACGGCGTCGGGCTGCAGGATCAGCAGCCAGTCGCCACGCGGGTCGACACAGCCGGCCGTCAGGCGGGCGCCGGTGTCGCCGTCTGCCCGGACGATCCGGGCCCCGCAATCCTCGGCTATGGCCAGGGTCGCATCGCCAGACCCCGCATCGGCGATGACCACTTCGCGCACCAGTCCGTCGACGGCGCCCGGGACCAGACTGGCCAGACAGGGGCCCAGGGACTGGGCGCTGTCATGGGTGGCGATAACGACGGTAATCATGACCCTGCTTCACGCCGAAGCGCTCTGAAGGTCAAGGGTCGTTCTTGTTTTGTTCGATCAATACGCCTAGCCTGTGCCCATGCCACAGCCGTCACATCTGAACCGGGTCGCGCTCCGGGGCCGAGGGGCCCGAACTAATGCCACCGGGCGTTTCGAGACCTTCCGGTCCGAGGCCTTTGAGGACGGCTGGACCGAGGCTGATGAGGCCGCCCGGCCTCTGAAAACCCAGGTGCAGCCGATGAAGTCGCGGACCATCATCGCCCGCAATGACAGCCCGGATATCGGCTTCAACGCCTCGATCAATCCGTATCGGGGCTGCGAGCACGGCTGCATCTACTGCTATGCCCGGCCGGCCCATGCCTATTTGGGCCTTTCGCCCGGTCTGGATTTCGAGTCGCAGCTCTTCTTCAAGCCGGAAGCCGGACGGTTGCTGGAGCGCGAGCTCTCGAAGCCGACCTACAGGCCGGAGATCATCCATATCGGCGGTGATACCGACCCCTATCAGCCGCAGGAAAAGACCCTGCGGGTCACCCGGGCGGTGCTGGAAACGCTTGTGCGGTTCAACCATCCGTTCTCGATCATCACCAAGTCGGCCCTGATCAGTCGCGACCTCGACCTGCTGGGGCCGATGGGCAAGGTCGGTCTGGCCCGGGCGGCGGTATCGATCACCACCCTCGACCGCAGTCTGGCCCGCAGCATGGAGCCGCGCGCCGCCACGCCGGAGCGCCGGCTGGACGCCATTCGGCAGCTGGCGGCAGCCGGAGTGCCGGTCACGGTGATGTTCGCCCCGTCGATCCCCGGCCTCAATGATCATGAGATGGAGGCCGTCCTGGAGCGCGCCGCCGAGGCCGGGGCCACCTCGGCCGGCTATGTGGCGTTGCGCCTGCCGCTGGAGATCGGCGACCTTTTCCAGCAATGGCTGGCCAGCGACCATCCCGACCGGGCCCGCCGGGTCATGTCGCTGGTCCGCCAGATGCGGGGCGGCGCGTCCTACAGTTCTGAATGGGGCAAGCGCATGACCGGCGAAGGCCCGGTGGCCGAGGTCATGAGCCAGCGCTTCCATGTCGCCCGCCGCCGGTTCGGTCTCGACGCGCCGCTCCGGCCGCTGGACGTCTCGGCCTTCCGGGTTCCGCCCCGGGCCGGGGATCAGCTCAGCCTGTTCTGAACGCCGTGAAGCGAGCCCGACGGACCGATCAGCCTTCGACCACGGCTTTCAGTTTGGCCAGACCGGTCTCGAAGTCGCGGCCCACCATGCGATCCATGTTGAAGATCAGGCCCATCAGCCGCGTCATGAACGGGGCTGGACCTTCCATAGCCCAGGTCAGGCGGTAGCCATCGCCTTCCGGGTCCAGGGTGAACAGCGCCAGATTGTGGGCTTCAAAGGGCTTGAGAAAGTCGAGCTTGATCGCGACCCGGCTGTCGGTCACCTCAATGACTTCCATCCGGCCGGATCCGGCCTTGCCGTTACCGGACCAGCCATAGACCGCCCCGACACCCCGGGTCTCCCCCTCAAAGGTTCGGCTCATCGCGGGATCGAGACCCTCAAAGGGCGACCAGCGGCTCCAGTTCCGGAAATCCATGACAAGATCCAGGACCGCCTTGGGATCAGCCCGAACGATCACGCTCCGCTCGACCCGAAAGACGCCGGGCCGCAAGGCGGCGACGGCGAGAACGCCAGCGACCAACAGCCCGATAGCAATCAGCGCAAACTGAACCATGGAAACGTCCCCCCGATGCGGCCACTCTCAGAGCGAGCGGCCTGACACGCCCTGGCCAGGGGCTTGATGGTCCCGGCCGGCATTCCAGCGCCCCGCCAGCCAGCGGCGAACCGGCAGGTCGTAGAGTTTCAGCATGGCCCACGCGGCCAGGACGATCAACACGGCCGCCCCGGCCACAAAGCCCAGCGGGTAGCCCTTGCCGCCAAGCGCCCTGAAGCTTCGCAGCAGCAACTCCCAGGTGACCCAGTGCAGGGCATAGAGCGGATAGGACACCTCGCCACTCAGGCGGAAAACCGTTGCGGCCCGCCCCGCCGGATCCCGATGGCCCAGCAGCACGATCAGCGGGAAGACGACGGCAACACAGACGAGGTCGAAGGTCGCCGTATACAGCAGGGGCGGCGTGGCCAGGACAGCGAACAGGATCAGCGCCAGCAGCCAGGCCGGCAGAGACGCCCGCAAATAGGGCTGGATGCGATAGCAGGCCCAGCCCAGGGCGAACGGAAAGATCGTGCGGATCACGCCGATCCAGTAGGTGGCCCGGTCCCAGCCGGTCTGGACCCCGCCCATGCCATAGCCGATGCCGATCAGCAGGCCGCCGGAAACGATGATGACCAGCACCAGCCACAGGGTCGACAGGCGTCGAACCGGGAACCACAGGGCCCCGGCCAGCAACTCGAGGAACAGTGACCAGGCTGGCGGATTCAAAGGGAAAAGCGGTGAGAAGCTGTCCTCGTCTGCGACCCAGATGCGCGGCAGAACCAGCAATCCCATGACCAGACATTCCAGGATCGCGTTGCGGTGCCCGATCATCACCAGGGCGCCGGCCAGCATCGACAGCCCGATCAGCGGCCAGACCCGGGTCAGCCGGGCCCGCATGAAGCCGAGCCAGCCGATCCGGCGGTCACCATAGGCATGGGCGAGCACAAAGCCGCTGAGGCAGAAGAAGAAGTCGACGGCCAGATAGCCATGGGCCATAAGCCAGGGCCGGTAGGTCCAGCCGCCGAGGTGGTAGAGCAGCACGCCCACGGCAGCCAGGCCCCGGAGACCGTCCAGGGCCTCATACCGACGACTGCCTTGCCCCACGAACTGCACCCTGCTCCACGCCCCCCGCTCGACCGCTTAGTGCCGGGTGTCGCGCGGCGCGTCCAGCCGCTTGCGGATCGGGCCGAAGCCCGACCCGGGGCCGGACTAGAGTTTCTCGAACAGCAGGGCCTTGCTCAGAAAGGCCCGGTCCTGCCCGATCAGCTTCAGGCCGACCGCGTCGAACAGCGCCGCGAGGTCGGTTTCGGCATAGCTCGAATAGTAGGGTTCGTGGAAATAGGCCGGGAAGGCTTCCAGCAGCCGGGCCAGGTCGGGCTCGTCGACCGGCTGGATCGAGTCGACCAGGACCAGCACCCCACCCGGCTTCAGGGTCCGCGCCATAGCGGCAGCCACCACAGGGCGGACCCGGGGCGGCAGCTCGTGGAACAGATAGACGCAGGTGACGGCGTCCAGCGTACCGTCTGCGAACGGCATCGCCTCGGCATTGGCCTGGACGCCGCCGACGCCGCTGAGGTGGCGCGCCCGGGCCAGATAGGCCGGTGACAGGTCGAGACCGGCCATCGCCGCGCGCGGAAAGGTGCGCTGCAGGTCATGCAGAAAGGTCCCGGAGCCACAGGCCACATCGACCAGCCTCAGCCCGCGCTGGTCTCGCCCGCGCCAGTGCTTCGCCAGCAGCGACAGACCCCGACGACGCATCGCCCCCGCCGTGCCGGCGAACAGGGCCTCGACCTGGGCGTCGTAGCGCCGGGCGCTCTCGTCGGTGAACCAGCCGCCTGTCTGGTAATGGAAGTTCTGTCGATAGTAGTTTGGATAGGATAGAGAATTGATCTCGTCCCTCACCTCAACACCATTCCCGCGGCGGCGGCGCTGGTCCACCACGCGGGCATCGGCCAGAAAATCGAGCGCCTGAGTGACGGATCGCAAGGGCCGGGTCGGTGCCGCTTCCATGGCCGGATAGAGCCCGGCGGCGACGTCACGGGCATCCTTCTCGAAGGCTTCCAGATAGACCCGGCGCAGGCGCTGGGCCGAGACCGGCGGGGTTTGCGGCGAGAAGCTCTTGCGGCTCTCGCCCCGGGTCGGCTGGGTGATGGCACGCGCCAGACCGCCGGTCGCCGTCCACCAGGCCGCCTTCACCGCCGAGCGCGCTCTTTGCCTTACAGCCTCCAGCGCAAACGCGCCGGGATCCCGTCGCCCGTCCATCCTGGCCTCACCGCGAAAAGACGCCCACCAGTTCAATATGGGGAGACCACACGAACTGGTCCACCGGCAACACCCGATCAAGTTTGAAACCCGCATCGATCAGCATCCGGGCATCGCGCGCGAAGGTCGCCGGGTTACACGAGACGCCGACCACCCGGGCGACCTTGGACTTGGCGATCTCGACGGTCTGCTCGAGGGCCCCGGCCCGCGGCGGGTCGATGACCACCACGTCGGTCTTGGCCAGTTCAGTGCTGAGCACAGGACGCCGGACCAGATCCCGCGCCTCGGCGGAGATCGGCTTCAGACCCGGAGCCCCGCCGATCGCCGCCTTCAGGGCGGCGATAGCGGGCGCGGCCGAGTCTGCAGCGTGGACCGCAGCGATCTCGGCCAGGCGGAAGGTGAAGGTCCCGGCCCCGCAATAGAGGTCGGCGATCCGGTTGGCGCCCTGGGCGGCTTCGACCGCAAAGGCGACCATGGCCCGCTCGGCCTGCGGCACAGCCTGCAGGAAGCCGCCAGCCGGCAGACCGACAATCGCCGGACCCAGCTTCACCATCGGCTGGCGGGCCATATAGACGACCTCGCCGGCCAGGGTGACGCGGGCAAAGTCAGCCTCGCCGGCCGTCATGGCGGCCTGCATCCGGGCATCGGCCGACAGGCCGCCGCTCTTGGCCTCGACGCCGGTGATGTCGATGTCGAGACCCGTGGCCGTCAGGGTCACATGCAGGGTCGGGGCCGACTTGGGGTGCTCGAGGAACGGCTGGGCCAGACGCGCCAGGGCCGGAAAGGCCGCGACGAGACGCGGGTCCGTCACCGGGCACTGCTCGATCTTCACCAGGTTCCAGGAGCGGCGCTCCTTGAAGCCTAGCCGGACACCGCCCTTGCCGCCCCGGGCATGCAGGGCGACCCGTCGCCGCGAACCAGCCGGTGCGGCGAAGGTCGGCAGGATCTCGGTCTCGATCCCCTCACGCGCCAGCTGAAACCGGACCTGGTCGGCCTTCCAGGCCAGATAGGGCTCGGCGGCCCAGTGCTGCAGGGCGCAGCCGCCGCAATGGCCGAAGTGCTTGCAAGGCGGCGCAATCCGGTCCGGGCTGGCGTCGAGGACGTCGATCAGCTCACCGCGCGATCCGTCCATCTGGGCCGTGATGCGCTCGCCCGGCAGGGTCAGGGGCACAAAGGCCTCGCCCCGCGCGATGCCGTCGCCCTGGGCGCCGACCGCGTCGATGATCAGTTCTCGCATTCCGTATCCAATCTCGCGGCAGGCCCACACGGGACCGGCCCATTCATGTCCGCCGACCCGGGGTCGTGCGGCACCATCGCCCGTCGCGGGCTTCCATCCTGGTGTCCATACCCGCAAACGCCCGCCTTGGCATGAACGAAGATGAACACCTCGCTCAACGACCGTTCATGTTGGCGCTGGCAATCTTCACCGGTCAGCCGCGCCCTCCCCGGCGAGCGACAGAAAAAAGCCACGCCCGCCAGAGAAGACCAGCGCCATGATCAACAGGACCCCGAAGATGAAAACCGCTCTGTGCGCCATCGCTGCCGTCGTCAGCGGCGCGGTCGTCCCGACCCTGGCCAGTGCACAGTCCTATTCGCCCCGCCCGGCCTACGCGACCTATGACAGCGCCGGCCCCTATTATGATCCCTGCACCCGCAGCACGACCAACCGCAGCACCGGCGGTGGCCTGGCCGGTGCCGGTATCGGCGCCGCGATCGGCAGCGGCATCTCCGGTAACGGGGCTCGCACCGAAGGTGCCGTCCTCGGCGGCCTGCTGGGCGCAGTGATCGGTTCGAGCATCGGCAAGAAGTCGGCAGCCTGCACCCCCGGTGCTGTTCCGCCGCCGCCGCCGCCGCCCCTGGCCGCCAATGACGGCCCCGGCTATGACGATCCCACCTATGCCGAGAGCCGCTACGAGGACGCCCGCCGCGAGGCCGAGCGCGATGCCTATCGCCGCGACAGCTACCGCGTCACCGAACGGGCCCCCGACACCAATGGCTGCACCCTGGCCGAAAGCCCGATCTATCTGCCGGACGGTCGCGTCCAGAAGCGCTTTGTCCGGGTCTGCCCGGATGCGGCCGGCCGCTATCAGGTCGTTGACTAAGGACCTGAGGGTCTTGCCCTAAGGCCCTGACGCAAAATCGGATTGCATGACGTTCTGAACGGTCGCCGGCGCATCACCGGCGGCCGTTTTGCTACTGGCGTCGGGCCCAGAGCAGGCCCTCGACCTGGCCGTCGCCGCCGGTGATCGGACTCTCGGCCTGGCCCATCACGGTCCAGCCCGACTCCTCGAGGAAGGCGATGATCTCGCGATGGACCCGGGCGATGGTCTCGGGATCCTTCACGAGGCCGCCCTTGCCGACATGTTCCCGCCCTGCCTCGAACTGCGGCTTGACCAGGGTCACCAGATCCGCACCGGACGGTGCCAGCTCCAGAGCCGCCGGCAACGCCTTGGTCATCGAGATGAAGCTGACGTCGCTGCCAATCAGGTCGGGGTCTTCGGCAATCCAGCTGGTGTCGAGCAGCCGGGCATCGGTCCCCGACAGGTCGACGACCCGTTCGTGTTCCGCGAGGCTGGCATGCAGTTGGTCGCGGCCGACATCAACGGCATAGACCTTGGCCGCGCCGCGACTGAGCAGGACCTCGGTAAAGCCGCCGGTCGAAGCCCCGACGTCGATGGCCACCTTGCCCTCCACCACAATCGGCCAGAGGTCCAGGGCATGGACCAGCTTCAGCGCCCCGCGACCGACCCACGGATGCGCCGCCGAGGCGCGGATCGAGACATGTTCCTCGACCATTTCCGAAGGCTTGCGCACCACCACGCCATCGGCATGGACCAGGCCGGCCTCGATCGCTTCGCGGGCCTTGGCGCGGCTGTCGAACAGTCCCCGCTCCATCAGCAGGACATCAATGCGTCTACGGGTCATGGGCGGGGTCTAGAGGACTTTACGGCCAGTGGGAAAGCCTATCGATAAAGAACAGGCTCCAAACCGCTGATCTCGAACCTGTATTTCGGGGACGTTCAGGCAGACCGGACCGGCTTAGACCCGCCGCACGCCCTTGCAGACCTGCGCGCTTCAGGCTCAACTGATCGGCATTCACCGGCGCGCAAGACGCCGGTCGCCTGGGAGGCTCTACATGAACTTCAGTCGTCGCGGCCTGATGGTCGCCACTGCGGCCGTCGCTGCCGCAACCTCGGCCGGGGCCAAGCCGCGCGCGGCCGCCGCTCCGCCTGCCTGGACGCCCGATGCCACAGAACTGGCCGGCCGCATCCGCCGCAAGGAGGTCAGTGCCGTCGAGGTGGTCGAGGCCGCCATTCGCAAGGCCGAGGCCCTGCAGCCCAAGATCGGAGCCATCGTCACCTCGGACTTCGATCGGGCCATGGACAAGGCCCGCAGCGGCCAAGCCAGCGGGCCGTTCGCCGGGGTGCCGTTCCTGATCAAGGATCTGGACCCCTATGTCGGCCTGCCCACCCGCTTTGGCTCGCGCAGCTCGCTCGGCGCGCGGCCGGTCAAGACCCAGACTCCGTTCATTGACGCCTATGACCGGGCCGGACTGGTCGTGATCGGCAAGTCGTCGACCCCGGAATATGGCTTCCTGCCGACGACCGAGCCGATGGGCTTCCTGCCCACCCGCAATCCCTGGAACCTCGGCCACTCCTCCGGCGGCTCGTCGGGCGGGGCCGCCGCGGCGACCGCAGCCGGCATCGTGCCGTTTGCCCATGCCACCGATGGCGGCGGCTCGATCCGCATCCCGGCCGCCAACTGCGGTCTGTTCGGCATGAAGCCGTCGCGCGGCCGGATGCTGGACGGGCGTCCCAACAACAAGGGCATCGACCTCTCCGTCGCCCACTGCGTGACCCACAGCGTGCGCGACTCGGCCGCCCTGTTCGCCGTCAGCGAGGATACCGAGGCCGGAGCAACCTTCGCCCCGATCGGCGTGGTCACCGGACCCGGCAAGGGCCGACTGAAGGTCGGCCTGCTGCTGGAAACCGGCACCGGCCTGCGTCCGGACCCCGAGGTCGTCCAGGCCGTCGAGTCGGCCGCCAAGCTGATGGAGAGCCTCGGCCACAAGGTCGAGACGACCCACTGGCCGATCGACGGCAATCAGTTCGGACGCGACTTCACCGCCCTGTGGTCGACCGGTGCGGCCGAACTGGCGGCCGGGGTCAGCAAGGCCATGGGCCGTCCGGCCGACGCCTCGGTGCTCGAGCCGTTCACCCTGGGCATGGCCGAGCTGGTGCGGGGCCTGAAGCCCGGCGACATTCCCGCCGTGGTCGAACGCCTGCAGGCTGCCGCCAAGGCCTATGACACCTGGCTGACCCGCTATGACGTGATCCTGTCGCCGGTGCTGGGCCATGTCCCGGCCGATCTCGGCTTCGTCAGCGGCAATGTCAGCTTCGAGACCCTGCAGGCGCGGCTGCTGTCCTATGTCGGCTATACGCCGCTGCACAATGTCGCCGGAGCCCCGGCCATGAGCGTGCCCCTGCACTGGACGGCCGACGGCCTGCCGGTCGGGGTTCACTTCGCCGGACGGATCGGCGGCGAAAAGCGGCTGTTCGAGCTGGCCTACCAGCTGGAGGCGGCCCAGCCCTGGGCGCACCGCAAGCCGCCGACCTCACTCTGAACGATCAACGGCCCCCGTGGGAGCGGGGGCCGTTTAGTCGCAGGCCGAAGCCTTGCGAGCCGCCACATCAGCGACGATGTCGGCAATGACCTCGAACTTCATGGCGTCGGGCTTGCTCCAGCGGATGCAGCCCTTGCCGAAGCTCGCCTTGCCGAGGCTGCCGCCAAACCGGGCGATCGCGTCCTGGCCGGCATAAAGGGCGATGTGCTGCTTCTGGCTGTTGAAGGCGATCCAGGGGTTCTTCGGGTCACCATAGGCCGGCATCCCGTAGGCCATCCGCTCGTGCTCGGCCCCGAAGGCCTCCAGACAGAGGCCCCGGAGCCGCGCGAGGGCCGGGCGGCGGTCATCGGAGACCTCCAGCAGGAAGTCGTCGACCGTCTGTGCCCTGGACTGAACCATGCCGCCCCCTTGCCGGGAGGGCTGGATCAGCCCTCCACAAATACCTTCTTCAGCTCGTTCTTCATGATCTTGCCGTTGGCGTTGCGAGGCAAGGTCTCGTGCCAGAAGACGACCTTGACCGGCACCTTGAAGGCCGCCAGGCGGTCGGCAACGAAAGCCCGCAGTTCGGCCTCGGTGGCGGTCGTGCCCGGCTTGAGGGTGACGACGGCCGCCGGCTCTTCGCCGAGGGTCTTGTGCGGAATGCCGACCAGGGCCGCGTCCATCACCGCCGGGTGGTCATAGAGGCAGTTCTCGACCTCGATGCAGTAGATGTTCTCGCCACCCCGGATCAGCATGTCCTTGGCGCGGTCGATGATGAAGCAGAAGCCTTCAACGTCGAGACGGGCCAGGTCGCCGGTCTTCACCCAGCCGTCGATGAAGGTCTGGGCGGTGGCTTCCGGCTTGTTCCAGTAGCCGCGCACGACCTGGGGCCCCTTGCACCACAGCTCGCCGACCTCGCCGATCGGCAGTTCGCGATGCGGCTCCTCGACGCTCATGATCTTCAGGTCAGTGACCGGCACGGCCGGACCGCAGCTGTCAGGACGGTTCTCATAGTCTTCGGCCGAGTTGCTGGTGGCGGTGGCCGAGGTCTCGGTCATGCCCCAGCCGTTGCCCGGCGAGGCCTTGGGCCAGACTTCCTTGATCTTGCGGACCAGTTCCGGCGCCGAGGGCGCGCCGCCATAGGCCACGGCCTCGACCGACGACAGGTCGTACTTGTCGCGGTTGGGATGCTCGATGATCTGCCAGGCAATGGTCGGCACGCCGCCGATCTGGGTCAGGCGCTCGTCCTGGATCAGTTGCATGGCCTTGTCGGGATCCCACTTGCGGATCATGGCGATCTTGGCCCCGCCGAACAGCGACGGGTTCATCACCGCAAAACAGCCGGTGGCATGGAAGAACGGCACCGAGATCAGCGAGCCGCGCTGCGGGCCGTTGGGATCGGGCTCGGGCGGCGCTTCGCCCCGGCGCAGGAAGCTGCGCGCGCCAGCGGCGGCGGCGGCGAAGATGTTGCTGTTGATGTTGCGATGGGTGCCGATCGCGCCCTTGGGCTTTCCGGTGGTGCCCGAGGTGTAGAAGATCGTCGCGTCGTCATCGGCGGCCAGCGGCACGGTCGACAGCGCCACCTCCTCAATCGCGGCCCAGTCATTGGGGCAGCCGATCACCGACTCCAGGCGGGTGACATAGGGGTGGGCGATCTCTTCCCGCGAGCGGCTGACATAGACCCGCTGCAGGTCGGGGCAATTGTGCAGATGCTCGGTCAGGCGCTCGAAGCGCTCGACGTCGACGATCAGGGTCTTGGCCCCGGAATCCAGCAGACCGTATTCCAGCTCCGGGCCCGTCCACCAGGCGTTCAGCGGCGTAACGATCGCGCCGATCGACAACGCGCCGTAGAAGGCCACCGGCCATTCGGGCAGGTTGCGCATGACGATGGCGACCCGGTCGCCCTTCTGTACGCCCTTGGCAGCCAGTTCGGCCGCGAAGGCCGTGGTGGCGCGGTAGAAGGCCTCGAAGCTGACCCGCTCGTTCTCATGGACCAGGAACACCTTCTCGCCATGGGCCCGGCCCAGGACCAGGGTGTCGCGCAGGGTCGGCGGGGCATTCTTCCAGACCCGGGTCTTTACGCCGCGGATCTCGAGCTCTTCCATCTCACCGGCCGTCCCCGGCTGGGTGATCAGGGCATAGGCCTGCTGGACCGACATGGCGGGCCACGGAATGGCGGCGGGGGTCGGCGCGGACGCGGCCTCGGTCATGTTACTCTCCCGGTATGGTCGCGCCTTATTCAATGAGCGCGTTCGCTAGCGAGAAAGCACAGCCAGCGCCGCGATGCAAACACCCGTTTGACCCTAGGGGAACATTGATAACCTAGCGCTGGCCGGGAGGCGATTGAAGCCTTGGCGCGAGGCAGAACCCCGGATTTCGCGTGAACAGGTTGAGGGGGCTCGCGAGCCTGGACGAGAGTTCATGATCCCTCTCTCTTCGAGAGAGGGAGGGGCCCGTCCCGGCGAAGGCCGGGATGGGAGGGTGAGAGGTTTCACCCGTCCGAACGGAGCACGGCCATCCTCTCATCCTGAGGACGCAAGCCTACAGGTCGGCTGCCCCCCTTCGAACCATCACTTCTGCCAAGCCACAAGAGGCCGAAAAGCGGACGCTACTGACGTCTGAGAAGGGTGGTTAGGGGACAACACAAACACCGTCATCCCGCGCTTTATGCGCGGGACCCATTTGTCTGTCGCAGGTGCGGTACGCCGTGGATTTCCCATGTGGAAGCCGAACCATGGGTCCCGCG
>Ga0187842_1000541_pt1 | contig 18808 bp, 12 predicted proteins | sample SpaLakP09_SKY_41_FD_134514 | JGI IMG/M metagenome (GOLD analysis project Ga0187842, IMG submission 134514) | Oligotrophic lake water microbial communities from Sparkling Lake, Wisconsin, USA - SP09_SKY_41 | ecosystem: Environmental > Aquatic > Freshwater > Lake | place: USA: Sparkling Lake... | reverse complement strand
TGCACACCTTCAACCATTTGGCGTGCTGGTTGAACATCGAATCGACGATGTGGATGAAAGCTTCGTAGCAGGAGAACAGGCCATGACGGCCGGTCAGCAGATAGCCCTCGAGCCAGCCTTCGCACAGGTGTTCGCTCAACACTTCCATCACCCGACCGTCGGCACTGAGGTGGTTGTCACGCTCCTCCTGCACGCCGTCGAGCCACACCTTGTCGGACACCTCGAACACGGCATCCAGCCGGTTCGACGCGGTTTCATCCGGGCCGAAGAGGCGGAAGTTGGCCGCTTTCAGATTGAGCCTCATCACGTCGCGCAGGAACCGACCCAGGACGCGTGTGGCCTCGGCGTCCACGGCGCCCGGCTCGGGCACCGCCACGGCATAGACGCGGAAGGAAGGCATGTCCAACGGCTTCAGCAACGCTCCGCCGTTGGCGTGCGGATTGCAGCCCATGCGGCGCTGGCCCGTCGGCGCCAGCATGGCCAACTCGTCAAGGAACCGACCGTCCTTGTCGAACAGCTCCTCGGGCCGGTAACTCTTGAGCCACTTTTCGAGCAATTGCACATGCCCGCCGGTCTTGAACTCGGCGATGGGCACCTGGTGAGACCGCCAGCTGCCTTCGACTGGCTTGCCATCGACCGTCTTCGGCCCGGTCCAGCCCTTGGGTGTGCACAAGACGATCATCGGCCAGCGCGGGCGTGGCGGCGACTGGCCTGGCTCGAGCGCTCGCGCCTGCTGCTGAAACTGTTGAATCTGCGCCAACACCGCATCCAGAGTGCCGGCCAGCGCCTGGTGCACCAGCACCGGGTCGTCGCCTTCCACGAAATGCGGCTCATGACCGTAGCCTCGCAAAAGATCGGTCAGCTCGGTGCGGCTGATGCGCGCCAGCACCGTGGGGTTGGCGATCTTGTAGCCGTTCAGGTGCAGGATCGGCAGCACCGCGCCGTCGCGAGCGGGGTTGAGGAACTTGTTGGAGTGCCAGCTGGCCGCCAGCGCGCCGGTCTCGGCCTCGCCATCACCGACGACGCAGGCGACGATCAGGTCGGGGTTGTCGAATGCCGCGCCATAGGCGTGGGCCAACGAGTAGCCCAGCTCGCCGCCTTCATGGATCGAGCCGGGCACCTCTGGCGACACGTGGCTGGGGATGCCCTGTGGCCACGAGAACTGGCGAAACAGCCGCTGCAGGCCGTTGCGGTTGCGTTCAATGGCGGGGTAATGTTCGGAGTATGACCCTTCCAGATAACTGTGCGCCACGATGCCCGGCCCGCCGTGTCCGGGGCCGATGACATACATCATGTTCAAGTCGTTCTCTTTGATCAGCCGATTCAAGTGGACATAGAGAAGGTTCAGGCCTGGGGTCGTGCCCCAATGGCCGAGCAGGCGCGGCTTGATGTCCGCGAGCGTGAGCGGGCGCTCCAGCAGCGGGTTGTCTTGCAGATAGATCTGCCCGACCGACAGGTAGTTCGCCGCGCGCCAGTAGGCGTCGATCTTCTGTAGGGTGTCAGGGGTCAGGTGGTTGGACATGGTGGTCTTTCGGATCAATGAATCTCAAACAGACGGCGCGGCAAGAATCGCCGCATCGACGATGGTTTGCGCCTGCAGCAGGATGCGCTCCAGGTGCTCGAGGCCGCTGAAGCTTTCGGCGTAAACCTTGTAGATGTTCTCGGTGCCTGACGGTCGCGCGGCGAACCAGCCGTTGGCGGTGTTGACCTTGATGCCACCGATGGGTTCGCCATTGCCCGGGGCGTGGCTGAGGATGCTCTCGATTCGTTCCCCTGCCAGTTCGGTCGAGGTGATCTGCTGTGGCGTGAGGGCCGCCAGTTGCGCTTTCTGCTGCGCCGTTGCCGGGGCTTCCACCCGACGTGCCACCGGGCTGCCGAACCCTCGGGCCAGTGCTGCGTAGCGCTGGCCGGGGTCGCGACCCGTACGCGCGGTGATCTCGGCCGAAAGCAACGCTGCCGCGATGCCGTCCTTGTCGGTTGTCCAGACTGAGCCGTTCCGGCGCAGGAATGTTGCCCCGGCACTCTCTTCGCCGGCAAAGCCGAGCGCGCCGCTTTGCAGACCGGCGGCGAACCATTTGAAGCCAACCGGCGTCTCGACAAGTTCGCGACCAAGCCTTACGGTCAGCCGGTCAATCAGCCGGCTGCTGACGATGGTCTTGCCCACCGCAGCCGACGGCGCCCAATCCTGGCGGTGCTGGAACAGGAAGTCGATGGCCGCCGCCAGGTAGTGATCGGGCGCGAGCAAGCCGGCACCGGGCGTGACGATGCCGTGACGGTCGTGGTCGGTGTCGCATGCGAAGGCAATGTCGAAGCGGCTCTTGATGTCGACCAGCCTTTGCATCGCGTACGGCGACGACGGGTCCATGCGGATCCTACCGTCCCAGTCGAGCGGCATGAAGGCAAAGGTCGGGTCAACGATCTCGCTGATGACGGTCAAATCGAGGCCATAACGCTCGGCAATAGCCGCCCAATAGTGGACTCCGGCGCCGCCCAGCGGGTCCACACCCATCCGCACCTTCGCCTCGCGGATCACGTCCATGTCGATCACGTTGCCGAGGTCGGCAACGTAGGCGTTGAGAAAGTCGTGGCGGTGCGTCGTTGCGGCCCGCAGCGCTGCGGCGTGCGGGATGCGATTCACGCCTTCAAGACGCGCTTCGAGAAGACGATTCGACTCGGCCTCAATCCAGTTCGTGATGTCCTGGCCTGCCGGGCCACCGTGGGGCGGGTTGTATTTGAAGCCGCCATCACGCGGCGGGTTGTGCGAGGGCGTTACGACAATGCCGTCGGCAAGGCCTCCGTCATTGGGCTGAGTTCGCTCGCGGTTGTGACCAAGGATCGCGTGCGAGACCGACGGCGTCGGCGTGTATTCGTCGCCGGCCGCCAGCATCACATTGACGCCATTGGCGGCCAGCACTTCGAGCGCGCTGGCGCACGCGGGTGCCGACAGCGCATGCGTGTCGATGCCCAGGAACAGCGGCCCGTCGATGCCGTGGGCTTTGCGGTAGTGGCAGATCGCCTGCGTAATGGCCAGCACATGCCACTCGTTGAACGAGCGGTCGAACGCCGAGCCGCGGTGGCCCGAGGTGCCGAAGGCCACGCGCTGCGCGGCGATCGTCGGGTCGGGCTTGTCCGCGTGGTACGCCGAGACGAGTTTCCCTACGTCGATCAGCATCGAGGCTGGGGCCGGTTGGCCGGCGAATGAATTGATTTGAGAGTCCATTTCGTCAACCGTGTTGTGCGCTTGCGGACTGGGTATCGAGCCAGGCCGTGATGACCTGAAGTACCAGCCCATAGTTGCCGACTTGACAGTGGTTCTGGGCCGATTCGGCGCGTGTGAACAGTCGCGCCGTCAGCGACCGGGTGTTGTCGAGCGCAGCAATTTGCTGATGAAACTGCGCAAGCGGCACGTAGTGGTCTTCACTGCCGGCCAACAGCAGTACGTCCTGCGTCACACGGCTGGAAATCGTTCCGGCGGTGTAGCGCCGGATGGCGTGCAAATAGGCCGCTGGCGTCGTCGTGCCCGTGACATGCATCGCGTGCTGCAGGCCCCATCCGATGACCAGGCTGCGCATCGCTGCTCGGCGCGCCAGCGCATTCACCAAGACATCCAGCTTCAAACGCAACAGGACCAGCAACACCAGACGGATCGAGGTCGGCATCTGGCGAAGATTGCAGTCGAAGGAGTCGAAAAGGATGTCGTAGGCGATGACGCGCTGCACACGAAGCTCGAAGGCGGCGGCGCGAATCGCGAAGTAGCCGCCCATCGACAGGCCGATCAAGGTCACGTCATCTAGCCCGAAGTGATCCAGCACGGCTGCGACGGGTTTCTCCCATTCGTGCGTCATCGGCAGGCCGGCGTCGAAAAGCGCGCTTCCCTGGCCGGGGCCCTCGAAAGCCACGACCTCATAGCCCGCATCGCGCAACCAGAGGAAGAAGAGGAACAGCTCTTCCAGGTAGCTGTCGAAGCCGCCACAGAACACCAGGACACCTTTGGGACGCGCTGGCGTGAAGCGATAGACGGGCAGAATGCCGTGAACCGGCCCGTCTGCATACGGAACCCGATGTTGGTCGCTGGATTTCACGCCATAGTGGTCACGGGTCAGTTGCACGAACTTCTCGCGCATCGGTTTGCGCTGGGGGTCGCCGGCAGGAAGGAAGAACTCTGCGGAACGCAGGTAGTACGCAGCCTTGAGCATCTGACCCCTCGCGAGGGCTTGCTGCGCCAACGCCGCAAATTCACGCTGCCAATCCGCATACGTCGTGATGCGCGGCGCCACCGCACGCATCTCGTCCAGCATGCTCGCATCACCCACCCAACCGAACCACCGATTCATCTGGAAGTTCAGGCCTACGTCCGGATGAATGGCGTGGTACCCGATGGGCGGGCTGGGCAGGCTGGGCGTCATATCCAGGGGCTACCCGGTCGGCGCATGCCGAGCCAACTGCGCCCTGGCCGCTGCGACCACATGCGCGACATCGAAACCGAAATGCGCCTCGGCCACCTTGCCCGGCGCAGAGATGCCGAACGAGCGCATACCGATGATCGTTCCGCGCTGTCCGACGTGGCGTTCCCAACCCAGGGGAGACGCCGCCTCGACCGAGACGCGCGCGGTGACGGCGGGCGGCAACACGCTCTCGCGGTATTCGGCGCTCTGGCTCTCGAACAGGTCCCATGACGGCATGCTGACCACGCGGGCGCGGACGCCTTCGCTCGTTAGTTGCTCGTAGGCGCCGATGCACAGCGCCACTTCGCTGCCGGTGGCCAGCAACAGCACGTCGGGCAGGCCCCCTGCCGCGTCGGCGAGCACGTAGGCACCGCGGGCGACACCGCTGGCGCTGGCGTACTTGCTGCGGTCGAGCGTGGGCAGTGGCTGGCGCGACAGTACCAGGCTGACGGGCCGGTCGGTCAGTTGCATCACCACGCGCCACGCCTCGACCACCTCGTTGGCGTCGGCCGGGCGCAGCAGCACCATGCCGGGCATGGCGCGAAACGACGCCAGTTGCTCCACCGGCTGGTGCGTCGGCCCGTCTTCGCCCATGCTGATCGAGTCGTGGGTCCAGATGTAGATGACCGGCAAGCCCATCATCGCGCTGAGCCTGATGGCCCCGCGGCAGTAGTCGGTGAAGATGAAGAAGCTGGCGGCAAAAGGGCGCAGACCCGCCAGCGCCAGACCGCTGGCGATGGCGCACATCGCGTGCTCGCGAATGCCGAAATGCAGGTTGTGCCCTCCGTAGCCTGCGGGCGACGCGAACTCGCCGGCCTGGCCCAACGCCGTCTTGGTGGATGGTGCCAGGTCTGCCGCGCCGCCCAGCAGCCAGGGCACTTGCTCGGCCATCGCAGCCAGCACCTTGCCCGATGCCTCGCGCGTGGCTAGGCCCTTGGCGTCGGCAGGAAAAACGGGCAGCGAAAGGTCCCAGCCTTGCGGCAATTCGCGGCGCTGCATTCGATCCAACTGCGCGGCGAGTTCCGGGAACTGCAAACGATAGGACGCGAGCCTTGCGTTCCAGGCTTCGCGCGCGCGGGCTCCGCGTTGCCCGAACTGCGCGCTGATGTACGCCTGCACGCCGTCGGGCACCGCAAACTGCACGTCGGGGTCGAAGCCGTAGAACTGTTTGGCCTGCCGCGCTTCGTCGGCGCCCAGCGGCTCGCCGTGCGCTTCCTTGGTGTCCTGCTTGTGCGGCGCGCCATAGCCGATGTGGCTTTGCACGATCACCAGCGTCGGCCGGTCCTGCGTGGCCACGAACGTCCTCAGGCTGCGCGTCAGCGCCTCCAGGTCGTTCGCGTCGGCGACGTGCAGCACCTGCCAGCCACACGCGATGAAGCGCGCGCCGACGTCTTCGGTGAAGGTGATGGCGGTCGAGCCTTCGATGCTGATGTGGTTGCTGTCGTAGATCCAGCACAGCCTGGCCAGCTTCAGGTGGCCGGCCAGCGATGCCGCCTCGGCGCTAAGACCTTCCATCAGGTCGCCATCGCTGCACAGCGCGAAGACGTTGTGGTCGAACAAAGCATGGCCAGGGCGGTTGTAGGTGGCCGCGAGCCAGGCCTGGGCGATGGCCATGCCGACGCTGGTGGCCACGCCCTGGCCGAGCGGGCCGGTGGTGGTCTCCACACCCGGGGTGAAGCCGTGTTCGGGGTGGCCTGTGCAGCGGCTGCCCGCTTGGCGAAACGTTTGCAGGTCTTCGAGCGTGACGGCTGCTTGGCCGGCGCTCCCGTCGCCAGGGGCGACTTTGTCCTTCACGCCGCACAGGTACAGCAGGCTGTAGAGCAGTGCCGATGCGTGGCCGGCCGAGAGCACGAAGCGGTCGCGGTCGAGCCAGTCCGGGTCGTCGGGGTCGTAACGCAAGAACCGCTGCCACAGGCAATATGCGATCGGCGCCGCGCCCATGGGCGTGCCCGGGTGACCGGAATTCGCCTTCTGCACGGCGTCGATCGACAGCGTGCGCAGCGTGTTGATGCAGAGTTGGTCGAGTCGCGCAGACTCGCTCGCGTGCACGTCGGCTGGTTGATTCAACCGATCGTTCATGGCGTTGCTCCGACAACGGCATCGGCGGCGTTGGTGGTGTTGGCCCGGCGCGCGCTCTCGAAGGTATCGACCCACTCCCGCAGCCGCCCGGCGATTCGTGCCACCGCCTCGCTGCGTGTCAGCGTCTGCGCTTGCCAGCCGACGACTGCATCCCAGAAGGTCGTGCGGCCGACCGCAAAGCCGATGAAGCCATCGACACCCGCCGCAGTGGCCAGCCAGTGCCGCACCTGCGCTTCATCGGCGCCCCGACCGAGCACGATGCAACCAACCGTATCGCGACCGTCGCAGCGCGCCGCGGCGACGATGCGCTCGCAGTCGTCGCGTTGCGCAAGACCTTCGACCTTCCAGACGTCGGGCTCGACACCCGCGCCTTGCAGTTGGCGTATCGCCTCTGGCATCAGCATCGGGCGCAGATCCCGGTCGTAGGCGTCCCGATTGCCGTCCAGGCGTTGCAGCTGCGCGTCGGTGGCTGGCACCAGCAGCTCAAACATGAAGCGCCGCCGGCTGCGCTGGCAGTGCTCGGAAAGCTGCTTCAGGCGGCCGGCCTGACGCCGATTCAGATCCTCGTCTCCCTCGACGTTGTAGCGCACCAGCGCCTTGGCGAATGTGGGGTCGAAACTCTCGATGTGGTGTGCGAAGTCGGCGCCGTATTCGAACTCGAATTCTTCCGAGCCGCTTTGTTCGGTGGACAGCGCAGTGACGAAGCCGCGCTTGCGCGCATCGCGCAGGATGTCGGCACCGAATTCCTCATCGACGAGAATACCTCCCGCAGCGCGCGGCACGCCCTTTTCGATGGCCGACAAGAAGCCCTCGTAGATGAGTTGCTTGCTGTCGCTGACGCGGTCGGCCTGCGGCACCGATAGCGGCGGATCGACCTTGAACAAGCTCTTGACGTAGGAGTGCCGGTGATCGAACGGCAGCAGGTACAAGGCCTTGTCGTAGCCGAGATTCATTGCGGATGCTCCGCTGCCATAGCCTTGGCCGATGTCGAACTCTTTTCACGGATTCGCGCCAGCAGCCCGCCCCACGATTTGGCGAATGCCAGCACGCCGTCGCGCTGCAACTGCGCGGCCAGCGCCTCGTCATCGACGCCTTCGCGCCTGACCTCTTCCAGCACCACTTCGGCAAGGCCGCCATCGGCAGGCAGCGCGGCCCCAGGTTGGCCGTGGTCCGCAAAGGCCAGCAACGTCTTCTCGGGTATGGTGTTGATGGTCTGCGGCGCTGCCAGTGCCTCGACATACAGCGTGTCGCGCGCGGCGGGGTCCTTGGTGGCGGTGCTGGCCCACAGCAGCCGCTGCGGCCGGGCACCTGCAGCGGCCAGCTTGCGCCAGCGCGCCGAAGCCAGGAGCACGCAATGCGCCTTGTAGCAGCTCATGGCCACGGCGATACCCAGACGGTTGTGGAACGGCGGCGAGATTTCCTGCTTCACCGCAGCGTCCCAGCGGCTGACGAAGAGCGATGCGACGGACTGAACCCTGGGCGACAGACCTGCATCCACGCGGCGCTCGATGCCACGCAGATAGGCCTCGGCCGCAGCCAGGTAGTGCTCGCGCGAGAACAGCAGCGTCACGTTGATCGGCACGCCGTCGAAGATCGACTGTTCGATCGCCGGCAGGCCTTGCGGTGTGCCGGGAATCTTGATGAACAGGTTGGGCCGCGCGGCACGCCCATGCAATTGCGCGGCCGCCAGGATGGTCCCAGCCGTGTCGCTCGCCAGCAGCGGTGAGACTTCGAGAGAGACCCAGCCATCGACGCCATCGCTGGCGTCGAAGACTGGCCTGAACAGGTCGGCAGCGCGCGTCAGGTCTGCCAGCGCCAGTTCGAAGAAAGTGCCCTCTTCCGACAGTCCGCGCGCGGCCAGTGTCTGCACCGCATCGTCATAGCTGGCGCCACTGCCGATGGCTTGCTCGAAGATCGTCGGGTTGGACGTCAACCCGGTCACCGACAGGTCGGAGATGTAGCGCGCCAGCGTGCCGTTGTCCAGCAAATCGCGCGTGATGTTGTCGAGCCAAAGGCGCTGGCCGAGGTCGTGGAGCTTCCGGGTGTTGGCGTTCATGGTGATTCCTTTCGGACGCGAATGTCGCGAATGTCGATATCGAGCAAGTCGCCGATGCGCTCGACGGTGATATCGGCAGGCGGGTAGGCGGCCATGGCAGCCAGGTCCAGCGCGTAGTGGCCTTGGCGCGGGAAGACGGTGGTCAGGCGGTGTTGCATCACGCCCTTCATGGCCGCCAGGATGCGCAGCTTGTCATCGACCATCACGTAGTGCCGGGCTGGATAGTGCTGTTGCATGGCATCCAGCATCAGCTCCTTGTGGACGTAGATCAGCACCCGGCCGGCCACCGCATCCCACAGGCCAGAGCGTTGAATCTTGCGCGGCTGGAACACCACGTCGCCATCGGTCAGGATCACCGTAGGCCCGCTGGCGTTCAGGCGCTGGATGACATCCGGCGCGTAGGGGTAAAGGCGATCGGCGAAGGGGTAGTCCACCAGAAAGCCCGACATCTTCAACAAGTGCATCTCGGCGCCTGGCAGGGGCTCGGCATCGAGCCGCCAGCGCTGCAATGCGCCCAGGTAGTCGGCGTAACCGAGTTCGCTGCGCAGCGCTTCGAAGTGGGCCCAATAGCGGCCCGCAGTGATCTCGCCGAATTCCTGTTCCAGGTGCGCTCGCAGATCGGCAATGACACGGTCGTTGTCGAGCAGCGTGTTGTCCACGTCGAGCAGGAACACGGTGTCGTGCCGCGCGGTCACGGGCAGCCCTTCTCTGGCGCCGGCTCATGCCACCCGCCATCATCGGCCGTCAGCGCGTCGGCCTCGCACGGGCCCCAGGTGCCTTTTTCGTAGCCAACGACGGGATGGTGCTTGACCAGCACCGGATCGACCACCGCCCATGCTGCTTCGACCGTGGGCTGGTCGCTGAACAGCGCGGCGTCGCCGACCATCGCGTCGCCCAGCAGGCGTTCATAGGCCAGTTCGTCGCTGGCCCCGTCTTCGCAGAGGTAGAGCTCGCGCTGCTCGCCAACGAATCCCTTGCCGCCGCGTTTGACGCGCGCTGCCAGTGCGATGGACGAGTTTGGCGCGAGCCTGAAGCGAAAGTAGTTGGCGCGGCCATCGGCAGGCGCCGAATCTCCGAAAAGGGCCTGCGGCGGCGGTTTCAGTTGCACCAGCACCTCGGCCGTGGTTTGCGGCAATCCTTTTCCCGAACGCAGGTACCAGGGCACGCCGGCCCAGCGCCAAGAGTCGATGAACAAGCGCAGCGCGCAGAAGGTCTCGACATCCGAGTCGGCCGCCACGTCGCGCTCGGCGCGGTAGCCCACGTACTGCCCGCGCACGACATCGTCTGGCGCCAGCGGGCGCATGGCCTTGAAGACGCCGGCCTTTTCGCCATGCACCGCGGCGTAGCCGCGGTAGGGCGGGGGCTCCATCGCGAGCAGCGCGACGATCTGGAACAAGTGGTTCTGCACCACGTCGCGCAGCGCGCCCGCAGTCTCGTAGAACCTGCCGCGGCTGCCGACGCCGAAACTCTCAGCCAGCGTGATCTGCACGCTGGCCACGAAGTTGCGATTCCAGATGGGCTCGAGAAAGGAATTGGCGAAGCGGAAATAGAGGAGGTTCATGATCGCCTCCTTGCCCAGATAGTGGTCGATGCGAAAGATCGAGCGCTCTGCAAAGTGCAACTGCGCGATGCGATTGAGTTCGCGCGCCGAGGCCAGGTCGCGGCCAAACGGCTTTTCGACGATCACGCGGGCGTTCTCGGCCAAACCGGCGGCACCCAGGCTGGTGATCACAGCCTCGAAGGCCGACTGCGGAATGGCCAGGTAGTGCAACGGTCGCGTTGCGCCTGCCAGTGCCGCCTTGATGGCGCTGAATGTCGCCGGGTCGTTGTAATTGCCGCTGACGTAATTCAACAGCGTCAGCAACCGGTCGATCACCGCCGGGTCGCGGGCCACACCGGCCGCAGTGGTTTTTGCCAGACTGTCCGTGACGCGCTCGTGCAATTGCGCCAGGGTCCACTTCGACGACGCCACGCCGATCACCGGAACCTTCAGCGTGCCCTTGCTGACCATTGCATACAGCGCAGGAAAAATCTTCTTGTGCGCCAAGTCGCCAGTGACGCCGAAGATCACGACAGCGTCGGACGGCGGCTCGGAGCCTATGTCGTCCTGCGGCTTCGGGTTCGCGTCAACGTTCATTTCACTCCTTCTGCCTCAAGCAACCGGTCAGGCATTTGAATCTGCAAGGCGCCGGGCGTGTGGCGCCGATAGTGACCAGCGCCTGCGCAGGTGAGCATCAATTGGTAACTGCCGTGGGACAGCAAGCGCAACTTTGGAGGAAGCGGCGGCGCGGTGATCACGCTCATGCCCCGCCCTTTTCAGCGTGTCCACCGAACTCTTCGCGCATCGCCGACAGAACCCGGTTGGCAAAATCTGCGCCGCCTCGCGATGAGAAGCGCTCGAACAATGCCGCGCTGAGCACAGGCACGGGAACGCCTTCGTCAATGGCCGCCTGGAGTGTCCACCGCCCTTCGCCAGAATCGGACACGCGGCCAGCATAGCGACCAAGCTGGGTGTCCTTCTGGAGCGCCTGCGCTGTCAGGTCGAGCAGCCACGAGCCGATCACGCTGCCGCGGCGCCAGACCTCGGCAATCTCGGGCAAGTTCATCTCGAATTGATAGAACTCGGGGTCGCGCAGCGGTGTGGTTTCGGCGTCGTGTTCGCGCTTGCTGCCTGGCTCGGTCGAGAGCTCAGGCTTGCCGACATTGGCATTGCGCAGGACGTTCAGGCCCTCGGCATAGGCGGCCATCAAGCCGTATTCGATGCCGTTGTGAACCATCTTCACGAAGTGGCCGGCACCATGCGGGCCGCAATGCAGATAGCCCTCGTCAGCGCTGCCCGCGCCGGCCCTTCGGCCAGGTGTGGCGATTGCCGCCGCAACGCCGGGCGCCAGCGCTGAAAAGATCGGTCGCAGATGCTCGAATTGCGCCGCTGCGCCGCCGATCATCAGGCAGTAGCCGCGATCAAGCCCGGCAATGCCGCCACTGGTGCCGACATCGACATGATGAATTCCAAGGGCCTGCAACTCGGCTGCGCGCCGGATGTCGTCGCGGTAATTCGTATTGCCGCCATCAACAACGATGTCGCCTGCTTCCAGCAGCGGTGCCAACGCGGCCAACACCGCATCGATCGCACCCGCTGGCACCATCAGCCAGACAGCCCGCGGCCGGGTCAGCCTCGCCACCAAGTCTTGAAGCGAGCCTACCCCGACCGCGCCTGCCTGGACCAAGCGGTCAACCGACGCCGGTTTTCTGTCGTGGACGACGCAGGACTGACCGCCCCTCAAGAGCCGCCGAACCATGCTGTCGCCCATGCGACCCAATCCGACCATGCCGATTTGCAAGGCTCTGCTCCGTTTGGGCAACGCAATACCCACGATGATCGAAAGTGCGCGGCGCTGCCATTGCTGATGATTCAGCATGCGCCGTCCTTTTGGTCAATGTCTGTGCGCTACCGAACCCATCCTGGGAAAGCCGAGGTCTATCGCCCAGGCAGACTATGTCTGCCAGCGCACAGACGCCCGTCACCTGCCTCTGTAGTTTCAGTTCCTGCCATTCAACGTCCGTGCCTTTCTTCACCGCTACAGGCAGCTTGCCGGACCGCACTGGGAGTAGCACATTGAATAGAAGGAGTTGGGTTCAGCTCGCTGGATTCGCCACCATGGCCGGTGCCGGGGGTGTGTCGTTGCTGGGGTTCGGGCCGTGTGGCTCGCATGCGCTCGCAGGTACGTCGTTTCGCCACTATCCGTTTGACCCGGTGGTCCCGACCAACTTCCGGCAAAAGCTGTTCGTCCCGGTGGCCGAAGGACCCTTCGGCGTGCTTGACGTCGTGGGCCCCTTGGCGCTTCGTGCCAGCGCCGCGAGCTTCACGATATTGCACGGCCGCCCTTCCCCGTTCCTGCTGTACCAGACCGAACTTGCGGGCAAGGCCTATCAGAACCCGATCCTGCGCATCGAGAGCGGCGCGCGCCTGGCGGTGCGGCTGGACAACGCCTTGGCAGAACCGACCATCATCCACTGGCACGGTGTCGACGCGCCCGCGGCGATGGACGGGCACCCTTCCACGGCCATCGCCACCGGTGGTCGATATGAATACGACTTCGTGGTGCGCAACCGGGGCGGCACGTATTGGTATCACACCCATGCCCACAAGCTCACCAGCAAGCAGGCCTACAACGGCCTGGCCAGCTTCTTTCTGGTGGAAGACGACGACCAGCGGCGGCTGAACAAGGCACTGGATCTGCAGCTGGGTGTGACCGATTTGCCGCTGGTGATCCAGGACAAGCAGTTCGACGCCCAAGGGCGTTTGAGGTATCGGCCCAACGCGCAGGAGTCGATGATGGGCTGGCTGGGTGACATCGTGCTGGCCAACCTGACCCCCAACGCATCGCTGGCCGTGACGCCGCGCACCTACCGCCTGCGGCTGCTGAATGGCTCCAACGCTCGCATCTACAGGCTGGCGTTCGTCAACGGCAGGGCACGACTGAACTTCACGGTCATCGGCACCGATGGCGGTCTGATCGAACGGCCCGAATCGGCGACCGAGGCCTTTCTGTCGCCCGGCGAACGGCTCGACGTGCTGTTGGATGCGGGGCAAGCCAAAACCGGCGCAGACATCTTCCTCAGAAGCCTGGCCTTCGATCCGATGGAAAACGAAGGCGCGGCCGAGGGCATGGCCGCAATGGCGGGTATGGCGGGTATGGCGGGTATGGCGGGCATGGCGGGCATGGGCGCTGCGTCCGGCCCAGCCAAGGGTGGGGCAAAGGACAGCATGGGCTCGTCACGCCTTCCACAAGGCGCAGAGTTCAACGTGCTGAAGCTGTCGGTCACGGCGGGGGCGCGCGTCGTCGCCAACCTACCCGCCACGCTGTCGCAAGTCGCACTCATCCGCAGCGAAGGCGCCATCGAACGCAAGATCGATTTGTCGATGGACAAGATGCGCTTCCTGATCAATGGCCGCAGCTTCAATATGGACGAGATCGCCTTCGAGGTGAAGCGTGGTGCAGTGGAGGTGTGGCGCATCGCCAATCCGGCCATCGGCATGCCCCACCCGATGCACCTGCACGGCTTTTCGTTTCAGGTGCTCGAACGAATGGGCAGCCCGCCGTGGTTGGCAGCCACCGCACGTTTCAGCGGCGGGCGAACAGTGGTTGACTTGGGTTGGAAAGACACCGTGCTGGTGTGGCCGGGCGAAACCGTGCGCGTGGCCATCGACTTCGCCCACGACCACCCGGGCAGCCAAACCTACGTATTCCATTGCCACAACCTCGAACACGCGGATGCCGGCATGATGATCAATTACCGGGTTCAGGCATGACCGGGCTGGCACTTCGCGACGCTGACTGCGCGGAAGGCACGGGCAGCGCGGTCAGCACGCACAACAACGGGCACAAGCGCAGCGCCGATGCCGAACTGCATGACCTGCAGCGCCAGACCTTCGGCTATTTTCAGCACGAAACGAATCCTGGCAATGGCCTAATCATCGACAAGACCGCACCCGGTTGGCCTGCCAGCATTGCTGCCACGGGGCTGGCACTGGCGTGTTACCCGGTCAGCGTGGAACGCGGCTTCATGCCGCGTGCGGCAGCGGTGCAGCGCACGCTGGTCACACTGCGATTCTTCTGGAACAGCCCGCAAGGCCCCGAGGCCGATGCCACCGGCTACCAAGGCTTCTATTACCACTTTCTCGACATGCAGACCGGGCGCCGCGCCTGGCAGTGCGAACTGTCCACCGTGGACACCGCTTTCCTGCTGGCCGGCGCATTGACAGCGGCCGTGTACTTCAGCGCCGACAGCGCCGACGAGGCCGAAATCCGGAGGCTGGGTGACGCGCTCTACCGCCGTACCAATTGGCAGTGGGCACAAAACGGCGGTGATACGGTGACGCACGGCTGGAAGCCCGAGAGCGGCTTCCTGCCCTACCGCTGGCAAGGCTACGACGAAGCGCTGCTGCTGTACGTGCTGGGCCTGGGCTCGCCGACGTACCCACTCCCCGAGCGCAGCTATGCGGCCTGGGCTTCCACGTACCGGTGGGAGCACTGCTATGGGCAGGACTACCTGTATGCCGGGTCCCTGTTCACCTACCAGCTGTCGCATGTGTGGATCGACTTTCGCGGCATCCAGGACGCCTTCATGCGCGGCAAGGGCATCGACTACTTCGAGAACAGCCGCCGTGCAACGCTTGCGCAACAACAGTACGCGATCGAGAACCCGCTCGGCTTCAAGAGTTACGGCAGCCATTGCTGGGGCATCACCGCCAGCGAAGGCCCAGGCCCCGGCCACATCAAGGTGAATGGCGTCGAGCGGGAAGTATTCGACTACGTCGCCCGCGGCGTGCCCTACGGTCCTGACGACGGAACGCTGGCGCCGTGGGCGGTGGTGGCGTCGCTGCCGTTCGCACCCGAAGTCGTGATTCCGGCCATCGACTATTGCATCTACCAGGCCAAGTTGACGCAGTTCAACTCTTACGGGTTCAAGGCCTCGTTCAATCCGTCGCACCCCGGCGACCCTGGCAACCCGTATGGCTGGTGGGTGTCACCGTGGCATTTCGGAATCAACCAGGGGCCGATCATTCTGATGATCGAAAACCATCGCTCGGGATTGCTTTGGCAATTGATGCGGGCCTGCCTGCCCATTGCCGCTGGACTGCGGCGAGCCGGGTTTACGGGCGGATGGCTTGATGAAGACGTGGCAACCGACCCAGCCACAGCCAAACCGGGTCAATAGGTCGATTTCAACGAGCAGGAGAACAGCATGACAGTAGCCAGTGTTTCGAGAACCAGCGCGTCCGGGTTGCCGCCCGCCCTCAAAACCGCCCAGGCGGCGATGCAGCTGCCGGAGGTGCAGGACATGCTGCGCAGGCTGTCTGCGTTCCGGCTCGGCATCTTCATGCCGCACCAACACGACGACAGTACAGGTGAATTCCAGCCGCTGCCTGACGAGGTGGTTCAGGTCGAGTCGGGTCGGACAGTGTCGTTCGAGCGACTGGAATCGATTACCCAGCGAACCGATTCGTTTCTACCCGTGGGGTGGCGTTGGTCCGCTGGCGTATCCACCGTGGCGTCCGTCTGTGAAATGGCTGACCAGGAAGGTCCCGAGGACGAGGGACAGCCCGTCAAACACAAGCATCCCGAAGACACCCGTTGACCTCAGGAGCTGCGATGAAAACCAGTGTGATGGAAGTTCGGGACATGCTTTCGGTATTGAGCGTGCTGGGCGTCGAAAAGCGGATCGGTGAGGTGCCCGGCGTTGAAAGCGTCACCGTGAATTTCGCTGCGGGCAGCGCCACGGTGCGCTTTGACGAAACCCGGCTCAGCCTGGCTGACATCCGATCAGACGTTCGCCAAAGCGGCTCGAAGGACGACGCGGCCGAGGGCGGCAACAAGGATCCGGAAGCACCGGACGGATCGGACCAAGCGGCCGCAGACAGCAAATCCGCTGCGCCGAAGATGCCACCTGCAACGGCCAGCGCGGACGCAAAGCCGGCCGGCGATGCACCCCCGGGTGGGCCACCCACGGACAAAACGGCTGCAGAGCCGTCGCCCACGACGCCCAAGTCGTCACCCACGGCGCCCCCTGAAGCCGACGCGGCCCCCCCGGCCAAGACAGCAATGAAGGGTATGTAGGTGTTCCCGCAACGAACACCTGGCGTCTTGCATGGGCGCCAAATCAAAAGCTTGCCGTTGGAGACACGATGAAAACGAGCGTGATTGACGTGCATGACATGCTGTCCGTATTGAGCGTGCCAGGTGTCGAGAAGCGGATCGGCGAAGTGCCGGGTGTCGAAAGCGTTACCGTCAATCACGCTGCGGGCAGTGCGACGGTGCGCTATGACGAAACTCGGCTCGACGTTGCCGACATCAAGTCGAACGTCCGCCAGCGTGGTTACGAGTCGGCGGGCGAGCCGCCGTCCAAGCCAGAAAAGAAGGCTGGCAAACCAACACCACCCGCAGAGGCCACGGTGCCTGCTGTACCGGCAGTGCAGGCGGCTGATGAAAGCGTTGCAAAACCGGATGCCAAACCCGCACCGCCAGCCGACATTGCGCCGAAGGAAGCGCCGCCTAGTGCCGCGCCCGAACCGCCGACCGCTGCGGGCCCCGTCGCAACCCCGGAAGCTGTATCACCCGATCCACCGGTCGGCGCGGAACCGGACGCTCAAGAGCCCGGCGTGGTCGAAAAAGTGACCGCCTGGGTGCGAGAGACTTTGGGCGCTGGCGACAAGTACCAGGCCGAACCCGACCCCGACCCCGACCCGCCGCCAGCGGCGTCCGCAGCCGACCAGCCCAAGTCTGCCGCGCCCCAGGCCGTCGCAGGCGCTCCCGCTGACGCCCATGCCGGCCATGTCGGCCACGCCGGCACCGCTGACAAAAAGCCAGCCGCCGGCGCAGCCCCTGCGATGTCTGCCGAGATGGCGCACGAAATGGGCCACAGCGGCGGTGACATGAGCGCGATGGTGCGCGACATGCGCAATCGCTTCTGGATCTGCCTGGTCTTCACCATTCCGATCTTCATCTACGCCCCGATGGGCGGCATGTGGCAGGCACCGGCGCCGCCATTCGGTCTGGAGCTGAACCTGTGGCTGTTCTACTTCGCCACCGCCGCAGTCGTCTATCCGAGTTGGCCGTTCTTCGTCTCCGCCTGGCGCGCCTTGCTCAAGGGCACGCTGGGCATGGCCGCGTTGATTGTGCTGAGCGTGGGCACGGGCTACCTCTTCAGCGTCGGCACCACCTTCTTCTACAAGGAGGGCGGGCAGTTCTTCGAAGCGGTAGCCGTGCTGCTGGTGTTCATCCTGCTCGGCCACTGGCTCGAAATGCGCGCCCGCGCCGGTGCATCGTCGGCCATCAAGGCGCTGATGAACTTGACGCCAACCAAGGCCAACGTGATTCGCAATGGGGCCGAGGTCGAAGTGCCGACGGCCGAGGTCTTGGCGGGTGAGATCGTCGTCATCCGACCGGGCAACAAGATCCCGGTCGATGGCGTGATCGAGAGCGGTGAATCGCTGGTTGACGAATCGATGCTCACAGGCGAGTCGATGCCGGTGAAGAAGGGCCCAGGCGCCACGGTGGTCGGCGCCAGCATCAACAAGAGCGGCAGCTTCCGCTACAAGGCCACCAAGGTCGGTGCCGACTCGGCCCTGGCGCAGATCGTGAAGCTGGTGCAGGAGGCACAGAACTCGAAAGCGCCAGCGCAGTTGTTGGCCGACCGAGCTGCGCAATGGCTGGTGATTGCTGCGATCCTCATCGGCCTGACCACCTTCGCGGTGTGGTTCTGGGTCATTGGACAGCCGCTGCTGTTTGCGGTGACGATGACGATCACCGTCTTCGTGATCGCCTGCCCGGACGCATTGGGGCTGGCTACGCCAATGGCCGTGATGGTGAGCACAGGGCTGGGTGCCGCCAACGGCATCCTGTTCAAAAACGCTTCTGCATTGGAAGACGCCACCAAGCTCGACGTCATCATCTTCGACAAGACCGGCACGCTCACCGTCGGCCAGCCCGAGGTGGTGCAAATCGTCACGGCAGAAGGCATCACGGAAGATGTGGTGCTGACGGCCGCTGGCGCCGTGGAGCAAGGCTCTGACCACCCCCTGGCACAGGCCATCGTGCGCCGTGCGTCCAAGCTCACCATCGTGGCGCCGACCGGATTCGAGAGTCTCGACGGCATGGGCGCGCGCGCTGAAACCACTGCGGGCACGGTGTACCTGGGCAACCGCCTGCTGATGGACACGCAAAAGCTCGCACTTGGCCCGCTGGAGGCCGAGGCCAAGCGCCTGCAGGGCGACGGCCGCACGGTGGTGCATGTGGCGCAGGCCGGCCGCGTGATCGGTCTCATCGCCATTGCCGATGCGATCCGGCCCACGTCCAAGGCGGCGGTGGCCAAGCTGCGCGAACGCAAGATCGAAGTGGTGATGCTGACCGGCGACAACCTGGCCACGGCCACGCGCATCGCCGCCGACCTGGGCATAGCCAAGGTGCTCGCGGACGTCTTGCCCGGCCAAAAGGCCGAGAAGGTGAAGGCGCTGCAGGCCACTGGCAGACGAGTCGGCATGGTGGGCGACGGCGTCAACGACGCGCCCGCGTTGACCCAGGCCAACGTCGGCTTTGCCATCGGCGCCGGCACCGACGTGGCGATGGAAAGCGCCGATGTGGTGCTGATGAAGAGCGACCCGTACGACATCGTCGGCGCCATCGAGTTGTCTCGCGCCACTGTGCGCAAGATGCACCAGAACCTG
>Ga0187842_1000540_pt1 | contig 18833 bp, 19 predicted proteins | sample SpaLakP09_SKY_41_FD_134514 | JGI IMG/M metagenome (GOLD analysis project Ga0187842, IMG submission 134514) | Oligotrophic lake water microbial communities from Sparkling Lake, Wisconsin, USA - SP09_SKY_41 | ecosystem: Environmental > Aquatic > Freshwater > Lake | place: USA: Sparkling Lake... | reverse complement strand
TCCAGTCGATGTCCGACAGGTGCACCATGCCGTCGATGTCGTTGTCGAGGCCGATGAACAGACCAAACTCGGTCGCGTTCTTGACTTCGCCTTCGACGGTCGAGCCGACCGGGTGGGTTTCGAGGAACGAATCCCACGGGTTGGCCAGGGCCTGCTTCAGGCCCAGCGACACGCGACGCTTGGACGGATCGACGTCCAGCACGACCACGTCGACTTCCTGCGAGGTCGAGACGATCTTGCCGGGGTGGACGTTCTTCTTGGTCCAGGACATTTCCGAGACGTGGACCAGGCCTTCAACGCCGGCTTCCAGCTCAACAAACGCGCCGTAGTCGGTGATGTTGGTGATGCGGCCCGTGAACTTGGCGCCGACCGGGTACTTCGCTTCCACGCCGTCCCACGGATCCGACTGCAGCTGCTTCATGCCGAGGCTGATGCGCTGGGTGTCCGGGTTGATCTTGACGATCTGAACCTTGACGGTGTCGCCGACAGCCAGGACTTGCGACGGGTGGTTGACGCGCTTCCAGCTCATGTCGGTGACGTGCAGCAGGCCGTCGATGCCGCCCAGGTCAACGAACGCACCGTAGTCGGTGATGTTCTTGACGACGCCTTCGCGGATTTCACCCTCTTGCAGCTGCGACACCAGTTCGGTGCGCTGCTCGGCGCGGGCTTCTTCCAGGATGGCGCGACGCGAGACGACGATGTTGCCGCGCGGGCGGTCCATCTTGAGGATGGCGAAGGGCTGTTCCTTGCCCATGAGCGGGCCGACGTCGCGCACCGGGCGGATGTCGACCTGCGAGCCCGGCAGGAAGGCCGAGGCGCCGCCCAGATCGACGGTGAAGCCGCCCTTGACGCGGCCGACGATGGCGCCGAGCACCGGAACGTTCTGGGCGTAAACGCCTTCCAAACGGGTCCAGGCTTCTTCGCGCTTGGCCTTTTCGCGGCTGATGACCGCTTCGCCCATGGCGTTTTCCAGGCGCTCGAGGAAGACCTCGACGGTGTCGCCCAGCTTCACGGTCGCCTTGCCGGCTTCGTCGACGCCGAATTCCTTCAGCTGGACGCGGCCTTCGGTCTTCAGACCGACGTCGATGATCGCGAAGTCCTTCTCGATCCCGACAACGATGCCCTTGACCACGGTGCCTTCCGCGAAATCGCGGCCGCCCATGGAGTCGTTCAGCAGCGCTTCGAAATCGTCGCGCGTCGGGTTGAAGCTCATATCGTCAGCCATGCTGATGTTTAGTCTCGTGTTGAGGGAAGCCCCATGGATGAAAGCCGCCGGATGACGGTTCTGGGGATTCCGGGTTGGGTGATTTTTGATGCGGATCCGGCGCTTCCTAAGCGGCGGCAAGGCGGGCGGTGGATTAGCCCGGGAGGACTCCCGACCGGGCGCGCGCCGTCTCGACAATGCGGCGGGCCGCATCGAAGGCCTGCTCTATAGTCATTTCCGACGTGTCGAGCAAGACGGCGTCGTCGGCCTGGGTCATGGGCGCGCTGGCCCGCCCACCGTCGCGTTCGTCGCGCTTGCGGATGTCGGCCAGGATCTCGTCGAAGGTGACGCTTTCGCCCTGACCCAGCAGCTGTTTCCATCGCCGCTCGGCGCGAACCTCAGGGCGGGCGGTGACGAACAGCTTGGCCGGAGCCTCGGGCGCGATCACCGTGCCGATGTCGCGGCCGTCGATCACGCTGCCGGGCTCGCGCAGGGCAAAACTGCGCTGCAGGTCAAACAGGGCCGAGCGAACGCCCGGATGCACCGCCACCCGGCTGGCCGCCTCGCCGGCCTGGCGGGTCCGGACCTCGGCCCGCTCCAGCTCATCCAGGGCCAGGCCCCGGGCTGAGGCCTCGGCCGCGGCGGCGTCGTCCAGATCACCGCCCACGTCCAGCAGGCGCACACCCACCGCCCGGTAGAGCAGGCCGGTGTCGAGCATCGGATAGCCGTAGAGCCCGGCCAGCCGGCTGGCGACCGTGCCCTTGCCCGAGGCGGCAGGACCGTCGACGGCGATGATGAAGGCCATGCTCAGGCTTCCGAAAGATCGGCGCCCAGGCCGCGCATCAGGTCGGCAAAGCCCGGGAAGCTGGTGGCGATCATGCCCGGCTCGTCGACAGCCACGCCCTGCTGGGCGGCCATGCCGAGGATCAGGTGGCTCATGGCGATCCGGTGATCGCCGTGGGTAGTCACCGTTCCGCCGCCGCGCGGGGGCTGGCCCGTTCCGGTGACGATGAAGCCCTCGGGCTCCTCGACCACCTGCACCCCGCAGGCGATCAGGCCGTTGGCGGTCAGGCTGATGCGGTCGCTTTCCTTGACCCGCATCTCGCCTACGCCGCGCATCACCGTTTCGCCTTCGGCAAAGGCCGCCGCGATGGCCAGGATCGGATACTCATCGATCATCGAGGGCGCACGTTCCGGCGGCACCACGACGCCCTTGAGCTGCGAATAGCGGGCGGTGATGTCGCCGACCTCGTCGCCGCTGGCCATGCGCACGTTCGAGATCACCAGATCCGCGCCCATCTCCTGCAGGGTCGTGAAGAGACCCGTGCGTAGTTCATTGAGCATCACGCCCTCGACCGTGACCTCCGAGCCCGGCACGATCAGGCCGGCCACGAGCGGGAAGGCCGCCGACGACGGATCACCCGGCACCGCCACATGGGTTCCACTCAGCTTCTGGCCTTCGGGCAGGCGGATGTGGCGAACGCCGTCCTTGTCCTCGACGATCACCTCGGCCCCGAAGCCGCGCAGCATGCGCTCGGTGTGGTCGCGGGTGGCTTCCGGCTCGATCACCTCGACGCCGCCCTCGGCGTGCAGGCCAGCCAGCAGAACCGCCGACTTCACCTGGGCCGAGGCCATCGGCAGGCGATAGCTCATGCCGCGCAGGTTGCCGCCCTTCAGGGTCAGGGGCAGGCGGCCCTTGTCGCGGCCCAGCCAGGTGGCGCCCATGCGGGCCAGGGGATCCAGCACCCGGCCCATCGGCCGGCCCCGCAGCGAAGAGTCGCCCGTAAAGGTGGCGCAGAGGGCAAAACCGGCCGCCGCGCCCATGATCAGGCGAACCCCGGTGCCGGCATTGCCGAGTCGATCACGTCGGTCGGCTCGGAAAACCCGCCCTGCCCCTCAATCCGCCAGCGGCCGACACCTTCGCGCTCGATGCGGGCCCCAAAGGCCTGCATGGCCCGCGCGGTGGCCAGAACATCGTCGCCCTCGAGCAGACCCTCGACCGTCGTCGTGCCGGTCGCCAGGGCCCCCAGGATCATCGAACGATGGGAAATCGACTTGTCGCCCGGGGCCCTGACGGTCCCGCGAAGGGCGCCGCCGGGCCCGCTTTTCAGTCCAGCCGCCGTCATGCCGTAACCGGCTCCCTAGTCATGGTGGGGTTCGCGAAGGGGATTGCTTTTGACAGCGGCCCTTGGCCATGGCAAGTGACCGGCCGCTTTTCCCATCTGGATCGAAGGGTCGCCTCTTGGCCAATCCCGAACTGGGTGCAAAACAAATTTGCCCCAACTGCCAATCGAAATTCTATGACCTGGGCCGTCGCCCGGCGCTTTGCCCCAAGTGCGGCGAGTCGTTCGACCCGGAAGAGGCGCTCAAGTCGCGTCGCGTCCGTGCCCGCGCCGTGACGCCGGACTATAACGCCGAGGACGAAAAGCCCGTCAACGCGGCCAAGGAAGAGCCGGACGGCTTTGAGGACGAGGTCGATGAGACCCCGGAAATCGACAAGGTCGAGCCCGACGTCCTGGAAACCGACGACGAAGACGCCGATCCGGGCGCGCCTACCCCTGCGGGCGGTGATGACCTGGGTGTCGATTTCGCCGAGGACGAAGACCTGGCCGAAGACGAAGCCGATGATGTGCCCTTCCTCGAAGACGAGGATGAAGACGTTCTCGACGACGAGATCGAAGGCCTCCCGGGCGCTGACGACGACGACCGCTAGACCTTCGAACACCGTTCGAAAAAATCTTCGAAAAAAGTTCGCCGGGAGGGTTGATCCAAAAATCCTCCCGGCATAGACATCGCGCCTCGCCGGAGCCGACCTGTTCGGGGACAGCGAGAAACACCAAGGTTCTCTTGGGAAACCAAGGACCTGGGGCTTTAGCTCAGCTGGTAGAGCGCTTGCATGGCATGCAAGAGGTCAGCGGTTCGACTCCGCTAAGCTCCACCAAAACGGCCGCTTCCCTAAAGGGAGCGGCCGTTTCCATTTTCAGCCTTCTGAACATTCAGCCGCACCTGCAGCGGCCGGCACGGCAAAACGCCCGGCCTTTCGGGCCGGGCGTCTGTCGTCCTGTCGGATCCTGAGCTGAGCCCGGCAGCGCCCTCAGGTGCGGACGCGCTGCAGTTCCTGGATCGCCGCCACGATGTGATAGAGCGAGCTGGCCGGCGCGGGCTCCTCGATGAAAGCCCCCTCCGGCGTCAGCTTGTCGCGCCACAGGCCCGGGGTCGGGGTGTCGAGATAGGCCAGCAGCGCGACCGCTGCCGAACGGGCGTCGGTTCGGAAATCGTCACAATCCTCCGGCGCGACCGTATCGGCCAGGATCAGGGCGGCCTTCAGCCACTCGGTCTGCGGCCACAGACGCGCCTGACGGCTCTGGGTCGTGAAATCATCGAACTGGGCATCGAGGGCCACGCCCCGCGAGAGATCCACGCCCCGGCGCCCTGCGGCATAGAGCCGCCGCGCCGCAGCCAGACCGGCGGCATGGTCGCGCGCCAGGCTCCAGCGGGTAAGAAGCCAGGCCCACTCGAACTGATGCCCCGGCTCGATGCGCCGGCCGGCGTCACCGGCAGCCGGAGCCCACTGGGCGTCAAAGACCTCGCGGATCGCCCCGCTGCCGGCATCGATCATCCGGGTCAGGGCCAGCTCGGCAATGCCGTCGGCGATCCCTGCCCAGCGGGGGCTGGACCCCACCTCGCCCCAGGCCAGGGCGGCTTCGAACAGGTGCATCAGCGGATTGGACAGATAGGCATCCTCGCCGGTCTCGACAAAACCGCCCGCCGGGCTGCGACGGGTTTCGATCCGGTCCAGCAGGGCCAGGGCTTCGGTCTCGAGCTCGGCGCCGCCACCGCCCGCGCCCCTCACAGCCGCCGTACCCAGCAGGAAGAAGGCCTGGTCATAGAGATAGGCCGTATCGTCCAGAATGGCCCCGTCAGCCCCCACCAGGGTGCGGAACTGGCCATCCGGGCGCTGGTAGCGGCTGCGGGCCGCCTCGAGCCCGTGGAGGGCGGCCTGACGCCAGGGCCCGGCCCAGCCCAGCCGTCCGGCGGTGGCAAAGGCATAGGCCTGACGGCCGTTCAGCCGGCCCCGGCGCGGGATCGCCATCGGTGCTCCGTCCAGGCCGACCGCCTCGACAAAGCCGCCGCCCTGGTGATCGGCACCCAGGCTCCACCAGACCGGCAGGGCCCGCGTCATCAGCCAGGCGGTCAGCCGATCGGCGAGGCCGCTCAGGGTCCCGGGTCCGACGGTGTCGACGGCCGCGTGCCGCAGGGCCTTCATCTGGTCGACGGCCCCCTTGACGTCCTGGGCCGACGACAGGCCGCAGACCAGGATGGCGTCGTTCTCGACGACCACCGCCAGGTCCGACACGCCGATCAGGGCGACCAGCTGGGTGGAGCCGGTCTTGCGGACCAGGCAGTTGCTGGCGCCCTGCAGGATCACGTCCTCACAGACCGCATTGCCGGCCGCGTCGCCGGAAGAGCCGGCGGCGGCGGCCTGGATGGCATCCCAGGCCCCGAGGTCCGACCATTCGAAATCGACCGGAAGGACAGCGGCCCGGGTGGTCTTTTCCATCACCGCATAGTCGATGGAGATCTTCGTGGCCCCCGTGAAGCCGGGCCCCAGCAGGAGGCCGCCACCCTTGGGTCCGGCCTCGGCAACCGCGATGCGGGCCGCGTCCGACACGGCCGGGGCAAAGGCATCGAGTTCGGTCAGAAGGGTTTGGGCGGCGACGACGAAATTGCCGCTGTTCCACAGATAGCCGGCCTCGACATAGGTCCTGGCGAGCGCTTCGCCCGGCTTTTCGACAAAGGCGGCGACCGGCTTGACGGCCGCCGCGCCATCGGCCGGCTGGATATAGCCATAGGCGCTGGACGGGGCGCTGGGCCGTACGCCGAGGGTGACGATCAGACCGTCATCCGCAGCCGACCGCGCCGCAAGATTTACGGCCGCCCGGAACGCCCCGGCGTCCGGGACATGGTGGTCCGACGCGCAGACCACCATCACGCCCGCCGGGTCCTGGGCCGCAACCCAGGCGGCCGCAGCGGCCATGGCCGGCGCGGAATCGCGGGCTTCAGGCTCCAGCAGCAGGGTCGCCTCGACCCCCAGGGCCGCCAGCTGTTCCTGGATGGCGGCGGCATGGATTCGGCCGGCGACGATCACCGGGGCCGCCGCGTTTTCGACGCCGGCGAGGCGCAGGACAGTCTGCTGGAAGCTGGACAGGGGGCCGAGCAGGGGAATGAACTGCTTGGGCCGGGAAGGCCGGGAGGCCGGCCACAGACGCGTGCCGGAGCCGCCGCACATGATAACCGGATAGGTGGCCAAGCTGATCCCTCGCAAACCCGTGGTTTTCGGCATAACGCAACCTCAGAGAGGCGGTCGAGGCCGTTCTACCGTCCAGCCGTGAACATTGTGTTCTAAACCGGCACTGATCGCAGACCGGGCAGGCGGTGAGTGCGCCGCAAGCCTCATGGCCGGGCCTTGAACCCGGCTCCCCCAATCGCCACCTTGATTGAACGTTGCCCTGCCGGATGCCGTTCCGGGTCCGGTCGGGCGAACGAAGTCGCTTTTGCGTAGGACTTCGCGATGACCCGAACCATCCTGTTCGACAGCCCCTTCCTGTTGGGCTTCGAGCATACCCGAGACCTGATCGAGCGCGCCGCCAAGGCCGCGGCCGAGAGCTATCCGCCCTACAATGTCGAGCAGGATGACGAGGGCGGTGTGCGCATCACCCTGGCTGTCGCGGGCTTCTCGCCCGAACAGCTGCACGTCACCGTCGAGGGCGGCCAGCTGATCGTGGCCGGCAAGCGCGAACCCGAGGCGCGAACGGAGGCTGATCGGGCCTTCCTGCATCGCGGCATCGCCGCACGGGGCTTTGTCCGGACCTTCGTCCTGGCAGAAGGGATCGAGGTCAGCACCGCGACCCTCGAGCACGGCCTGCTGCACATCGACCTGGCCCGGCCCCGCCCGGAGCGCCTGGTGAAGCGCATTCCGATCCGCTCCATAGCCTGACACCAGGCCCCCATTTCGCGTCCAGATCTGCCCGGCGATCACAGATCCGCCGAACCGCTCTGTCTGCGGCGCGTTTCCCCGTACAACAGGAGGTGGTCATCATGACACCGAACCCGCACACCCCGGTCTTCACGTCCGAGGCCTTCGCCGCCCTGGGCGGCCCGGACCTTGTCTATGTTCGCCCGATCAGGGCCTCGGAGATCCTCGCCGACGCCCCCGAAGGGATCCATGACACCGACCTACGACCCGACCAGACCCTCTATGCGGTGTGTCGGGCTGACGGTGCCCGGCTGGCGGTCCTGATCGACCGCGACACGGCCATCGCCGCTGCGATCGCCCACGAGCTGGCCCCGGTTTCGGTGCACTGATCGAGACTCGGACGACCCTCAGGCGGCCGAGCTGGTCGCCTCGTGGGTCAGGAGCACATTGACCGCATCGGCCGAACGCGCCTTGCGCAGCTGCTCGCGCAGCTCGGGCTGGCGCATCAGCCGCGACACCCGGGCCAGGGCCCGCAGGTGTTGAACACTGGCGTCAGTCGGTGCCAGGAGGGCGACCACCAGGTCGACCGGTTTGTCATCGACTGACCCAAAGGCCACCGGCGTTTCCAGGCGCACAAAGATGGCGCGGACCCGGTCGACGCCCAGGACCCGCGCGTGGGGAATGGCGACGCCGTGGCCGACCCCGGTGGAGCCGGCCGCTTCACGCTCAAGCAGACCCTCAAGGACGGCATCGGCGTCGACGCCCAGAACCCGGGCGGCGACGTCGGCGACGACTCCAAGAACCTGACGCTTGCCCGGCGCACTGACGCGAAGCGTCACCGCAGCGGGGTCCAGAAGATCGGCGATGGTCATGGACTTCAACGCTCGCTCGCTATCGGCCGCCGCAACACCGTCGCTGCAGGTCGTCCGCAACGTCCGGGATCATGACACGATCCGGTTAGCGCGCGGTTGACCCGTTCCCGTTCAGCGACTTCGTGCGTTCGGGGTCTATCCAGCCGATATTTCCGTCTGGTCGCCGATACACCACGGACAATCCGTCATGGGCGGCGTTCCTAAACACGATTGCCTGGGACTCGGTCAAGTCCAGTTCCATGACCGCCATGGAAACGGTCATTATCTTCAACGAAGCTTCACCTTCGGCGATGACCATGGCCGACGGCGCGCCCGCAGGATGGTCGTCTTCGATGGCCCAGTCATCGTCCTCATGTTCGTCGATCTCCGGGGCCCGGAGGACGTACATGGCCGCGTTCTCGGCCTGTTTGGCACTGGCGGCGATGGAGTGACTTTTAAGTCGTCGTTTGTACCGCCGGATCCTCGTCTCGATCTTGGCCAGGGCCGCGTCGAACGCCGCATGGGCGTCCTGTCCCGATCCATGGCTGATCAGTTGCTGACCCGAAGCCAGCTTTACCGAGCAGTCGGCACGGAAGGCGTGGCCCTCCTTGCTGATGACCACGTCGGCATTGCCGCCGCGGTCAAAATACTTGCCGATGCTCAGGGTGATTTCGTCGGAGACTCGCGCTCGCAGAGCCTCGCCAACGTCGACATGCTTGCCGGAGATTTGGACTTGCATGGCCTAACAACGCGCCCGTCCGAGGCCGGTGTCAAGCGCCTCAATAAGCTCAAAAAAGGTGTTGAAAAAAACGAGACCAGCCGGCCCACGGCGGCCGTGACGACGCCTGCGCTGAGGAAGAGCAGGCCGACGCTGAGGGCGGCCATCAGATAGCCCAGCAGGGCCAGAAGACCATCCCTCTGCAGCAGGGCCAGGGACAGGATCGCCACGGTCGCGCCCGGCGCGAAATTGCCCAGCGGAATGGGCAGGACCAGCACCATGGCCAGCAGGGTACAGACCACGCCGATCATCCGCTCGCCCAGCGGCGTAAACAGCCAGGTCAGGCGGGGACGCGTAACCAGTTCCATCCGCTTGACGATGGGGGTGAGCTTGCGGAACAGGCCCCGCAGGTCGTCCCGCTTCAGCGGCCGGTCGATCATCCGGCGCGGCAGCCACGGCGCATCGGCCCCCCAGGCGATCTGCGGGGCCAGCAGCAGGATCGGCAGGCTCAGGACGGTGGACGAGCCCGGCGGCAGGGGCAGGGTATTGAGCGCCCCGAACAGGAACAGCATGGCCCCGAAAGCGCGGCTGTCGAACGACTCAAGCATCTGGCCGACGGTCAGGCTGGGACGTGTGTCCTCGCCGAACTCCGCAATCACATCGGACAGGCTTCTGATCGTCATGCACGCTCCTTGAGACCGACCCTATAACGCCTCGAAGTGCTGAAGGGGCGTTAAGACCGTGTCAGGGTGCGCAATGGGTCTCAGCAGGCTTCCTTGATCAGCCGGCGGCGCTCGACCGATGACGGGATCCGCATGGCCTCGCGGTACTTGGCCACCGTGCGCCGGGCGATGTCGACGCCGGCGGCTTTCAGGATCTCGACGATCGCATCGTCGGAATGGACGTCGGCACCGGTACGCTCGGCCTCGACCAGACCCTTGATCTTGTGGCGGACACTGGCCGCCGAGTGCGCTTCTCCGCCCTCGGACGACTGGATGGCCGAAGTGAAGAAGAACTTCAGCTCGAAAACGCCGCGCGGGGTGGCGACATACTTGTTGGAGGTCACCCGGCTGACGGTGCTCTCGTGCATGCCGATGGCATCGGCGACCGTCTTCAGGTTCAGCGGCCGAAGGTGCTCGACCCCGTAGGCCAGAAAGCCGTCCTGCTGCCGGACGATCTCGCTGGAGACCTTCAGAATGGTCTTGGCGCGCTGGTCGAGGCTTTTGACCAGCCAGTTGGCCGAGGCCAGGCACTCGGAGACGAAGGTCTTTTCCTGGTCGCCGCGGGCACCGCCGGACACCCGGGCGTGATAGCGCTGGTCGACCAGCACCCGCGGCAGGGTGTCGGTATTCAGTTCGACATGCCACATGCCGCCCAGGCCCTCGCGGACATGGACGTCGGGCACCAGGGTTTCGGCAGGCTCGCTGTGGAAGGCCGCGCCGGGCCGGGGCGTCAGGCCCCGGATCTCGGCGACCATCTCGCGCAGGTCTTCCTCGTCGACACCGCAGATGCGACGCAGGCCGGCCATGTCACGACGGGCCAGCATATCGAGATTGGCCAGCAGCGCGGCCATGGCCGGATCGTAGCGGTTCTGGTCCTTCAGTTGCAGGGCCAGGCACTCGGCCACGTCGCGGGCCGCAACGCCGGTGGGCTCAAAGCCCTGCACCACGCCCAGGACGCGCTCGACCAGGGCGAGGTCGCAGCCGAGCCGTTCGGCGGTCTCGGCCAGATCCAGCCGCAGATAGCCGCCGGCATCGACACCGTCGATCAGCACGCTGGCGATCAGTTGCTCCGACGCCGACAGCCCGGCCTGGGCCAGCTGCCGGGTCAGGTGTTCGGCCAGGGTCGGCACGGCCGTCAGGGCGCTCTCATAGCCCTCCTCGCCATCGAACGATCCGCCGCCGCCGGCCCGCGACCAGTCGATCTGTCCACCGGCCTGCTCGGCGGCTTCGCCGTCTCCCGAGGCACGTTCGCCGGGCGAGACGTCATCGGGCGTGGCGTCCATCTCGCGGCTGGCCGAGGAGTCATCGACCGCATCGACCGCCAGGTCGCTGGCCACTGGTTCGCGTTCACCCTCGGACACAGCCTCGCTCTCGCCCTCGTCGCGTTGCAGAAGCGGGTTGCGCTCCAGCTCGGCCTCGACAAAGGCGTCCAGCTCGATGTTGGACAGTTGCAGCAGCTTGATCGCCTGCTGCAGCTGCGGGGTGATGACGAGGCCCTGGCCCTGCCGGAGCTCTAGTCTGTGGCTGAGCGCCAATGCGCCCTCCTGGCAAATCGAACAAAGTTTCGATCGCCATAGAACGGGGTGTCTGGTTAACGGCTCGCCAACGCCTGCAATAAACGGGCCGGTGCGACTTTCCGCCCACAGCCCACCCCTGAAAAAGAACGGCCGCCTGTTCGGCGGCCGGTCCAAAGTCTTGAATTAAAAGGCTTTCAGGTTCAGGTCCGCTCGACGAAATAATCGCCCAGATAGACGCGGCGCACCTCGGGATCGTCGATGATCTCCTGCGGCGAGCCTTCGAACAGCACTTCGCCCGCGTGAATGATCGACGCCCGGTCGATGATGTCCAGGGTTTCGCGGACATTGTGGTCGGTGATCAGGATGCCGATCCCGCGCTTTTTCAGATAGCCGACGACCTCGCGGATGTCGGCGATGGCGAGGGGGTCGATACCGGCGAAAGGCTCGTCCAGCAGCATGAACGACGGCTCGCTGGCCAGGGCGCGGGCGATTTCCACCCGTCGCCGCTCACCGCCCGACAGGGCCACGGCCGGCGACTTGCGGATATGGGTGATGTGCAGCTCTTCGAGGATGTTGGTCACCGCCTCATTGGCCTTGCGCTGGTTCTTCTCGCGCATCTCGACCACGGCCATGACGTTCTGCTCGACCGTCATGCCCCGGAAGATCGAGGCTTCCTGGGGCAGATAACCGACCCCGAGCCTCGCCCGCTGGAACATCGGCTGGGCCGTGATGTCCTCGCCGTCCAGATAGATCGAGCCGTAGTCGGCGGCGATCAGGCCCGTGATCATGTAGAAGCAGGTGGTCTTGCCGGCACCGTTCGGGCCCAGCAGGCCCGCGACTTCGCCGCGCTTGAGGCGCAGGGAGACGCTCTTGACGACCGGGCGGTCGCCGAACGACTTGCCGATCGAGTCGACGATCAGACCCTCGGAGTCCGGGGCGGCGTAGGTGCCGAGCGGCGTCATTTTCATCGGGCTGGCCTAGCGCTTGGGTTCGGCGGTCTTCTTGGAATCGTCGGGATAGATCACCGACCGCACCCGGCCCGGCTTGCCCCGGCCCTTGACGTTGGACTCCAGCTTGATGTCGTTGGTCTTGGTCTGGACCGTCATCCTGTCACCGCGCGCCACGTCCTGGCCACGCACCACGATGACATCGCCGGTGATGACGATGGTGTCGCTGGCATAGTTGTAGACCGCATGGTCGCCGCGCACGGTCTGGTCGGCTGTGACGTAGAACACGTCGCCGTCGGCTTCCAGGCGCTCGGCGTCGCCGCAGGAACCGCTGCCGGTGCCGCCCTTGCGCTTGTTATAGACATTGATGACCGCAGCCCGCAGGCGCGCCTTGTCCTGCAGCACCTCGACATTGCCGCGGAAGATCTGCTTGCACTGGCTGTTGATGACTTCCTGCTCGTCCGCAGACACGTCCACGGGCGCGCTGGAGTCGTTGGCGATCTGGGCATGGGCCGCCCCGCTCACCAGGATCAGTGCGGTCACCGCCGCCGCCATCCAACGCTGCATCAAGTCGAAGTCCTCATCTGTCGCCTCAGCGACCCTGGCCGGGGGTACTCTTACTGCCGATCAATCCGGGTGCGAACCCCACCCCTGAAAACGATCCGGTCGCCCTTGTCATATACGGAGTAGGCGTTGGATTGCACCTGCCCCTTTGGCCCTTCGCCCGTCAGGGCCGTCTCGCCGGTGATGTTACCGGTCATGGTATCGACCAGGGCCTGGTCTGAGGCGAAGCGATAGCCGCCACCGTCATCCAGCCGCACATCCCCCTTGAGCGAGAGCTTCAGGGTATCCTCGCGATAGACGCCCGTGCTGGCCGTCACCCGCGTGGGCTGCTCCTCGTCGATGCCGAGGGTCAGGGTCGGGGCCTCCAGATAGACCTTCTTGAGGTCCTTGTCGTCGCGCACCGCCGCCCGCGCCGTGATCATGAAGCTGCGGCCGTCGCTGGACTGGCCGTAGAACCGCGGAGAAATCATCCGGATCTGGGTCGGCGACTCGGCCGGGGCGCGCTTGGTCGCCTCGATCGAGCGCCAGATCACCTGGCCGGCCACGCCCAGCAGGATGGCGGCCACCGCCGCCGGCAGGACAACGCGCAGCAGATGGATCAGCCGCGAGCGCCGCCGCCATTTCTGCAGGTCCCGAGCGACATGACGTCCGGTGGTGGCTGCGGCCGCGACCATCGGCGGATCCTAGCTGTGAGCGAAGATGTCGACATCCTCCCAACCGGCCAGGTCGAGGGCGGCGCGGTGGGGCAGGAAATCGAACGAGGCCTGGGCCAGGGCCATGCGGCCCTCGCGCTCGAGCATGGCGTTGAGCTTCAGGCGCAGGCCGTGCAGGTGCAGCACGTCTGAGGCAGCATAGGCCACCTGCTCGGGGCTCAGGGTCGCCGCGCCCCAGTCCGAGCTCTGCTGGACCTTGGACAGCTCGACGCCCATCAGCTCGCGGGTCACGTCCTTGAGGCCGTGGCGGTCGGTATAGGTGCGGGCCAGCTTGGAGGCGATCTTGGTGCAATAGACGGGGGCGGTCATCACCCCGAGGTGCAGCAGGAACATGGCGATATCGAAGCGGCCGAAGTGGAACAGCTTCAACACCGCCGGATCCGTCAGCAGCCGCTTGAGATTGGGCGCGTCATAGGTCGACCGGTCGAGCTTGACCAGGTGAGCGTCGCCCTTGCCGTCCGACAGCTGGACCACGCACAGGGGATCGCGCCCGAGGCGCAGGCCCATGGTTTCGGAATCGATCGCGATCGCGTCGGCACCGGCGAACACGCCGTCGGGCAGGTCGCCCTCATGAACAAAATTGGCCAAGGTCTTCAGAGCTCTCCGGCAGCGCGATACCGCGACAGACGCCGGCCCTGCCGGCGCACCCGTCAGGGCGCGCGACACTATAGTCGGGATGAATCGACGGGATGAAATGAATTTCTATCGGAAGGAACTACCGGCTCCACCCCGCGCCTCTTTCGAGGGTTGGTAAGGGGTGGTGCCCAGGAGAGGACTCGAACCTCCACGACCTTTCAGTCACTGGCACCTGAAGCCAGCGCGTCTACCAATTCCGCCACCTGGGCCCGCAAGGCAACCGCTTGGATCGCCGCGAGGCCGGGACGCTTAGGGAAAGGTTCCGGCCCCGTCAATCGACAATTACGGACAATTTGCGCATTTCGTTGCGAAGCCCCGCGCGGTCGTCTATCCCCCGCATCATCGCAGGCGACGGGGATTGAAGATGCAAGGTCTGGTCACGGTGTTCGGCGGCTCCGGCTTCGTCGGCAGCCAGGTCGTGCGGCAGCTCGCAAAGGCGGGTCACCGCGTTCGCGTCGCCGTTCGCCAACCCAACCTCGCCTACAAGATGCGGATGCTGGGCGATGTCGGCCAGATCGAGGTCGTTCAGACCAATGTCCGCAACGCCGCCTCGGTGGTGCGGGCCCTGGACGGGGCCGAGGCCTGCGTGAACCTGGTGGGCCTGCTCTATGAGGCCGGCCGGCAGAAGTTCCAGGCCGTACATGTCATGGGCGCCAAAACCGTCGCCGAACAGGCTGCGGCCGCCGGCGTCACCCGCTTCGTGCAGATGAGCGCCATCGGGGCCGACGCCGGCTCCGAGTCGAAGTACGCCCGCACCAAGGCCGAGGGCGAAGAGGCCGTGAAGGCCGCCTTCCCCGGTGCCGTGATCATCCGCCCGTCGGTGGTGTTCGGCCCCGAGGACGCCTTCTTCAACCGCTTCGGCCAGATGGCGGCCTATGCCCCGGCCCTGCCGCTGGTCGGTGGCGAGACCCGCCTGCAGCCGGTGTTCGTCGGCGACGTCGCCGCCGTGATCACCCGGGCCGTCTCCGATCCGGCCATGGCCGGCCTGACCTATGAGCTGGGCGGTCCGAGCGTGTTCACCATGCGCCAGATCCTCGAGCTGATCCTGACCGAGACCGGCCGCGACCGGCCGCTGGTTCCCCTGCCCTGGCCCATCGCCACCCTGATCGGCCAGCTGGGCGACATCCAGAGCGGCATCCTGCCGATCGCCCCGCCGATCACCAGCGACCAGGTCGAGCTGCTGAAGAGCGACAATGTCGCCGACCACGGCCTGCCCGGCCTGGCCGAGGTCGGCATCGTCCCGACCAGCATCGAGGCGATCGTGCCGTCCTACCTCTACCGCTACCGCAAGGGCGGCCAGTATGCGCCGACCCCGGCAGGGGCGTTCTGACGCGGCGGCTTCTTTCGCCCTTTGCGGGCGATGACGCGGCGAGCCCCAAACAATCAAAGCAGCGCCCCGTCGAGTGACCGGGCGCGGCTTTTGCGTTGATCAGGTCCTGATCCGTCTCCCGCCGGAGGGAGAAGGGCTACACCCTCAGTGCGGCACGTAGATCAGGCCCAGGCCGATCACGCCGACGATGATCCGCCACCAGGCGAACGGGGTGAAGCCGCGCTTGCCGACGAAGTCGATCATGTACTTCACGACCACGAGGCCCGACAGGAACGACACCACAAAGCCGATCGCGATCGTGCCGGCATGGCTGGGATCGATGTCCTTGTAGCTCTTGAGCAGATCCAGGGCGAAGGCCCCGACCATGATCGGGATGGCCATGAAGAAGGAGAACTCGGCCGCCGCCTTGCGATCCACGCCCAGCAGCATCGAGCCGACGATGGTCGAGCCCGAGCGCGAGACGCCCGGCAGCAGCGACAGGCACTGGAACAGGCCGATCATCAGGGCCGTCTTCAGGCTCAGGGCCATGCCGTCCAGCTCGCGCGGCGCCGGGGCCTTCTTGTCGACGACCAGCAGGATGATGCCGCCGAGGATCAGCGACACGCAGATCACCGGGGGCAGGAACGGATTTTCGAAGAAGTGCTTGATGACCCCGTGCAGGGCCAGACCGGCGACGAAGGCCGGAACACAGCCGATAATTACGCTGAGCGCAAAGCGCCGGGCTTCCGGCCGGGTCGGCAGGCCGATCACCACTGCCCACAGGCGCTGGAAATAGAGCGCCACCACCGCCAGGACCGCGCCCAGCTGGATCAGGACGATGAAGGTATCCCAGGTCGGATCCGTCAGGCCCAGGGCGATCTTGGTCAACAGCAGGTGGCCTGTCGACGAGACGGGAATGAACTCCGTCAGGCCCTCGACCAGACCCAGAATAATCGCGCTCAGCCAGTCGGCCATCGGTGCTTCTCCAAACCTGCCCTGACCTGCGCCCGACAGGGTAAAAACGTCGTTAATCCACAAAGTAGACCAATTTGAGGGCGAACCCGGCACGTCAACGGCCAGCGACGCGTCAATCCCGGAGATTATTGTCTACTAATTTTACTACCGCATTCTTCTTGCGGAAAAGAGTCCTTATGAGCCCCTCATACGCAATTTTTTCCCCATGAGCGGGGACGAGGGAAGTCGCATGGCAGAGCGCATGCTGAAATTCACCACGGTCGCGCGTGGCACGCCTGAAAAGCGGGCGGCGGACGCTCGCAGCGGCGACTTCCACGAGATCTATGCCGACTTCATCGACGCCAAGGCGACCGAGCAGGCCTCGCGTTGCTCGCAATGCGGCGTGCCGTTCTGCCAAACCCACTGCCCCCTGCACAACAACATCCCCGACTGGCTGCGGATGACCGCCGAAGGCCGTCTGGAGGAAGCCTACCAGCTGTCCCAGGCGACCAATTCCATGCCGGAGGTCTGCGGTAGAATCTGCCCGCAGGACCGGCTCTGCGAAGGCAACTGCGTCATAGAGCAGTCAGGTCACGGCACGGTGACGATCGGCTCGGTCGAACGCTACCTGACCGACAAGGCCTGGGAGATGGGCTGGGTGAAGCCGCTGGTGGCCGGCGTGGCCCGCGGCCAGTCGGTCGGCATCATCGGCGCGGGACCGGCCGGTCTGGCGGCGGCCGAGCGCCTGCGCGAACAGGGCTATGAGGTCACCGTCTATGACCGCCATGACCGGGCTGGCGGCCTGCTGATCTACGGCATTCCCGGCTTCAAGCTGGAAAAGGACGTCGTCGAGCGTCGCACGGCCCGCCTGGCCGACGGCGGCGTGGTCTTCAGGCTGGGCTTCGAGGTCGGCCGTGATGCCAGCCTGCAGGACCTGCGCGACCAGCACGACGCGGTGCTGATCGCTGTCGGCGTCTATACGGCGCGCGACCTGACGGTCCCCGGGTCGGGCAGTCAGGGCGTCGTCCCGGCCCTCGACTATCTGATCGCCTCCAACCGCACGGGCCTGGGCGACAGCGTGCCCGACTATGAGAGCGGCGCGCTCAATGCCTCCGGCAAGGACGTGGTCGTGGTCGGCGGCGGCGATACCGCCATGGACTGTGTCCGCACCGCCATCCGCCAGGGCGCGACCTCGGTGACCTGCCTCTATCGCCGCGACAAGGCCAACATGCCGGGCTCGCTGCGCGAGGTGGCCAATGCCGAGGAAGAGGGCGTGACCTTCGAATGGCTGGCCGCGCCGCGTGCCGTCATGGGCGAGGCGGGCGGCGCGACGGGCGTGCGGGCGATCCGCATGCGCCTGGGCGCACCCGACGCCTCGGGCCGCCAGAGCCCTGAAGAGATTGAAGGCGGTGATTTCGACCGCCCGGCCCAGCTGGTGGTCAAGGCCCTGGGCTTCGAGCCGGAAAACCTGCCCGAGGCCTGGTCGGCCCCGGACCTGAGGACCACCCGCTGGGGCACGGTGAAGGCCGATGTCCGTCACCAGATGACCAGCCTCGACGGCGTTTTCGCCGCCGGCGACATCGTACGCGGTGCCTCCCTGGTGGTCTGGGCGATCAAGGACGGCCGCGACGCCGCCGACGCCATGCACCGCTATCTGACGGCCAAGGCCGGCGCTTCGGCGCTGATCGCTGCGGAGTAGAGGGCGATGACCAAGAACCCGAAATCCGCCATCCGGCGCTGGCTGCCCCTGGCCCTGGTGGTCGGGGCTGCGGTCCTGGCCAGCTGCGCGCGCCAGCCCGACCCCGTGGGCGGCGCGACCCCTCCGGGCTTTTTCCTCGGACTGTTTCAAGGCCTGACCGCCCCCTTCACCCTGTTTCTCGGCTGGCTTTGGGACGGGCGCATCTACGCCTTCCCGAACACCGGCTGGTTCTATGACCTTGGCTTCATGCTCGGCCTGAGCGCTTGGGGCGGCGGCGCCGCCGCCTCCCGGTAGGACTCTTCAACATGATCGACCTCTATCTGAAGAACCGCCAGGCGCTGATCGACGGTCACGCCTATGACCCGACCACCGAGCGCGACGCCTGCGGCGTCGGCCTGGTCTGCGCCATCGACGGCACGCCGCGCCGGGAAGTCGTCGAACTGGCGATCAAGGCCCTGAAGGCCCTCTGGCACCGCGGCGCGGTCGATGCCGACGGCAAGACCGGCGACGGCGCCGGCATCCTGCTGTCCGTCCCTCAGGACTTCTTCACCGACCAGGTGCGCCGCACCGGCCACGCCCTGCGGGCCGGTGCCATCGCGGTCGGCCAGATCTTCCTGCCGCGCACCGATCTGGGCGCGCAAGAAGCCTGCCGCACGATCGTCGAGGCCGAGGCCCTGCGCTTTGGCTTCTACATCTATGGCTGGCGCCAGGTGCCGGTGAACACCACCGTGATCGGCGAGAAGGCCAATGCCACCCGTCCGGAAATCGAGCAGATCATGCTGGCCGCCCCGGCCGGTCTGGAAGGCGAGGCCCTCGAGCGCGCCCTGTTCCTGTGCCGCAAGCGGATCGAAAAGCGCGTCCACGCCCAGAACCTGTCGGGCTTCTACATCTGCTCACTGTCGGCCAAGTCGCTGATCTACAAGGGCATGTTCCTGGCCGAGGCCATCGACGAGTTCTATCCCGACCTCAAGGACGAGCGCTTCGCCGCCAATGTGGCGATCTTCCACCAGCGCTATTCGACC
>Ga0187842_1000538_pt1 | contig 18868 bp, 18 predicted proteins | sample SpaLakP09_SKY_41_FD_134514 | JGI IMG/M metagenome (GOLD analysis project Ga0187842, IMG submission 134514) | Oligotrophic lake water microbial communities from Sparkling Lake, Wisconsin, USA - SP09_SKY_41 | ecosystem: Environmental > Aquatic > Freshwater > Lake | place: USA: Sparkling Lake... | reverse complement strand
CATATAGCCCAGTCCCTTGTTGGCCTCGCCTACCAGATAACCGATAGCACCGCCATTGTCGCCAAAGCTCATCACCGCAGTCGGGCTGCCATGAATGCCCAGCTTGTGCTCCAGCGAGACGCAGCGCACGTCGTTACGCGCACCAAGGCTGCCATCGGCATTGACCAGGAACTTGGGCACGATGAACAGGGAAATGCCCTTCACCCCGGCCGGCGCATCCGGCAGGCGGGCCAGCACCAGATGGACGATGTTGTCGGCCATGTCGTGCTCACCCCAGGTGATGAAAATCTTCTGGCCGGTCACCAGATAGCTGCCATCGGCCTGCGGCACGGCACGCGAGCGCACCTGGGCCAGATCGGAACCGGCTTGCGGTTCGGTCAGGTTCATGGTGCCGGTCCATTCGCCACTGGACATGCGCGGCAGGTAGACTGCTTTCAGTTCTTCCGAGGCATGGTGGTGAATGGCCTCTACCGCACCCAGCGTCAGCAGCGGTGCCAGCGAAAAAGCCAGATTGGCAGAACACCACATTTCTTCGGCGGCAATGGCTACCAGGGCCGGCATGCCTTGCCCGCCAAAATCAGCCGGGGCACGCAGGCCCTCCCAGCCGGATTCGACATATTGCTGCCAGGCGTCCTTGAAGCCGGGGGCGGCGGTCACTTCGCCATCTTTCAACGTGGCCCCCTTGTCGCCCTGCTTGTTGATGGGCGCCAATACGCCTTCGGCAAACTTGGCGGCTTCTTCCAGAATGGCATCCACCAGTTCGACCGAGCAGTCTTCATAACCAGGCAGGCTGCACACCGAGGTCAACTCGGCCAATTCATTGAGAACAAAGCGAATTTCTTTAACTGGCGCATTATAAATCATCAGTCTCTCCTTATTCTTGCTGCACTATAATCGTCGTAGATATGAAAAAACCGGCTCGCCGTCTACCTGATGCATGAGCAAGCCCACCCACCGCGAGCTGCGGCGGGAAAGCTTGCTCCTCCATGAAGCAGACCGGTCGTAGCCGGTTTTTATTTTTTGATTCCGGCGGCTATCTTGCCTGCTCGGATGGGGAGGGCCTCCCCTCCCCGTACTGCATTACTTGGACAGCTCGGCCAGCAGTTCCGGCACCACGGTGAACAGGTCACCCACGATGCCGTAATCGGCTACCTGGAAGATCGGCGCTTCTTCGTCCTTGTTGATCGCCACGATCACCTTGGAATCCTTCATGCCGGCCAGATGCTGGATGGCACCGGAAATACCCACGGCGAAGTACAACTGCGGCGCCACTACCTTACCGGTTTGGCCGACCTGGTAGTCGTTCGGCGCGTAGCCGGCATCAACTGCGGCACGGGAAGCACCGACAGCAGCGCCCAGCTTGTCAGCCAGCGGTTCGATCACGGCCTTGAACTGTTCTTCCGAACCCAGCGCACGACCACCGGACACGATGATCTTGGCGGCGCCCAGTTCCGGACGGTCGGACTTGGTCAGCTCCTGGCCGATAAAGCTGGACAGTTGCGGATCAGCAGCCACGGCCACGCTTTCCACCGCAGCGGAACCACCCTGAGCGGCCGCCGCATCGAAAGCGGTGGTGCGCACGGTGATCACCTTGATGGCATCAGCCGATTGCACGGTGGCCAGTACGTTGCCGGCGTAGACCGGGCGCACGAAGGTGTCGGCCGATTCGATGGCGGTGATTTCGGAGATCTGCGCCACATCCAGCAAGGCAGCCACGCGCGGCAGCAGGTTCTTGCCAAAAGAGGTAGCCGGCGCCAGCACATGGCTGTAGCCCTTGGCTACTTCCACCACCAGGGCGGACAGGCTCTCAGCCAGACCGTGCGCGTATTGGGCAGCATCGGCCAGCAGCACCTTGCTCACACCAGCCACGCTTTTGGCGGCATCGGCAGCAGCAGCGGCATTGTGGCCAGCCACCAGTACGTGTACTTCGCCCAGCTTGGCAGCGGCGGTTACGGTATTCAGGGTGCCTGCTTTCAGCCCCTGGTTGTCGTGTTCAGCGATAACGAGAATGGCCATGGCTTACAGCACCTTTGCGTCGTTTTTCAGTTTGGCTACCAGCTCGGCAGCATTGGCTACCTTGATGCCGGCAGAGCGCTTGGCAGGCTCGGCCACTTTCAGCGTTTTCAGACGCGGAGTGACATCGACACCCAGATCGGCCGGGCTGGTCTTTTCCAGCGGCTTTTTCTTGGCGGCCATGATGTTGGGCAGCTTGATGAAACGCGGTTCGTTCAGACGCAGGTCGGCGGTAACCACGGCCGGCAGGCGCAGCTTGACGGTTTCCAGGCCACCGTCGATTTCACGGGTGACGTCCACCGTTTCGGCAGCCACATCCACCTTGGAGGCGAAAGTGCCTTGTGCCCACCCCAGCAGCGCGGCAGCCTCTGGCCGGTCTGGTTGGCATCATCATCAATGGCCTGTTTGCCGACGATCAGCAGTTGCGGCTGTTCCTTGTCCGCCACGGCCTTGAGCAGCTTGGCCACGGCCAGCGGCTGCAGTTCGGTATCGGTTTCCACCAGAATGGCACGGTCAGCGCCCATGGCCAGAGCGGTGCGCAGGGTTTCCTCGCACTGCTTCACGCCCATGGAAACCACAACGATTTCGGTGGCCTTGCCGGCTTCCTTCAGACGTACGGCTTCTTCCACCGCAATTTCGTCAAAGGGGTTCATCGACATCTTGACGTTGGCGACATCGACATCAGACCCGTCAGCCTTCACCCGAACCTTCACGTTGTAATCGACAACGCGTTTAACAGCGACTAGAACTTTCATATTCCTCCAGCGAATAGCTCTCTGGGTTAATCGAACTCGGAAGGGACTTGCTACCGTGGTGTTTCCCGAATTATGCCCCAACGCCATTTCAAACGAGCGTTTGGTTGAATTTTAGTGTGTGGCACGTAGCAAAAAAACAACTGATTGCAGATACTACGTCATTTCCGCTTAATTTGCATTTCGTCTGCTGCATGGCACAATGCAGTGCAGCAATTTCAACGTCATAGCCGGAGACACCCTCATGACAGTCTACTTTGAAGATATCAAGGTCGGCGATTCTGCCGAATACGCCAAAACCATTACCGAAGCCGATATCCTGATGTTTGCAGCTGTTTCCGGTGATGACAATCCGGTGCACATCAATCAGGAATTCGCTGAAACCACACCGTTTGAAACCCGCATTGCCCACGGCATGCTGACCGCCAGCCTGATCTCCACCGTAGTCGGCACCAAGCTGCCAGGCAACGGCACCATCTACCTGTCGCAATCCACCCGCTTCAAGGCTCCGGTACGCATCGGCCAGACCGTGACCGCGCGCGCCACCGTGGTAGAAGTCTTCCCGGAAAAGAAACGCGTCAAGCTGGCCACCCAGTGCCTGGTACAAGGCAAGGTGATTCTGGATGGCGAATCACTGGTGATTGCACCGTCCCGTGGCGACTGAAATGGCCCTGTCTTTGCGCATCGTGCCGCTGACTGACGAAACCGGCAAGGTCACCGAGCCGGAATTGCTGGCACGGTGCAGCAGCCTGCATCGCCAGCTGCGCCCTACTCTGCCGGAACACGGCCACAGCTATGCGGCAAAAATGCAACGCGTCTGTTCGTTTGGCGCACGCATGGTGGCGGCACTGGATAGCGACGGCAAGCCGCTGGGTCTGGCACTGTACCGCGTGTACGAAAACACCTATGAAGACCTGCGGCTGTATATCGATGACCTGGTCAGCGATGAAGCCCACCGCTCACAAGGTATAGGCAGCCAGTTGCTGGACTGGTGTGCCGACGAAGCACGGCGGCTGGGCTGCGGCTTTCAGGTACTGGATTCCGGTACCTGGCGTACCGAAGCACACCGCCTATATTTCCGCCAGGGATTCAGCATTACCTCGTTTCACTTCACCAAGCCGCTCAACTGAGTTGGCTGGAGTCATGCATCGGGGAGCCGCAAGGCTCCCTTTTTCATTGGCCGCTCGCTGCGCGCTCGCGCTGTTGCTGCAAAGCCCAGCGTACCGGCTCGGCCACCAGTTCTTCATCGGCATGCTGATGCTCTTCCAGTGCAACAACGATAGCCGGATCGTATGGCGCATTGCCCAAGCCAATGGCCAGATTGGACAGCCACTTGGCGTAACCGATGCGGTAGATCGGACTACCCGCCAGCTTTTCCTTGAACATGGCTTCGCTCCAGCCAAACAGCTCGAGTAGCGATGCGCCATCGAGGCCATGCCGTACGGCAAAATCGGCCTCGACGGTATTGACGGCAAAGCGGTTCCACGGGCAAACCAGCTGGCAGTCGTCGCAGCCATAGACCCGATTGCCGATCAAGGGCCGCAGCTCCAGTGGGATGGCTGACTTCAGCTCGATGGTCAGATAAGAAATGCAGCGGCGCGCATCCACCTGATAAGGCGCGGTGATAGCCTGGGTCGGACAGATATCGATACAGCGCGTGCAGCGGCCGCAGTGCCCGTCCTCCTCTTCATCCACCGGCAAGGGCAGGTCAGTAAACAATTCGCCCAGAAAAAACAGCGAGCCCTGCTGCCGGTTCAGCAACAGGGTATGTTTGCCGCGCCAGCCCAGACCGGACTGTGCAGCCAGCGCCACCTCGGCCACCGGCGCACTGTCGGTAAACACCCGGTAACCGAAATCACCAATAACCTGGGTGATATGGTCGGCCAGCTTTTGCAGGCGGGCACGCAAGACCTTGTGATAATCACGCCCCAGCGCATAACGTGACAGATAGGCCAGACGGCCATCCTGCAGCACCGACTCGCTGGCCTGCGCCTCGGCCGGCCAGTACGGCATGCGCACGCTGATGATGGTCAGCGTGCCGGGGACCAGCTCGGCCGGTCTCACCCGCAGTGCACCATGCCGGGCCATATAGTCCATTTCGCCATGACAGCCCGCGTCCAGCCAGGCTTGCAGCTTGCGCTCGGCCTCCTCGGGTAGCTCGGCTTTGCCGATTCTGGCATCGGCAAAGCCCAATTCTCGAGCCCAGGCTTTGATTTGACGCGCCAATTCGGGATAATCCATGTTTTGATAGGATTTCTCAGTCATATGGCCATGGATGATACCAGCGTTCACTGCGGCAGCCTGCCCGATGAAGCCGCCACCCTCGCACTGGGCGGCGCACTGGCGCGTGCCTTGCAAGCAGGCGTGGTGATTTTCCTGCAGGGCGACCTGGGTGCCGGCAAAACCACTTTCAGCCGCGGCCTGCTGGCCGGTCTTGGTCATGCTGGCAGGGTAAAGAGTCCAACGTATACTCTGGTGGAGAGCTATCCGCTGGCCGGCCTGACCGTGCATCATTTCGACCTGTACCGCTTTGCCGACCCGGAAGAATGGGATGATGCCGGCTTTCGTGACTACTTCGGCCAGGACACTGTCTGCCTGGTGGAATGGCCGGACAAGGCTGGGGACTTATTGCCCGTCGCCGACCTGACGCTGGAACTAGAAGTCAGCGGTCAGGGTCGCACGTATCGTTTAACCGCAAGCACAGAAACCGGACAGTCATGCCTGACTCGACTTTCGACCCCACCCGCCGCCGCCTGATTGGCGCGGCAGCCGCCACCTTCCTGCTCAGCGTCAGCAAGCTTGGCTTCGCTGGCAACAGCCAGGTGGTTGCCATTCGCATCTGGCCGGCCTCCAGCTATACCCGCATCACGCTGGAAGCCAGCGATGCCATCAAATTCAAGCAGTTCACCATCAGCAATCCCGACCGACTGGTGATCGACCTGGAAGGGGTGCAGCTCAACAGCGTGCTGAAAGACATCAGCAGCCAGATCGCTGACGCCGATCCCTACATCAAAACCGCCCGTGCCGGCCAGTTCAGCCCCGACACGGTAAGGCTGGTGCTTGAGCTCAAGACCGACGTCAAGCCACAGGCCTTCACCCTCAGCCCGGTAGCCGAATACAAGCACCGGCTGGTGGTCGACCTCTACCCAGCCAGCGGCACACAAGACGATCCGCTGATGGCACTGCTGGACGACTACAACAAGGGCAAGCTGACCGAACCGCCACCGCAGGTGAAACCAAAGAAAAATGATGCCAACCGTCCCATTGTGGTGATGCTGGACCCGGGACACGGTGGTGAAGACCCGGGCGCCATCGGCATGAACGGCACCCGCGAAAAGGATATCGTGTTGCGCATTGGCAAACAGTTGAAGCGCATGATTGATGCCGAGCGCAATATGAAGGCCTTCATGACCCGCGAGGAAGACATCTTCATTCCGCTGGGCGTGCGCGTGGCCAAGGCACGCAAACTGAATGCCGACCTGTTCATCTCCATCCATGCCGATGCCGCTCCCAACCGCAGTGCCCGTGGCTCATCGGTATTTGCCTTGTCCGAGAAAGGTGCATCCAGCGCCTTTGCCAAGACCATGGCGCAATCGGAAAACAGCTCCGACCTGATCGGCGGGGTGAAAATTGCCAGCAAGGACAAGTTCCTGGCGCATACCCTGCTCGACCTCACCCAGACCGCTACGATCAATGACAGCCTGAAGCTGGGCAAGATCATGCTGGGCAAGGTGGGGGGCTTGAACAAATTGCACAGTTCCCAAGTGGAACAAGCCGGTTTTGCCGTGCTCAAGGCCCCGGACATTCCGTCCATCCTGGTCGAAACCGCCTTCATCAGTAATCCGGAAGAAGAGCAGCGCCTGCTGGATGGCGATTTCCAGCAGCAGATGGCAGGTTCCATCCTCAGCGGTGTCAAATCCTACTTCACTCAGGGAGCCGCACTGGCCGCCCGTGCCTGAGTGTCCCCCCGCAATGATCAAGGCCCGCAATTGCGGGCCTTGTTTTTTTATATCGCCGAAACGGCTCAGGAGTAGCGCGAAGGATCAATTTCGCTGTCCGGGCTTTCCTCCTGCGCCGGTACACGATAAGTTTCGCTGGCCCACTCACCCAGATCGATCATCTTGCAACGCTCGCTGCAGAACGGGCGAAACTGACTGGCAGGCTCCCAACGCACGGCAGCGCCGCAGGTGGGACAAGGTACGGTACGAACGGCTTGGGACATGGCTCAGAACTTGCAGTTGGTCAGGGTAAATTCGACATCGCACTCGGTCTGCCGTGGGCGGCTTTCACCGGTTACGGCACTGACAAAGCGCACATTGATCGCATATTTGTTGGCGGACAGCTCCGGCAATACATTCAGGCTGGGGTCATAAGCGATGCGGATCATCTGCACCACCTTGCCACCGGACATCTGCTGAAAAGCACCATTGCGGGCGACATAATGATGTGTCTTGCCGCTGTCGCGCAGCAGATGCAACAGGATGCGCGCCGCCTCGGCCGTCGGCATCAGCGGTGCGGCCCAGCGCCGCATGTCGCGCCGCCGCTCTTCAGCCGGCTTCTGCTGCCACAGATGATAAGAAGGCAAATCAAACTGGCAGGTGCCACCGGGAATGCCGGCACGCTGCTTGATGGCCATCAGCCACTCGTTTTCACGCAGGTGCTGGCCAAACTTGCCGGTGACGCCCAGCAACTGGCTGGAAGACAGCTCGATTTCATCCAGGACTTTTTCCAGCGTTTCTTCCGCCACATTGGGATTTTCGCGCAGCGCTTCCAGCACCTGCTTCTGCCGCTCCAGTTCCTGCAACAGATCGGCCTTCAAATCGGCACGGGAGGCCGTTTCCAGCAATTCGAACAACACCAGCAAGCCGGCGTGATGATCCAGCGGATGATCCTTGCCAAGAAAATAAGCCAGCCGGTCATACAGCTGCTCCAGTCGAAGCAGGGTACGGGTTCGCTCGGTGACAGGAAACTCAAAACTGATCACAAGACGTTTGCCCTTCTTGGTGGCTTGGAAAATGCCTTGTCACTGGCTGTGGGCAAGGTTTGCAAGATAATACTGGTGTTTGGCCTCAACTTGAAGCTGCAATGCCGCAAGCGAGCCGTCATTATCGATGACATCGTCTGCCCGTGCCAGTCTTTGCACACGCGGCATCTGCGCCGCCATGATGGCGCGTACCGCATCTGCGGTCAAACCACTGCGGGCTTGCACCCGTGCCAGCTGCACTTCTTCCGCACAATCCACCAGCAGACTGCGCCGCACCAGTGCCAGATAATCCGGATTTTCAAACAACAATGGCACCACCAGTAGCGCATAGGGCCCTCGAGCGACATCCAACTGGCGGACAGATTCGGCACGAATCAACGGATGCAGGATGGACTCCAGCCGGCGGCGGTTAGCCGGATCAGCAAAAGCCAGCGCACGCATGGCGGCACGGTCCAGCGCACCACTCTCAGCCACCACCTGACTACCGAACGCAGCAGCAAGCAGCGGCATGGCTGCACCATCCGCCGCAGTCAGTGCATGCGCAATGACGTCGGTATCCACCACCGGTACACCCAGAGTGGCAAAGTGCGCAGCGGCAGCACTTTTTCCGGAACCGATGCCACCGGTCAGGCCGACAATATCAATGGGCATAGGCGCTCAAATACCAGCTGACAATATCCTGCCCCCACAGCAAGGCAATCCAGCCAGCTGCGGCCAGGTAGGGGCCAAATGGCAAGGCCTGACCACGGCCCATACGCGCCAACAGAATCAGTACGATACCGACCACCGCCCCCACTAAGGAAGACAGCAGAATGATCAGCGGCAACATGCTCCAGCCCAGCCAGGCGCCGAAGGCTGCCAGTAACTTGAAATCACCATAACCCATGCCCTCCTTGCCGGTGGCCAGCTTGAACAGCCAGTACACCAGCCACAAGCTCAGATAGCCAGCCATGGCACCCAGCACGGCATCAGAGAGTGCGACAGTGCCGGTCAGCAGATTGAACAGCAGGCCGGCCCACAGCAAGGGCAGCGTCAGACTGTCTGGCAGCAACTGGGTATCGGCATCAATGAAGGTGAGCGCCACCAGCACCGCAGTCAGCGCCAGGTAGGCAGGCAATTGCACACTCCAGCCATAATGCCAGGCCAGCAGTGCAAACAGGCCACCGGTGAGCAACTCCACTGCCGGATAACGCAGACTGATCGGCGTGCTGCATGCATGACAACGACCACGCAACAAGGCATAGCTCAACAGGGGAATATTCTGCCAAGGGCGAACTTCTTGCCGGCATACCGGGCAATGCGATGCCGGGACCAGCAGATTGTACCTGGGCGGTGCCGTCGGCTCCCGCCCCAGATAGGCATCACACTCCTGCTGCCAGCCCAGCTCCATCATCTTGGGCAAGCGATGAATCACCACATTGAGGAAGCTGCCAACCAGCAGACCAAGCAACAATACCACCAGCACCAGCAAGCCAGCGTTGCCAGCGAAAACACTTGCCATTTCACCCATGCTCAACCTACCACCTGACCCATCTTGAAAATCGGCATGTACATGGCGATGACCAGGCCACCAATCAGTACCCCCAGAATCACCATGATGGCCGGCTCCAGCAGGCTGGAAAGCGAAGCCACCGCGTTGTCGACCTCCTCTTCGTAGAAATCGGCAATCTTGTCGAGCATCTGGTCCAGGGAGCCGGACTCCTCGCCAATCGAGGTCATCTGCAACACCATATTGGGAAACAGCCCGGTACGCTGCATGGAAAAGCTGAGGCTGGAACCGGCACTGACATCATTCTGAATCAGCTTGGTGGCTTCGCTATAGACCTGATTACCCGAGGCCCCCCCCACAGAATCCAGCGCTTCAACCAAGGGCACACCAGCCGCAAACAAGGTGGACAAGGTACGCGTCCAGCGGGCAATGGTGGCTTTGCGGATGATGTCGCCAATCACCGGCAGCTTCAGCAAGATGCGATCAAATTGCTCCTGCAGCTTGGGGGTGCGCTTGAAAGCATAAAAGAAAGAAAAAATGCCACCAAAGATGGAACCGAAAATCAGCCACCACCAATGAACGAAGAAATCCGACAACCAGATCACCACCAATGTCGGCGCAGGCAGGTCGGCACCAAAGCTGGAGAACAGGTCCTTGAAGGCCGGGATCACGTAAATCATGATCACGGCGGTAATGATGAAGGCGGTAGCGACAATCGCCGTCGGGTAGATCATCGCAGATTTGATCTTTCCCTTGATGGCCATCACTTTTTCTTTATAGGTGGCCAGCTTGTCGAGCAAGGAATCCAGCACACCGCCAGTCTCGCCCGCAGCAATCAGATTGCAAAACAGCTTGTCAAAATACAGCGGCTTTTTGCGAAAGGCTTCTGCCAGGGACAGACCTGTCTCGACGTCGGCACGAACCTCCAGCAGCATCTTGGTCACAGCCGGATTGCCGTGCCCCTTCGCCGTGATATCAAAGGCCTGCAGTAAAGGCACACCGGCCCGCATCATGGTGGAAAGCTGGCGGGTAAACAGCGTGATGTCTTTTTCGGTGATCTTGCGCCCAAAACCAGCCCTCCGGCGCTTTACCTTGAGCACATTGATGCCTTGTCGCCGTAATTGCGTCTTGGCAACGGCCTCGGTTTCCGCACGCAGTTCGCCACGAATCACCTTGCCGGCCCGGTCCTTACCTTCCCACTCCCAGATAAACCCCGGATTTTTCTTTTTCGCTACGGTCGCCATGCTTGTCTTTCTTGTAGCTAGTCGTTGGTCACTGCCTCGATTTCGGCCAGCGAGGTCAGCCCTCTCTTGACCTTGAGCAGGCCCGCATGCCGCAAATCGACCATACCCTCTTTCAAGGCCAGGTCATTGATATCAATCGCGGTACCATTTTGCATGATCAGCCGGGTCATGGCATCGGTAATCGGCATCACTTCATAAATACCGGTACGCCCCTTATAGCCGGAGCCGCGACACTCATCGCAGCCCACCGGGCCATAGGGCTTCCAACTACCATCCAGTTCTTCCTGCCGGAACCCCGCCCTCAGCAAAGCGGTATCAGGGATATCCACCGGGGCCTTGCAATGACTGCACAAACGACGTGCCAGACGCTGCGCCATGATGAGCAGTACCGAGCTGGCCACGTTGAATGGCGCCACTCCCATGTTCAGCAAACGGGTCAGGGTGGCCGGAGCATTATTGGTGTGCAGCGTGGAGAATACCATGTGGCCCGTCTGGGCAGCCTTGATGGAAATATCCGCGGTCTCGAAGTCGCGGATTTCACCCACCATGATCACATCAGGATCTTGCCGCAAGAAGGCTTTCAAGGCAGAGGAGAAGGTCAGGCCAGCTTTTTCGTTGACGTTGACCTGATTGATGCCGGGCAAATTGATTTCTACCGGGTCCTCTGCCGTGGAAATATTGATATCCGGCTTGTTCAGGATATTCAGGCAGGTATAAAGCGACACCGTTTTACCGCTACCGGTTGGCCCGGTAACCAGCACCATGCCATAGGGACGGCCAATGGCCTCCAGCAGCAATTTCTTCTGTTCCGGCTCAAAACCCAACTGCTCGATATCCAGCGAAGCCGCAGACGCATCAAGAATACGCATCACGATCTTTTCGCCATACAAGGTAGGCAAGGTGCTGACACGAAAATCAATCGAGTGTGTCTTGGAAATAACCAGCTTTAGTCGGCCATCTTGTGGAACCCGCTTTTCCGAAATATCCAGGCGCGAAATCACCTTGATGCGGGAGGCGATCTTTTCTTTAAGCAACAAGGGAGGCTGGGCAATTTCCTTGAGCTGGCCATCGACCCGATAACGGATACGGTAAAATTTCTCATACGGTTCGAAGTGAACGTCGGAAGCCCCGCCAGTAATGGCATCCAGCAGTACCTTGTGGATGAACTTGACGACCGGCGCATCATCGACATCGGGCTGATTGGTTTCGCTATGTGCAGTCGGCGCATCCGGATCGACAAACTCCAGATCACCAAAATCCTCGTTTTCCAGCGCCTTGATGGCAGCCGTGGCATCCTCGGTATACTTGCCAATCACCTTGGACAGCTTGTCATCCTCGACTACCACCACCTCGACCGTCAGGCCGGTCTTGAAGGTAATCGCATGAAAGGCCGAGGTCTGGGTCGGATCGGAAGTACCGATATAAAGCTTATTGCCACGCTTAAACAAGGGAACCAGGCGGCGACTACCGATCAGCTCCTCATCAACCATGCTCTTTGGGAGTTGAGCGGGATCTATCGCCCCCATATCCAGCAAGGGATAACCAAATACCCCAGAGGCAAAGGTCGCCACCTCGACAGCTGACATTTTCTTACTGGCAATCAACTGCTCGACAAAGCTGATACCGGAAGCCTGAGCCAGACGCTGAATCGCCTCGGCATCCTGCAACAACAAGGCATTATTCTGAACGAGTGCCCGCCCCAGGCCAGATATCCCCGCAGAAGCTTCCATAAAATCCCTTTGTCTATTCTCAGCACGCCCAGCACAGGGCATTACCACAGCCATGCCGGCATTATATGCGCAGGCGACACAAAGTGGCAGCACCGTCAGCACTCATAGAAGCCAAGCGACTCAGTGGAAAACAGCACGGATCGCAACACCGACCCAGAAATGAAAAAAGGACTGCCTAAGCAGTCCTTTTCATGAGTTTTAACTCTCTAGTCGAGAATTAGAACTTGTGCTGAACGCCAACAGCAACAGTGTGCTCGTTGGAGTACTTGTTGTTGTTTTGATCAACATAGCTGTTCTGAACATAACCGTAAGCAGCGAAAGCAGTGGTACGCTTGCTCAGAGCATAGTCAGCACCCAGAACGTATTGGTTCAGGTGACCACTAACATCGGTTTCAACACCAGCAGCGGAGGTTACGTTAGCACCCCAAACGCGACCATAAGAGAACTTCGGAGTGATGGCGCCGATGGTGTAGCCAACAGTGAAGCCTGCTTCTTTCTTCTTCAGGTCGCCGGATGCCAAGCTGTCACCGGTGGTAGCGAAGGAGGAGAAGGTACCGTCAGTAGCGGTACTCAGCTTGCTCTGGCCATAGAACACCGAAGCCAGAATGTTGTTGGCATTGTAGCCAGCTTCCAGACGCCAGTAGTTACCAGACTTGTAGGAACCATCAGCCTTTTGGAATTCGTCGCCAAAGCGGTTGTAACCACCGTTCACAAAGTAACCGGAGTTAGTGTAAGCAGCGCCAACACTCCAGAATTGGGTATTGCTACGTACGCCGTCGTTAACTTTGCGAGCTTCGTCAGTGCTATACAGAACTGCACCGCTCAGACCGGATACAACTTCCGGCAGATCGTAACGGATGGCGTTGTTATGACGGCCATCCAGCTGGTTACCGGACATGTAGGTCATACCAGCAACGGTCTTGTCATTGCTGCCAGCATAGGTCCAAGCATCGTAGGTTTCGGTATCGGAATTCTGGAAGGTGCTCAGACGACCCAGACGAACCTTACCGAAGGCACCTTGCAGACCAACGAAGGAGTCACGAGTAGCCAGGTTGCCGCTGTAGCCGTTAGCAGAAGTGGTGCCGGAAGTACCGTCGATGTTCAGGCCTTGCTCTACTTGCCAGATAGCCTTCAGGCCATTACCCAGATCTTCAGTACCCTTGAAGCCGATGGAAGAACCAGCATCGTCGATACGAGTAGCGGATTTTTTGCCTGCGGAGGCTTGACCGTCATAGGTCTTACCATTCTGAATGTCAGCTGCAATAGTGCCGTAAATGGTTACATCAGCCATTGCGTGGGCTACCGGCAGAGCGGCCAGAGCCACGGCGATCAGCTTCTTGTTCATCGCTAATTCCTTTCGAAGTCAGTTTAATGTAGTCCTGTTAGATTGCCCCTTACAGCTGAGGCACCCGGACATTTTTTCACTGCCGATTGATCGGCTAGTTGCTGCCTGAAATATAAAGCGCTCGTTGCAAAAATACAAAACATCGCAGCAGACCACTCAGCAAGCACTCAGTCCACACTAACAAAAAAACAATGTAAGTTATTGTTTTTTATTAGATATAACAAAAAAATAGTAAAAAATTCCGCCAAACCAAAAATACAACACACCCGCAAATGTGTTGCAAAAATGATGAAAAATTGCATCATCACTCCCTAGATATATCAACAAAACTGAGCATGAGCATGCCTCAAACACATATTTTCTGGTTCCGGCGGGACTTGCGCGTAGATGACAATGCCGGCCTGTTCCATGCCTTGAAGTCTGGCGCTGCAGTGCGCTGTGTTTTTGTGTTTGATACCGACATCCTTGCCTCATTACCGCCAGCAGACCGGCGCATCGCCTTCATCTGGGACTGCGTGGCTGACTTGCGCCAACGACTGCAGGCTGCCGGCAGTGATTTGCATGTGGCGCATGGCCGGGCACAGGACATCATTCCTGAGCTAGCCCGACAATGGAATGCAAGCAAGGTATTCGCCAACCGCGATTATGAGCCAGCGGCGATACTGCGCGACGAGCAGGTAGCCGCCAAGCTGGCTCAACAGTCGGGGCAACTGGAGCTGTTCAAAGATCAGGTGATTTTTGAAACTGACGAGGTACTGACTGCTGCTGGCCGTCCTTATACCGTGTTCACACCTTATAAGAATGCTTGGCTTAAACGGCTGACACCATTCTTTGTTCAGTCCTATCCCAGTCAAAACCATCTGGCGCAGCTGGATTGCTGGCAGACTCCGCCCTCCCCCTCACTTGAGGCGCTTGGCTTCACGCGGGTGCACACGGCCTTGCAAGGTGGAAGTGAAGACGCGGATCAACTCTTTGCCGACTTCATGCTGCGCATTACCCACTACAAGAGCTGGCGCGACTATCCTGCCGCAAAAGGCGTCTCATACCTGTCGACGCATTTGCGGTTTGGTACCATTTCCATCAGGAAACTGGCGCAATTTGCCTGGCAACAAGGAGGAGAGGGAGCCGAATGCTGGCTGGGAGAACTCATCTGGCGGGATTTTTACCAACAGCTGCTGTGGCATTTCCCCCAAATAGTGGGTAACAGCTTTAAGGAAGAATACCGCCAGCTAGAATTTGAAAATTCGCCACAGTGGTTCGCTGCGTGGCAGGAGGGACAAACCGGCTATCCCATCGTTGATGCGGCCATGCGGCAATTGAAGCAAACCGGTTATATGCACAATCGCCTGCGTATGATCACCGCCAATTTTCTGGTCAAAGACTTGCTGATTGACTGGCGCTGGGGAGAAGCCTACTTTGCCGAGACATTGCTAGACTTCGACCTGGCAGCCAACAACGGCGGCTGGCAATGGGCGGCATCGACCGGCTGCGACGCACAGCCTTACTTCCGTATTTTCAACCCGGTAACGCAATCGGAAAAATTCGACCCCGAAGGCAAGTTTATCCGGCGCTATGTGCCGGAACTGGCATCATTTAACAACAAGGACATTCATGCCCCTTGGCTAGCCAAAAATCCACCGCTGGGTTTCCAACTTAAACGCGACTACCCTGCCCCCATTGTGGATCATGCGGTACAACGTCAACACGCCTTGCAGCTATTCAGCAAGAACAGGAGCTAGAAAAACAAAGCGCCCTGCCGGGCGCTTTGTTTTTGCAAGCAATGCTTATTTCTTTGCCGCTGGTTTGGAGGCTTCTTTCTTGGCTACTACCGGCTTACCTGCTGGAGCTGCAGCCTTGGCAGGGACAGCAGCTGCAGGAGCGGTACTCGCCCCGCTAACAGCGATATCCTTACGCAGCTTTTCCAGGGTTTTATCACCAATACCCGATACTTTCTTCAAGTCATCCACTGACTTGAAGGCACCGTTCTTGGTGCGGTAATCGATAATCGCCTTGGCTTTGACAGGCCCGATACCATTGAGGGACTCAAGCTGTTGCTGGGTAGCGGTGTTGATATTGACAGCAGCAAAAGCTGAGGCGCAGATAAACAACAGGCCAACAATCATGGCAAACAGTTTTTTCATGGAGCAGCTCCTCGTTTCAGATGGAAGTGATGACAAAAATAGCAATCCACAACAACAACTTGTTCAGACACGATGCAACAACAACTCCAAGACCATTTTGCTGCCGATATAAGCCAATAGCAAAGCTGCGAAACCAGCCAGTGTCCAGCGGATCGCCACTTTGCCACGCCATCCCTTGAAGTGACGCCCCAGCAGCAGCGCCGCAAACAACAGCCAGGAAATAACGGAAAAAACCGTCTTGTGACTGAGCGCAACTGCCTTGCCAAAAACCTCTTCAGAAAAGACCACGCCAGTCAGCAGAGACACAGTAAGCAGCATGAAACCGATGCCAATTACTTGGAACATCATCTTTTCCAGTGACAGCAGTGGAGGCAATTGCCTTACCAGAGATAACCAGCGCTTGTCATGCAATGCCTTTTCCAGAAACAGCATCAGCACCGCCAGCAAAGCGGCAATGGCAAACAGACTGTAAGCCACAATAGAGACCAATACATGCAGGGCAAAAGCCGGATTGCCCAGATCGTGCATAATGTGCTCGCCGGGGAAAACCAGCGCAAATCCCAGCGTCGTCATCGCCAGCGGCATCATGAACAGTTGCAAGCCCTCCACCCGATAGAAGAAGCTGCAGGTCCAGTAGATCACCAGCATCATCCAGACCACCACCGACAAGGCACGGCCAACGCCCAGTGAAATCATGTTGCCTTCAGACAGCGGGGACATCACTGCATAGGCATGCAACAGCAAGATGATACCCAACAAGGTATGCTCGAAACGGGGGTTGCGCGGCAAACTGGCCACACCCTTCCAATTGCCGATAAAGTGCCAGGAAAGGCCGCCATAGGCGCAGATGAGCAGGATTGTCAGAACAAAAATAAAAGCAGTCATGGTGTTAGCGCCATCATTTGCGGGCGTCAACCCGGCAGCTCGTGGTAAAATCGACAGTTTGAAAGTCTACACCAACCTGTCCCTCGTTGGCAGACAGAAGGACTCAGCATGCTAGACAACCTGACCAACCGCCTGTCCGGCGTCATCAAGAATCTGCGCGGCAATGCCCGCCTGACCGAAAGCAATATCCAGGACGCCCTGCGCGAAGTGCGCATGGCCTTGCTGGAGGCCGACGTCGCACTACCTGTCGTCAAATCCTTTATCGCCCAGATCAAGGAGCGCGCCCTTGGCCAGGAGGTCATGGGCAGCCTGACGCCAGGCCAGGCCCTGGTTGGTGTGGTGAATGACGAACTCGTCAAATTGATGGGTGAAAAAAACGACGCCCTCAATCTGGCCGCCGTTCCACCCGCCATTGTACTGATGGCAGGTTTGCAGGGTGCCGGTAAAACCACCACAGTGGGCAAGCTGGCCAAACTGCTGAAAGAAACGCAGAAGAAAAAGATTCTGGTGGTATCGGCCGACGTATATCGCCCCGCCGCCATTGAGCAGTTGAAGCTGTTGGCCGAGCAAGTCGGCGTTGAGTGGTTCCCCTCGGACAGCCAGCAGAAACCTGTCGATATCGCCCGTGCTGCTGTTGATCATGCCAAGCGTCACTTCTTTGATGTGCTGATGGTCGATACAGCCGGCCGCCTGGCCATCGACGAAGCCATGATGGCGGAAATCAAGGCCGTGCATACTGCGATCAATCCGGTGGAAACGCTGTTTGTCGTCGATGCGATGCAGGGCCAGGATGCCGTCAATACTGCACAGGCTTTCAATGAGGCCCTGCCGCTGACTGGTGTCATCCTGACCAAGATGGACGGTGATTCACGCGGCGGTGCCGCACTCTCCGTACGCCACATTACTGGCAAGCCGATCAAATTTATCGGCGTAGGTGAAAAAGTCAGTGGGCTGGAAGCCTTCCACCCTGATCGTATCGCCAGCCGCATCCTGGGCATGGGCGATGTGCTGTCGCTGATTGAAGAAGTCCAAAAGGGCATCGATCAGGACGAAGCCGCTGCCATGGCCAAAAAATTGAAATCCGGCAAGGGCTTCGATCTGGAGGACTTCAAGGCACAGATGCAGCAGATGAAAAAAATGGGCGGCATGTCCAATCTGCTGGAAAAAATGCCGGGCCAACTGGGTCAGATGGCCAAGGGTATTCAAGGTGCAGAAGCCGAAAAATCCATGCGTCGCATCGAGGGCATCATTAACTCGATGACGATGGAAGAGCGTCGCAAGCCAGAACTGTTGAAGGCCAGCCGCAAACGCCGTATTGCAGCCGGCTCCGGCGTGACGGTACAAGAGGTCAATCGCCTGCTCAACCAGTTTGAACAGACGCAAAAGATGATGAAACAGTTTTCCGCTAAGGGCGGACTGATGAAAATGATGCGTGGCATGAAGGGCATGATGCCCGGGATGTAAGCGAAACGGGTGCTAGGCAGGCACCCGTTTTTCTTGATGTGAAGGAAATGCATGCAGTTTGATGTCATCGTACTGACGAAGCAATCCCTGCTCCAGCGGAATGAAGCCGACTGGTATAGCCGTCAGGTTCATCATGAAGATGGGCTGGTCATGGCGGCTCTGGCTGCGCAGGGCTTGCGCGTTACTCGCAAGGCATGGGATGACCCGGATTTCGACTGGACACAGACGCGCTGCATACTGTTTCGCACGACCTGGGACTACTTTGAGCGCTTTGCCGAGTTTGGCCCCTGGCTCAATCAGGTTGCTAGCCAAACTACTCTGTTTAATAGTGCTGAGCTGATCAGCTGGAATATCGACAAACATTATCTGGCAACACTGGCAAAAAAAGGCATCAACACGGTCAGCAGTCACTACATTGAGAGAGGTGATACCCGCAGCCTGGAGCAGTGCCTGTACGACTGCGCATGGGAGCAGGCCATTCTCAAGCCGGTAGTGTCCGGCTCGGCACGCCACACCTATCGCCTGAATGCAGGAAACAGTGCCGCGCTGGAATGTACTTTTGCCGAACTGATCCAGCAAGAAGCCATGATGTTGCAACCATTCCAGCAGCACATACTGAGCCAGGGCGAGTTGTCACTGATGGTGATCGATGGCGCTTTCAGTCATGCCATCCGCAAGTTGCCACAAGCAGGCGACTTCCGGGTGCAGGATGACCATGGCGGCAGCGTCCATGTCCATCAGGCCACGGCGGAAGAACGCACTTTTGCCGAATCCACGGTGGCTGCACTACCTTTTGATGTGCTATATGCCCGTGTTGATAT
>Ga0187842_1000537_pt1 | contig 18878 bp, 15 predicted proteins | sample SpaLakP09_SKY_41_FD_134514 | JGI IMG/M metagenome (GOLD analysis project Ga0187842, IMG submission 134514) | Oligotrophic lake water microbial communities from Sparkling Lake, Wisconsin, USA - SP09_SKY_41 | ecosystem: Environmental > Aquatic > Freshwater > Lake | place: USA: Sparkling Lake... | reverse complement strand
GCCGGCCGGCACGCTGCGCAGGCTGATAGCTCCGCGCGCCGGCCTCTTGCCACCCACCAACACCAAGGCTCAAATCAACCCAGGACTCTCGTTATCGCTGGATGAGAAATGGGGGTCACGTCATCCGCCGTCGCCTATCTCACAATTTCTTGTTGCACAGCGCAACGACCGTCGTTATACGACCGCTCCCGGCGTTTCGGCGTCGGGACCGATGGTGGTGCAGGAAGCGGTTTCATCGCTGCTAACGAGGTGGTCTGGGGTTCGAATCCCTCCTCGCGGCGCAAGTCGCGTGTAGCTCAGTCTGGTAGAGCACCGTCCGCTTCCGATTTTCCCCATCGGGTTTTCAAAGTCCGCCAGTGGCGCAGCATTTCGGGTTCTTCGGGTGACGGTATGCGGGCGAAAGCCACGCGCCGGTGTCTCCGCGAGGAGACAGTCCGAAATGCGATTTTTCCCTGGCGGGTCGTCGGCGGCGGCGACAGGTATCGGGTCCTTCGTCTCCACAGCAAAGGGCGGCCGGAGCGCAAGCTCAACTGGGTCTGGACGCGGACACGTCCGGCGGAAGCGCCCTCCCGATCCGCTCATTCCCCGTCGACAACTTTTTCTATCCAGCTTGTTGCATTACGCAACAAGCTGGACTAGAGAACCCCGGTCTTCGACAGGTGGCGCTGATGGTGCCCGCTGGCCGAAGATCCGATTTGGTGAAGACGAGAACCTGACTTCGATGATGAAGCCATACCGTCCAGAGGGTTTGAAACCCTAAGCCCCGACGCCGCCTGGCGATCGGGGATCAGGACGTCTCGTCCCGCTCCGATCGGCCCCGCAACACGACGTCAGGAAGGAGGCGCGCCATGCGCTTCAACATCTTCGCCAAGCGCCCCGACGTCACCTTCGAGGGCGCCCCGGCCATAAAGCTCAACGCGGAGCAGTCGCTGCGCCGGTCCGTGCTCTCGTGCCTCCTGTGGGAGGACGAGTTCTACGAGGACGGCTTGGCCATTGCCGACCGCATCGCCGCCCTGGCCGCAGAGGTCGCACCGCAGGTCGTCGCCGACCTGGCGATCGAGGCGCGCGAGCGCTTCAACCTGCGTCACGCGCCGCTGATGCTGCTGTGCGCCCTGGCGCGGACTGGCTCGGGCACGTCGCTGGTCTCGGAGACCATCGCGCGCGTCATCCAGCGGGCAGATGAATTGAGCGAGTTCCTGAGCCTCTACTGGCGCCACGGCCGAAAGCCGTTGAGCAAGCAGATGAAGAAGGGTCTCGCCACCGCCTTCGGCAAGTTCGACGCCTACCAGCTGGCCAAGTACGACCGCGATGGGCCGGTGAAGCTGCGCGACGTCCTGTTCCTGGTTCACGCCAAGCCCAAGGACGAGGCCCAGGCCGCCCTGTGGAAGCAGGTGGCCGAGCGGTCCTTGCCGTCTCCGGACACCTGGGAGGTCGCCCTCTCGGGCGGGGCCGACAAGAAGGCCAGCTTCGAGCGCCTCCTGGCCGAGCGCAAGCTCGGCTACCTGGCCCTGCTCCGAAACCTGCGGAACATGGACCAGGCCGGCATCGACGAGGCGCTGGTCAAGGACGCCATCCTAGCGCGTCGCGGCGCGGAACGGGTTCTGCCCTTCCGCTACGTGGCGGCGGCTCGGGCGGCGCCCCGGTTCGAGCCTTGGCTCGATCAGGCCCTGGCCGAGACGGTGCTTGAAGGCCCGGTGTTTGAGGGGCGCACCCTCGTCCTGGTCGACGTCTCCGGTTCGATGGACTGGAAGCTGTCGGCTAGGTCGGACCTGACCCGGATGGACGCGGCCGCCACCCTGGCTTCGATCATCCCGGGCGAGGTGCGGGTCTTCACCTTCTCTCAGGAGGTGGTGGAGGTTCCGCCCCGTCGGGGCATGGCCGGGGTCGATGCGGTGATCCGCTCGCAGGCGCACAGGGGCACGCTCCTGGGCGCGGCGATCAAGCGGATCAACGGCGTGCCGCACGACCGACTGATCGTCATCACCGACGAGCAGTCGGCCGATAAGGTCCCGGACCCGAAGGCGTCCAAGGCCTACATGGTCAATGTCGCCAGCGCCCGGAACGGAGTCGGCTACTCCGACGGTTCTGCGAGCCGTTGGACGCACATCGACGGCTTCTCCGAGGCGGTCCTGGGCTTTATGCGTGAGCACGAACAGCTCATGAGCGAGGCCCGATAGGATGACCCCTGAGGTCCTTCGGCAGGCGGCGATCACTCTCTTCGGAGAACGGGGCTGGATGTCCCGGCTCTCCGAGGCCCTGAGTGTGGACCGGTCATCGGTGTCCCGCTGGTTCGCGGGATTGCCGGTGCCCGGTCCGGTCGCCGCCGCCGTCGAGGCCTGGCTGGTGATCTACAAACTGACCGGTCGTCGGCCGGGCGAGTTCGAAGAACTTAGCCCGGCCGACGATCTCTCCGGCGACGCTTAACGGCTCGCCCCCGCGTACTCTTCGCGAAAGCTTTCCATGTACCTGTCCATCGCGACCACGCATCAGCCGGCGACCGACCTGGGCTTCCTGCTGCGCAAGCACCCCGGCCGCACCCATGAGACCGAGCTGCCGTTCGGCAAGGCGCACGTCTTCTATCCGGAAGTGTCCGAGGCGCGCTGCGAGGCAGCGCTGGTTCTGGATATCGACCCCGTGGCGCTGGTGCGCGGCAAGGGCCGCGCCGACGGCCTGCTCGACCAGTATGTCAACGACCGCCCCTATGCCGCGTCCTCTTTCCTGTCGGTGGCCATGGCCCGGGCTTTGCGCACCGCAATGGCCGGAACCTCGCGTGAACGGCCGGAACTGGCCGAAGGAGCGATCCCGCTGGAAGTCGTCGTGACACCGCTGCCGGCTCGCGGCGGCGGAGCCGAGCTCGTTCGGACGCTGTTCGAACCCCTGGGCTGGACCGTCGACATCGATCAAGTTCCCGGTGTCGATGCTGACACCTCGCGCTATGTCACCTTGCGATTGACGGGAACCGCGCGGCTGCGCGACCTGCTCAACCACCTCTATGTGCTGATCCCGGTGCTGGACGACGACAAGCACTACTGGGTGGGCGAGGACGAAATCACCAAGCTGATGAAGCGTGGCGAAGGCTGGCTAGAGGGGCATCCCTCCCGCGACCTGATCGTTCAACGCTATCTGATCCACCGCCGAGCCCTGGCGCGCGATGCACTGGAGCGCCTAGCGCCCGAGACTCGTGACGAGGCTGTCGAGCCCGCCGCCCGCAAGCCTGCGCCCGAAGATGCGCTGGAGGCGCCGCTGCGCCTGAACGACGAGCGGATGGTCGCCGTGGTCGACGCTCTGCGCGCCAGCGGCGCCAAGGTGATCGCCGACCTGGGCTGCGGCGAGGGCAAGCTGCTGGCCAGGCTACTCAAGGAGCGCTGGGTCGAGCGCCTGATCGGCGTCGATGCCGCTGCCCGCGATCTGGAATGGGCGGCAAAGCGGCTGAAGCTGCATATGGTCGGCGGGCCGCCCGAAGGTCGCGTCACCCTGTTGCACGGCTCGGTCACCTATCGCGACCGGCGCTGGGAGGAGGTGGACGCCGCCGCCTTGGTGGAGGTGATCGAGCACCTGGACCTGGATCGCCTGCCGGCCCTGGAGAAGGTGGTGTTCGGCGCGGCGCGCCCGACCACGGTGGTCGTGACCACGCCGAACTCCGAATACAACACGCTGCTTCCCAACCTCGCGACCGGCGCCTTCCGCCACCCCGATCACCGCTTCGAATGGACGCGCGAGCAGTTCCGCGCCTGGGCGGCGGCCATTGAAACCGCCTGGGGCTATACCGCCGTGTTCGACGGCATCGGCAAGACGGATGAGGCGGTGGGCGCCCCGACTCAGATGGCCGTGTTCACGAGGGTCGGCGCATGACCGGCGCTGTGCGGATCGGCTTGGCGTCCTGGATCATCCAAGACGGCAACTATGGCGACTTCAAGCGCGGTGACGAAGCCGCCTTCGCGGTCGAGTTTTACGCGCCCGACCTCAAGGCCTGCCATCCCGACACGACGCGTGGGCCGAGCATGACCTGGCAGCGCGATTGCACTTACACAATCACCGGCCGGGTCACCCATGTGACGTCAGAGTGGTGGGCGCTGAATGTTGGAGCGCTTGAGATCTACAACGAATCTCCCTTGGCCGGCGCGAAGCCCGGCGACTTGGTGAGCGGCGAGGCTTACCTGGGTGTCGATCCGTTCTTCTATTTCGAACGCCTGGGCCGGGAGCGCGGCGCGCCGCCGCTAATCCACGACTGGCGGATCGACGCGATCGAACTGGATGCCACGCCATGGCGCGAGGTGTCGCCGCGCAGCTTCGAACGCGATTCTACCAAGGTCGCCTGGAAGCCGGTCTCCCACACCCGCGCCTGGAAAGACGACAGCGGCCGCGCCGCCTACGTGCTCGAATGCACGCCGATGTCCGAGACGCCCCGTTGGACCCTGTCACCTGCCAAGTCCTGAATCGACTCTCCTCTTCTTGAAGTTCCTCGCATGACAACCCTCGAAATTCCCGACTTCGCCCTGGTCGTGCTGATCGGCGCCTCGGGGTCCGGCAAGTCGACCTTCGCCGCCAAGCATTTCGCGCCGACCGAGGTGATCTCGTCGGACCATTGCCGCGCCCTGGTCTCCGACGACGAGACCGACCAGTCGGTCAGCGCCGACGCCTTCGACCTGGTCAAGGCGATCGCCGAGAAGCGGCTCAAGCACCGCAAGCTTACGGTGATCGACGCCACCAATGTCCGCATGCCCGATCGCAAGGCCTGGGTGGAGCTGGCCCGCCGCTGGCACGCCCTGCCGATCGCCGTGGTCGTCGATCCGGGCATCGACGTCTGCGTCGAGCGCAACCGCGCGCGGCCCGACCGGCCGTTCAGAGCCAACGTCGTCCAGCGCATGGTCTCGGAGATCCGCAAGGGCCAGGGCGGCCTGCAGCGCGAGGGTTTCCGCCACGTGTGGAAGCTGACCAGCGAGGCGCAGATCGACGCCGCTACCGTCAAGCGCAAGCCGCTATGGACCGACAAGCGCGACGACCATGGGCCGTTCGACATCATCGGCGACGTGCATGGCTGCGCGACCGAGCTGGAAGAACTGCTGACCGTGCTGGGCTACCAGCTGACCTGGGGCGAGATCCTGGGCGAGCGGTCGGTGACGGTCACGCCGCCGGAGGGCCGCAAGGCGATCTTCCTCGGCGACCTAGTCGATCGTGGACCCAATTCGCCCGACGCCCTGCGGATCGCCATGAGCATGGTGGCGGCCGGCACGGGCTACTGCGTGCAAGGCAACCACGAGCGCAAGCTGGGTCGCTGGCTGGAGGGCCGTAAGGTGACGATCGCCCATGGCCTGCAGCAGACCATCGACCAGTTGGACGGCGTCGATCGCGGCTTCAAGGCGGCCCTGCCGGCTTTTCTCGACGATCTGCGGAGCCACCTGTGGCTGGACGGCGGTCGCCTAGCCGTCGCCCATGCCGGCCTGAAGGCCGAGATGATCGGCCGGGGCTCGGCCGCGGTGCGCGAGTTCGCCCTCTATGGCGAGACGACCGGCGAGATCGACGAGTTCGGCCTGCCCGTGCGGGCCGACTGGGCCGCGTCCTATCGCGGCGAGACAGCGGTCATCTATGGCCACACGCCCATGCCCGAAGCCCAGTGGGTCAACAACACGCTGTGCATCGACACCGGCTGCGTGTTCGGCGGCAAGCTGACGGCTCTGCGTTGGCCCGAAAAGACCCTGGTCGAAGTTGCCGCCCGTCAGGTTTGGTGCGAGCCCGTGCGCCCGCTGGCGCCTGCCGATGGCGGTCGCTCCAACCAGGCCCTGGCCGACGATCTGCTCGACATGGAGGACGTCAGCGGCCGTCGCTGGATCGACACCGAATTCCGTGGTCGCGTTGTGGTGGCCGAGGAGAATGCCTCGGCGGCAATCGAGGTCATGAGCCGCTTTGCCCTAGCGCCCAAATGGCTGGCCTATCTGCCGCCGACGATGTCGCCCAGCGAGACCAGCACCCAGGCCGGCTGGCTTGAGAGACCAGAAGAAGCCTTCGCCCACTATCGCGAGCGGGGCGTCGCGAGCGTGGTCTGCGAGGAAAAGCACATGGGCTCGCGGGCGGTCATCGCCCTGTGTCGCGATCATGCCGGAGCCCAGGCGCGGTTCGACGCGTCGGCGGGCGAGACCGGCGCGATCTGGACCCGCACCGGCCGCGCCTTCTTCAACGATGCCGCCACGACCGAAGGCCTGCTGGCCCGACTGCGCGGCGCGGTCGATAAGACGGGCCTATGGGATGAGCTGTCCACTGACTGGATGCTTCTTGACGCCGAGATCATGCCTTGGTCGGCCAAGGCTGGCGCGCTGATCGACGCCCAGTATGCACCCGTCGCGGCCTCGGCCAAGGCGGGCCTCTCGGCCGCGTCGGACGCCCTGGCGCGCGCGGCGGCCCATGGCGCGCCGGTCGGCGACCTGCTGGTTCGCTTCCAGGATCGCGGCGCCCGAGCCGACCTCTACGCCCACGCCTGGGAGCCCTATGTCTGGCCGGTGTCGGGCGTCGACGACCTGAAGGTCGCGCCGTTCCACCTGCTGGCCAGCGAGGGCCAGGTCTGGTTCGACCGCGATCACGTCTGGCACATGGACCTGGCCGACCGGCTCGGCGCGACAGGCGACGCGGTGATCGCGCCGACTCGCTGGCGGGAAGTGGATCTCGCCGACGAAGCCGACTGCGCCGACGCGGCCCTGTGGTGGGAAACCCTCACGACCGCCGGCGGCGAGGGCATGGTCGTCAAGCCGCGCGACTTCGTGGTGCGGGGCAAGAAGGGCCTGATTCAGCCCGCCCTGAAGGTGCGAGGCCGCGAATACCTGCGGATCATCTACGGGCCGGAATACGACGCGCCCGAGCACCTGGAACGCCTGCGCGAGCGCGGCCTGGCGGGCAAGCGCAACCTGGCCCTACGCGAGTTCGCCCTCGGCCACGAAGGCCTCAAACGCTTCGTTGCACGCGAGCCGCTACGCCGGGTGCACGAGTGCGTTTTCGCCGTCCTGGCGCTGGAGAGCGAGCCGATCGATCCGAGGCTTTAGATCTAGGCCGACTTGTAGTCGGGAGTTCTTGCAGATTGGACGTCCGCAATCCGGCACGAGGTCAATGTCTGCTTCTGGCGCTAGTCCGACTCTGCTTGGGTCGATTCACCGTCCATGCTTGCGGAGTGCGTTCCACTACCCGAGCCAGAGGCGCGTACTTTTTCCTGGGGCTCGCCAGTTCAGCTACCGGCCGCTGTATGTGATCGAAACGCCCAGAAGGGGCGTAAATCGACGAGATCGCACGCCTAGGGCCTGAGAATGCGTCGCATTTTTGCCAGCGTTAGGTTGTCAAGTTGCCCGCGTTAGGTGGTCCCCACAAAAACGCTGGCGGCCCGGAAGGGACTCGAACCCCTGACCTTCGCTTTAGGAAAGCGCTGCTCTATCCTGCTGAGCTACCGGGCCGCGATTTGCGCGGGCTGGCGGTGCATAGCGCAGGATGGCGGGCTTGCGAAGCCCGTGTGGTCACTCTGCATCAATGCGGTCCTGCGGGTCAGCCGGCGGCCGCGGGCAGGGCTTTCCAGGCGACATAGGCGGCTGTGGCCAGGACCATGACGGCAAAGCTGCGGCGGGCCAGGGTGGCGTGGCCGGCCAGGACGCGGGCCACTGGGATGCCGATCAGGGATCCGGCTCCGCCACCGGCGACCAGGGCGGCGAACAGGGGCAGGCTGACGAGGCCGGCGGCCGCATAGCTCAGGCTGGTCGCAGCGCCAAACAGGGCGACTGAGGCGAGGGACGAGGCGGCGGCGTTGGCCAGGGTCATGCCGGTGGCAGCCATCAGGCCGGGTGCGATCAGAAAGCCGCCACCGATGCCGAAGAAGCCGGCGGCCAGGCCGGTGCCGAGGCCGAGTGGGGCGAGTTTCAGGGTCATGGCCGGGGTCAGGCGTACTGCCGGATCGCCGGCGCTCTTGCGGGGTGCCAGCATGGATAGGGCGATGGCTGCCATGACCACGGAAAAGCCCAGCAGCAGGGTCTGGCCGTTCAGGCGCTTGGCCAGATCGGCGCCGAGCAGGGCTCCGGCGAGGCCCGTGCCGGCGAAGACCAGGGCGCAGGGCCACTTCACCGCGCCGGCCCGCGCCTGCAGGGTCAGGCCGATCAGGGCGTTGACGCTGACAGCGGCGGCCGAGGTGCCGATCGCCACATGCGGATCGCGCACCCCGACGACATACAGCAGGAGCGGGGTGGCCAGCACCGATCCCCCGCCGCCGAACACGGTCAGCAGCAGACCGATCAGCGCGCCGCCGAGGCCGGCATAGAGGATCTGGGCGGTGTCCATCTCAGCCTGCCGCCACTCGGTTCCATGGGGCGAGGGCGAGAAGGCGGGCCATGCCGCAGAAGCCGGTGGCTCCGGCAAAGGTCAGGCCGGCTCCGACAAAGGCGCTGAGGCCGATGAAGGCTGGATGGACGGTGAGGGACAGGCCGGCGCCAGCCAGAACCAGCAGGCCGGCGACAATCTGCACCTGGCGCATCATTTCCAGCGGGGCGGCGGCATTTTTGGCCACGGGCAGCCCAGCCCGGGTCCAGTTGTCCAGCCCGCCTTCCAGAACGAAGGCCGGGCCCTCAACCTGGTCCGCCAGCTGGGCGGCGCAGGCTCCGGTCCGCATGCCGGAGAGGCAGGTGAAGATGATGTCGCGGCCCGGCTCGGCCGCGAGGCCACCGGCGGCGAGGCTGGACAGGGGGCGCGAGCGGGCCCCGGCCACATGGGCCCGGGCATATTCGTCGGGTTCACGGATATCGATCAGCACGGCCGTGCCGCGACCCAGGCGGGCAGCGACGTCGTCAGGCTTCAGCGCGGTCAGGGAGCGGGTCATGGGCGGGCCTCGGGTGCAGGGGGGCAAAAGATCTCGGCGAGCGTTGTCACCACCCGGATCGCGGCGGGGTCCTCGATCCGGTACCAGACTGTCAGGCCATCGCGGCGGGTCGCCACGATGCCGTCCTCCCGCAGCACCGCCAGGTGCTGGGAAAGGGCCGATTGCGAGAGGCCAGACCGGGGCTGCAGTTGCCCCACCGACCGTTCGCCTTCGGCGAGCTGGCACAGGATCATCAGGCGTCGCGCATTGCCCAGCGCTTTCAGCAACCTTGCGGCGCTGGTGGCACTGGCCTCGAGCCGGGTGATATCGACGTTCACAAGATCGAACATGGACGCAATATATCAGTTGATTCTAATTTAGCAAGGACTAATATATAGCCATGACCCAAACCCAGACCCCCGCCTCATCCCTTTCGGTTCAAGCCTTCTTCGACAGGGCAACGAACACCGTCAGCTACCTGGTTGCCGATCCGGTTTCCCGGGTCGCGGCGATCATTGACCCCGTGCTGGATTTTGATCCGAAGGCCGCACGGGTCAGTACCGCTTCGGCGGACGCCGTTCTGGCGGCGGTCAGCGCGCAGGGGCTGGACCTGCAGTGGGTGCTGGAAACCCACGCCCATGCCGATCACCTGTCAGCGGCCGATTATATCCGCGCGCAGACCGGGGCCCGGATCGCGATCGGGGCGGAAATCATCCGGATCCAGAAAGGCTTTGCCCCGCTGTTCGAAGCGGACGATGTCGATCTGTCCGGCGGGGCCTTTGACAGGCTGGTGTCCGAGGGCGACGAACTCCCGCTGGGCGGCCTGACAGTCTCCGTCATGCACACGCCCGGCCATACGCCGGGCTGTGTCAGCTACCGGATCGAGGATGCCGTCTTTGTCGGTGATACCCTGTTCATGCCCGACTACGGCACCGCGCGGGCTGATTTCCCGGGCGGCGATGCGGCGACTCTCTATCGCTCGATCCGGAAGATCCTGGCCCTGCCGGATGCGACCCGGATCTTTGTCGGGCACGACTATTTGCCGGCGGGTCGCGAGACCTATGTCTGGCAGACCACTGTGGCCGAGCAGAAGGCCAGCAATGTTCACGTCCATGACGGGGTGGACGCGGCGGCCTCCGTCGCCCTGCGCACGGCCCGTGACGCCACCCTGAGCCCGCCGGTCCTGATCCTGCCGTCCCTGCAGGTGAACATCCGTGCCGGGGCGCTGCCGCCGGCCGAGCCGAGCGGCCGGGTGTTCCTGAAGCTGCCGGTGAATGCGCTATAGGGGGAGGCCTACTCCACCTTCGCCAGCACCGTCCGCAGTGTCTCGACGATCCGGTCAATATGCCCTGTTTCGATGATCAGCGGCGGCGACAGGGCGATGATGTCGCCGGTCACCCGGATCAGCAGGCCGGCGTCGAAGGCCGCCTCGAACGCCTCAAGGGCCCGGGCCGTGGGCGCACCGGAACGGGGCTGCAGCTCGATGCCGCCGATCAGGCCCAGATTGCGGATGTCGATGACATGGCGGGCGTCGTGCAGGCTGTGCAGGGCCGCCTGCCAGTAGGCCTCGATCCCGGCGGCGCGGGCGAAGAGGTCGTCTTCCTGATAGGTCTCCAGGGTCGCGATCCCGGCGGCGCAGGCCAGGGGATGGGCCGAATAGGTATAGCCGTGGAAGAGCTCGATCGGGGCGTCGGCCCCCTCCATCATGGCGTCATAGATCTTGCCGCTGGCGGCCACGGCCCCGCAGGGCACGGCGGCATTGGTCAGCCCCTTGGCCATGCAGATCAGGTCGGGGGTGACGCCGAAGCGGTCTGCGGCGAACGGGGTGCCGAGGCGACCGAAACCGGTGATCACCTCGTCGAAGATCAGCAGGATGTCGTGCCGGTCGCAGATGGCCCGCAGGCGCTGCAGATAACCTTGCGGCGGGATCAGCACGCCGGTCGATCCGGCCACCGGCTCGACAATGACGGCGGCGATGTTGGAGGCGTCGGGCAGGGCGATGATCCGTTCCAGATCATCGGCCAGGTGGGCGCCGTGGTCCGGCTCGCCCTTTGAGAACAGGTTGCCGGGCACGCCGTGGGTGTGGGGCAGGTGGTCGACGCCGGTCAGCAGGGATCCGAAATACATCCGGTTCTTGGGGATGCCGCCCACAGAAATGCCGCCGAAGCCGACCCCGTGATAGCCGCGCTCGCGCCCGATCAGCCGGGTCTTGGTGCCCTTGCCGCGAGCCCGCTGATAGGCCAGCGCGATCTTCAGGGCGGTGTCGACCGACTCTGACCCGGAGTTGGTGAAGAAGATCCGGTCGAGGCCCTTGGGTGTGATCTGGGCCAGGCGGCTGGCAAAGGCGAAGGCCAGGGGATGGCCCATGTTGAAGCATGGCGCATAGTCCATCTCGGCCGCCTGCTTCTGGATCGCCTCGCGGATCCGGGGGCGGTCGTGGCCGGCATTGACGCACCACAGGCCCGAGGTGGCGTCGAGGATCTCGCGACCGTCAGGCGTCTTGTAGTGCATGTCCTTCGCGGACGACAGCATGCGCGGCTGGGCCTTGAACCGCCGGTTGGGCGTGAACGGCATCCAGAAGGCGTCGAGATCATTGGCGCCGAAGTCAGGCATGGCGAAGTCCTCTGCAGGGGCTTGCATTGTGATCGCAATTACGTCCCACTTTGCAAGCCTCCCTGGCCTGCACATTGCTGCGAAAGCGACGTCGCAGGTCGATTTTCGGGGGAGGGTGCCGAGGGAGCCGTCATGCCGAGCGCGATTTTGGGCGTCCGAACGGGTCACCGCCACTGCGGGGATGGCCGGTGACCGACAGGCCCCGCCGCGCCCTGGCAGATTCCACCGCCGTTCACGATCAGGTCTATGACGCGATCCGGCAGGCGCTGATCATCGGAAGGATTGCGCCGGGCGTCGGCGTGTCGCTGCGCAGCCTCGCCGCCGACCTCGGGGTCAGCCCGATGCCGGTGCGCGATGCGGTGCGACGCCTGGTGGCCGAGCGGGCCCTGGCGATCAATCCGGCCAATAAACGGCTCAGCGTCCCGTCCCTGACCGCCGATCGTCTGTCGCAACTGGCCCAGGCACGGCTCTGGATCGAGCCGGAACTGGCCGCCCGCGCGGCACCGAGAGCGGATGCGACCCTGATCCGGACCTTGCAGGACATTGACGCGCGGCTGGATGCGGCGCTCGCGGCCGGCGATGTCGACGGCTACATGATCGCCAACCACGCCTTCCATTTCGCCATCTATGAGCGGGCCGGGGCCGAGGTGCTGCTGTCCATGGCCGGCGGGCTCTGGCTGCAGATCGGGCCCTTCATGCGGGTGGTGTTCGGGCGGGTCGGTACCGGCAGTCTGCCCGCCGACCGCCATGCCGAGGCGATGGCGGCGCTGAAGGCCCGGGATCCTGGCGCTGCCCGCGCGGCCATCGCCGCTGACCTTTCCGAAGGCATGGACAAGATGCGACTGGCTGTCGAGGCCGCGGCATGAAGCGGTGGCTTGACAGTCGCGCCTGCCCGGCAAACTGTGATCACAGTTTTGGAGTATTAACCTCTTGACCCTTGCTCTTGATCCGGTGTCGGCGCTAGCCGGGCTGTCCCTGCCGGGGCAGGCTGTCATTGACGGCGCGCGGGTCGAGGCCGCCTCCGGGGCCACCTTCCACAATGTCTCGCCCCGCGACGGCCGCGTACTGAACCAGGTGGCCTCCTGTCAGGCCGCCGATGTCGACCGTGCCGTGGCCAGTGCCCGCGCCGCCTTTGAGGACGGCCGCTGGCGCGACCTCGGACCGCGACAGAAGAAGGCGATCCTTTTTCGCCTCGCCGATCTGATGGCCCGCGATGCCGAAGAGCTGGCCCTGCTGGAAAGCCTGGATGTCGGCAAGCCGATCTCCGATGCCCGCAGCGTGGACGTGCCGCTCGCGATCAACACCTGCCGCTGGTACGCCGAGGCGCTCGACAAGGTCTATGGCGAGGTCGGGACCTCGCCCGTCGACCGGCTGAGCTATGCGACCCATGAGCCGCTGGGCGTGATCGGGGCCATCGTACCGTGGAACTTCCCGCTGCACATGGCGATGTGGAAGGTGGCTCCGGCCCTGGCCATGGGCAACAGCGTGGTGCTCAATCCCGCTGAGCAGTCGCCCCTGACCGCCCTGAAACTGGGGGAGCTGGCGCTGGAAGCTGGTCTGCCGCCGGGGGTTCTGAACGTCGTTCCGGGCCTGGGTCCGACGGCGGGCGAGGCCCTGGCCCTGCACATGGACGTCGACATGATCGCCTTCACCGGCTCGGGCCCCACCGGCCGCCGGCTGATGGAGGCTTCTGCTCGCAGCAACCTCAAGCGGGTGTCGCTGGAACTGGGCGGCAAGTCGCCCCAGATCGTGTTCGCCGACTGCCCCGACCTGGAAGCCGCCGCCCAGGCTGCGGCCTGGGGCGTGTTCTATAATCAGGGCGAGGTCTGCACCGCCGCGTCGCGACTGCTGGTCGAGGAGTCGATCCGCAGCGCCTTCGTCGCCCGGGTCGTCGAGATCGCCCGCGCGATGGTGGTCGGTGATCCGCTGGATCCGGCCACCCAGTTCGGGGCCATGGTCAGCGAGCGGCAGATGAATACTGCCCTCAACTATATCGCCACGGCCGACAGCCAGGGCGCGCGGCGACTGCTGGGCGGCGAGCGGGTTCGCCAGGACAGTGGCGGCTTCTATGTCGAGCCCACCATCTTCGACCAGGTGGCCCCGGACAGCACCCTGGCCCGCGAAGAGGTCTTTGGCCCTGTGCTGGGTGTTATGGGCTTTAACGGCGAGGACGAGGCGCTGCGCCTGGCCAATGACACCGTCTATGGCCTGGCCGCCGGTCTGTGGACCGCCGACATCAGCCGGGCCCTGCGTGGGGCCCGCAAGCTGAAGGCCGGTCTCGTCTGGATCAACGGCTGGGACGCCTGTGACATCACCATGCCATTCGGGGGCTTCAAGCAGTCCGGTTTTGGCCGCGACCGCAGCCTTCATGCGTTGCACAAGTACGCCGACCTGAAGTCGGTGTCCGTAACGCTGAGGTGACCTGATGACCCTGATTGAGACCCGGGCCTTCATTGACGGCCAATGGATTGCGGCCGAGGCCACCTTCGAGGTGGTCAATCCGGCTGACGGCAACGTCATCGCCGAGGTAGCGGACCTGGGCGCGGCCGAGACCCGCATGGCGATCACGGCCGCCCATCGCGCCTTTCCCGCCTGGGCGGCGCGCACGGCCAAGGATCGCGGCGCGATCCTGCGCCGCTGGAGCGATCTGATCCTGGCCCGGACGGAAGAGCTGGCCCAGTTGATGACGGCCGAACAGGGCAAGCCCCTGGCCGAAGCGCGGGGCGAGGTCGCCTATGGGGCCAGCTTCATTGACTGGTTCGCCGAGGAGGCCAAGCGTGGCCACGGCCAGTCGATCCAGACCCCTGACCGTAACAAGCGGATGATGTCGATCCAGCAGCCGGTCGGGGTCTGCGCGGCCATCGCGCCGTGGAACTTCCCCATCGCCATGATCACCCGCAAGGTCGGGCCGGCCCTGGCGGCGGGCTGCACGGTCGTGATCAAGCCGGCCGCCGAGACCCCGCTCTGCGCCCTGGCCATTGCCCGACTGGCGGAAGAGGCTGGGGTGCCGGCCGGCGTCCTGAACGTTGTGACCGGCCTCAATGCCAGCGACATCGGCCGGGCGCTCTGCGACGACAGCCGGGTCCGCAAGCTGTCATTCACGGGCTCGACCCCGGTCGGCAAGACTCTGTACGCCCAGTGCGCCGGCACCATGAAGAAGCTCAGCCTGGAACTGGGCGGCAATGCGCCCTTCATCGTCTTTGACGACGCCGATCTGGAGGCGGCCGTCGAGGGGGCGATCGCCAGCAAGTATCGCAATACCGGACAGACCTGCGTCTGCGCCAACCGGCTGATCGTGCAGTCGGGCATTCATGACGCCTTTGCCGCCCGGTTGGCCGAGCGGGTCGCGGCCATGAAGGTCGGACCGGGGACGGGCGAGGGCGTGACCGTCGGTCCTCTGATCAACGACGAGGCCTTGATCAAGGTCGACAGCCTGGTGCGCGAGGCCGTCGAAGCCGGGGCTACGGTCCTGACCGGCGGCGATGTGCACGGCCTGGGCGGCCTGTTCTACCAGCCCACCGTCCTGACCGGCGCGACGGCCGAGATGCGGCTGTTCCAGGAAGAAATCTTCGGCCCCATCGCCCCCATTGTGAAGTTCGAGACGGAAGCCGAAGCCATCGAGCTCGCCAATGCCACGCCCTTTGGCCTGGCGGCCTATTTCTACAGCCGCGATGTCGGCCGCTGCTGGCGGGTAGCCGAAGCCATCGAGGCCGGCATGGTCGGGATCAATGAGGGCCTGATCTCGACCGAGGTCGCACCGTTCGGTGGGGTCAAGGAGTCCGGTCTTGGCCGGGAAGGGGCCTCCGAGGGCCTCGATGAGTATCTCGAGACCAAGTACCTCTGTTTCGGCGGGGTGGGTGGATGAGCCCCGAACGTGCCGACGCCCCGACGCTGAACGACCTGCTCGGGGCCGAAGCTGATCGCTTCCGCGCCGAGCACCCGCGCTCCGTCGCCATGGCCGCCCAGGCCGCGAGCGTCTGGCGCGGCGGCGCGCCAATGCACTGGATGAACGACTGGGCCAGCCCGACGCCGATCTTTGCGGCCCAGGGCGTGGGTGCCCAGATCACCGATGTCGACGGCCGGCTCTATGACGACTTCTGCCTCGGCGACACGCCGTCGATGTTCGGCCACGGCGATGCTTCGGTCGCGGCCGCCGTGGCGGACCAGATCCGGCGTGGCGCAGGCTTCATGCTGCCGACCGCCACCTCGGTAATGGTCGGCCGGCTGCTGGCCGAACGCTTCGGCCTGCCGCTGTGGCAGGTGGCGACCACGGCCAGCGACGCCAACCGGGCGGTGATCCGCTGGGCCCGGGCCGTCACAGGCCGGCCGGTGATCCTGGTTTTCGACGGCTGCTATCACGGCATGGTCGAGGATGCCTTTGTCGTGCTGAAGGACGGCGAGGCGGTCATGAAGCCGGGGTTGGTCGGCCTGGTTCACGACCTGACGGCTACGACCCGCGTCGTGCCCTTCAACGACCTCGCCGCCCTGGAAGCCGCCCTGGCTCCGGGCGATGTCGCCGCCGTACTGGCCGAGCCGGTCATGACCAATTGCGGGATGATCCTGCCGGACGAGGGCTTTCATGACGCCCTGAGGGCCCTCACCCGGGCGGCCGGCACCCTGCTGATTCTCGACGAGACCCATACCTTGTCGAGTGGCCCGGGCGGCTATACCCGCTTGCACGACCTGCAGCCTGACATCTTCGTGGTCGGCAAGGCCATTGCCGGCGGTGTCCCGGCGGCGGTCTGGGGCGTCACCGCCGAGCTCTCGGCGCAGATGGATGCCGCCCAGGCGCAGATCGGTCCGGGACAGTCGGGCATCGGCACCACCCTTTCGGGAAACGCCCTGGCCATGGCCGCCATGCGGGCCATGCTGACCGAGGTCATGACCGACGCCGCCTATGCCCGGATGCTGGCCGGGGCCGAGCGTCTGGTGGCCGGCCTGCGCGGGGTGATCTCTGCCCGGGGGCTGCCGTGGTCGGTGGCCCATGTCGGGGCCCGGGTCGAACTGGTTTTCGCCAATCCTCCACCGAAAAACGCCGCCCAGATGCGCAAGGCTCTGGACCATGAGCTTCTGGCCGCGCTTCATCTGTGGCTGATCAACCGGGGCGTCCTCATCGCGCCCTTTCACAACATGATGCTGGTGTCTCCGGTCACCGAAGACGCGTCGATCGACCGGCTGGTCGCGGCGGTCGACGGCTTTGCCGGAGCGCTCGAGGGCCTGACCGCATGAGCCATCCCATGGTTGCCGATCCCCAGGAATGCCGCGACTTTCTCGCGGCCCATCCGCAGGTGAAGTTTGTCGATGTCTTCTTCACCAGCATGACCGGCGTGCCGCGCGGCAAGCGCCTGCGCGTGCACGAACTGCAGGCCATCTATGACTATGGCCGCTTCCTGCCGGGCTCGATCCTGGTGGTCGATACGCGCGGCGCCGACTGCGAGGAGACCGGTCTGGTCTGGGAGGACGGTGACGCTGACCGCCGCGCCCGCCCGGTGCCCGGAACCCTGACCCTGGCCCCCTGGCTGGGCGATGACATGGCCCAGGTCATGCTGTCGCTCTATGAGCTGGACGGCACGCCCAACGACCTGGATCCGCGCCACGTGCTGCAGCGGGTGCTGGACCGCTATGCGGCCGACGGCCTGACGCCGGTCGCCGCCTGCGAGCTGGAATACTATCTGGTCGATACCGAGCGGACCGCCGACGGCGACCTGCAACCGCCGAAATCCATGCAGACTGGCCACCGGCCGCAGGGCATCGAGGTCTATGACCTGCCGGAACTGGAATCGATCGCGCCGTTCCTGCGGGAACTCTGGGCGACGGCCGATGTGATCGGCGTGCCGCTGGAAGGGGCCATTTCCGAGTTCGCGCCCAGCCAGGTCGAACTGACCCTCAAGCACAAGCCCGATGCACTTCGGGCCTGCGACGATGCCCTGCTCTACAAGCGCATGGCCAAGGGCGTGGCCCTGCGTCACGGCTGCGAGGCCACCTTCATGGCCAAGCCCTGGTCGGATCGCGCGGGCAACGGCTTCCACGTCCATGTCAGCTTCAATGATGCAGCCGGCAACAATCTCTGTGCCGACGAGGATCCGGAAGGCTCGCCCATGCTACGGCAGGCGATCGGCGGCATGAAGGCCCTGCTCGGCGAGGGCATGGCCATCCTGGCCCCCAACGCCAACAGCTATCGCCGCTTCAAGGCCAATTCCTATGCGCCGGTCGCGGCGACCTGGGGGGTCAACAACCGCACCGTGTCGCTGCGCATCCCGGCCGGTCCGGCTCCGACCCGCCATGTCGAGCACCGCGTCGCGGGCGCGGACGGCAATCCCTATCTGGTCATGGCCGTGCTGCTGGCCAGTGCCCACCATGGCCTGACCCGGAAGCTGGACCCCGGTGCTGCCGTGGTCGGCGACGGCTATGCGGCAGCGGCGAAAGAAAAGTCCCGCCTGCCGTCCAACTGGTTCGCGGCGGTCGACCTGTTTGATCAGTCTACGGTGCTGCGCGAATATCTTGGCGACCGTTTCGTAGACATGTTTGTCTCGGTCAAGCGCACGGAACAGGCGCGGTTCTTCGAGGCCGTCACCAGCCTCGATTTCGATTGGTACCTGCGTAACGCGTGACCACGATACGCGACGAGAGCTTGAACCTGGGGCCGACGGAAGTCGGCATCTGACGGAACAGATTGGGGAAATTCGAGATCATGAGCACCATCACGCAACGCGGCATGAACCGCCGGTCTCTGCTGGCGGCGACCGGGGCCGCCGCCGTCGGCCTGACCTTCACCGCCTGCAGCCCCAAGGCGGCTGCGCCGACGGAAGCCGGGGGCGAGGAAGCCAAGCTGAACTTCTACAACTGGGACACCTATATCGGCGACACGACCCTGGCCGACTTCAAGAAGGCCACCGGCGTCGATGTGAACATGAGCCTGTTCGCCACCAATGACGAACTGTTCGCCAAGCTGAAGGCTGGCAATCCCGGCTTCGACGTGATCGTGCCGTCCAACGAGTTCGTCACCCGCATGGGCCAGGCCGGGCTGCTGGAGCCGCTGGATCACAGCAAGATCCCGAACGCGAAGAACATCGATCCGGCCTTCATGAACCCGGAATATGATCCGGGCCGCAAGTTCTCCCTGCCCTATACCTGGCTGGTGCTCGGCATCGGCTATCGCAAGAGCAAGGTGAAGGGCGTGCCGGACAGCTGGAAGTATCTGTTCGACAGCAACCAGTACGCCGGCAAGATCGCCCTGCTGTCGGAAAGCGCCGACCTGATCCGCCTGGCCGCCAAGTACAAGGGCCATAGCGTCAACAACATCCCGCCCGAGCTCGTCGCCGAGATCGAGAAGATGCTGATCAAGCAGAAGCCGTTCGTGAAGGCGTTCCACGACGACAACGGCCAGGACATGCTGGCCTCGGGCGAGGTGGACCTGGTCCTCGAATACAACGGCGACATCGCCCAG
>Ga0187842_1000535_pt1 | contig 18903 bp, 17 predicted proteins | sample SpaLakP09_SKY_41_FD_134514 | JGI IMG/M metagenome (GOLD analysis project Ga0187842, IMG submission 134514) | Oligotrophic lake water microbial communities from Sparkling Lake, Wisconsin, USA - SP09_SKY_41 | ecosystem: Environmental > Aquatic > Freshwater > Lake | place: USA: Sparkling Lake... | reverse complement strand
TCTACGGAAGTCTGTCCGCTGAAGACGGCAGATAGCCCGGATAGTCCCTCCACCTCGGCACCCCCAGTCGCTGCGTCTGAAGGTGCTGCCCCGGAACATACAAGCCCGGATGCAATCCGGGAGATGCCAAAAGTACCCCCGCCCTGCAACATCTCGTGCACTTGGTGCGTCATCACGGCCAGAAAGGCCGTCAGCGCCAGGTAGCACAGACCGTACTCCCACTTCACCACGCCGGAGGCCGAGTAATAGCTGCCGGCGGCAATGCTGATGGGTCATTGTCGGCTTCCGGAGAAGTCAGTCTGAGCGTGACTCGGGCTGCGGGCACACGCTGTTGTTCCGTGTCCCCCGGCCGCGTTGCGGCCTCCTCCTTGACGATGAACCATGCTGAAGGCCGCCGGGATGCCCTGTGCTAAGCTTCGCCATGGCAGACATTTGTCTGTTTATATAAACAAGTGTCTGTTTTAATCATGGCCGACAGCTGCAAGGAACAGCTTTACCAGCTGATTTGCGACAACCCCTATGTCTCCCAGCAGGCGCTGGCCGAGGCGCTGGGCCTGTCGCGCTCGGCCGTGGCCGGCCACATCGCCAGCCTGACGCGAGAGCGCCGTTTGCTGGGCCGGGCCTATGTGCTGCCGACGCCGCGCACCGTGGTGTGCCTCGGCGGGGCCAATGTCGATCGCAAGTTGCGCAGCATTGCGCCGCTGCAGATGGGGACCTCCAACCCGGTCGCGCAGCAGGAGACGCCCGGTGGCGTGGCCCGCAATGTGGCCGAGAACCTGGCCCGCCTGGGCCTGCCGGTGACTCTGCTGACCGCAGTGGGTGACGATGCCTCGGGCCGCGCGCTGCTGGAGCATGCGGCTGCGCTGGGTATCGCCACCGGTGCCAGCCTGCGCCTGGCCGATCAGCCCACCGGCAGCTACACGGCCGTGCTGGATGCCAACGGCAGCATGGTGCTGGCCATGGCCGCGATGGCCCTGTGCGAGGCGCTGACCCCCGACTACCTGGCCGGCTGCCGCCCGCAGCGCGCCCAGGCCAGCCTGACGGTGGCCGATCTGAACCTGCCCGGGGCCTCGCTGCAAGTGCTTCTGGAGGAGGCGCGGGCCAGCGCCACGCCCCTGGTGCTGGTGGCCGTGTCCGCACCGAAGATGGCGCGCCTGCCGCAGGATTTGAGCGGCCTGAGCCTACTGATCCTGAACCGCGACGAACTCGAAGCGCTTGCCGGTGAACCGCTGCCGAACCTGCGCGCGCTGACCCAGGCCTGCATGGCTCTGCGTGCACGCGGCGTGCAGGACCTGGTGGTAACGCTTGGGGCCGAGGGCGTGGTCCATACCGGCGGCGACAAGCTGCTGCGCCTTGCCGCACCGAAGGTCAAGGTCGTCGATGTCACCGGGGCCGGCGATGCCTTCAGTGCCGGCCTGTGCTGGTCATTGACGCAGCAACCACAAGACCTGGCCCTGGCCTGCCAACGTGGCCTGGCCCTGGCGGCGCTGACCCTGCAAAGCCCGGCATCTGTCTGCCCCGATCTCAACCCCAACACCTTGCTGGAGCTGCCCGTTCAGGGCAGACGTTCATGAACGACTACCTGGTCTTCTCCGACGAAGTCGCCGCCGCACGGGCGGCCGGCCTGCCCATCGTGGCGCTCGAATCCACCATCATTTCGCACGGTATGCCCTATCCGCAGAATGTGCAGACGGCGAGCGAGGTCGAGCAGATCATCCGTGATGGTGGCGCGGTGCCCGCCACGATTGCCATCCTCGGCGGCAAGATCCGCATCGGCCTGTCGGCGGCCGAACTGGAGCAGTTGGGCACCTCGCCCGACGCGATGAAGGTCAGCCGCCGCGATCTGCCGTTCGTCCTGAGCCAGGGCGGCGTGGGCGCCACCACGGTGGCGGCAACGATGATCTGTGCCGAATTGGCCGGCATCGAAGTGTTTGTCACCGGCGGCATCGGCGGCGTGCACCGCGGTGCCGAGACCAGCTTCGACATCTCGGCCGATCTGCAGGAGCTGGCGCAGACCTCGGTGGCCGTGGTCTGCGCCGGCGTCAAGTCCATCCTCGACATTGGTCTGACGCTGGAGTACCTGGAGACCCATGGCGTGCCGGTCGTGAGCGCCGCCCAGACCAACTTCGCCGCCTTCTACACGCCGGACAGCGGTTTCAAGGCCGACTTCCGCCTGGACACGCCCGCCGAACAGGCGCGCTTCATTCGCAGCAAGTGGCAGTTGGGCCTGAAAGGCGGCGTCGTCGTCAGCAACCCGGTGCCGGCCGCAGCCGCAATGCCCCGCGCCGAGATAGATTCGATCACCACGCAGGCGCTGGCCGAGGCCGACGCCCAGGGCATCTGCGGCAAGGCTGTGACGCCCTTTCTACTGGCCCGCATCAAGGCGCTGACAGGCGGGCGCAGCCTGGCCACCAATATCGCCCTGGTCAAGCACAACGCGCAGGTCGGTGCGGCGCTGGCGGTGGCGCTCAAGGCTGCGAGCTGAGCCAGTCGATGACCTGGTCGATGACCCAGCCGCCATCGTCCAGCGGCAGGTCATGGCCGGCGCTGGGGTGCTGGCGCAGCGGGCATTGCCAGGCTTGAGCCAGCGCGGCTGAGCAGCGGGGATCGACCAATTGATCCTGCGCGCTGTTCAGCAGCAGCAAGGGCAGGGCGGGCTTCTCTGGCGGTGCCCGGTAGCGGCTGGCGGCCCACAACTGGCGCAGCGCATTGGCACGGCTCACCGGGCAGTCACTGCGGTAGCTCAGCCAGTGCTCGAGCAACGCGGCCTGCGGCGTGCCGGCATGGCGGCTCGTCAGTCGCAGGACCGTTTCTTCCCACTGCCGCGGCGTGGCGCCCAGCGCCAGTCTGAGCAGGGCAGGGTAGTGGGTCGGGCGCAGCCGATGGTGTAGGGGGCTGAACGGACGCAGACTGGTGTTGATCAGCACCGCGGACTGCACCGCTCCGGGATGGCGCTGCGCCCAGGCGACCGCCACCATCGCGCCCAGCGACATGGCGATCACGTTCACCGGCGCCTCCAGGCCCAGGCGCTGGGCCTCGAAGAAATCGGCCATCGCCTCGACCGTGGTCGGGCTGCGCTCGCGATGCCGCCGGCCGTTGCCCGGTAGGTCCGCGGTGACGACCCGGCCCCCGGGCAGGGCCTTGGCCAGCAAGGCAGGAAAGTCCCCCCAATGCCGCGCCTCCCGGGTCAGCCCGCGCAGCAACACCCAGGTGCTCACAATCGCCTCCTCCGGTACCAGAGATCCAGCGCCTGCTGTTCGTGCCGGTCGCGGTCATCCCCTTGAGGCAGCCAGCGCGAGTGACCGCAGGCCGCGCGAGTCAGAAAGTCCATCCAGGCCATATGGCTGCGCAGCACGCGCTGCTGGCGGTGGGTGATCAGCGGGTTGAAGATGCCATGGCGGCTGAACACCTGGCGCGGGTTCTTCTTGACCCATAACCAGGAGCCCATCTCCAGCGTCAGCGGCAGGAAGATGCGCCCCGGCTGGTCGAGCGACTGCTGGTACAGGTGGTCCCACAGATCGCCATGGGCCAGGTAGTGGCGGCTTTGCGGCTCGAACAGATAGCGGTGCACCGGGTGGCTCTGGTCGAAGATGCGCTTCAGCGCATGGACTTCGGCCAGATGTGCCATCGGCGGCGTCTTGTGGGCATAGGGAAACCACAGCCTGTCGTTGAGGCCGAAGCCGGAGTGGCAGTCCAGCGCCAGGCTGAACGGGTGGCTCAGCAGTTCCTCCCTCACCAGCGCGCACAGGGCCGCGCTTTCGACCTCCATCGCCGCGCCCTCGGCGCCGCGGTACCAGGGTAGATCGGCGCTGATGCGCTGACCGCCGATCATGAACAGGGCCCGCTCGCCGGCATCGACCGGCGCATTGCGCATCAGATCGACCCCCTGCGGATTGGCCCGTGTGCCGCGCCACAGGCCGCCGGGGTTGACGATGGGCATGAAGACCAGGCGCACCGCCTCCAACTGGCGGTGCAGGCTGGTATCCCACTGCAGGCGCTGCACCAGGCTGCTCAGATAGGCCAGCACGACCTCGGCGCCTATGCGCTCCAGCCCGTGCACGCCGCCAAAGAAGCCCACCGCCGGCACGTCCGGACCGGGATTGCCGAGGCAGACGCTGTAGACCGGGAGGCTGCGCGGCCCGACATCGGCCATGGCAACGACCCGCGTCTGCAGCTGCGTGCCGCCGGACTCGATGATGCGTTCCAGCTCCAGCAGTTCGGCGGGGGTGTCGTGGGTCACGGAGTGGGCTGAGCAGGCGTTACCGCAGCTTAGCGAGCGCAGATGCCAATCGTGTGACAGCAGCTAAATTTGTCAACAACAGTTGACGGTTGAGTCATTTGTCAACTAAAGTTGACCAATGAACATCCCGTACTCACTGCCTTCCAGCGACGACCCAGAGCAGGCATTGGCCGCCGTGGTGGCACTGCGTCTGATGGCCGACAAGCTCGAGCGTCAGGCCGTCGCCAATGCCTTGGAGCAGGGCTGGTCATGGGCCCAGATCGCGCAGGCGCTGGGCGTTTCCAAGCAGGCGGCGCACAAGCGCCTGGCCGGCATCATCAATCAATAGCCAGGGAGTTCACGATGTTTCAAGCGGTCAGACAGCGCCTGCGCGATATGGGCACGATCAAGGCGCTTTGCCAGGGCGCCGAGCGCCATGCGCTGCGCGATGGGCAGCGAGAACCCGGCGCCGAGCACTTCCTGCTGGCGGCCTTGGAGCTGCCCGATGGCACGGCGCGGCGCGCATTCGAGCGGCTGCAGATCGATCCTGCGCAGCTGCCAGGCGCAATTGCCCGTCAGCATGGCGAGGCGCTGCGCGGCATCGGGCTGGACCCTGAGGCTCTAACCGCACTGGATACCGCGCCGCAGCCGGCGGCCCAAGCGCTTTACAACGCCAGCCCGTCCGGGCAGGCGGTGATGCAGGGCCTGGCCGCCAGCCGTGGTCAGCCGCTGTTGGGGGCCCATGTTGTCGCGGTGATTGCCGGCATGCACCATGGTGTGACAGCCAGAACGCTGCGTGCCCTTGGCCTGGAGCCGCAGGCGCTGGCGGCCAGCGCCGCGCATGAGATCCAGGCCTCACGATTCGGCTGACGGGTCAGCTGGCGATCCGCTCAACCCAGCAGCAGGGCCGGCACGCCGGCGGCCAGCACATCCACCGCCGCTCGCATCTTCATCGACAGGTGCGGCGTGTAGGGCCAGACCGCGTGGAGCTCGGTGCTCAGCCGGTGTGCGCCGTCCCAAACGGTGGCCAGTGTCTGGGCTCGTAAATGGGGAGCTGCCATCCAGCGCGGCAGCCGGGCCAGGCCATGGCCGGCCAGGGCGGCGTCACAGATGGCCTGCACGTCGTCGAAGCGCAGGCGAGGGTGCGGGCGCAGCTCGACCGGTTGACCATCACGGCCCGCCGCCTGCCAGGGGCTGTCCGGCCCGGGGTTGCGGTAGACGATGGCCAGATGCTGGGTAAAGTCCTCGGCGCTGACGGGCATGCCATGCAGCTGCAAATAGGCCGGTGCCGCGCAGATCACCCATTCGTGCGCACCCAGTCTGCGTGCGGCCAGGTTGGCGCTGTCGGGCAGCGGGCCGGCGCGCAGGCCCATGTCGAAGCCTTCCTCGACCAGGTCGACGACCCGGTCGGTGAAGGCAATCTCCAGATCGAGCCGCGGATGCTGGGCGGCCCAGCGGCACAGCAGCGGCGCGAAGACGTGCCGGCCCAGCAGCAATGGCGCGGTGATGCGCAGCCGGCCGATGAGGTCGCGCCGGCCTTCGTCGAGCGCCGCCTCGGCCGCCTCCAGCTCGGCCAACACGCGTTTGCAGCGCTCGTAGAAAGCCTGCCCCGCCGCGGTCAGGCTTTGCTGGCGGGTGGTGCGCTGGAACAGCCTTACGTCCAGCCGCGCCTCCAGCCGGGCAATGCTCTTGGCCACGGCCGAGCGCGTCTGTCGCAGCTGCTGGGCGGCCAAGGCAAAGCTGCCCGACTCGGCCGCCTGTACGAAGGTGGCAATGCCCTTGAGCTGGTCTTCTGTGCGCATGATTGGTTCCCTTTTGGAATCTTTCATCGTACCGAATCGCACCACTGGCGATTTTTCATCGCCATAGACTGAGCGCATCGTCAACACACGCGTCTGTCATGCACACCTACCAACTCCACCGGGGACGAGGCCTTGAAGGCCTGGAACGGGTCACGCTGACCCGACGGCCGCTGCAGCCCCATGAGGTGCGTCTGCGCGTCCACGCCGCCTCGCTGAACTACCGTGACTTGATACTGGCCCGCGGCGGCAGCCTGGAGCGCCCGCCGCTGGTGCCGCTGTCCGACGGCGCGGGCGAGGTGCTGGAGGTGGGCAGCGCCGTCACCGGCGTGGCGCCAGGCGACCGCGTCACTGCCGCCTTCTACCCCGATTGGCTGGAGGGCCTGCCCACCGAAGCAGGCACGGCCCTGGGCCTGGGCGGCGGCGGGGCCGGCTGGCTGACGCAGGAGCTGGTGCTGCCCGGGCACGCCCTGATCAAGCTGCCCGTCCATTTCAGCTACCGCGAGGGTGCCACCCTGACCTGCGCCGGCACGGCGGCCTGGAACGCGCTGTTCGAAGCGGGGAGCCTCAAGCCCGGCGGCACGGTGCTGCTGCAGGGCACCGGCGGGGTCTCGCTGTGGGCATTGCAACTGGCCAGGGCGGCGGGGCTGCGTGTCATCATCACCTCATCCGACGACGCGAAACTGGACTTCGCCCGCACGCTGGGCGCCGACGCCACGATCAACTACCGCACCCATCCCGAGTGGAGTGTGGAAGCGCGCCGGCTGAGCGGCGGCGAGGGCGTTGACCTGGTCGTCGAGGTCGGCGGGCGCGGCACCCTGACGCAGTCGCTGCGCTCGGTGCGCATGGCCGGGGCGGTGGCGGTGGTGGGTGGTGTCAGCGGTTTCGGCGGCGAGCTGGAGCCCTGGGCGCTGATCGATGGCGCCATCCGGCTGCTGGGCGTGCTGGTCGGCAGCCGGGCGATGACCGAGCGGCTGGCCCGCTTTGTCGAGCTGCACCGCATCCGCCCGGTGATAGACCGCACCTTCGGTTTCGACCAGGTGCCCGAGGCTTACGCCTATCTGGAGAGCGCCCAGCACCTGGGCAAGGTGGTGATAGACACCACGGTGCCGCTGCTGTGAGCCCCGCGTTTCACGCCGCTTTCACAATCGCCCGTTAACTTGGCGGCTTCAGCATCCCGGACCGGAGCCTGTCATGCGCAAGATCCTGAAGTCGCTCGCCCCGCAAGCCCTGCTGGAGCGCTATTTCGCCGATCTGCGGGTGTTCGTCTGGCCACTCGACAAGTTGTCATGAAGCACTCGCTGACCCACAGCCTGGTGATCGGCTGCACCTTGCTCTGCGGCGTGCGCGAGCTGCTGGCCCTGCAGCGGCTGCGCTGGGGCGCCAGGTTCTGGCGCAAGGCAGGCTGAGGGGCTACTTCGGCGCCGTCCGTGGCAGGTCGATGACGAATAGCAGACCCTCGCCGGCCGGGCTATGGGCGTTGATCCGGCCGCCGAACAGTGAGTCGATGATGTTGTGGCAGATGTACAGGCCCAGGCCACTGCTGCCCTGGCCCAGCTGCGTAGTGAAGAAGGGGTCGAAGATGCGGCGCAGATTGGCCTCGGACAGACCGACGCCGTTGTCGCGGAAACTGATCACGACGCGGTCCTCGCGCGGCGTTCGCGCCGAGATCTGGATCAGACCCTGAGTACGGTCGGCCAGGCCATGGGCCAGCGCATTGCCGATCAACTGGGTAAGGACCTGACCCAGAGCCCCGGGGTAGGCATCCAGGGTCAGGTGTTCGGGCAGGTCGAGTTCGACATGATGACCGGCCTGGCTGATCTGCGCCATCAAGGTGCTGACGATGTCCTGCACCGTGCCGCGCAGATCGAAGCGGCGGCGGCGCTCGGCCGCGCGGTCGGTGGCGACCTCCTGGAAGCTGCTGACCAGCTTGGCGGCCCGCGCCAGGCCCTGCGCCAGCTGATCGGCCGCCTCGGTGGACTGGCGCAAGAAGTTGCTGACATCCGAGTGCCTCAGCGTCTGGGCCCGGACCTTCTGCTCGAAGTTTCGCGCCTGGTGCTGCAGGGTGCCGGCGATCAGCAGGTTGTCGCCGATCGGCGTGTTGAGCTCGTGGGCCACGCCGGCCACCAGCGCGCCCAGCGAGGCCAGCTTCTCCTGTGCGACCAGCTTGTCGCGTGCCACCTGAAGCTGGGCATAGGCCTGGGCATTGTCCAGTGCGATCGCCCCATAGGCGCAGAGCGTGCGGAAGACGCGCTGCTCGCGCTCGCCGTAGGCCTCGGGCCGCATCGACTGGATCGTCATCGCACCGAGGACGCGTTCCCCGGCGAGCAGGGGGGCGAATATGCGACTGACCGTGTCCAGAGAGCCCGGTATCCGGTTCGAGTCCGGCTCGTCGTCACCGGGCTTGCGCAACATCAGCACCTCACGGCGCTCGCGCACGCAGCGCGCCGAGCCGGCATGCGGGTCGTCCAGGGCCACCCGGCAGGCCGGCTGCGGCTGGCCATTCTCGATGAAGAGTGCGGTGCTCAGGCCAAGGCCGTCGTCGTCCATCAGATAGATGGCAAAGGACTCGGCCGCCAGCAAACCCTGCACATGCCGGTTCAACGCGTCGAACACGGCCGATGCATCGAGGTGGGCGGTGATCTCCTGGCCGACCTTGCTGAGGCGCTCCAGCGTCTGACTGGTCTGCTCCAGCACCTGGGCTCGCTGCACCTCGGCCAGGGCCAGCATGCGGTGATGATCGCCCTCGGCCCGCGCCGTTTCGGTCTGGTAGTGAATCTGCAGCGCGATAGCGCGGTTGGTGGCCTCTGCGCCATGGGTCTTCTCGCGTGCCACGCTGGCCTGCTGCGAATAGTCGTAGGCACGCTCGAAGTCTCCGGTCTTGGCGTACTCGCGGGCCACCTGGTCCAGCAGCTCGCCCGGCGCCGTGTAGCCCTGGATATGGGTCATCAGGGCCAGCGCAAGCTTCAGGTAGTACAGGCTGGCAGAGCCCTGCTGAACCTCGGCCGGCAGCGGCAGCCGGTGCCGCTCGTGAATATTGGCGAGCACACGCAGCAGCTCGATCTGCCGGTCGATGCCGCTGCGGCGGCGCGCCAGCTCCAGCGTGCCGCGTGCCATGGCCAGTGCATCGGCGGCGCGGTCGAGCTGCGACAAGGCCTGCGCCTCGCCGATGCGCGCGTCAATCACGAAGTGGTCCTGGTCCAGCACCTGGGCGCGTGCCTCTAGTTGGGCGAAGTAGGCCAGCGCCTCCTGGTGCTGCTCCAGATTGGCGCTGAGCCGGCCCAGGAACAGCAGATTGATGGCATAGGCACGCGAGCCGGCCAGTGGCTGCATCACCGTCAGCGCCTCGCGCAGCAGCGCCTGGGCGGGCTCGAGTCGACCGAGGCGGCGCAGCGTCTCGGCGGTCTGCATCAGGCATTGGCCCACACTGGACGGCCAGCCGGTCGGCCGGGCCAATGCCAGGCCGCGCTCGAACCAGGCCAGCGCCGAGTCGTTGTCGTTCAGGTATGAGAACGATCGGCCGACCGCGGTGGTGGAGACTATCTGCAGCCGCAGCTGGCCGCTGGCCCGCGCGGCCTCGAAGGCGGCCATGAAGTGGCCGACGGCGCGGCCGAAGTCGCCGACCAGGCCCGCGCACAGGCCGCGATAGTCATCGGCCAGGGCGCGCAGGCTGGGTGGCCCGGGCTGCTGCGTCAACAGCAGGGGGAACTCGACCGGCTCCCTGGCGAGGCGGATGTCGTGCAGCACGGTCGAGCGCGCGCGCAAGGCATGGGCCAGGCTCTCGCGCAGGGCATCACCGCCGCGCCGTGCCAGGTCAGCGGCGGTCGCCAGGGTGGCGTCGGCGTCGGCAGTCCGGCCCTGGTCGAGGCGGACCATGCCCAGCAGCATGCACGCATCGGCCTGGCCAATCGGGTCCTGCCGCTCGGCAAAAGCGCTCATGGCCTGCTGGATCAACGCTGCGGCCGGCTCCAGCGCGGCGGTCTGCAGCAGATGCTCGGCCAGCACCAGATCAAGCCGGGCCAGCTGCTGCTGATGCAGGCCGGTGGCGGCATCGGTCAGCGCCAGTGCCTCGTCACGCAGGCTCAAGGCGCGGGCCTGCTCGCATTGGCGCAGCTGCCAGGCCAGCGCGACCAGTGGCGCCAGCCGTGCGGGGCCGTGGGCGTCGGCCAACGTTGCCTCCAGCCGCTCATGCTCGGCCACCGGGGCAAAGAACTCCAGGATCTCGCTCCCGCTCATGGTTTGATCTCGGGCGCCTGGCGAGGCAGGTCCAGCGTGAAGCGGCAACCCTCGCCGGGCCTGCTGCTGGCGCGGATCTCCCCGCTCCACAGCATGGTGACCAGGGTATGACAAACGAACAGGCCCAGGCCGCGACCGCTGTGCGCGCCGGTGCTGGTCTCGCCGGCGGTGAAGAAGGGCTCGAACAGGCGCTGAAGCTGGTGTTGGTCCAGGCCGATGCCATCGTCCTGCACGCTGATCAGGACGCGGTCTGGGCCGTCGGCCTCGGCCGCGAGCGTGATGCAGCGCTCGCCAGCGTGATGCCCGGCGGGGTAGGCGTGCAGCAGCACATTGTCCAGCAGCTGAGCCAGCACATGGGTCAAGGCCTGCGGGTAGCCCGACAGCGTCAGGCCCTCGGGCAGGGCAAGACGCAGCCGCACTCCGGCAGTCTGGAGCCGGGCCTGCAAGCCGCGCAGCAACTGCTGTCCGACGGCAAACACCTCGAACTCCTGGTATGCCTCGGTCGGGCCCCGGCCGGCCAGGCGGGTGAAGCTCTGCACCAGCCGTGAGGCCTGCTCCAGCCCGTTGACCAACAGCGCGCTGGCCTGGGTGCTTTCCTGCGCAAAGCTCTGCAACTCGGCCTTGCGCAGCTGATTGGCCTTGAGCTTCTCTCGCAGCGAACCGGCACGGTGCTGCAGCGTCTCGGCCACCAGCACGGCGTTGCCCAGGGGGCTGTTCATGGCCTGGGACACGCCGGCCACCAGCGAGCCCAGCGTCGCCAACTTGTCCTGGGCCAGCATCTTGGCCCGCGCATGGCGCAACTGCTCGTAGGCGCGGGCATTGTCCAGGGCGATTGCGCCGTAGGCGCAGAGGCTGCGGAAGATGGTCTGCTCGCGCTCGCCGTAGGCATGCGGGCGCACCGATTGCACGCTCATCACGCCCAGGACCTGATCGGCCACCATCAGCGGCGCGTACAGCCGGCTCAGCGTCTGCAGCGTGCCGGGCACCACGCTTGGGTCAGGTTGGTCGGAGGGCAGGTGGACGACCAGTTCGCGGCGCTCGCGCACGCAGCGGGCCGTGTTGGCAAATGGGTCGGTCAGCGCGATCAGTTCCACCGGCAGTGGCATGCCTCGCTCCATCACAAACGAGGTGCTGAGGTGCTGGCCGTCGGGATGCAGCAGACAGATCGCGAACGCGTCGGCCGAGAGCATGGCCTGCGCATGCTCGGCCAGTGCTTCGAAGACCGCGTCGAAGCGCAGCTGGGCGGTGATCTGCTGGCCGATGCGCCCCAGCTGCTCCAGGGTCTCGCTGGTCTGCTGCAGGGCCAGCGCGCGCTTTTGCTGGGCGGCGGCGAGTTGCCGGTGATAGGCCATCTCGACGCGGGCCCGCTCGGTCTGGTGATGGACCTGCATCGCGATCGCGCGGTCGGTCGCTTCCTGGCCGTGGATCTTGCCCCGTGCAACGCCGGCGCGCAGGGAGAATTCGTAGGCGCGGACAAAGTCGCGCTGGCTGGCGTACTCGCGCGCCAGCTGTTCCAGCAACTCCGGTGGTGGGGTGAAACCACCGATGCCGGCCATCAGGGTGACGGCCTGGCCGAGGTAGTGCAGCACCGCATTGGCCTCCTGCATCTCGGCCGGCGGCGGCAGCCTGTGCCTGGCATGCATATCGGCCAGCGCCTTCAACACCTCGGTCTGGCGCAGCACATTGGCCAGGCCGCGGGACTGCTCCAGCCCCTGCAGCGCCAGCGCCAGCGCCTCCTGCGGACGATCGAGCAGGGACAGGGCGATCGCCTCGCCCAGGCTGGCATCCATCACCACCTCGTTGTGCTTGAGGCTTTGCGCGCGCTGGCCCAGCTCGCGGTAGTGCGCGAGCGACGCTTCATGCTGGCCCATGTCGCGTTCGAGGTGGGCGAGGAACATCAGGGTCCAGGTGTAGGGGCGCGAGGCCGCCAGCGGGGTCAAGGTCTGCAGGGCCTCATGCAGCAGCTCGGAGGCGGACTGGTGGCGGCCGAAGTTGCGCAGGGTCTCGCCGAAGTGCATCAGGCACTCGCCCAGCGACCAGGGCCAGGGCCGCAGACGTGCCAGGGCCAGCGCGCGCTGCATCCAGGTCAGGCTGGACTCATGGTCGTTCAGCTTGGCATAGGAGCGACCGAGCTGGCTGGTGCTCTCGATACAAAGGCGGAACTGGCCGCAACGCGCCGCCGCCTCCTGGCTGGTGGCATAGTGGCCGGTGGACTCGGCGAAGTCGCCGCGCAGTGCCGCGGCCAGGCCCAGGTATTCGCTATGGACGGCGGTGACGCAGGCATGGGGCTCGCTGCCGGGCTCCAGCACGCTGAAGCGCTGCGGCGACTCGGCGCGGCGGATGTCGCGCAGCAGCTCCGAGCGCGCCTTGGCGATCTGGGCGACGGCAATGCGTGCCGGGTCGCGGGCCAGCATCGCGGCATGGGCAGCTGCCGACCAATGGGCCTCGGCCGGCAGCGACTGGCCGCGGTCGGCCATGATCTGCGCCTCCAGCATGTGGGCATCGGCCTGGCCCCGGGCGTCGCCCAGCTTGTAGAAGGCCCCCTGACCCCGCTGGCAGGCTGCAAGCGCCTGGTCCAGATCGGCGTTGAGCCAGGCCACCTCGCCGTCGAGCAGGTCCAGTCGCGCCCGGATATGCAGGCGCTCGTTGTCGCTGTTCGCGCTGGTGACAAGCAGCGCCCGTGCCTCCTCGGCCAGTGCCATCGCACGCGCGCCATCACGCTGGCGCAAATGCCAGGCCAGCGCCGGCAGCAGGCCCAGGCGGGCATGGCCGTGCAGAGAATCGAGGGCGGCTTCCAACGCGTCGAACTTGGCGTCCAGCACGAACAGTTCCAAGGCAGCTTTCTTGAGTGCGCTCTGCGAGGCTTCGATGATGCCATCTCCAGCTCTCGTCCTTGCTTCGGCGGCCCCGATGTCCGAGCCCTATGCAGCGGTTCTATCAAAACTGAATATGATAAATATGAAGTATTCACGGAATCCTGTGGCTTGAGCGCACGCGCCATCACCGTCGCAAACTCGGGGCGCCTACATTCTCGTGGCCGCACCGGGTACCCCGGAAACATCGCCGGCAGCACACAAACAAAGCAATATGCTGAAGGACCAAGTGATGAACTACATCCGGAATTGGAACATTGGCGCTCGACTGGGCCTGGGCTTTGCCCTGGTCATCTTGATCGCGGCGGTGGTGGTGGTGTTCGGCGTGATGCGCCTGGGGCACCTGAACCAGAGTCTGCAATAAATCGGCAGCGATCGCGTACCCAAGGTGCAAACGCTTGTCGACATTTCCGACCAAGTGAATCTGATCGCCCGCGAGCTGCGCAACGCCTTGATCACCGACGACCCGGCGCAGCAGCGGGCCGCCCTGGAAGTTGTCAACAAGGCGCGCGACGACATTGCCAAGCAGGTCGATCAGCTCGCGCCCACCGTCACCAGCCCCGCAGGTCGTGCCAGGCTGGCCGAGATGCAGGCTGCGCGCGCCGTGTACGTGCCGGTGCAGATCGCCCTCACGGAACTGGTCCAGAAGGGACAGCTGGACGCAGCCAAGCAATTGTTGGGCGAAAAAATGCGCCCGGCGCAACTGGACTACATGAAGAAGCTCGATGCCCTCAAGGACTTTCAGATCGAGCTGATCGGCCAAGCGGCGGCCGATGGCAATGCCGAGACCAAGCAGGCGCGCCTGGTGATGCTGGGGCTGTTGGCGGCAATGGTCGCCAGCTGCGCCGCCCTGGGTTATGGGATCGCCCGCTCGATCACCCGGCCGATCGCCCAGGCGGTGCAGGTGGCCCAGACGGTGGCCGCCGGCGACCTGAGCTCGCAGATCAGCGTCGACAGCAAGGACGAAACCGGCCAGCTGCTGCAGGCGCTGAAGACCATGAACGCCAGCCTGGTCGACGTGGTCGGCACGGTGCGTCAGGGTGCCGATTCGATCGCCACCGGCTCGGCACAAATTGCCACCGGCAATGCCGATCTGTCGCAGCGTACCGAGGAGCAGGCCAGCAATCTGCAGCAGACGGCGGCCTCGATGGAGCAGCTCAGCGCGACCGTCAAGAACAATGCCGAGACCGCGCGCCAGGCCACGCAGCTGGCCAGCTCGGCCAGTGCCGCCGCAAGCAAAGGGGGCGAGGTGGTGGGCCAGGTGGTGGGCACGATGGAGGCCATCACCGCCAGCAGCAAGAAGATCAGCGACATCATCGGCGTGATCGACGGCATCGCCTTCCAGACCAATATCCTGGCGCTGAATGCGGCGGTCGAGGCGGCACGGGCCGGCGAGCAGGGCCGCGGCTTTGCGGTCGTGGCCTCCGAGGTGCGCAGCCTGGCCCAGCGCTCGGCCGAGGCGGCCAAGGAGATCAAGGTGCTGATCAACGACAGCGTGGTCAACGTCGAGACCGGCAGCCAGCAGGTCGGTGAGGCCGGCCGCACGATGGATGACATCGTGGCCCAGGTCAAGCGCGTCAATGACCTGATCGCCGAGATCAGCGCCGCCACCATCGAGCAGACCGCGGGCATCGGCCAGGTCAGTGATGCCGTGACTCAGCTCGACCAGGTGACACAGCAGAATGCCGCCCTGGTGGAAGAGAGTGCCGCCGCGGCGGACAGCCTGAGCCAGCAGGCCGCCAAGCTGGTGGCAGCGGTGAGCGTGTTCTCGCTGGGTGGCGAGACCCGTGCGCGGGCCGCGCCTGCCCCGGCGCCCCGGGCCGTCACCCCGAGCTTCAGCGCCCGGCCTGCTGCGGCAAAGCCCGCCGCGGCCAAGGCCTCGCCCAAGCCGGCGCCGCGTGTCCCACCCAAGGCGACCGGCTTCCCGGCGGCAGCGCCGGCAGCCGCCGCTGCAGCAGGTGATGACTGGGAAAGCTTCTGAGCGTCTGGCCCCGAGCCTGCGCCGGCCGCTTGTGCTGGCCGCTTGTGCTGGCCGCTTGTGCCGGCCTGCTTTCGCGGCAGCGCGACGCCGGCCGGCAAGGCCAGCCAAAAGCCGGATGCCGGCATCAGAATCACGCCAAGCACACTCAGCGCGATCAAGCCCCAGCCAGTGACCGATCCAGACGCGTCAGGCAGGGTACTGGCCTTTGGCCGTTGTCGTAGGCATGGCTTGAGTTGAACAAGGTCCGAGCGGACCGATTGCGGGAGGGGGGTTCAGTGACTTGTGCCTGAGTTCATGGCGCTCAGCATGGGGATCAACATGGGGATCAAACGCGCTTCGATCTGAGCGCAAGCCCTGGCGATGCCCGGGCTTTCGGCGCTCATGCGCAGTGCCGCCTGGCGGCATTTGGTCCGTACATCCGGGTCAGCGATCAGCCGCCGCAGGGCGCCCGCGACGGCCGGCGCCTGGTAGTGCTCGGGCAGCAACTCGATGGCCACGCCGGCGCGACAGGCGCGCTGCGCATTGTCAAATTGGTCGTAGGCGGCCGGGCAGATGAGCTGCGGCACACCGGCGCGCAGCGCCTGGCTGGTGCTGCCGATGCCGCCATGGTGGACAAAGGCGGCCAAGCGCGGCAGCAGGGCGCCGAAGGGCGCGTAGTCGACCTGTATCACGTCCGCTGGCAGCGCGCCGCGCAGTTGCCCAGGGAAGTGCGAGAGCAGCACACCACGCACGCCGGCCAATCGGCAGGCCTCGATCGAGGCCTGGAAGAAGGCCTGGTTGCCGGCCGAGGCCGTGCCGGGCGAAAAGGCCACCGGCGCTGCGCCTGCGGCCAGAAACGCTTCCAGCGCCGGTGGCACCGTCGCGTGCTCGCCATGGTCGCAAAGCGGGAAGCCGGTCAGGGCCACACCCGCAGGCCAATCAGGCTGGGGCTCGGCGAACCAGTCCGGGAACAGCCCCAGCACCAGGTCAGTTTCGTGGATCCAGCGGCGGAAGATGTGTTGCACCGGCGCCAGACCCAAGTCCGCACGCCAGCGGTTCAGGGGGACGGTAAATTGCGGCTCGTAGAAAAATCGGTCCAGCGACCACCAGGCCATGCGCTTCAGCAAGGCGGGGCTGCCGGCATGGATCCAGCGCGCCGCCAGGCGTGCGGGCGCGCGGTCGGATTGGAACACCGAAGGCGCCAGATGCACGGTGGCGCAGGGCACACCGTCGGTTTCACGCAGCAGGCGCGCCGCAAACAGCAGGGAGTTTCCGACGCAGACGGTCCTGCCAGGCTTGAGCTCGGCCTTCATTGCCTGGTAGTAGGCCGGACCGAGCCGGGCCAGCTCCTGCGCGACGCGCTTGAACGCACCGTTGGCGCTTGATGCGGCCGTGTCACGGAACAGCGCGTGGTACTCCTGATGTGTGCCGATGCCGACGAAGCGCAGCCCGGCCTGCTCGACCATGGGCCGAAAAACCGGGTTGGCAAAAAGCAGCACCTCATGGCCACGCGCCGCCAGCGCCTGGCCGAGTCCCACAAAGGGCAATACATCGCCGTGGCTGCCGGCGGTGGCCATCAGGACGCGCAGTGCAGTGCCCTTCATCGGTTCACCTCTGGCAGTTCAGGTGCGTGGCGTTGCAGGGCACGAGCGAAGTGCGCCACGGTGGATGGGATCATGGGCCGGTAGAGCCGGCGCAGCAGCCAGCCGGGCAGCCATTGACCGCGTTCCTCCAGTGCCACGCGGGCGCGTGGGTGGTCCATGAAGCGATAGGCATTGCGGCGGTAGGTGCTCAAGTCGCTGCGGAACTCGAGCCGGCTCAGGTGCTTGACGTTCTTGTAGCCATAGTGGGCCGGGGCCACCAGACGCAGCGGCGCGCCATGGGCGATCGTCAAGGGCGCGTCGTTCAGGCCGTCGGCCAGCAGCACATCGTCAGCCAGCAGGTCGGCCAGCGGCAGGCTGCCGCCCGCACCGTCCTGGCCGTGCAGGATCACCACGGTCGCGTCGGGCATTGGCCCGGCCCTGGGCAGTATCAACTGCTCGTAAACCTCGCGCAGGCGCACACCGCTCCAGCGCAGGCCCGCGTGAGACCAGCTCGTGACGCAGTGAAAGTCGCTGGTTTGCTGCACCCGGGGCAGGCCGGCGAAGTCGGCCGAGAGCAGCTCGATGTCGCAGCGGACCGCACCGCCAATGCGCAGGCTGATCAGCTCCGGCCGGGCCGGAAAGCGCTCGGCAAAGTGCAGCAGGCCAAAGCGTGGGAAGTCTTCGCGCCAGCGCTGGCCCGGCGGCAGTCGAGTCGGCTCGAGGTTGCCGTGCCGGGAGCTGGGTGTGACGGTGGCGTGCGAGTTCATGCCTGAATCCATGGGTTGGTGGTGCATAGCCGGTGGGCCGCCGTGGTTGGGGCGGGCGTCGAGCCAGGTGCAGGTTCCTAGCGCAGCCATCCGTAACCCGCAGCAATCAGCAGGGACGACAGCAGCACGAGCGCCCACAAGGGGGAGGCAGGGAAGGCGACCACGCCGATGGCGCTGGCGAGCAACAGATAGAACCCGATCAGCCGCAGCTGGCCGAGCTGGCCGTTGTCGACCGCCTGGACAGCAATCTGTCCAATCAGCATCAGTGGCGGGCCGGCGAACAGGAACCAGAACGCGACGCGTCGTTCCGGTTCGGAGAACTGGCCAAAAAAGCCGTCTTGAAGTGCGCCGAGCAGCGGTTGCCTGAAGCGCAACAGCCCAAAAGCGATATGAGCCAGACCCAGGGCGAACAGGGCCCAGGCGATGATTTGGCCATCTTGCATCCTTGGTTTTTGGAGGGTGGAGTGAGTGACTTCAATGTTTGGTGGTGCGACCGCCAAACTTGGTCACTGAATGTGATCGGGTTCATTCAGTGGGCTGCTCGAAAATGAAGCTGACCTCGATTTTTCATCCCGATCTTTCGTCGCCCGATGCACTGGAAAACCGTGTTCTTCATAGGCCGACGCCAATTTGCGCGGCGATGACAAGCAGCAGTGGCCATGGATACAGGAGCTATCGGGCCCCTATCCACGGATTGCTGGTGCGTACCCGCGCGCCGAGCGCTTTGAGCATCAGCAGCAGCCCGAGGTAGGCGCGGTCAAAGTAGGGCAATTCGGGGGTGAGTGAATGCAGGTAGCGCAGCGCCTGACGTTGGCGGGTTGGGTCGGGCCGGGGCATGTCGGGAAGCTGGCCGAAGTCAAAGACGGCTGTGTCGAAGGGGGCGGTCTGCCAGGCCTGTGTCGCGGCCAGGGCCGGCATCAGTTGTTCGCGAAAGTCCGCGTCGCTCAAGCTCGGCGAGATCAGGCCCAGTTCCAGATAGGCTTGCTGCACGCGCTGAACCTCACAGGGCCGGCAAAGCAAGGCCGACCATGCGGCGCTGACGCCCGCGCAAAACGAGGCACTGAGCGGCTTGGTGCAACCAAAATCCAACAGGCCCAGACGGCCATCGGGCATGAACAGATAGTTGCCGGGATGCGGGTCGGCTTGCAGGCGTTGCAGCTCGAACAGGGTGAACAAGAAAGTATCGAACAGCAGCTGGCCGAAATAGTCACGTTCGGCTTGGGTGGGTTGGGTCGCCAACCATTCATTCAGATGCATGCCGGGCAGCCGCTGCATCGTCAGCACGCGCCTGCTGCTCAGATGCGCGAAGGTCTGCGGGATGACCAGACCGGGCCGTGCTGCGAGGGCATGCCCGAACCAGCTCAGTTGTTCGGCCTCGTGTTCGTAGTTGAGCTCCTCAGCCAGTTTGAGCTCGATGTCGGCCAGCACGCGCCCGATGATGGTGGCATTCGGCAGGCTGTCCGAGC
>Ga0187842_1000532_pt1 | contig 18939 bp, 22 predicted proteins | sample SpaLakP09_SKY_41_FD_134514 | JGI IMG/M metagenome (GOLD analysis project Ga0187842, IMG submission 134514) | Oligotrophic lake water microbial communities from Sparkling Lake, Wisconsin, USA - SP09_SKY_41 | ecosystem: Environmental > Aquatic > Freshwater > Lake | place: USA: Sparkling Lake... | reverse complement strand
CCGCCGTTGCACGGAGCCCCAGCTCGCCGGAGCGGTAGCTCTCAACGGCATCCAGCTTTTGCTGCTCGGAGTATTTGTTCAAGTTGGTCTCGCGGATGAGTCCAACTTTCTGGGGTCAGTTCAGTTCTACGTGGACACGATCCTTGCAGTCGCGACCAGTCAATTCAAGATGGGATGGCCGGACGCATACAGGCGAAGCCCTGCTCATCGACGAGATCCTGGTAGTTGCCCGCGCGCAGGAGCGTCCAGATGGTGGTTTGTAGATGTGGCTTCAAGACGTTCACCTCGTGAATCCCTCTCTGGTAGAGGGGAGGAAGTTACGTCCTGCCGCGTCAGGGCTGAGGCGCCTGACCAACCGGAACTAGTGGGTCAATTCACCCCGGCCAAGTGGAGCAGTTTGAGTGGCCACAATTGGGGCAGTTTGAGTGGCCACCGGGGTCACCAACCAGCCACCGATGTTCGGCGTAGGGGAGCCAGCAACAGGTGGGCAGTCAGCCGCCACTGACATGCAGCGGGGTGGCTGAGGCGGGGCCGGCTCAGCTCAGCGGTAGAACGCTTCGACCCGCCCCTTCAGCTTGATCATCATCGGATTTCCTTTGCGATCACGGGTCTTGCCCGCGGGCACCTTGACCCAGCCTTCGCTGATGCAGTACTCCTCAACATCAAAGCGCTCATTGTCGTTCAGTCGTATGCCAATCTCATGCTCGAACACCGCCGCAATGTGATGCGGGCTGTGCGGGTCTACGGACAGGCGGTCGGGCATGGCGGGACGATCTGCGGCTTCGGTCATGGGAGTGGTCTCTTGGGGTTGGCTCATCAAGCCCGCAATTCTCCGCGATTTGAAACTGCAGGGCAGAGCCCAGCGACTTGGCACTCAAAAGGGCGACCCAAGGGTAAATGCTTAGTCCTCGCGGCAGGCATCCATCAAGTTCATGAAAAAACCTGCGGCCGCATATTGTTTTGTTATTCGCTCAAGTGCAAAATCATGCGAGCGAACAATAGTTACAACGGCACTTCATCCAAGCGGTGCCGCAGCAGTTCTGATGGTGTACGGGCATCAAGCCCGCTGTTCCGCGACCTTAGGAGGTCATCCCGCCCAGAGGATGCCGAAGGTCTTCAACTCGACACAGGCGTCACCGCGTCTTTGGGGGGAGGTGGAAACCATGCATGCTGACTTGGCGCTGCAGATGATGTCGGCGCTTCTATGGACTGGCCTATTGGTCTGCCTGCCCGTTCTGGGGCCGACGATGCTCGTCGGGCTGTTGATCAGCATTGCTCAGGTCGTTACCCAGGTACAGGAGATGTCCCTGACCTTCGTTCCCAAGCTGATTACGGCGGCTTTGGCCCTGATTGTGTTCGGCCCATGGATGTTGCGAAGCCTGGCGGGCTACATGACACGGCTCTGGCTCGACATCCCTCATATGTTCTGACCGATGACATGAATGTGACCCCACTGGCTGCCGCCATGCTCGACCCGAACCGGGTCACGATCCTCTTTCTCGTCTTCATGCGGCTGAGCGGCCTGATGCTGATGTCCGCCCCCTTTGGCGCCGTAATACCACTGCTGGTGCGTCTGACCCTCGCGGTGGCCCTGGCCGCTTGCATGGGCCTTGGACTGGACATCGCTTCTCCGCCTGCGGCAGACAGCGCCTGGGCATTGGCTACCGCGGCGCTGCGGGAGCTGGGTCTGGGCGCCGTGATGGCCCTTGGCGTGAACATGGCTTTTGCAGCCTTCGCCATCGGCGGACGCTTGCTGGACGTCCAGATCGGATTCGGGATGGGTCAGGTGCTCGACCCCGTCTCGCGCCACCAAGTGCCGATACTGACCGCCGCCATGAGTCAGTTGGCATTGATCGGCTTCTTCTGCAGCGGCGCCTTCGCAACCCTGCTGCTCGGGATTCAGATGAGTTTCGAGCGCTTTCCGCCCGGTGCTTCCTGGCCGCTGGACGCTGCCCTTGTCACGCTGGTCAAGCAAGCGGGCGGCATGTTCAGCCTGGGCTTCGCACTGGTGGCTCCGGTGGTGTTTTGCCTGATGCTGCTGGAGTTCGCTCTGAGCGTCTTGGCCCGCAGCGTGCCGCAGATGAATATGTTCGCGCTCGCGCTGCCGATCAAGGTGCTCGCCGGCATCGCCGCACTATCGCTTTGGATTGGCGGTGCAGGGGCGGCCATGAGCCGCGCCTATGCGTCGATCTTCTCGTTCTGGAACGGAGTACTGCGCTGATGGCCGAGCAGGAACTTGATCGCAGCGCCTCGGCCACGCCCTACAAGCTGTCCGAGGCGCGCAAGCGAGGCCAACTGGCCAAGAGCCCCGAGGTCATATCGGCGCTTGTGTTTGCGGCTGCCGTCGTCTTCCTTCAAGTTCACGGTTGGGACAAGGTAAGAGAGCAGTTCCAGCTTGACCGTCTGCTGCTGGTGAGCCTGCGGCAAGGCGATCAGCACGGCTGGGCGCTGTGGGTCTTGACCCGGGATGCACTGGCGCAAACCGGCATGCTGGTGCTGCCACTGCTGCTGGCCATCATGCTGACGGCTGTTGCTGCCAATCTGCTGCAGACAGGCGCGCTGCTCAGCCCGTATCCGATCAAACCGGACTGGAACCGCCTCAGCCCCGTGACCGGGTTCAAGCGAGTTTTTTCAATGCGCACGCTGTTCGACACGATGCGTACCCTGCTGAAGCTGTCGCTGCTGGGCTACGTGGTCTACGGCGCGCTGGCTTCGCTGCTGCCCCAGTTTCACCAGATTGCCGGCATGCCCTCGCAGGGCTTTGTACGCCTGCTGCTCGACGACCTGTCTGCTGTGGGGCTCAAGCTGGCCCTGGCCATGCTGGTGATCGCCGCGCTTGATCACGTTTACACCTTGCGCGAGTTCTCCCGGAAAATGCGCATGAGCCAGCGCGAGCTCAAGGACGAGCACAAGCACAGGGAGGGCGATCCTCGTATTCGCGCCCGCATCCGCGAGCTCCGCCGGGAGTTGCTCAAGCGCAGCCGGATGCTGAGCCAGACGCGCAAGGCCGATGTCCTGATCACCAACCCCACTCACCTCGCCATTGCCCTGCGGTATGAGCACGGCACCATGGTGGCCCCGGTCATGCTTGGCAAGGGCCGCGGCATGTTGGCCGACGCGATGCGAAGGATCGCTGCACTGCACCGCATACCCGTGGTGGAGAACCGCAGTCTGGCCCGTGCGCTGTACGCTGAGGCTGCCACCGACTCGGCGGTTCCCGAGCAGCACTATGCCGCCGTTGCCCGCGTGATGGTATGGGTGCTGGCCATGCGCGAGGCGAGCAGGCGGGCATCCCCATCCGAGGGAGCGGTCCGATGAGCGGGCTGGAGCGCTTCTTCGGCCGGCACAGCGACGTAGCCCTGGTGCTGCTGGTGATGGGTGTCATGGTGGTGCTGTTTGCGCCCATTCCTCCCGGCTTGCTTGACTTCCTGATACTGGCGAACTTCGGCTTTGCGTTCCTGATACTGCTGCTGACCTTCTACATGCCCAAGCCGGTGGAGTTCTCCACCTTCCCCTCCCTGCTGCTGATTGCAACCCTGTTTCGTCTGTCCTTGAATGTGGCGGCAACCCGCCTGATCCTGTCCGATGCCAGCGCCGGCCAGGTGATTGCCGCGATTGGCGCGCATGTGGTGGGCGGCAATTACGTGATTGGCCTGATCGTCTTCTTCATCCTGATCGTGGTTCAGTACGTGGTCGTGACCAGCGGCGCGCAGCGCGTCTCCGAAGTCGCCGCCCGATTCACACTGGACAGCATGCCGGGCCAGCAGATGAGCATCGATGCGGACGTCAATATGGGCTTCATCGACCAGGCCGAGGCGCAGCGCCGGCGCAAGACGCTGGAGAAGGAGGCAGGCTTCTATGGCGCCATGGATGGAGCCAGCAAGTTCGTCAAGGGCGACGCCATCGCCGGCATCGTCATCCTATTGATCAATATCGTCGGCGGCATGGTCATCGGCACGATGCAACTCGGCATGCCATGGTCCCGGGCGCTTCAAACCTACACGCTGCTGACCATCGGCGACGGCATCGTGACGCAGGTGCCGGCCCTGGTCATTGCCGTGGGTACCGGCATCATCGTGACGCGCTCGGCATCGGACAGCGACCTGAGTCGGGAGGTATTCCGTCAGATCAGTTCCCACCCCAAGACCCTGGTACTGGTTGCCGTGACACTTGCGTGCCTGCTGCTGTTGCCCGGCATGCCCTTGTGGCAAGCACTCGCCTTGAGCGCCATGGCCTTGCTCGCGGCCTGGCTCTCGAACCGGGCCCGATCCCGGACCACCCGACCAGCGCTGGCGCAAACGCCTGACGACCCGCACGCCACCGCCCAGACCTCCACCGACCCCTATGCGGAGCTGAAGCTGGCGCCGATCGAACTCAGGGTCGGCTCTCTCTGGGCCCCGCTGATCAAGGCAGACGGGGGTGGGCGCATGTTCATGGAGCGTGTCGCCACCTTCCGTCGACAACACGCGCTGGACTTCGGCCTGGTGCTGCCGGCCCTCAGCGTCAGAGACGGCCTTCGTCTCGGCGCTCAGCACTATGAGATTCATATCGATGGCGTGCTGCTGGGCCGTGGCGAGGCGCCCCCGGAAAAATTGCTGGCCATACACCCGGCGGGCGACGTGAGGTCCGTTCCCGGCCAAGTCACCAAAGACCCGAGCTATGGTCTTCCGGCGGTATGGATAGACCCGCGTCATCGGGAACTGGCGGCGGCGGCGCGCTACACCTTGGTCGATGCCGAGACCGTCATGCTCACCCACCTCACGGAAGTCCTGCGACGCGAGTCGGCAACCCTGCTGACCCATGCCGAGACTGACCGGCTGCTGGGCCGCGTGAGGGAAAGTCAATCGGCGCTGGTCGAGGAGTTGATCCCCACGCTGCTGTCGGTCAGCGAGATTCAGCGGGTTTTGCAGTCCTTGCTGCGGGAGAAGGTCAGCATTCGCAATATTGAGGCCATTCTCGAGGTCCTGTCCGACGGCGCCCGCGGCTGCAAAGATCTCGGACAACTGAGTGAGCGAGTCCGCCAACGCCTTGGCCCTGCAATCTGCCAGGGACTGATGGGAGAGGCCCAAGCCCTGCAGGTGCTGACGCTGGATCCCTTGATCGAGGGTCAGCTGGTGATGGCGGTGCGCGGACAGGATGCCGGCGCCGGCCATGGCCTGGACCCCAAGCTGACGGAGCAGATGCTGGGCAAGCTCGCCCACGCCGCGGAACGAATGATGAAGAGCAACACCCTGCCGGTGCTGCTGTGCTCGCCCGAGTTGCGCCGGCAGCTGCGAACCCTGTCCGAGCGCGTGCTGCCCCATCTGCGCGTGCTCTCCATGGCCGAGGTGCCGAACAACGTCGAATTGAAGTCCTTCGCCGTGGTGGCGCTGTAGGGATGACCGCGAGGAGCCATGCACCATGCAGGAACTGATGTTCACCACCCTGACAGCGATGCAACGAGACGTGGCATCGCTCGAACGGATAGCCAACAATCTGGCCAACCAACTCACGCCCGGATACAAGCGGGAGATTCTGGCTGAGCACAGGCTCAGCGGTGTCACGCCGCGGTTCCCGGCGATGGTCAACGCGACGAATACACATCGCCCCGGCGCCGGCAGTGCGCGCAGCGCCGAAGTCTTGCTCGACCTGCGGCCGGCAAGCCTGAAGCAGACCGCAAAGCCGCTTGATCTCGCCATCACCGGTGCGGGTTTCTTTGAAGTCGCCACGCCTCAGGGGCCGGCCTATACCCGGCGCGGGCAGTTCCGGCTCGACGCGCAAGGACGCCTGGTCACCGCATCCGGCTGGCCCGTCATCGCGCACACCGGTGAGCTGTACCTGAATCCAGGCCCGGTCGTGATCACACCCGACGGCACGCTGAGACAAGATGAACAAGCGCGGGGTCAGTTGCGCCTGCTCGTCGCCCAGGAGCCGACCCGGCTCAGCAGCATAGGCGACGGCCTGTATGTGGCCGAGGGCGCCATGCGCTTGATGACCGTCGGCGAGGCGGCCATCAAGCAAGGGTTTCTCGAGGGCTCCAACGTCGACACGGCCCATGAAATGCTCCAGCTGCAGCGAACGGTCCGGCATTTCGAGACCCTGCATCGCGTCGCCCAGGGCTACGACGAGATGATGGGCACGGCGCTGCGCAAGCTCGGGGAGCTATGACATGCTGAACGCACTGCACATAGCGGCCACGGGCATGGCGGCCCAGCAGCTGAATGTCGAGACGATCTCCAACAACCTGGCCAATATGAACACGCCAGGCTTCAAGCGCTCTCGCGTGGACTTTGCGTCCCTGGTCAACCAGGGGGCTGAAGCGGGATCAATGGAGCGATCGACGCCCGGTCTGCGACAGGGCCTGACGGGTCATCGGTCGGGTGGTGTCGGTGTCAGCGTGGCTTCGGTGAAGACCCTGTTCGATCCCGGCGAGCCCAAGAGAACCGACCGGCCTCATGACTTGATGATAGACGGCGACGGCTTTCTTGAGGTCACGATGCCGGACGGCTCGCGCGCGTTCTCGAGAGGCGGCAGCCTCAAGCTGGACGCCGACGGCGCGCTGCTGAGCCAGGGAGGATTTCCCCTCAAGCCACCGATCTTCATCCCGGAGGGCGGCCAGACCATGACGATAGCCGCGGACGGCAGCATCTCGGTGCGCTCATCCGCCCGAGGCCATCGGATCGAGCTGGGGCAGCTGCATCTGGTGCGCTTCGGCAATGTATCGGCACTGGAGCCCATGGCGGACGGCCTGTACCAATCCAATGAAGCGAGCGGCGACGCCATTGCCGGGCAGCCGGGCGAGGTCGGCTTTGGCACCATCAAGCAGGGCCATGTCGAGGCCAGCAACGTCAGGCTGGTGGACGAGTATGTCGGGCTGATGCTGGCCCAGCGCGCCTATGAGGCCAGCGCCAAGGTGGTGCAGGCCTCGGACGAAATGCTGGCGATGGCGAACAACCTCCGGAAGTGATGTCCATGCTCGCCCAGATCCTCGCGGGGACCGTCGCCGTGGCATCGGGCACGATGTTCGCTGGCCCCGTGCCGGAGCGCGTCGAGCGTGAGCTGCCCATGTCGGCCCTGCAGGATGCCGCCACGGCCGCAATCTTTGACTGGCTCGGCACGCCGAACCTGCAGATCGAATTCACCTCGTCTTTGCGCCGATCAGCGGTATTCGTTCCCTCCGGTGCGTTGACGCTGCTGCTGCGGCCATTGCCGGATACCCGCGGGCTGATTCCTGCCCATGTCCAGGCAACGGTGGAGGTCCGGGTGGAAGGCCACCTGAGCGCCGTCATTCCGCTCGTCGCAAGGATAGGGGCGCCTCGGGAGGTCTGGGTCGCGGCGAAGCACCTGCCGGTCGGCCATGCAGCTGGGCCAGACGACTTCCGCTCCGAGTTGCTTGATGTGGCCGGCCTGCCGATTGCCCCCTGGCTTGCAGCCATTCCCCAGCGCCATCGCTTGCTCATCTCCATCAAGCCGGGGCAGCTGCTGAGCCGGGAGATGCTCGCGCCCGATGTCGACGTTGCTGCGGGAGACATTGTGACGCTGCAAGCGCAACAGGACTCGGTCACCGCCAGCCACAAGGCCCTGGCCCTGCAGAGCGGCAACACCGGAGACTGGCTGCTGGTGCGGCCGCAGGGATCGACGCGCGGGGTGGTCGCACGCGTGCTCGCTCGCGGAAGGTTGGAGGCAAGATGAAGCAGCAGCTACAGCGCCGTGTTCTCCGCGGAATCATGCTTGGGTGCACATATGCATGTGCATATGCGTTTGTGTGCTTGATTCCGCCAGACTCCTGCAGGGCTCAGAGCCTCTACGACGAATCGACTTTCCGCCCCCTGACCAGCGACCGCAAGGCCTATCGGGTGGGTGATGTGTTGACCATACAGGTGCTCGAGAATGCCTCGGCCGCGGCCAGCGCGGACTCCGGAACGCAGCGCAAGAGCGCGGTGGGAATGGACCTCACCGCCGGCAGACGCCAGCACGAGCTGAACCTGGCCGCCAGCAGCGAGTTCGACGGCGGAGGCCGCACCGCCCGTACCGGCCGCCTGCTGACGCAGCTGTCGGTCCATGTGGTGGCCGTGCTGGCCAACGGCGATATGCGCGTCGCCGGCGAGCAACTGTTGGTCATCAACAGGGAGCAGCAGCGCATTCGCATCGAGGGCCAGGTGCGCGCGCAGGATATTTCCGAGGCCAATGTCGTGCTGTCCAATCGGCTGGCCGACGCCAGGATCGATTACGTCGGCGCCGGCGACATGACCGAGAGCCAGCGGGCGGCCTGGTGGCACCGCGTCATGAATTGGCTGGGCCTGTAGATGAGCCACCTCATGCCTCTCACTCGAGCGCTGCTTCTGGCCTGCTGCCCGGTGCTGGTCTGCCCTCCGGCCGCTTGCGCGCCAGCGGCGGGCGAGGCGATGCGCGCCAAGGACATTGGCAAGATCCAGGGCTGGCGAGAAAACGCCCTGGTTGGCTACGGCATCGTGACCGGCTTGGCAGGCACCGGGGATGCACCCGGCAACCGGGCGACCCGGCAGACCCTGTCCAACGTCCTGTCGCAGTTCAATCTGAGTGTCGCGCCGGATCAGGTGCAGAGCCGCAACGTCGCCGCCGTGCTGGTTTCGGCCCAGCTTCCACCCTTCGCCAGACCCGGTGACGCCATCGATGTGGTCATCACATCGATCGGCGACGCACGCAGTCTCGTCGGCGGATCATTGCTGCTTGCTCCGTTGAAGGCGCCCAACGGCCGGGTCTACGCGCTCGCGCAGGGTGCGCTCTCCGTCGGCGGCTATCGCTACGACGCCAATGGCAATGTGGTGCAGAAGAACCACCCGACCGCAGGCGCCATTCCGGGCGGGGCCACCATCGAAGCGGCACTGCCGCCCGGGGCGACGCCTGTGACCTCGGTGACCTTCGTCCTGCATGAACCCGACTACACGACCGCTGCGCGGCTGGCCGAGGCCGTCAACCGCCAGATTGGCAGCGAGCTGGCCGAAGCCCGCGATGCGTCCGGGGTCGAGATCCGGCTTCCCGAAGCGCACCGGGAGCATCCGGTCGCGTTTCTCGCTCTTCTGGAGAACGTCTCGGTCACACCCGACCGGCGGGCCAAGGTCGTCATCAACGAGCGCACGGGAACGGTCGTTGCGGGGGGCCATGTGCGCATCTCCAGCGTTGCCGTGTCGCACGGCGAGCTGAGGGTTTCCATTGCCTCCGAGACCCATGCGGCCCAGCCGCTGGTGCTGGGCGGCTCGAACCCGGCGGTCCACACCGCCCTCGTGAGAAACCACCGCGTTGACGTCAGCGAAGGCGAGGCAGCCGCCTTCGTGAGGGGCGGCAACACGGTCGCCGACCTGGTGCAGGCGCTGACACGCATGCGTATCGGCACGCGCGACATCATTTCCGTGTTGCGGGCCGTCAAGGCGGCAGGCGCCTTGCACGCCGAATTGATCGTCCAGTAGCCCCCTACTGAGCTTCAGTCCCATGAACATCGAAGCACTCAACCTGGGCTTGCTGCGATCCGCGCTGGATCTGGCCAGCCTGCGTCAGCAAGTCATCGCCACCAATGTCGCCAACGCCGGCACCCCAGGCTATGTGCGACAGAGGCTCAGCTTCAATGACCATTTGCAGGCGCAGCCGCAGTGGCAGGGAGAGCCACGCCCCGCCGAGGCCACAGGCCAGCACATCGAGGCCACCCGGGTTGGCCCCGATCTGGGTGCCGACGGTCTGGCGCGCGCGGTGCGGCTGGACGAGGAAGTCGCCGAGATGGCACTGAACAGTCTTCACTACCAGGCATTGATGCGTGCCCTGTCCAGGCATTTCTCGATCTTGCACAGCGCCGCCACCGAAGGCCGCCGCTAGACACCATCAGCAAAGGAGCCGACATGGACTATCACAACGCTTTCGCCATCAGTGCGGCAGGCATGGGAATGGAGCGCGCGCGCTACGAAGTTGCCGCCACCAATCTGGCACGTGCCGGCACGGTGTCGGGCCGGGAGCAGGCCGGCTATCCAATCCGGCGTCTGGTTGCGACGGCCTCTTCGCTGGGGATGGACAGCAGCTCAGGGGATGTCTTCCTGACCATGGTGAGCCAGGGGCTGGCCGTGCCCGCCTACCGTACCGAAGCCACCGCCGCTGAGACGCGTCGCGTGCTGGACCGCGGTCATCCACTGGCCGACACGCAAGGCAATATCGACCAGCCCGACATCGACATCGCCGCCGAGATGATGACGCTCGCGACCGCCGTGCGCATCTACGAAGCGAATGTGGCGGCCCTGAGCGCCTCCCGCACGATGGCAATGCGGGCCCTGGACATCGGATCGAGCTCATGAGCTCGCCGATCGACTTCTTGCCCCCGCTCGCAGGCATCCACCTGCCCCAGCCGATGGACTCGGCGGGCAGCAGCACCGACACGATGCGAGCCGTGGCTGACTCGGGCTTCACCGCGCTGGTGACCGCAGGTCTGCAGGCGGTGAACTCGGACTGGATGCGCGCCCAGCAAGGCCTCGGAGACCTCGCCCTGGGCGACAACGGGAACCTGCACGAGGTGATGATCAGGCTGGAGGAAAGCCGCACATCCTTCCAACTGTTTCTGCAGGTCCGCAATCGCCTGGTGGAGTCCTACCAGGATCTGATGCGGATGCAGATCTAGAGGCTCAGAGGGGAACACCAAGTGCTCCGACAACTCCTGACCGGACTGAACCTGCGTGCTCGCCTGGGCCTCGGCAGCGGCGTGCTCGTCATCGCCGCAGCGCTGACCTGGGCCGCCCTGCGTTTGCTGCACCCTGAGCAGCAGACCCTTTTTTCCCAGCTGGCGCCTCAGGATGCTGCGGCGATGAGTGCCGAGCTGGACCGCATGAAAGTGCCCTACAGAGTGGGCGAGGACGGTGCCTCGCTGATCGTCGACAAGAGCATCGTGCACCAGACCCGCCTCAAGCTGATGTCCAAGGAGCTGCCCCTGCATGGCGCCGTGGGCTTCGAGCTGTTCAACAACAACGACTTCGGCATGACCGAGTTCGCCCAGAAGGTCAACTATCAGCGCGCGCTGCAGGGCGAGATCACCCGAACCATCCTGTCGCTGACCGAGATCGCATCCGCCCGCGTGCATATCGCCTTTGCCGACGAAGGTCTGTTCAAACGCCACCAGCAGCAGGCCAAGGCCTCCGTCACGGTCGGCGTCAAGCGTCATCAGACACTGAAGCCGGCCCAGGTGCTGGGCATCCAGCGCCTGGTGGCGGCCGCCGTGACCGGGATCACACCAAGCGACGTCACGGTGCTTGACCAGCAGGGCGTAGCCCTTACCCCGGACCCGCTTCAGGAGCAGTCGGGAACGGCCGGCACGCGGCTGGAGATCCAGCAGGAGGTCGAGCGCCATCTGAACCAGAAGGTGTCGGACATACTGGCCCAGGCCTACGGTCCGGGCCGCTATGTCTCCAGCGTCAATGTCTCACTGGACATGAATCAGGTGCGCGTGACCTCGGAGGATGTGGTCGGCGCCAACGCAAAGGGCGAGGCGCCAGCGGGCATCGTGGTGCGGGAGCGCGAATCGCTCAAAGATGCAAGCACCGGCGTGACCGGCAAGGACGGTGCCGTCACCCCACCCAGTAGCTCGGTACGCGACATCGAGTACCAGGTGGGTCGGCGGGTGGAACAGGTTGTCCGGCGCCCCGGCAGCATCACGCGGCTCCAGGTGCTGGCCGTCATCAAGCAGGCGCTGCAGCCGGCCCAGCTCGAACAGCTGCGCTCGCTGGTGGGCGCCGCGGTCGGCGCATCGGCGGAGCGCGGCGACTCGGTCGTCGTGCAGTCGCTGGACATGCTGGGGGCATCGGCATCGCGATCCGACGACCAGACCGCCACATCGTCGGAGAAAGAGCTTCCAGTCCCCACCGGTGAGCCCTACACGCCGCCCGCCTCGGACCGAGCGCCGCCGCAGCTGGCGCCCTCTCCCGTCGCCTTGGCCAGCCTGCTGGCGCTCGTCCTGCTGGGAGGGCTGGCGCTCTATCTGAGTTCACTGGTGCGCGGCAAGCGAGCACCGGGCGTCCGCCCCGACGCCCTCTCCACCACCGATCGCGAGCAGGCCCTGCTGACGATACGCCGCTGGATGGACGAGCCCCGGCCATCGAGCGAACGGCATGCCGAGGTCTCGCCATGAGCCCTGCTCACGGGCCAGCTGTGGCAGAGACCCAGGGCATGCGACGCTGCGCTCTCCTGCTGCACTCGGTCGGCGCAGACGACCAGGCCTGGTTGCTCGATCGCCTGAGCGATCAGCAGCGGTCCGCGCTCAGAGGCCTGCTGGGCGAACTTGCGCAATTGGGCATACCGAGGCAGCCGGAACTGCTGCACGAAGCCCTCCCCGCGGCCAATGCCGCAAGGCCGGCGCCAGGCCATCCTGCAGACGCGCTCATTCGTAGGCTGTCGGCTCTGTCCGTCGACCGTGTCGATGGGCTGCTGCGCAGCGAGCCAGCCGATGTGATCGCCCGTCTGCTGGCCATGGCGCCCTGGCCCTGGGAGGCCGCCCTTGTGCAGCGTATACCCGCGCCCAAGCAACAAGACATCAACGAGCATCGTCCATCCTGGACGGCTGAATACACCGGGTCTCGCGCACCACGTCAGGTGGACCATGCACTGCTGAGGGCCCTGCTTCTGCGTGCCGACGCCTATCCGGCCACCCCCACGGATGGCCGCACTGCGGCGGCAAGGTTCCGGTCGCGTGCCGGAACATGGCTCGCACGCCTGCTGAAGCGCGGAGGCAGACCATGAGTCTCGAGCGCAGTGAACCCGTGGTGCTGAAGGGCCTGCATCTACTCCCTCAGCCACGCCGTTTGGGGCCTCCGCATCAGCCGGATGCGAACCTGATTCCGGCCGCGCCAAGTGTCGCCGAGATCAAGCCCCTGCTCGCTGCAACGCCCGAGCCGACACGCGCCGACGGCTTCCGGCTCGGCTACGAAGAAGGCCTGGCGAAGGCGAGCCAGGAGATGGCGAACCAGCTCGAGACACTCAGGCGCGAGCTGGTGGCCGACTTCGCGGAGCAGAACCAGCAGCGCGCCAGGCAGCTGGCGGCCGGCGTCGATGCGCTCAAGGCGGCACTGCTTCGACAGCAGGAGGCCTGTTCAGACGAGCTGCGCAGGATCGAACCCCTGAGCGTCGCCCTGGCCTTTGAAGCGCTCTGCAAACTGCTGGGTGACCAGGCGCACCGGCAGGCGCACCTCAAGGCATTGATTGCGCAGGGGCTGAAGGCGTTTCAACAAGGCGCCCCAGCCAAGATCCTTCTCAATGCACAAGACTGGCAGCTGATGGCGGACAGCGCACCGTCCACCTGGCTGCCGCAGCCCGCCGATGACATCGAAATCAGCGCCGACAGCAGCCTGGATCCGGGCTGCTGCCTGCTACAGGTCGGCCGGCTCCGACTGGACATTTCCATGAGCACCCAGCTGGACCGGCTCATGCAGCTGTGGTCGATGGCCGCCGACCGTCCGGTCGCTCCCGCTTCCACGAAGGAGCCAGGCTGATGCTGGCCGAGCTGCAAGCGATGACCTCGGCCATCTCGTTGCCGGCCAGGGTCGGTCGCGTCGAGCGCATCTCGGGACTGATCGTGGAGGCGGTCGGCCTGCGTGCCGCGATCGGAGATCTGTGCAGCCTGGGAGCCTGCGCCGGCGGCCCCAAGTCGAACCTGGCCGAGGTTGTCGCAGTGCGGGGGGACGCTATCACCCTGCTGCCCTTTGCGGAGCTCCGTGGGCTGGCCGTGGGCTCCCTGGTGCACGCCTCGGGTCCATCGTCCGACATCGCCGTTGGGACCGAACTGTTGGGCCGCGTCATTGACGGATTTGGCAACGCGCTTGACGGCAAACCCCTGCCCCGACTCGGCGCCCGCCAGCCCCTCAGGCGTGATGCGCCCGCCGCGCTGCGGCGGCCTCGCATCGACACCCTGCTGGAAACTGGCGTGCGCTGCATCGATGCCCTGCTGACCCTGGGGCGCGGGCAGCGCATGGGCATCTTTGCCGGCAGCGGCGTGGGGAAAAGCACGCTGCTGGGCATGATGGCCCGGCAGGCCGATGCAGACTTCAACGTCATTGCACTCATCGGCGAACGCGGGCGAGAAGTCAGGGAGTTCATTGAGGAGCAGCTGGGCACCGAAGGCCTGAAAAAGTCCGTCGTGGTGGTGACCACCTCCGATCAGGCGGCGCCGATGCGCATCCGCGCGGCCTATGCGGCGGTGGCGGTGGCCGAGTGGCTGAGGGACCGCGGCGCCAGCGTGCTGCTGACGATGGACTCGATCACGCGCCTGGCCATGGCGCGCAGGGAGATCGGCCTGTCGGCCGGGGAGCCCCCCACTGCCCGGGGCTACACGCCGTCGGTGTTCGCCGAACTCCCCGCCCTGTGCGAACGATTGGGCGCGGACGAGGGCGGCGGCTCCATCACCGGCCTGCTGACCGTGCTGGTCGAGGGCGATGACTTCAATGAACCGATCTCGGACTGCCTGCGTGCCACTCTGGACGGTCACATCGTGCTCTCGCGCGAGCTGGCCCACCAGGCGCACTACCCCGCCATCGACGTGCTGAAGAGCAGCAGCCGTGTCATGGACGGGCTCATCTCGGACGCCGACCGCGACACCATCCATCGCAGCAGGGCCACGCTGGCCCTGCTGGCGCGCCATCGGCAGATGATAGAGATCGGCGCCTATGACGCGGGCTCGAATGTCGCACTTGATCGTGCCATCGGCATGGAGGCCGCGTTGCGGGACTTTTTGTGCCAAGGGCGCGAGGTCCTCACGCGCGAGGCCGCCATGCAGCGCCTGCACGCCATCGTCGGCAACGTCAAGGACGGCGAGTGATGAGCGCCGACCTGCGCGGATTCACGGCTCCTGCGGCGGGCGTCCGGCAGGTCCTTGAGTGGCGGCTGATCAAGCTGCAGTCTCGGCGGACGGCAGCAACTCAGGCCCGCGACGCGGAACAGACCGCGCTGCAAGCCGCGCAGGCCCAGCTCCGGGCCAGCGTTGCGGCCATGCGTCCGGCCCAGGCCCAGGCCGCCGCCGTCCACCCCCTGCATCTGGAGCGGGTTGTCGGAGGCATCCGTGCCGAGTCCCTGGCCAGGCAGGCTGTTGACCTGGCCCAGGAGCAGCTCCGACTGGCGCGGCAGGACTGCCAGGATTGCCAGCGGCGTCTGCTGGGCCTGGCGCGGATCCAGCGGGTGGCGCAGGCTGCCTTCGTCGCCGAGGCCCAGCAGTCCCTGGCCAACAAGCTGGATGCAGATGTACTCGCGCGCTGCGCCTGGCTGCGCACCCAGGAGCGAGTCGAATGATGGTTGATCGCACCCTTGCGACGGGCCCGCTACCGCGCACCGAGGCCGCCGACCGGCGTCCGGACGACCCGCCGGCCGCATCGGTCTGGCAGCGCGAGATGGAGAAAGTCCAGACCCGGATGTGGTTCAAAGAGCTGACATGGCAAGAGGAGCAGGCTCCTGCTGCCGAGCAAGCACGAGACGGCCGCAGCCTTCTTTCGACCCAAAGTCGTGCCGCGCCTCAGCTTCCGGGCCGGGATGCTCGGTCTGCCGGCCACCACATGCCCTTGAAAATGAGTGGCTACGCCTCCCGCAGCTTCGCCTTGCCGGGGCCTCAGGTGCATCAAGCGATCGAACTGCGGCGCGGCGACAATGCCCCCCCGAGCGAATCGCCACGCCTGACCGGTGAGTCGTTGCCGGTGGCGGTCATCGCTCGAACTGAGGTGGCGCCCTCCCTGCAGCAAGACGGGAGGGCACCGGTGGGGCGCCACACCAGCGGCGCCGTCAACATCGCGCAGTCTGCGCTACAACTCGAACCGTCGCTGCCCGCGGATCAAGCCAAGCCAGCAGCCGCGTCGACCGCAAGCGAACCGAAGCAAGCCACCTCGCAAGTCTTGCGTTCTTGCGCCGCTGCGCCTGCCGCACCCGCAGCCACACCTGGCGCACAGGCGATGTCCGGGCAAGCGCATGCCCGGGTGACAAGCCTCCCTGCCGCGCTCCTTCGCCCCACCGACACGGAAGCAGTCGATGCCGAGCCGAGGCCGCCAGGCAAGGCCCCCGAGGCGGCGACATCGAGGCTATCGGCCGGCGCGGCTATCCACCCGCAGCAAGCGCTGCGGCTGCATGCCGAGTGGCATGACGATGAAATCCATCTCTGGGTGGGCAAGGATGGCAGGGTCAATCTGTCGCACACGCAGCTGCGCCGCTGGGTGGGTGATGCACTGGCTCCGGCACAGCTCCGACTGGCGGCCCTGGTCTGCAACGGCATACCGATCGCGATTGACGGCAAACCGGTGTCACGCGGACCACCCGGCCCAGCCCGCACAACCGTTGACGGCCGGTCAGCCCCGGCCGGCGAGCACCTGAGGCAAGCCCGAGGAGCATCAAGATGGCCGACATAAGCGCGATATCACCCGGCGGATCAACCGCCTCGGCGGCCAGTGGCATCGGCCTGCAGGACTTTCTCAGGATACTGATCACGCAGCTGAGCTTTCAGGATCCGCTGAAGCCGATGGACAACCAGGCCTTCATGGCGCAGATGGCGCAGTTCACGGCGCTGGAACAGGCGCAGCAGCTGAACAGCAAGATGGACTCGCTGCTGACCACACAGGCCTCACTGCAGTCGGTCGGTCTGATCGGCCGATCGGTCGATGTCAGCACCGCAAGTGGCACGCTGTCCGGCACCGTGCTCGCGCTGTCGCTGGCTGGCGATCAACCCAGCATCTCCGTGCGCGCCAGCGACGGCACGGTCACCACAGGCATTCTGCTGAGCCAGATCGCCACAGTGCGCACCAACAACTGAAGGGCGAGGAGATCCCATGCTTGATTCAATCTATATCGGAATGGCGGGCCTGGCGGGCTTCTCCAAGGGCATCAAGGTGATCGGCAACAACACCTCCAATATGAACACGCCGGGGTTCAAGGGGGCGCGGCTGCAGTTCGGCAATATGGTGTTCGCCGGTTCGCAAGCACTGACGGCCGATGCCTCGCGCTACGGCGCGGGCATAAACACCTACGCCACGAGCCTGAACTTCGAGGCCGGTGATCTGCGACAGACCGGCAACAACCTCGACCTGGCGATCGACGGCCTTGGCCTGTTCGTGCTCAAGAACCTCGCGGGTGAAACACGCTACACGCGCGCCGGCCAGTTCGAGTTCGATGCCAAGGGGGTGCTGGTCAACCGCAATGACAAGTCGGAGGTGCAGGGGCTGGATGCCAATGGCCGCCTGGGCAGCATCGACCTGTCTGGGCTCAGGGTCAGCGCGCCCAAGGCCAGCAGCAATGTAGCCTTCAAGGGCAATCTGTCCAGTTCAGCCACCGATCAGACGGTCTCCAATGTGAGCGTGCTGGATGCCGCCGGCGGCAATCACGCCCTGTCGGTGAAGCTCACCAGCGAGAGCCCCGCCAAACCGGGGTCCTGGCTGGTGTCGGTGCTGGATGGCAACACCGAGGTAGGTACGGGCACGATTCTCTTCAAGGACGGCCTGCCCATCGCCGGCAGCGGCGATATCAAGATCAAATACAAACCCATAGGCCAGGCCGAGATGCCGCTGACGCTCAGCTTCGGCACCGAGGTGACGTCCTACGCCACCGGCAATCTGTCCACCCTGGCATTTGCCAGCCAGAACGGCTTCCAGGCGGGCAGCCTGAGCAAGGTCACATTCGATGCCGCCGGCCTGTTGAGCATCGAGTACTCCAACGGGCAGACGGCCAAAGGCAAGCGCCTGACCCTGGCCCGCTTCGAGTCGGACGAAGCGCTGGAAGCGTTTGGAGACAACCAGTTCCAGGCTTCCGGCTCGGCCGAGGTGCAGCTGGGTCGAGCGCAGACGGGTGGCTTCGGCACCCTGCGCCCGGGCTATATCGAGTTTTCCAATGTCGATCTGTCCAAGGAGTTCGGTGAGCTGGTCATCATGCAGCGCGGCTACCAGGCCTCCTCGCAAATCGTCTCGACCGCCAATGAAATGATCGAGCAGCTCTTTGCCATGAGGGGCAAGTGAGCGTGGCTGCTGAGAGCCTGGCCCCGGGCGCCGCAATCGTGCGCCCGATTGCCCGTCTTCGCCACGACCAGCGGGCTCACATCAGATCGATGGTGGAGGCGGCCTGGACCGACTGGTGTGCCGAGTGGCGCCTTGGTCCGGCCGAGGCGCAGGTCGAGCATCTGAGCCCGGCTCCGGAGGGTTGGCCAGCAGAGGCGCCGCCTTGGCAGCCCCTGGGATCGCATGCCGGCGAGCCGGCCTGGATCTGCGGCCATCATGAACTGATCGCGGCGGTGATCAGCATGCCGGGCCGCGGCCCTTCTGCAGTGGAGCAGCTGGTGCAAAACGAGGCGATGGCAAGCTTCACCGACAGGTGCTGCGAGGTGCTGGGGCTGGCGCCGGCCAGCGACTCCACCCCGCATCAGGCAGCAGCGCAGGGACTCGTGCAGTTCGGCGATCTGTGGATTGGTCTGACTCTGCTGGGCAACTCTCGTTTGGCTCCGCTGCGGACCGAGATCTGGCTGCCGCAGCGGGCCGCGCTGGCCTTGCTCCCAGACGGCGGTCTGCCCGGCCCGCCCGAGCCTTGCGGGCAGCCCGCCATGGTGCCGGTGGACCGGGCTCTCGCAGGCAGGCCGCTGCAGCTTCGCATCATGCTGTCGCCCGTCCACCTGAGTCTGGGCGCGATCGCTGAGCTGCAGGTCGGCGATGTGATCCGCCTGGATCACCCGCTGGACACTCCCGCCCATGCCGCGCTCGCCGCAGATCCAGGCAAAGCGACGGCTCCGCTGGCCCGTGCCCACCTGGGACGACTCGGCGAGCAAGTCGCGGTCCGACTGGAAGCGCTCACCACCACCGATCATCACTGTGCCCCCGCCTTTTGTGAACTGACCCCGTAAAGTTGGACGGGTGGTGGGCTAGCTCGCGGCGAAGCGTTGACGATATTCGATGGGGCTCAGCCCGTTCAATTTCAGGCGGATTCGGTCCTGGTTGTAGTAACGGATGT
>Ga0187842_1000529_pt1 | contig 18988 bp, 16 predicted proteins | sample SpaLakP09_SKY_41_FD_134514 | JGI IMG/M metagenome (GOLD analysis project Ga0187842, IMG submission 134514) | Oligotrophic lake water microbial communities from Sparkling Lake, Wisconsin, USA - SP09_SKY_41 | ecosystem: Environmental > Aquatic > Freshwater > Lake | place: USA: Sparkling Lake... | reverse complement strand
GCCGGCCGGCACATCGGCAATCATTCCAACATCGGCTTGTGCATTCCAGGCCGTGCCGCCCGCCAGCTGGGGCAGGGCCTGACCGACCAGCAGCTGCAGCGCATTCAGGTCCAGCGCACGCAGGCGCTGCTGCTGGGCCAGGCTGGCGCGGGCCACCTCGACCTGGGAGACCGCAGCGCTCGTGTCCAGGCCCGAGGCGACGCCGTTGTCGCTCTTCAGTTTGGTCAGGCGGTAAAAATCATCGCGGGTCTTCAGGGTCTGCTCGGCCAGGCTCAGCAGCTCCTCGTTGGCACGCAGGCTCAGATAGCTGCTGGCGATCTGGGCCACAAGGCTGATCTGCGCCGCACGGCTGCCCTCGACGCTGGCCAGATAGCGCTCCAGCGCCGCGCCGCTCAAAGACCGCAGGCGACCGAACAGATCGACCTCGTAGGCCGAGATCTGCAGCCCGGCCTGGTAGCTGTTGTTGATCGCGCCATTGCTGCCCGGTGTACGGCTGGCGGTGACGCCGGCTCCAATGGTGGGCAGCAGGCTGGCGTCCTGCACGCGGGACTGGGCGCGGGCCTGCTCGACATTCAGCAGGGCCACGCGCAGATCGCGGTTGTTCTGCAGCGCCAGGGTGATCAGCTCGCGCAGCTGGGCGTCGGTGTAGAACTGCTGCCAGGGCAGGGGGGCTGCTGCACCCGCCGTCCCCGCAACCGACCAGGTGGCCGGCACCGGCGCGGCGGGCCGCGCATAGTTCGTGGTGCTGGCGCAGCCGGCCAGGGCCAGGACGGCAGCCGCCGCGATCAAGCTCGGTTTCATCATCGTCGTCATCATGTCAGTGGCCCTCCCGCCGTGTGGCCCGCGCCGGGCGCGGCAGGCTTGTTTTGATCAAGCTCATGCGCGTACATGCGGCGTTGGCGTTCGCTGCCCTTGAACAGCTTGCGCACGACCAGGAAGAAGATCGGCACGAACAGCACGGCCAGCACGGTGGCCGAGATCATTCCGTACATCACGCCGGTGCCGATGGCGCGCTGGCTGGCCGAGCCTGCGCCGGTGGCAAACACCAGCGGCATCACGCCCAGGATGAAGGCCACCGAGGTCATGATGATGGGGCGGAAGCGCAGATGGCAGGCCTCCAGGATGGACTCGATCAACCCCTTGCCCTGGGCCTGCAAGTCCTTGGCGAACTCGATGATCAGGATCGCGTTCTTCGCCGACAGGCCGATGATCGCGATCATCCCGACCTTGAAGTAGACGTCATTGGGCATGCCGCGGAAGGTGGCGCCCAGCACGGCGCCGAGCAGGCCCAGCGGCACCACCAGCAGCACCGCCAACGGGATCGACCAGCTCTCGTAGAGTGCGGCCAGGCACAGGAACACGGCCAGCAGCGAGAACACGACCAGAATGCCCGCCTGCGAGCCCGACAGCTTTTCTTCGCGCGACAGGCCGGTCCATTCGTAACCGATGCCGGCCGGCAACTGGGCCACCAGCTTCTCCAGCTCGGCCATGGCCGCACCGGTCGAAGCGCCTGCGGCCGCGTCACCGGCCAGGCGCATCGCCGGGTAGCCGTTGTAGCGCACCGCCTGCATCTGGCCGCTGACCCAGCGCGTCGTCGCGAAGGCCGACAGCGGCACGCTCTTGCCCAGGTTGTTGCTGACGTTCAGGCGCAGCACATCGGCGGGCTGCATGCGCGCACCGGTGTCGGCCTGCACGACCACGCGCTGCAGACGGCCCTGGTTGGGGAAATCGTTCACATAGGCCGAGCCCAGCGAGGTGGAGATCACCGCGGCGATGGCGTCATAGCCCACGCCCAAGGCATTGGCCTTGTCGCGGTCGATGTCCACCTGCAGCTGCGGAGCGTCTTCCAGGCCATCTGGGCGCATGCCGGTGATGATCTTGCTCTTGCTGGCCATGCCCATCAGCTGGTTGCGCGCATTCAGCAGGGCCTCGTGGCCGAGGCCAGCGCGGTCCTGCAGGCGCAGCGCAAAGCCGGTGGCCGTGCCCAGCTCGGGGATGGGCGGCGGGCTCAGCGGGAAGATGAAGGCATCGCGCACGCCGCCCATCATCGCGCCGAAGGCGCGGCCGGCCAGCGCGCTGGCGCTGTGCTCGGCACCGTGGCGCTCCTCCCAGGGCTTCAGCGGCACGAACACAAGGGCGGCATTCTGGCCCTGGCCCGAGAACGAGAAACCGATCACGCCGATGGTGGCTTCGACTTCGGGCTGCTTGCGCATGAAGTCCTCGACCGACTTGACCGCTGCCTCGGTGCGATTGGCCGTCGCACCCGGGGGCAACTGCACGTTGACGATCAGATAGCCCTGGTCCTCGTTGGGCAGGAAGGAGGTCGGCAGGCGCACGTAGAGCACGCCGACAACGGCGACCAGTGCGACGTAAATCAGCAGCATGCGGCCGCCGCGCTTGAGCAGCTTAGCGACCCAGCCCTCGTAGCCCTTGGCGGTGCGCGAGAAGCCGCGGTTGAACCAGCCGAAGAAGCCGCTCTTGGCATGGTGGTGGCCGGCCTCGACCGGTTTGAGCAGGGTGGCGCACAGGGCCGGCGTCAGGCTCAAGGCCATCACCGCCGACAGCGACATCGAGGCCACCATGGCCAGCGAGAACTGGCGGTAGATATTGCCCACCGAGCCGGCGAAGAAAGCCATCGGCACGAACACCGCGATCAGCACCACGGTGATACCGATGATGGCGCCCGAGATCTGGCTCATCGCCTTCTTGGTGGCGTCGCGGGGCGAGAGTCCTTCCTCGCTCATGATGCGTTCGACGTTCTCGACCGCGACGATCGCGTCATCGACCAGGATGCCGATCGCCAGCACCATGCCGAACAGGGTCAGCACATTGATCGAGAACCCAAGCCCCAGCATGACGGCGAAGGTGCCCAGCAGCGCGATTGGCACGACCAGGGTCGGGATCAAGGTGTAGCGCCAGTTCTGCAGGAACAGGAACATCACCAGGAACACCAGGGCGATGGCCTCCAGCAGGGTCTCGACCACCTGCGAGATCGAGATCTTGACGAACTTGGAGGAGTCGTATGGGATCTCGTAGATCACACCGGCCGGGAAGTAGCGTTTGAGCTCTTCCATGCGGGTTTTCACCGCACCGGCGGCGGCCAGCGCATTGCCGCTGGGCGACAGCTGCACGCCGATGCCGGTGGACGGCTTGCCGTTCAGTCGGGCGTAGGAGCCATAGCTCTGGCCGCCCAGCTCGATGCGGGCCACGTCCTTGAGCCGCACGGTCGAGCCGTCCGGATTGGCGCGCAAGACGATCTTGCCGAACTGTTCAACGCTCTCCAGCTGGCCCTTGACGACGACAGTGGCCGACATCGTCTGGCTGCTCAGGTTCGGCAAGTCGCCGATCACGCCGGCGGGCACCAGCGCGTTCTGCGCGCGGATCGCGGCATTCACCTCGGCCGGGCTGATGTTGAAGCTCAGCGCCTTGGCCGGGTCCAGCCAGATGCGCATGGCGCGCTCGGTGCCGAACAGCTGGGCCTGGCCGATGCCGGGCAGGCGCTGGATCTCGGGAATGATGTTGCGCGAGGCATAGTCGCCCAGTGCCACCGGGTCCAGCGAGCCGTCCCTGGACGACAGCGTGACGAACAGCAGGAAGTTGCTGCGCGCCTTGTCGACGCGCACGCCCTGCTGCGTCACCGCCGAGGGCAGGCGCGGCGTGGCGCGGGACAGGCGGTTCTGCACCTCGACCTGGGCCAGGTCGATGTTGGTGCCGGGCTCGAAGGTGACGGTGATCGCGCCGGTGCCATTGGCCTGGCTGACCGATTCCATATAGGCCAGGCCGGGCGCGCCGTTGAGCTCCTGCTCGATGACCGAAATGACGCTTTCGTCCAGTGTCTTGGCCGAGGCCCCGGGATAGACGGCGTTGATGACCAGCGAGGGCGGTGCCACCGTCGGGTATTGCGCCACCGGCAGCTTGGTGATGGCGACACCGCCGAACACCAGGATGAACAGCGCAATCACCCAGGCGAAGACCGGGCGGTCGATGAAAAAGCGAGCCATTGTGTGAGTCCTTGTCGCTTAGCGGCTGGCGGCGGAGGCAGCCGGCGCAGCCGATGCGGCCGCGAACGGAGCGGCCGTCGGCGTCCAGGGCACGGGTTTCACCGGCGCGCCGGGCACGAACATCTTCTGGAAGCCGTCCGCGATCACCTGCTCGCCGGGCTTCAGGCCGTCCAGCACCACCCATTGATTGCCCAATGCGGAGCCGACCTTGACGGGGCGGGGCATCGGCTTGCCGTCGGCGCCGACGACCAGCACCGTGTCGCCGGTGGCCGAGCGCGTCACCGCCTGCTGCGGCAGGAGGATGCCGTTGGGCACCTCGGCCTGGCTCAGGCGCACGCGCACGTACTGGCCGGGCAGCAGCAGGCCGTCGCCATTGGGCACCTCGGCACGCAGCGTGACCTGGCCCGAGGTGGCATCCACGCTCAGATCGGTGAACAGGAGCTTGCCCGGGCGGGGCAGCTCGGTGCCGTCCTCCATCACGATGTGCACCAGCGCGGCGTTCTCGCCAGAGCTGCGCAGCTGCTTGTTGGCCATGGCCTTGCGCAGCTGCAGCACCTCGTTGCTGGACTGGGTGAAGTTGACATAGACGCTGCTGGTCTGCTGCACCAGGGCCAGCTGGGTGGCCTCGGCGGCGCTGACCAGCGCCCCTTCGCTGACCAGCGAACGGCCGATGCGGCCCGAGATCGGCGACAGCACCCGGGCGTAGTCCAGATTGATCTTTGCCGTCTGCACAGCGGCCTTGGCCGCCGCCACATCGGCCTCGCCGACCTTTTGCGCCGCCACCGCAGCCACATAGTCCTGCTTGCTGATCGCATTGGCCTCGACCAGGGGCTTGAAGCGCTCGGCCTGGGCCGCCGCCTGGGCCAGATTGGCCTGGGCGCGGGCCAGACCGGCCTGGGCGCTCTCGAAGGCGGCCTGGTAGGGCGCGGCATCGATCTGGTACAGCGCCTGGCCGGCCTTGACCTCGCTGCCTTCGGTGAACAGGCGCTTCAGCACCACGCCATTGACGCGGGCGCGCACCTGGGCGACGCGCACCGGCTCCACACGGCCGGGCAGCTCGACCTGCAGCGGCACGGCGCTCAGGGCAGTAGTGACCACGCCCACGGCCGGAGGCGGCGGCATGCCGCCGGCCGGAGCGGCGGCCTTGTCGCCGCAGCCGCTCAGCAGGGCCAGGGTGGCGCTCAAGGCCAGGACCAGAGGCAGCAGGTACAGCGTGCGGCTGAGGGTTTGCGGGGAGGGCGAGACATTGGGTACGGAAGTGCAGATCACGATCAAGGCCTCTCGGATCGAATGATTTGAAATTTGATATGAATCAAGCGCCGACCATCGTAGCCGAGCTGGATAGCGCTGTCAGGGATGACCCGTAGTATATACATACATTCACGAACGTATGTAAAGCGATTAGAATTCGCATCACCATGGCACGCAAAACAAAGTCGGAGGCGCTGGAGACGCGCATGAGCATCCTCGATGCGGCGGAAATCCTGTTCCAGCGCCGCGGCGTGTCGCGCACCTCGCTGCAGGACATCGCCGAACAGGCGCAGGTCACGCGCGGCGCAATCTACTGGCACTTCAAGGACAAGGCCGAGCTCTTCAACGCAATGATGGAGCGCGCCATCATGCCGCTGGAGCAGGCCCTGGAGTCGTCCCCGCTGTTTCCCCAGGACGCGCCGCTCGCGCAGATGCGCTGGGGGCTGGTGAATGCATTTCACTCGACCGTGCACAACGAGCGCACGCGCCGCGTGTTCGAGATCGCCATGCACCGGGTCGAGTATGTGGATGAACTGCTGGCCGTGCGCGACCGCCACCTGGCCGTGCGCAACCACGGCCTCGACGAACTGGAGCGCGGTCTGCAGCAGGCGGTGGCCCTGGGCCAACTGCCGGCCAGCGTGCGCACACGCATGGCGGCGCTGGCGCTGATGTCACTGGTGGACGGCCTGATACAGAACTGGATACTCGACCCCACCGCCTTCGATCTGATGGAGATTGGCGAGGGCACGGTCGAGGCCTTCTTGAACAGCTTGCAAGCCACCGGCCAGACGGCGCTGCTGCCGCCGCTGAGCGATGCGGCAAGAGCGGCATTGGGTTCGGCGCCGGTGTGCATGGCAGGCGCCAAGGTCCCGTAGCCCGGATGGCAATCCGGGGCCCCGGATTGGCACCCGGGCTACGGCTGTTGCTGGCGCAGTGCCTTGATCTCGCTTTCCAGCATCCGCTCACGCAGGCCCTGACCCTGCAGATTGACCAGGGTCACCAGGCCGTGGATGGCCAGGCCCAGGCCCCAGCCCCACAGCGGGAACACGCGCCAGTGGGCGCCGCCAGTGATCGTCGTCATCAGCCACAGGCCGCCGTTCACCGTCACGAACACCAGCAGATGGATCAGGAAGCCCATCTTCAGATTGACGCGACGCTTGGCGGTCCTGCGCAGCTGGGCTTCGTTGATCGCGGTGTCGGTGCTCATGGTGATCTCCTGGGTGGGGCGCTGCGATGTGCAGTGCATGGGAGGCATCATGTCCGGCCCATGCCGCGGCGGCGACGGGCTTGCGACGGATGACCAGCGCAGGGCGCGAATGGCAAGCCCTGCGGCGCGACCGGCGTCTACAAGGCCTTGAACAGATGTGCGTACATGCGGCTGACGCTCAAGCGGTCCTTGCAGCCGCGCAGCTGCAATGTCAGCTTGCCGGCCTCGTCGCGCTGGGCCAATGCAATCGCGTCAGAGCGCACCACGGTGCCGCGATGCACCTGCCAGAAGCGCTGGCTGTCCAGCTGCGGCATCAGTTCGCGCAGCGAGGCACGCACCAGGTGTTCGCGCTCGGCGGTGATGACGCGCACGTACTTGTCCGCCGCCTCCAGATACAGCACCTCGTCCACCGGCACCATATGGATGTTATTGCCCACCGCGACCTGCAGCACACGCAGCGGCGCGCTTGGCGCGGGCGCAGCACCCAGGCCGGTGGCGCCCAGCAGCTGGCGCAACTGGTCCACGGCCGCTTGCATGCCGGCCGGCGCGGGTGCTGCCTCGCGGGCGGCCAGCGCGGTTTTCAGGCGTTGGCAGGTCTGGGCCAGTCGCTCGGTCTGCACCGGCTTGAGCACATAGTCCACCGCCGCATGCTCGAAGGCCTGCAGCGCGTACTGGTCATAGGCGGTGACAAACACCAGCAGCGGAAAGGGATCACTGTCGGGCCAGTCCTCGGCCAGCGCATGGGCGGCCTCCAGCCCGGTCATGCCGGGCATGCGGATATCCAGGAACAGGATCTGCGGCCTCAAGCGCAGCGCCGATTGCAGCGCCGCCTGGCCATGGGCGGCCATGCCGACGATGTCGAGTTCGGGCCAGAGCTTTTGCAGCTCCAGGCGCAGGTTCTCGGCCAGCAGGGACTCGTCTTCGGCGATCAGGGCCGTGGGGCGGTTCGCAGGCTTCATGCTTGCATCTCTATGGGCAGTTTCACGGTGACCAGGACACCGCCGCGCGGGTCGGGCGCGGGCGCCAGGCTCAGGCTGGCAGCCTCGCCGTAGCGGGTGCGCAGGCGCTCGCGCACCTGCTGCAGGCCGAACTGCGTGCCTAGGTTCGGGCTGGCGCCCAGGCCGGTGCCGGTGTCGCGCACCAGCAGCAGCAGGCTGTCGCCATCGCGCGTGGCGCTGATCTCCAGCCGGCCGCCATCGACATGGGGCTCCAGGCCATGCTTGATGGCGTTCTCCACCAAGGGCTGCAGCAACAAGGGCGGCAGCAGGCAGCCTGCCAACCCGGGCGGCAGCGTCAGCTCGCTTTGCAGCCGGTCACCCATGCGTACCTTCATCAGCGCCAGATAGTCCTCGACGCGGGCGAACTCGGCGCTCAACGGATGGGCCCCGGTGCGCGAGGCCTGCAGGGTGGCGCGCAGAAAGGCGATCAGCTGGTCCAGCATCTGTTGCGCACGCGGCGGGTCCATGGCAATCAGTACGCGCAGATTGGCCAGGGTGTTGAACAGCATATGGGGCTCCAGCTGCGACTCCAGCAGGCGAAGCTGGTTTTCGGCCGCCTGACGTTGGGCCGTGGCCAACTTGGCGGTGGCTTCGCTGAGACGGGACTGGGCCAGAAAGTACAGAGTCAGGCCCAGGCCGGGGATCAGCGAGAACAGCATCATCGAACCGGCCTTGCGCAGGCCGGCATCCCTCAGGCTGGGCTCGTTGAAGCCGGTGATCCAGTTGGCCAGCGCCACGCCGCTGCTGAAACCGGCCAGCGTGCCCAGCACCAGCACCGTCAGCATCAGGGGCCAGCCGGGCCAGTGGCTGCGGCTGTCGGAGCAGGGCTCGGCCTGGCGGCGGTGGACCCAGAAATGGGCCGTCAGCAGCCGACCGGACTGTATGAAGAAGCCGCAGCAGAAGGTGATGCAGAAGCTGAATATCAGCGTGGAGCCCCAACGCTGGTTGCCGGTCAGCATCAGCACCAGGGCCACGGCCAGGGCGATGCCGATCAGCAGCAAGACCTGGAAACCCAGCCAGTGCAGCAGCGCGTTCGGGTGCGGGCCCAGCCACACGGTCTTGCGCGGATTTGGTTCGGCGATGCTGTTCATGGGTCGGTATTGTCCCGCAGCGAAGCTCATGCCACCGACAGCCGGGCCGGTGCGGCGCCGCCGTGGCGCAGGACGTGCAGCGAGCGGGCGATGAACAAGCCGCTGAGCGTGCCGTACAAGGTGCTGACACCGAGGCCGAAGGTCGTTGCCTGGGCCAGCTGCGGCACCATCGCCAGGCTGGCGCCGACGAGGTACTTGGCCATGAAGATGCCCATGATCATGGCCATCGGGCACCAGCTGCCGGGCACATGGAAGAGACCGCTGCCTTCGTCGAAGCTCACGCCGCGCGGCCACGGTAGCTGGCGCAGGGTCAGGACCACCAAGCCAAGGCCCAGCGCCCAGGCGGCCAGCGTCGAGGCTTGCAGACCGAAGGCCGAGGCCACGCCCCACAGGCCGAAGACTGTCCAGATCGCCGGCACGATCATCAAGCGCTGGCGCGAGAGCTGCTGGTCGCGGAGTTGCTTGATGCCCATGACGAGGCACAGCGCCAGAATGCCCCAGACGAACCAGGGGGTGTGCAGGACGATTTGCTGGAGCATGAACATGGTGGGCTTTCGTTCTTGGGTGCCGCTTGGCGATGTCCGCATCTTGCGAGGGCGCGGCCTCCGGGGCGAGGGCGGTGCGACCAGCGGCTGCCGCTTGGCGTGAAATGCCGGCCTCAGGTCGCCAATTGAGGGTGAGGCGGTCCGCCGCAGGCGAGAATCACCTCATATCGTTCCCGGACCTGTCCTGATGCGCGCCTTTGAACTGACCCGTCCCACCGGCCTGGAATTGCCCATCGTCGTGGACTCCCCGCACAGCGGCCGACACTACCCCGGGGACTTTGACGCCGGGCTGCCGTTGTGGCGGTTGCGCCAGGGCGAGGACGCCTTTGTCGAGCAGCTCTGGGCCGGCGCGCCGGCGTTTGGCGCCAGCCTGCTGGCGGCCAACTTTCCGCGCGTGTACATCGATCCCAACCGCGGTCTTGAGGACATCGACCAAGCGCTGCTGGACGCACCCTGGCCGGGCCCGGTGACCGAGAGCAGCAAGACGCGGCTGGGCATCGGCCTGGTGTGGCGGCAGATGGGCGAGGGCCTGCCCATCTACGAGCGGCAATTGAGTGTGGCCGAGGTGCAGCAGCGCATTTCGCGCTGTTACCAACCCTACCATCAGGCTCTGAATGCGGTCCTGGACGAGGCCCACCAGCGCTTCGGCAGGCGCTGGCACCTGAATGTGCACTCGATGCCCGACGACTCCTATGCCCGGCTGGGCTTGCCCGAGCAGCAACTGGCGGACTTTGTGCTGGGCGATCTGGACGGCAGCAGCGCCGACGCCCCCACCATGCTGGTGCTGGAGGGGGCGCTGCGCGCACAGGGCTATAGCGTCGCCCGCAACGACCCGTTCAAGGGCGTCGAGATCATCCGCCGCTCGGGCCAGCCGGTCCGCAACTGCCATGCGGTGCAGGTCGAGATCAAGCGCTCGCTGTACATGGATGTCGACACGCACCAGCCCAACGCCGGTTTTGCCCGGGCCAGGGCGGCCGTCGATGCGCTGCTGGCGGCGCTGGCGCGGCACGCGCAGGCCTGACCCATCAACCAGCCACCGCGCGCCGCCAAAGCGCAGGGCCGGCCGAAGCAACGGCGATGGCCAGGGCAATGCCGAGCAGCATCGTGGCGACGATGAAGGTGGTGCCGGTGCCCGTCGCCACCGCCTCGGGGCGGGCCGTCATGATGTCGGTGGCCCCGGCGCCGAACGCAAACACGGTGCCCATCACCGAGGCGCCGGTGATCAGCCCGAGATTGCGCGACAGATTGAGCAGGCCGGAGATCACGCCCCGCTGGTCCGCGCTGACATTCGTCATCACGGCCGTGTTGTTGGCGGCCTGGAACAGTGCATAGCCGGCGGTGATGACGATCAGGGGAGCGAGGTAGCCGGGTACGCCAAGGCTCGTTGGCAGCATCGGCAGCAGGCAGGCGCCGGCTGCCATGGCCGCCAACCCGGCGATGGTCATCCGCGCCGCGCCAAAACGGTCGGCCAGGCGGCCGGCCGGCACGCCGGTCAGCGCCGCGACCAGCGGGCCGACCGAAAGCACCAGCCCGACCAGCGCTGCCTCCAGACCCAGCGCACGGGAGAGGTAGAAGGGCCCGACCACCAGGGTGGCCATCATCACCGTCGAGACCAGGGCGCTCATTGCGAGGCTGGCGCTCAACACGGGATCACGGAACATCGTCAGGCGGATCAGCGGGGAGGCCGCGCCCCCCTCGGCGCGCAGGAACAGGCCCAGACCCATGGCCGCGACCAGCAGCAGACCCAGGTTGAGCCGGCCGAATGTGCCGTGGCCCAGCGTCATCGCCAGGGCATAGGCGGCGAGCGTCAGGACCAGCAGCAGCGTACCAAGCGGGTCGAAGCCGGGCCGGGCCGCCCGAGCCCACCGGCGATCGGCGGGCAGATGGTAGTACGCGAGCGAGAGCGTCAGCAGGCCCAGCGGCACATTGACGAGGAAGAGGCCCGGCCAGCCAAAACCGGTGATCAGCAGGCCGCCCAGGGTCGGGCCCAGCGCGGTGCCCGCGGCGGACATGGTGCCCAGCAGGCCCATGGCGCTGCCGGTCCTGGCCTTGGGCACCGTCTCGCCGACAAAGGCCATGGTGAGCGCCATCATGATGGCGGCACCCAGGCCCTGCACCGCCCGGGTGGCGATCAGCAGCCCCAGCGAGGGCGCGAGGCCGCACAGGGCTGAAGCAACCGTGAACAGCGAGATGCCGGCCAGCAGCAGGCGGCGGCGGCCGATCAGGTCACCGAGCCGGCCGACGCCGACGATCAGGCTGGTGATGGCCAGCAGATAGGCGAGCACGATCCACTGCACCTGCTGGAAGGAGGCGTTGAACGCCGTCGCCAGGGTCGGCAGGCCGACATTGGCAATGCTGGTGCCCAGCGAGGACAGCAGCATGGACAGTGACAGGCTGGCGAGCCCCCAGCGAATCGACGCTGGATCTGCCGAGCTGCCGGCAGCGACTGTTTCATCGGGGCTTGCAAGAGAGGGTTTCAAGATCGACTCCGTGGTCTGAGCCCGCGCTCAGCAGGCCGGAAGGCCTGATGAGGCTGGCGAAGGACTTGCGGCGATACAAGCCGCAAGGCTGAGCCCGCGCTCAGCAGGCCGGAAGGCCTGATGAGGCTGGCGAAGGACTTGCGGCGATACAAGCCGCAAGGCTGATGGCTCCCGAAGTGGAGCTGTCCGCAGCGTAGTCAAATCGCAGGCATGGCGGAAGGCGCAGCGTTTGCACTTAATTCGTGCGTCTGACGCCATGTCACTAGCCAATTTTGCTATCGTCCAGGCATGGCCGTCCCCGATCTCAACTTCTTGGTCACATTGGATGTGCTGCTGGCCGAGGGCAGCGTCGCGGGCGCGGCCCGTCGCCTGCGGCTAAGCCCCTCGGCGATGAGCCGGGCGCTGGCGCGTCTGCGCGAGACCATGGGCGATCCGCTGCTGGTCAGGGCCGGGCGCGGGCTCGTGCCGACGCCGCGGGCGCTTGAACTCCGCGAACGAGTCCATCAGCTGGTGCTGGACGGCGAGGCGGTGCTGCGCCCGGCCGAGAGGCCCGACCTCGGGCAATTGCAGCGGACGTTCACGCTGCGCACCAGCGATGGCTTTGTCGAGAACTTCGGCTCCGGCCTGATTGCCCGCGTTGCCTCGGAAGCGCCCGGCCTGCGGGTGCACTTTGTGCCCAAGCTGGACAAGGACAGTGCACCGCTGCGCGACGGCACGGTCGATCTGGAAACCGGCGTGGTGGCGATCGCCATGGGCCCGGAGCTGCGTGCCCAGGCCCTGTTCCGGGACCGCTTCATCGGCGTCGTGCGCCTGGGCCACCCGCTGAGCCAGGGCGAAGTCACTCCGGCCCGCTATGCCGCCGGCAGGCACCTGCTGGTGTCACGACGGGGCCTGCAGATGGGGCCCATCGACGAGGGCTTGAAGCCGTTCGGGCTCGCGAGGGAGATTGCCGCCATCGTCACCGGCTTTGCGACCGCACTGGCGCTGGCCCGGGCGTCCGACCTGATCGCCAGCGTGCCCGAGCGGCACACCGGGAATCTGCGCAAGGGCATGCACAGTTTTGCCCTGCCGTTCACGACCCCGGAATTCACCGTCTCCCTGCTCTGGCACCCGCGGCTGCAGGCCGATCCGGTGCACCGCTGGCTGCGCGAGTGCGTGCTGGAGGTCTGCGCGGCGGGTACGTGAAAGCAGAGACGATTCAGCGGCGTCTGCTGCCGCCCAGGATGGAGCCCAGCACGCCGCGGATGATTTCGCGGCCGACGGCGCTGCCTATGCTGCGCACCGCTGAAGTCGCCATGGTCGTGGCCAGGCCCGGGTGTTTGCCGCCGCGCGGGCCGGTGGAGCCAAACAGCACGTCGCTGAGACCACCCAGCAGGCCGCCGCCGGCTTCCTTCGCCGCGTCTTTGGCGGCGTCGGTCGCCCCGCCGCGCGTGGCGGCGACGGCCTCATCGGCCATGCTGGGGGTGGAGCGCGGCTCGGGGCGGGAATCGGTGGACACCGACACCCGGCCCTTGATCTTCTCGTAGGCCGACTCCCGGTCGACCGCCTTTTCATAGACGCCGGCCACCAGCGAGCCCTGAAGCAGCGCCTGGCGCTGCTCGGGCGAGATCGGCCCGATCTGGCTGCCCGGGGGCAGCACGAACACCCGCTCGGTGATGCTGGGCCGGCCTTTCTCGTCCAGCAGGCTGACCAGGGCCTCGCCGACGGCCAACTCGGTGATGGCCGTGGCAATGTCCAGGCCGGGCTTGGCGCGCATCGTGTCGGCCGCCGCCTTGACGGCCTTCTGGTCGCGTGTGGTGAAGGCGCGCAGCGCATGCTGGACGCGGTTGCCCAGCTGGGCCAGCACGCTGTCGGGGATGTCCAGCGGGTTTTGCGTCACGAAATAGACGCCCACGCCCTTGGATCGCACCAGGCGCACGACCAGCTCGATGCGCTCGACCAGGGCCGCCGGGGCGTCCTTGAACAGCAGATGGGCCTCGTCGAAGAAGAACACCAGCTTCGGCTTCTCCAGGTCACCGACCTCGGGCAGCTGCTCGAACAGCTCGCTGAGCATCCACAGCAGGAAGGTGGCGTACAGGCGCGGCGCGTTCATCAGCTTGTCGGCGGCGAGGATGTTGATCACGCCATTGCCGCCGTCGGTCTGCATGAAGTCGGCGATATTGAGCATCGGCTCGCCGAAGAACTTGTCTCCACCCTGTTCGTCGATCTGCAACAGGCCGCGCTGGATGGCGCCGACGCTGGCGGCGCTGACGTTGCCGTACTCGGTCTGGTATTGCGCCGCGTTGTCGCCCACATGCTGCAGCATCGCCCGCAGATCCTTCAGGTCCAGCAGCAGCAGGCCGTTGTCGTCGGCGATCTTGAACACCAGCTGCAGCACGCCCTGCTGGGTTTCATTCAGTGCCAGCATGCGGGACAGCAGCAGCGGGCCCATGTCGGAGACGGTGGCGCGCACCGGGTGGCCTTGTTCACCGAAAACGTCCCACAGCGTGGTGGGGCAGGATTTGGCCTCGGGCAGCTCGATGCCGCGCTCGGCCAGGATGGCCTTCAGCTTGTCGCTGGGCTTGCCCGGCTGCGAGATGCCGGTCAGGTCGCCCTTCACATCGGCCATGAACACCGGCACGCCGATGCGGCTCAATGATTCGGCCAGGGTCTGCAGGCTGATCGTCTTGCCGGTGCCGGTGGCGCCGGTGATCAGGCCGTGGCGATTGGCCAGTGCGGGCAGCAGCTGGCACTCGATCTCACCGTGGCGGGCAATCAGAATGGGGTCGGCCATGGCGTGAAAACTCCGGATAAATGGTGAAGGGCCCGGGGGCAAGTAAAATCGCAGTCTATCCCTCAAGTCGTTCGCCGGGCCGTTCCCAAGATCGACTTGGCCCCCGTGGGGGGCGACCGAGTATTTCTCAGGCCGGGGGCACGTTAACAAATACAACGGGTTGGCGCCATGGAGCGCACCCGCGAGGAGCTCCAGCGATGGCGGGTCATTCCAAATGGGCCAATATTCAGCACCGCAAGGGTCGGCAAGACGAAAAGCGCGGCAAGGTGTGGACGCGCGTGATCCGCGAAATCATGGTCGCGGCACGCCAGGGCGGCGGTGACCCGAAGGAGAATCCGCGGCTGCGCCTGGCGATCGAGAAGGCCAAGGCGGCGAATATGCCGTCAGACACCGTCAAAAAGAACATCGACAAGGCCACCGGCAACCTCGAGGGCGTCAGCTACGAGGAAATCCGCTACGAGGGCTATGGCATCGGCGGCGCGGCGGTGATGATTGACACGATGACCGACAACCGCGTGCGCACGGTGGCCGAGGTGCGCCACGCATTCAGCAAGCATGGTGGCAATCTGGGCACGGACGGCTCGGTGAGCTTCCAGTTCAAGCATTGCGGCCAGATTGTGTTCGCGCCCGGCGCGAATGAAGACAAGGTCATGGAAGTGGCGCTGGAAGCCGGCGCCGAGGATGTGATCACCGATGACGACGGCGCCGTCGAGGTGCTGACCTCGCCGGCCGGTTTCGAGGCGGTGAAGAACGCTTTGGAGGCGGCAGGCCTGGTGCCGGCGATGGCCGAAGTGACGATGCGTGCCGAGAACACCATCGATTTGACCGGCGACGACGCCGTCCGCATGCAAAAGCTGCTGGACGTGCTGGAAGACCTGGATGATGTGCAAGAGGTCTATCACAACGCGGGCTTGGACGAATGAAGGTTTTGGTGATTGGATCGGGCGGTCGCGAACACGCGCTGGCCTGGAAGCTGGCGCAAAGCCCCAAGGTGCAGTCCGTCCATGTGGCGCCCGGCAATGGCGGCACCGCGCGTGACCCCCATCTGCACAATGTGGCGATCACGGACGTCAAGGCGCTGGCGGACTTCGCCCAGGCGGAGAAGATAGGCCTGACGGTGGTCGGCCCCGAGGTGGCCCTGGCCGCCGGCGTGGTCGATGAGTTCCGCGCCCGCGGCCTGCGCATCTTCGGCCCGACCAGGGCGGCCGCCGAGCTGGAAAGCTCCAAGGCCTATGCCAAGGACTTCATGAAGCGCTACGGTATCCCGACCGCGGCCTACGATACCTTCACCGACGCGGCGGCGGCCCACGCCTATGTCGATGCCCAGGGCGCGCCCATCGTCATCAAGGCCGATGGTCTGGCTGCGGGCAAGGGCGTGGTTGTGGCGATGACCTTGGCCGAGGCCCATGAGGCCATCGACTGGATCTTGGACAGCAACAAGCTGGGCGTGCAGCACAACGTGGGTGGGGCACGCGTCGTCATCGAGCAGTTCCTGCACGGCGAGGAGGCCAGCTTCATCGTCTTGTGCGACGGCAAGAACGTGGTCTCGCTGGCCACGAGCCAGGACCACAAGCGCCTGCTCGACGGCGATCTGGGCCCCAACACCGGCGGCATGGGCGCCTATTCGCCCGCACCGGTGGTCACGCCCAATGTGCATGCCAAGGTCATGCACGAGATCATCCTGCCGACGGTGGCCGGCATGGCCAAGGACGGTAGGCCGTTCACCGGTTTCCTCTACGCCGGGCTGATGATCGACGAGCACGGCCAGCCGCGCACCGTCGAGTTCAACACCCGCATGGGCGACCCCGAGACCCAGCCCATCATGATGCGGCTGAAGAGCGATCTGTTCGATGTGCTGATGCACGGCACCGATGGCACGCTGGACCAGGTCGAGCTGCAATGGGACCGCCGCGTGGCGCTGGGCGTGGTGCTGGCGGCGCACGGCTATCCGCTGACGCCGCGCAAGGGCGATGCGATCAGCGGCATTCCGGTCACCACCGAGGACGCCTGCGTGTTCCATGCCGGCACGGCCGAGGTTGATGGTCAACTGGTCAGCAGCGGCGGGCGCGTGCTGTGCGTCACCGCTTTGGGCGAGTCGGTCAAGCTGGCCCAGCAGCGGGCCTATGAGGTCGCTCAGGCCATACAGTTCGACGGCCGCCAGTACCGCCAGGACATCGGCCACCGCGCCGTGCGCCGCTGAGTTGGCGAGGGCTGGAACATCTTGAACGTGGATTTGGCCGCCAGGCCGGTGACCTTCAAAGGCAGCGCGCTGGCCCGTGGGCTGATGCGACTGTTTGGCTGGCGGGTGGACTGGAGCGGCCTGCCGGCGCGGCAGGGCGTGATCGTCGTCTATCCGCACACCTCGAACTGGGACTTCATCGTCGGCGTATTCGCAAAATGGGCGATGGGTCTGCCGGCGCGCTGGTGGGGCAAGAGCAGCCTGTTCAAGGTGCCGCTGTTCGGCACCTGGCTGCGCTGGTTGGGCGGCATTGCGGTCGATCGCGGCAGCGCCCGCGGCCTGGTTGGCGACACGGTGGCCGAGATGCAGGCGGCGCGCGATCGCGGCGAGCTGTTCTGGCTGGTGGCCGCACCCGAGGGCACCCGCTCGCTGACCGACGGCTGGCGCTCCGGCACCTACCATGTGGCGGTGCAGGGCCAGGTGCCCCTGGGCTTGGCGTATTTCGATTTCAAGACTAAAACCGTGGGCCTGCGCGAGTTCATCACCCTCAGCGGCAACCCCAAACGCGACTTCGCGCTGATCGAGCAACACCTCGGCCAGCGCCAGGGCAAACGACCGACGATGGCCTCACCGGTACGACTCAAACCATGAACGAAGCCGAACAGAAGATGGGCGCGGTGCGCGAGTATCTGCTGGCCCTGCAGGCCCGCATCGTCGGCGCGCTGGAGGCGGCCGACGGCAATGACTTCGTGCTCGACCAATGGACGCGCGAGCCCGGCGGCCGGTTGGAGGGCGATGGCCAGACGCGGCTGATCGAGGGCGGTGCCCTGTTCGAGCGCGGCGGCTGCAATTTCTCGCACGTCAAGGGCCGCGTCTTGCCGCCCTCGGCCACCCAGCATCGGCCCGAACTGGCCGGGGCGCCTTTCGAGGCCATGGGGGTGTCGCTGGTGCTGCACCCGCACAATCCCTTTGTGCCGACGGTGCACATGAATGTGCGCATGTTCGCCGCCTTCCCGGCCGATCAGGCACCGGTGGTCTGGTTCGGCGGCGGCATGGACCTGACGCCCTACTACGGCTTCGAGACCGACGCCCAGCATTTCCACCAGACCTGCGAGCGGGCGCTGCAGCCGTTCGGTCCCGAGCTCTACTCGCGCTTCAAGACCTGGTGCGACGAGTACTTCTTCCTCAAGCACCGCCACGAGCCGCGCGGCATCGGCGGTGTGTTCTTCGACGACTTTGCCGAGTTGGGCTTCGACGGCAGCTTCGCGATGATGAAGGCGGTGGGCGACGCCTTCCTGCCGGCCTATCTGCCGGTCGTGGAGCGCCGGCAGAGGCTGCCCTACGGCGAGGGCGAAAGGGACTTCCAGGCCTACCGGCGCGGCCGCTATGTCGAGTTCAATCTGGTGTTCGACCGCGGCACGCTGTTCGGCCTGCAGTCGGGCGGACGCACCGAGTCGATACTGATGTCGATGCCGCCGATCGTGAAGTGGCGCTACAGCTGGGCGCCCGAGCCGGGCACGGCGGAGGCAAAGCTGTACAGCGACTTCCTGCGCCCCCGCGACTGGGCGCATGAGAAGCCCGAGCCCCAATGGGCTTAGACTCCCGCCTCGCGAGCCGGCCGCGTGTCGGCCTGTTTGGCGGCAGTTTCGATCCCGTCCATCTGGCCCACCTGAGCCTGGCGCGCAGCGCTTTCGCGGAGCTGGGCTTGGACGAGTTGCGCTGGCAGCCGGCCGGCCAACCATGGCAGAAGGCGGGCCGGGCGATGACCGAAGGCCGGCATCGCGCGGCGATGATAGCGCTGCTGATTGCCGGCGAGCAAGGCTTTGTGCTTGACGACATCGAGCTGCGGCGCGAAGGGGCGAGCTACACGATAGACACGGTGCGCGCGGTGGCTGCGGCGCTGCCGGGCGCGCAGTTGCTGCTGGTCATCGGGCAGGATCAGTATGCGCGGTTGCACACCTGGAACTGCTGGCAGGAGTTGCTGCGCAGCGTGACACTGGCGGTGGCAGCGCGGGCCGATGACGCGGTCAGTGCGCCGGTGGCCTTGCAAGGTTTTGAGCACGACATGGTGCGGCTGCAGATGCCGGCCATGAATATTTCGTCCAGCGCGGTGCGTGCAAGCGTGTCGCGCGGCGAGAACATCCGCCCCTTGGTGGGCGACGCGGTGGCGGAGTATATTGCTCTCCACCGTCTTTATGAGACGACACACGAGTACTGAATGGATATACGCAAACTGCAACGCGCCATCGTCGATGGCCTGGAAGATGTGAAGGCCCAGAAGATCGTGGTCTTCAACACCGAGCACCTGTCACCGCTGTTTGAGCGCGTGATCATCGCCTCGGGCACCAGCAACCGACAGACCAAGGCACTGGCAGCCAGCGTCAGAACCACCGTCAAATCGCAGGGCATGGATGTCATGCGCACCGAGGGCGAGGAAAACGGTGAGTGGATCATCGTCGACTG
>Ga0187842_1000527_pt1 | contig 19056 bp, 11 predicted proteins | sample SpaLakP09_SKY_41_FD_134514 | JGI IMG/M metagenome (GOLD analysis project Ga0187842, IMG submission 134514) | Oligotrophic lake water microbial communities from Sparkling Lake, Wisconsin, USA - SP09_SKY_41 | ecosystem: Environmental > Aquatic > Freshwater > Lake | place: USA: Sparkling Lake... | reverse complement strand
GGCCGCCCGGGCGGCCGACGAGGCGCTCAGGGTGGTGTCGTGGCAGCTCAGTTCGTTGTCGGTCTGCCAGCCGGCGACTCCGGGATGCCGGCCATAGCGCTCGGCCAGGGCCAGGACGATGCGTTCGCACTCGCGCAGATAGGTCTGGCTCGAAAAGTCGTAGTGCCGGCGCGATCCGAAGCCCCGTATCCGCCCGGTCAGGGGATCAACGGGCAGGATGTCGGGGTGACGGTCGATCAGCCACTTCGGCGGCGTGGCGGTCGGGGTGCCGATCACCACCTTGAGGCCGGCCTTGGTCAGGATCGCAACGATCTCGTCGAACCAGGCGAAGTCATAGACACCGGGGTCCGGCTCGAAGCGTGACCAGGCAAACTCGCCAATCCGGACATAGGTCAGGCCCAGGGCCTTCATTTTGCGCGCGTCTTCGCGCCAAAGGCTGGTCGGCCATTGTTCCGGATAGTAGCAAACGCCCAGCATGTCTCACTCCCAACGCGTCGTTTATCACGAGACCGATCGTCATCACGGCTTGGGCGTCGCGAGGGACGCCAAAATCTTTCCGCGCCTTGTAACGACCGGTTTCACAGACGTCTTTCTCTTGGATCTTATTTATCCTACAAAATGAAAGCGTCAACCGCGACCTTTCCCGAGCCGCGCCTTCGTTTCACGTTTCCCAGGGTTTGCCGATGTCCAGCTCCCCGTCCTTCGTCCGGCTCGATGGCAAGACGACCACCCTGATCGTCGATTGCCGGGGCGATGCACCGGCCGTCCTGCACTGGGGTGCAAGGCTTCCGGCCGGTCTGGATCCGATGTCGCTGGTGCTGATGGGCGCGCGGGCGGCTGCGCCCTGTTCGCCGGCTGTCGCTGCGCCCCTGGCCCTGACGCCCCTGCTGGGGCAGGGGTTCCCGGGAACACCGGGTCTGCTGGCGCATCGCGACGGCCAGGCCTGGGCCACCTTCACCCGCATTGATCGCGTCGACTGGATCAGCCCGTCCACCGTCGAGATCGTCTCGCGCGACGATCACAACGCCATCGGCCTGACCCATCGCCTGGCCTTGCAGCCCGACCAGGACGTGCTGGTCGCCTCGACGCGGATCGTCAACGACGGGATCGCCGCCCTGACCGTCGACGCCTGCGCCGCGCCGACCCTGCCCCTGCCGCCCACTGCCAGTCATCTGATCAATCTGGATGGCCGGTGGTCGGGCGAGTTCCAGCTGCGCCGCACCGGGCTGGGGCAGGGGAGCACGGTGCGCGAGAACCGCCGTGGTCGCACCTCCCATGATGCCTTCCCCGGCCTGATCGTTGAATGTGCCCCCTGTGGCGAAGCCGTGGGCGAGGTCTATGGCTTCCACCTCGGGGCCAGCGGCAACCATCGCATCGTCGCCGAGACCCTGTCGGACGCCCGCGCCTCTGTGCAGATGGGCGAGCTGTTCATGCCGGGCGAGATCCGCCTGGCCCCCGGTGCCGACTATGTCAGCCCCACACTCTATGCCGCCTATTCCGACGCCGGCCTCAGCGGCATGTCGCAGGCCTATCACGCCTGGGTGCGGGCCCGGCCCCAGCACCAGCGGCTGCGCGCCAAGCCGCGCCCGGTGCACTACAACACCTGGGAGGCGGTCTATTTCGACCATGGCCAGGACCGGCTGCTGCAGCTGGTCGAGGCGGCCGCAGCGATCGGTGCCGAGCGGTTCGTGCTGGATGACGGATGGTTCAGGGGCCGCCGCGACGACACCGCCGGCCTGGGCGACTGGTTCGTCGACGAGAGCGTCTACCCCGAGGGCCTGAAACCCCTGGTCGACCGCGTTCTGGCCGCCGGTATGGAGTTTGGTCTCTGGGTTGAGCCGGAGATGGTCAATCCCGACAGCGACCTCTATCGCGCCCATCCCGACTGGGTTCTGGGCTGCGCGCCCGCGCCGCAGCTGTCCTTCCGCAACCAGCTGGTGCTGGATTTCGGGCGGCCCGAGGTGCGCGACCATCTCTATGAGCGGATCGATGCGCTGCTGACCGAGCATCCGATCGCCTATCTGAAATGGGACATGAACCGCGATGTCAGCCATCCGGGCGGGGCCGACGGCAGCGCCGGGGCACAGGCCCATGTCGCCGGCCTCTATGCCGTGCTCGACCGCTTGCGTGCCGCCCATCCGCAGGTCGAGATCGAAAGCTGCGCCTCGGGCGGCGGCCGCGCCGACTTCGGGATCCTGGAGCGCACCGACCGGGTCTGGACCTCCGACAGCAATGACGCGCTGGACCGCCTGTCGATCCAGAAGGGCGCGTCGCTGTTCCTTCCCGCAGAGCTGATGGGGGCCCATGTCGGGCCGACCGACTGTCACATCACCGGTCGCCGGGTGTCGATGTCGACACGGGTCTCGACCGCCCTGTTCGGTCATTTCGGCATTGAGGCCAACCTGCTGACCCTGACGCCGGAAGAGCGCGCCGAGCTGGCGGACGGCGTCCGTCTGTACAAGCAGCTCAGGGGCCTGATCCATACCGGCGACCTGCACCGGCTTGACCGTCCCGCCAACGAGACGGCGTTCGGCATCGTCTCGCCCGACCGCTCGGAGGCGGTGTTCGCCTACACCCTGGTCCGCGAGCAGGACGCCTATTTCGCCGGTCGCCTGCGCCTGCGGGGTCTCGATCCCGAGGTGCGCTATCGGGTGAAGCGGGTGTGGCCGGACAGGCTCGTCGAACGGTCGTCTGATCTGGTCACGGCGCTCGGCGAAGGGGTGGAGCTTGATGGCCGGGCCCTGATGGCCGTCGGCCTGCAACTGCCCCGCCTGCATCCCCAGACCAGCCTTGTCCTGCACCTGACCCGCCAGGACTGACGCCCGACAAAAAAGGGCGGGCCCGTGAAGGCCCGCCCGGAGTGGGGGATGAGGTTGCGCCCCCGGGGGCGCGGGAAACGGCCGGAAGCGAAACGTCGCTCCCGGCTGCTCCGTCAGAACTGGGCGCGGAGGCCGACCGCATAGCGCGGACCGGTGTCGACCAGGCTGAGGAACTGGTTGGCGTACTTGCCCACCGTCTCGGTCTTGGCGTCGTTGAGGTTGGTTCCCTCGACAAACACCGAGAAGGCCGGCGAGATCGCGTAGCGGGCCTGGAAGTCGACCTGACCCTGGCTCTTGGTGAAGATCGGATCCCCGCCGGTGCCATTGGACGCGGTGCTGATGAAGCCGTCACGATGGTTGTAGGCGACGCGAACCTCGATCGGGCCCTTGGCATAGAAGCCGACCAGGTTCTGGCTGTCGCCCAGGCCTTCCAGCACGAACGGCGTTCCGGCCGCCGTCTGGTTGGCCTTGCTGTCGACGATCGTGGCGTTGGCGCTCACGCCCAGGCCGTCGAACGGGGCCGGCAGATAGTCGAAGGTATGCTGGAAGCCGACTTCCAGGCCGTAGACATCCGCGCTCTGGGAGTTGCGCGGACGCAGGACCTGCACCGGCAGGATGCCACCGGGATAGAGACCGGCGGAGTTGGTGATCGAGAAGTTCTCGGTCGCCAGGCCGTTCAGGATGAAGTCGTCGATACGCTTGTAGAACGCGCCGACGGTCACGAAGCCGGCCTTCTGGTAGTACCACTCCAGCGACGTGTCGAAGTTGGTCGACTTGAAGGGTCGCAGGTCCGGGTTGCCGCCGACCGCCGTCAGGTTGCCGGGCCGCAGGCTGGTGAAGGCAATGCGCGGCGCGACGTCGGTCAGATTGGCCCGCGACAGGGTCTTGGTCGCCGCGAAGCGGGCGACCAGGTCCGGCGTCAGGTCGACCTTGACGTTCAGGCTCGGCAGGAAGTTGTTGTAGGTCGTGGTCTTCGACGTCGGCGTCGAGGTGGGGGCAAAGACCGCCGTATAGGCTGTGCTGTCGCCGACGATGGGCAGGACATCCAGCAGGTTTTGCTGCGTGCCGCTCGAGGTCAGTTCGGTGTGGACATACCGCATGCCGACCGTCGCGCTCCAGGGAAGGCCACCGATCATGGCCTCGAAATCACCCTGGGCGTATCCGCCGGTGATCTTCTCGTGAACGGAGTAGGCGGACGGTTGCTCTACGCCGACATAGCCGCCCTTGGAGGCGATGTAGGCGGCCGTGGCCCCCAGCGGGCGACCGGCGGCGACGTCCTCGTGATCGCCTGCAGCCTTGGTTTCAAGGAACTTGAAATAGGCCTCCGAGTCGAACGACAGCCACTGGCGCGGGAAGTTGCCGCTCTCGCCATTGAGGAAGTTGCCCGGGTTGAACGGCTTGAGCAGGCCGGCGGGGACCGCGATGCCGTAGCCGCAATAGGCGCAGCCGACGTTGTTGTCGGTCCGCACCAGCGTGTTGTCCTTGGTGCGGTCGGTGTAGATGCCACCGAAGCGCAGGGCGGTGAAGACCTCGGAGTCCGTCTTGAAGACGGCATCCAGGCGGGTTTCGTACACCGTCTCGGCGACGTCAGACCCTTCGCGCGTCGCGAAGTGGGCCCGGCCGACCGTCGGGTCTACAAAGCCCCGGGCAGCCGTCAGGTTGGGCAGGCCATTGCCGCTGTTGCTGTACTGCACGGCGTTGGCAAAGCCGATGACGGCGAAGATCTCGTTGCCGCCGTTGTTGGATTCAGCCTTCGAGTAGGACGTATCCAGCTTGACGTTGATCTTGTCGGTCGGGTTCCAGTCGGCATTGAAGCCGACGGCGCGCAGCTCGGTGGGCCGGTTGAAGGTCCGGTTGATGTAGTCCGTGTGGCCGTTGGCGTTTTGCGAGAAGGCCGTGACCGTCCGGTTGCTGTCCAGCGTGATGGCGCTGACGTCGGCGGGCGAGAAGAAGTGGCCCACGCTGTTGGCGGTCGAGTCGACGGTGAACTTGTTGTACAGCGCGTCCGCCGACAGGGTCAGGGTATCGGTGGCCTTGAACTGGACCGTGCCGGTCACGCCGATGCGTTCGCGATCCTGCTGGTCGGAGATCTGGTCGAAGTTGGCCGGAAACAGCACGTTGGCGATCGCCCCGGCACCCGAGCCGGCCGTGGTCTTGTAGTAGCCGTTGGTCGCGATCGAATCGACGCGCGCCTCGCGCTTCTGGTACGAGATCGAACCCAGCACCCCGACGCGTCCGTCCGCCAGACGGGTCGAGAACAGGCCGAACACGTCGGGAGACGTCTTGCCTGACAGGTCCTCGTAGTCGGCCTTGGCGCTCAGGATGGCCTTGCTGCCCCGGATGTCGAAGGGGCGGGCGGTCTTGACGTTGATGGTCGAGCCGATGCCGCCTTCCTGCAGGGTGGCGTTGTTGCTCTTGTAGATGTCCGCGCCGGAGATCAGCTCGGCGGCCAGAAGGTCGAAGCTGAACTGGCGGCCGGCGTTTTCAGTGGCCAGGGTACGGCCATTGACCAGCACGTTGTTGAAAGACGGCCCAAAGCCGCGGACGGTGACGAAACGACCTTCGCCGCTGCTGCGGTCGATCGAGACGCCGGTAATGCGCTGAAGCGACTCGGCGACGTTGCTGTCAGGGAACTTGCCCAGGTCTTCAGACGCGATCGAGTCGACGATCACCGCCGCATTGCGTTTCACGTCGATCGCGCGGCTCAGGCTGGCGCGCAGGCCGGTGACGACAATCTCGTCAACCGTGTCGGCGCCGGCCGGGGCCTGTGCGGCGGCCGAGCCGCCTGCAGCAACCATGCCGAGCGCGCCGACGCTGGCACCGATCATCAGTTTCAGGCCGAGCGCGCGAACGCGAGCCCCGTGTCCCGTACGGATCATAGTTCCCTCCCAAATACGCAAACGATCGCTTCTCTTCAGAACGAGCGATCTCATTGGATGCCGACTGTGCCGGTCAATAAGATGATAAATCACAATAATAAGAGGGGGTCAAACGCCGATCCTCGACAGGCCGCGGTGCGCGACCGCTCCTTCTGGATCAGCCCCGCCGGGCGCGAGAGTCCTTACTGGAAAAGGGTTTGGGCGCATCGCGCTGACCGAACCAGAGGGTCGCTGGGTCAGCCCGGCGGCGCGGGCAGGGGCGGCGTGTCGGTGCCGGACCGGGGGCTCTGGAGCGAAAAAGACCCCAGCCACAGGGGCGATGGTCCGGTGAAAGCGCTTGCTCTCACCGGTTCTGGACGGCGATTTTCGGCCGCCATTTCGAAAGAACGGCCCCTGTGATCAGCAGGCTGGAGGCGCAGAAGGAGCGCCTTCCGTTCCGACGGCACCCGTCAGGCCGGATGTGACGGGCTCCAGATCGCCGGAGCGGAGTCAGATCTCGGCGATCTGCCAGTCCAGTGTCTCACCGGCATGGAACGGCACCAGGTCCGCCGATCCCAGGGTCATCCGGTCGGGGACCGGGCTGGCGGTCCGCTCCAGGACCATGACGCCCTCATTGAGCGGCAGGCCATAGAAGCGGGGGCCGTTTTCCGAGGCAAACGCTTCCAGACGGTCCAGCGCGCCTTCTTCCTCGAAGGTCTTGGCATAGCTTTCGATGGCATAGGGCGCGTTGAAGACGCCGGCGCAACCGCAGGCGGCTTCCTTGGCGCCGACCGTGTGCGGGGCCGAGTCGGTGCCCAGGAAGAACTTGGCGGACCCCGAGGTCGCCGCCCGGCGCAGGGCCAGCCTGTGGGTCTCGCGCTTGACGATCGGCAGGCAGTAGAAGTGCGGGCGCATCCCGCCTTCGAACATGGCGTTGCGATTGATCGCCAGGTGGTGCGGCGTGATCGTGGCCGCCAGATTGGGACCGCTCGCCTCGACGAAGGCCACGGCATCGGCCGTCGTGATGTGCTCGAACACCACTTTCAGCGCCGGGAAATCGGCGATCAGCTGGCCGAGAATGCGGTCGATAAAGACGGCTTCCCGGTCGAAAATGTCGACATGGCGATCGGTCACCTCGCCATGGATCAGCAGCGGCATGCCGATCCGCTGCATGGCCTCGAGCACGGCATGGATGTTGCGGATGTCGGTGACGCCGTGCGCCGAATTGGTCGTGGCGTGGGCGGGGTAGAGCTTGCAGGCCGTGAAGACGCCCTCGGCAAAGCCGCGTTCAACCTCGCCGGCGTCGATGGTGTCGGTGAGGTAGCAGGTCATCAGCGGCTCGAAGGCCAGACCCGGCTCGACGGCCGCGAGGATGCGGTCGCGATAAGCCTTCCCGGCCGCGACCGTCGTGACCGGCGGGCCGAGATTGGGCATGACGATGGCCCGGGCGAACTGCCGGGCCGTGTAGTTGACGACGGAGGCCAGCATGTCGCCGTCACGCAGGTGGACGTGCCAGTCGTCAGGGCGCCGAAGGGTCAGGCGTTGTCCCGCCACGGCGGACGGGCGGGTTTCGGTCAACGCAGTGTCCGAGATCGTCATTCATCGGCTCCTTGGCAGGCGCGGCGGGCATCAGGCGGAAACGGCGCCGGACTTTGCGCTCTCATATCGCGCTAGCAATTCTGCAAGCAATGCGTTTGGGAACCGGCGGTTCTGAATGATGGCGTAGAAGCTTTCGGTGAGTTGCGGCATCCGGCAGTGTTCGACCAGCACCCCGGAGGCCAGCTCGTCGCGCACAACGATCGGCGGCACCAGCGTTACCCCTTCGCGTTCGCGGGCCAGAAGGCGCAGCATCGCCATGTCGTCGACCTCGGCCAGGATGATGGGCCGGATGCCCGCCAGGTCCAGCAAACGGTCGAACCCGACCCGGATGTCACTGTCGAGACTCGGCAGGAGAATCGGTTCGCTGCGCAGGTCTTCCGGGAAGCGGAACGGGGGCTTGCCGGGCCTGGGACGGCCAACCAGGCTGACGGGCTGCTGGTCCAGCAGGTGGTTGCGAAAGGGCGCACGGGCGTCGCGCTGCGCGGCGCTGTTGGACAGAACCACATCGATCGCATGGGCTTCGAGCTGTGCGAGCAGATCGCGTGTGGCACCCGAGCGTACGATCAGTTCCACATCCGCGCGGCCGACCAGCGGACGCAGGAACTCAAGCTGGAAGTTGCGCGACAGCGTCGTCAGGGCCCCGACCTTCAGGACCTGGCGGTTGGCCAGGGGGCGCCCGTCAAGGGTGCTCATCAGTTCGTCGCCGGCCTGGAACACGGTGTCGGCATAGTCCAGCGCGATCTGCCCGGCCTCGGTCAGGACGAGCCGCTTGCCGACCCGTTCGAACAGCGGGTGGCCCATCTGGTGTTCAAGCTTCTGGATCTGCACCGACAGCGCTGACTGCGACAGGTTCAGTCGCTCGGCCGCCCGCGTGAGGCTTCCCTCATGGGCGACCGACCAGAAATAGCGGAGATGGTTGAAGTTCAGGCTCTTCACATCGTTCTCTAAAACAGAACGATTTGTAAGAAACAATGAATTTTTTAATGCCCGCCCCATCCGTTACCGCTCTCCCCGACCCGCATGGTGCGTTGAAGGGGAAGACCTTTGCCAATCGATCTCCTGCCGTTTGCCGCGCCCCTGGCGCTGTTGATGTGCGCCGCTGTCGGCTTCATGAACCCCGGCCGGCGGCCGCGTGTCCTGCCCCGGCTGGCCGAAGCTTCGGCCCTGGTCGCCCTGCTGGTCGCGGTGGTCTCGGCGGCAGCGCTCGTCCTGAACGGGGCCGGGGACAGCCGTCTGATCGGTCTGAACGGCGTCGGCCTCTCCCTCCGGCTCGACGCCGTCAGCGCCGTGATGGTCCTTCTGGTGTCGTTCATCGGCTGGGTCGTGGTGCGCTACACCGCGACCTATCTGGACGGCGAAGCCCGCCATGGCGCGTTCACCGGCTGGCTCTGCATGACCCTGGCCTCGGTGCTCCTGCTGGTGCTGTCGGGCAACCTGTTCCAGCTCGCTCTGGCCTGGGTCGCGACCAGCCTCTCCCTGCACCGGCTCCTGCTGTTCTATCCCGACCGTGTCGCCGCCCAGCGCGCCGCCGCCAAGAAGCAGGTCACCACCCGCCTTGGCGATGCGGCCCTGATCACGGCGGCGGTCTTGCTGGTCCTGGCGTATGGCACAGCCGACATCGCGCAGATCCTGAGCAGCGCGCGCAACGGGAACGGCGGAGGGCTTGCGATGACGGCCGCCGGCTTCCTGGCCCTCGCCGCGCTCCTGAAATCGGCGCAGTTCCCGCTGCATGGCTGGCTGACCGAGGTCATGGAAACCCCGACGCCGGTGTCGGCGCTCCTGCACGCCGGCGTCATCAATGCCGGCGGGTTTCTGCTGATCCGCTTTGCTGACGTGATGCTGCTGGCACCGGGCGTCCTGGCGGTCCTGGTGATGGTCGGCGGGTTCACCGCGCTGTTCGCCGGTCTGGTGATGCTGACCCAGCCGGCGGTGAAGACCTCGCTGGCCTGGTCGACGGTCGCCCAGATGGGCTTCATGATCCTGGAGTGCGGGCTTGGGCTTTTCCCGCTGGCCCTGCTGCATATCGTCGCCCACTCGCTCTACAAGGCCCATTCCTTCCTGGCCTCCGGCGGCGCGGTCGACCTGATCGCCGCCAATCGCCGGCCGGGCCCGGTGGCCATTCCCAAGGCCGGTGCGGTCGGGCGGGCCTTCCTCCTGGCCCTGGCGATCTTCGGCACCATCGGGTTCGCGTTCGGCTTCCAGCACAAGTCGCCCCAGGCCATCGCCCTGGGAGCCATCCTGATCTTCGGCGTCGCCTATATGCTGGCCCAGGGCCTTGCGGACGCCGCGCCGAGGGCCCTGACCCAGCGCACGGTCGTCTATGCCGTCGCGACCTCGGTCAGCTACTTCGCCCTTCAGGTCCTCGCCGTCTGGCTGACCTCCGGCGCGCTGCCCGCCGCCCCGGCCCCGGGCCCGCTGCAATGGGCGCTGATGGTCCTTGCGGTCATCAGCTTCGGCCTCGTCGCGGTGGTCCAGGCGATGTTCCCGCTCTGGGCCTACCACCCGGCCGCCGCCGGGCTGCGCGTGCACCTCTCGAACGGCTTCTACGCCAATGCGGTTTTCGACCGGCTGCTCTGCGGCTGGCGTCTGCGCAACGCAACCTGATCTGACTGGGGAAAGACGATGACGAATTCAGAGACTCTGACCCTGCGCGACGCCCTGGACCTGGACGCCGCCGTCGATCGGGCCGCCCGGGCGATCCCGCCGGTCTGGCCGCTGGCCTCGAGCGTCGCGGTCAATCCGTTCCTCGGCCAGACCCACGAGCGCCTCGCGACCGTCGCCGCGCGCCTCGGTCGCGTGGCCGGCACGGCGGTGACCTTGCCCCGCGACTGGTTCCAGGCCCGGATCGCCAGCGGCGTCATCACGGATGCCGATCTGACGGCCGCGCTGGCCAGTGCTCCCGAAACCTCGCGCCCGGCGAGCCTCGCGGCCCTGAAGTCCGCCGCCGGCGTCACGAGGCCTGTGGCCAGCGCGCTGCCGACCATCGCGGACCTCGCCGCCGAAGCGTCGGGCATCGACTGGCCGGCCCTGATCGCCGAGCGCTTCGGCGCCTGGGCGGCTGGCTATTTCGACGAAGGCCAGGCCCTCTGGGCCGCGCCGCGCGGTCGCGGGGCCTATGCCGCCTGGCGCGCCGTCGCCACCCACGACCTGACGCCCGAGATCGTCGGCCTGGCCGGTTTTGCAACCCATGTTTCGCAGGCCCCGGAAACAGCGTCTGGCGCGATTGCGAGCGTGGTGCAGCTGATTGCCCTCCCGGCCGGGGCCCTGGAAACCTATTTCCACCAGATGCTGATGACGCTGGGCGGCTGGGCGCAGTATGCGCGCTACCGGCTCTGGCAGGCGGAGCTGGGCGGCACCGGAGACTCGACCCTCACCGATTTCCTGGCGATCCGTCTGACCTGGGAAGCGGCCCTGCTCGAGCGCTATGAGGCGCAGATTGCCGAGCGCTGGCGGGCGGTCATGGCCTCGCACGGGGCCCCCGTCCGGCCGAACCCCGACCAGGTTGTCGACGCCATCCTCCAGGAGGCGGCGGAACGTGCCGCGCAGCGGGCCCTGGCTGAAACCCTTGCCGCACCGGGTACGGACACGGCGGCAGGTCGTCCGGTGCTCCAGGCCGCTTTTTGCATCGATGTCCGCTCCGAGGTATTTCGGCGGGCCCTGGAAACCACAAACCCGGACATCCAGACCCTGGGGTTTGCCGGGTTCTTCGGGCTGACCACCTCACACCGCCGCTTTGCCTCCGACGTTGAGGAGCTCCGCTTGCCGGTGCTGCTTAATCCGGGCGTGACCACGAAGTCCGGCGGTCCCGAGGAGGCGGCGGCGGACCAGTCGGCGCGGTTCAAGGCTCGCGCCAAGCGGGCGTGGGGCCGCTTCAAGCTCGCGGCGGTCTCGTCCTTCGCCTTCGTCGAGGCGACGGGACCGGTCTATGCCAGCAAGCTGGTCAGCGATGCGCTGGGCCTTCATGCCCAGGCCGCCCCCAACGATCCGGCACCCCGACTGGATCCGGCGCTTGATCTCGCAACGAGGACCAGGGCTGCCGGGACGGTCCTGCGGGCCATGTCACTGACGACCAACTTTGCCCGGCTTGTGCTGCTGGCAGGACACGGCGCGAACGTCGTCAACAACCCCCACGCCAGCGGTCTGCACTGCGGTGCGTGCGGCGGCTATTCCGGCGAGGTCAATGCACGCCTGGTCGCGGCTTTGCTCAACGATCCGCAGGTCCGGGCAGGCCTCGCGCCGGAAGGGATCGAGATTCCGGCCGACACCCTGTTCCTTGCCGCGCTGCATGACACCACGACGGACGCCATTACGCTGTATGCAGACGATTATCCCTCGGCGGCCCATCAGGCCGACCTTCGCCAGGCCAGGCTCTGGCTGGATGCGGCAGGTGTCATCGCCAGGGGTGAACGGGCGCTGCGCCTGCCCCGGGCGGCAGGGCAGGCCAGTCTCGAGCGTCGCAGCCGCGACTGGGCCGAGGTGCGGCCCGAATGGGCGCTGGCCGGCTGCAAGGCCTTCATCGCCGCGCCACGCCGGCGAACGACGGGCAAGACCCTCGAAGGCCGCGCCTTCCTGCATGACTATGACTGGAAGATCGACCGCGACTTTGGCGTGCTGGAGCTGATCCTGACCGCGCCGGTCGTCGTGGCCAGCTGGATCAGCCTGCAGTACTACGGCTCGACCGTGGCTCCGGCGGTGTTCGGCGGCGGCAACAAGCTGCTGCACAACGTGGCCGGCGGGATCGGCGTCCTTGAGGGGAACGGCGGCCAGATGCGGGCCGGACTGCCCTGGCAATCCGTCCACGACGGGCAGGACTATTTCCACGAACCGCTGCGTCTGTCGGTCTGTATCGAGGCCCCCCGCGAAGCGATGAGCGAGATCCTGGGGCGGCATGACGGGGTCCGCGCCCTGTTCGACAATCGCTGGCTGCATCTCTTCGCCCTTGATGAGGCCGGCCGAATGGCGTGGCGCTATGCCGGCGATCTGCAATGGACCGCGATGGACGTCGCCGCCGAGCCGGTGGCTCCCCTGAAGATGGCGGTCTGATCTGCGGGCCGTCGTCGATGAAGCCCTGCGGGGCTCATCCTCGGAGCGCCGGGGACGGATCTGCGACGGGGAGGGCGGCTCAGGCCCGATCAGGGCGCGACGGGCAGCATCACTTCATTGCGCCGCATGAACCAGAGGGTCCACGGGGGATCGTACTGGGCCAGCGAGGCCGGGCCGACGGGGCGCAACTGGTTGGCCCTGACGAGCTTTTCGAGCTCTACAGTCCTGGCGGCGACGTCGTCCTTGCCGGCCAGACCCGAGAACTTCAGCACCGCAAAGCGGGTCGGTGGCAGGGCCCGCAGCTGGACCTTGGGGTCATTCGGTTTGGGCAGGGTGGCCATCGAATAGGCGCTCGGCATCGTGAAGCGTACGACCCATTCACCGGCCGTCTGGATCTGGGTGACCGGAGCGGTCATGGCGATCTTCTCGCTGGCCGGGGCCTGGGCGACCGGTGCCGTCATGGCGATGCTCTGCCGGCGCGTATTGCCGCCGAAGATATAGCCGGCGAGCAGGCGGAAACCCTTGCCGGCGGCTTCCTTCTGGTCGCCGCTGACCGTGACCTCGGCCACCACCAGGGCGGGATAGTCGCGGACTTCGAAGGCCCCCTTCTGCAGGACAGCCTTGTAGGCGGGTTCTTCGACGGCCATGGCTTGGGTTCCGAATAGGGTGGCCCCGAGCATCACAGCCAGGGCGGTCGTCTTCAACGTCGCGATCAAGCCCCGAGTTCCCGCTTTCGCCACCGTGCAACTCCCTGGGCCGGCAAGCCGGAAGGCCTGCGCACTGAACCGGATTCCGTCGTTTCGACAGCGCCCGGTCCCACAGAAGTTCACATCTCCGCCGGAAGTTCCAGAGGTGTTCTGACTCTGGCGATCTGGTGCCAATTCAATAGCTTAAATCTGGAGTTTACCGTCGCCACTTCACCGGTGCGGCATCCGGGCCGGACGCGCCGGCAGGGCCCGGCGTTTCGGCACGGCCGTCCCGCGCCCCCGGCGACGGATCAGTACGGCAGGTCCTGCTCGGTCGGCTGGACCGGGCCCACCGCAGGGGCCTGACCTGCGGCCTCAAGCTCGGCCGCCACCCGGGCAAACTCGGCCGCCAGGGTTTCGTAGTAGCCGTTGCGGGGATCGGGCTCGCTCTGCGGGGCAGGATCGGGCAGCAGCCACGGGAAGTCGCGGATGGCCAGGGGCTCGTGAGCGGTGATCATGAACCGGCGCCAGATGGTGGCCGGGATATCGCCGCCGACCACGCGGTTCATGGGCCGGTCGTTGTCGTTGCCGACCCAGACTCCGGTCACATAGTCGGGCGTGAAGCCGACGAACCAGGCGTCGCGCCAGTTCTGGCTGGTCCCGGTCTTGCCGGCCGCCGGACGGCCGAAATCGGCACGCTTGGCGGTGCCCTGGGTCACGACCTTCTTCATCATCTTGACCATCATCGAGGCCCGGGCGACGTCATAGACGTTCAGCGGTGTGGGGGCCTGGCGCAGGAACACCGGCTGGCCGCCCTGGGTGACGATGCTCTCGATCACATAGGGCTCGATGCGGTTGCCGGCCTGCTGGAAGACCTGGAAGCCCGAGGTCAGCTGCAGCAGACTGACCTCGTAGGAGCCGAGTGCCACCGACAGGTCCGGATCGATGGGCAGGGTGGTGATGCCAAACCGCCGCACCAGCGCCCCGATGGCCGGACCGCCGGCTTCCTGGCCGAGCTTGACGGCAATGGTGTTGGTCGAGGTGACCAGGGCCTGCTCGACGCTCATCGGGCCGCGATAGCCGCCGCCATAGTTCTCCGGAGCCCAGTCGCCGAACTTGACCGGGCCGTCGATGCGGATGTCGGTGGGCAGGACGCCCTTGTTCAGGGCGGCGGCATAGACGAACGGCTTGAAGGTCGAGCCCGGTTGGCGGCGGGCCTGGACAGCCCGGTTGAACGGGCTTTCGATATAGTCGGTGCCGCCGACCATGGCCCGGATGGCCCCGTCCGACGAGAGGGACAGCAGGGCCGCCTGGCTGGCCCCGGCGCCTTCGCCGTCGATCAGGATGGCCCGGCGGACGGCCTCGGCCCCCAGCTGCTGCAGCGTCGGATCAATGGTCAGCCGGACCACCAGGTCCGGCGCGTTCTGGCCGGCGATTCGCACGGCCTCGCTGGTCGCATAGTCCAGCACCCAGCCGTAGTCGGCCTCGTTCTGCACGGCCAGCGGCGACAGGCGCGGGGTGTCGTCCAGGGCCCGGCTTTCCTGCTCGGCAGTGATCCAGCCCTCCTTGCGCATATTGGCCAGGACGAGGCGCGAGCGGGCCAGGGCCCCCTCCATGTCGCGGGTCAGGGCCAGGCGCGAGGGGGCCTTGGGCAGGCTGGCCAGCAGGGCCGCTTCGGAAAGGGTCAGCTGGCTGGCGGGCTTGCCGAAATAGGTGCGGCTGGCCCCGTCGACGCCGAAGGTATTGGCCCCGAAGAACACCCGGTTCAGATAGAGCTCCAGCACCTCGTCCTTGCTGAGCACCTGCTCCAGGCGATGGGCCATCAGCATTTCCTGCAGCTTGCGCTTGACCGTCCGGTCGGGGGTCAGGAACAGGCCCTTGGCCAGCTGCTGGGTCAGGGTCGAGGCCCCCTGGCGGGTGCGGCCGGCCTTCCAGTTGACCACGGCAGCCCGGCCGATGGCATAGAGGTCGATCGGGCCGTGCTTGTAGAAGCGGCGGTCCTCGGCGGCCATGAAGGCCAGGGGCACATAGGTGGGCACCTGGTCCAGGGTGATGCGCTGGCCATAGCGCGGGCCCCGGCTGGCAATCACCTGGCCGTTCTTGTCCTCGAAGCGGATGCCGGGGGCGCGATTGACCGCAAACAGGGCCTCGCGGGACGGCAGCTGCGGGGTGTCGCGCAGGTACTTCCACCAGACATAGCCGGCCGTCGATCCGGCGGCGATGATCCCCAGCAGCAGGCCTGCCAGGATCGCGCCGAGGATCCAGCCCGAACGCCGGGCCCGCTTGCGGGCCTTCTGGTGTGCGAGGTCGGCGCGGAAGGGTTCCCGCGGCTCTTCCGGCGGCCTGGGGTCCTCGGGCGGCGGCGGCGGCGGCGCGCCGAAGGCGGTCTGCGGCCGCGGCGCAGGCTGGGGCTCGTCGTCGAAACGGTAGGGCGGAAGCGTCCAGTCGTTCACGGTGTTCGACAAAGCCCTGTTTGGTCGCGACGCGACTTGCTTGCGAGCGCCGCTGCCCGAAACGGCCGCCGGTTCTGGCGGCTACGGCGCTCTTGTCTCCAGATTGCAGGGCCTTTCGGCCCGGTTCAAATGTTTCCATTTGAGCCGGAAGGCCTTACGACGCGCGGATGGCCTCGCGCAAACCTTTCTGGGAAACCAAATCCCTCCATCAGATGACGGTCCCCGAATGGGAGAGCCTATGCGATGGCTGCGGGCTTTGCTGCCTTGTTCGCTTCGAAGACGAAGATACCGGCGAGGTCATCCCCACGCGGGTGCATTGCCAGCTGTTCGACGAGCACAAATGCAGCTGCAAGGACTATGCGAACCGCCGCAAGACGGTGCCCGACTGCATCAAGCTGACCCCGCACAACATCGAGGACCTGCAGTGGATGCCGCCCTCCTGTGCCTATCGCCGCCTGCATGAGGACAAGCCGCTGCCGGACTGGCATCCGCTGGTCACCGGCGACCCGGACAGCACCCACAAGCAGGGCATCTCGGTGCGCGACCAGACGGTCAGCGAGCTGAGCTTTACCGATGCCGAGGACGCCATGGACTTCGTGGCCACCGACCTGATGCGGGATCGCGGCGACGAGCCCTACGATCCGCAGGACGACTAGGGCCCTGCCACCGGCCAGGGCAGCCCGCCCCGACTACGGGGATACAGCGCCGTCTATCCCCGGCGTTCGTCGGATAGAGTCTCGCAAAATCAGGCGCTTGTAACTTTCTCGGGCGAACTTATCAGACGCGCCCGCTGGTCCCGTATCTTTGTGCCATGGCCCAGAGAAGCGAAGAGATCGAAGCCCTGCTCGCCGACGTCCAGGAACTGGTCGCGGCCTTTTACGCCGAGGCCGTCGATGCGACCGTCGCCGCGACCAGGGGTGAACCGCCCCGGACCCGCGTCAAGATTGCGGGCGAGATGTCGCGAGCCGGTCGTTCCCTGAAACTGTTCTGCGCGGCCGGAAAGCGGGCCGGGGCGGCCATGGCCGCCCTGTCGCGTCCTGTCGCCGCGTCGGAGCCCGAGGAGAATCCGATGAATGACAAGTCCGACTGGACAGAGGACCGCATCCAGCGACTTCGCGCCGAGGTCAATCGACGCCTGGAGCAGCTTTACCGATCTCGAGAGCGCAAGGGCCTGGGTCGAGAAGGCGGACCCGGATCTCCTGGAGACCTGTCTGCCGAGTCTGAAACCGACCGAACGCCACCAGGACCCCCCGCCTGATCCCTGGTCGACCTGGCTGTTCCTCGGCGGACGCGGGGCGGGCAAGACCTTTGCCGGGGCCTCCTGGCTGGCCCGTCTGGCCCGCCGGCCCCGGACCCTGGCCCTGGTCGGCCCCACCTTTCATGACGTCCGCGAGGTGATGATCGAAGGGCCCTCGGGCCTGCAGGCCCTGTCGCCGCTGGACGACCGGCCCCGCTGGGAGGCCACCCGCAAGCGTCTGGTCTGGCCGAGCGGGGCAGTGGCCTATGCCGTCTCGGCCGAGGATCCCGACAGCCTGCGCGGCCCGCAGTTTCACGCCGCCTGGGCCGACGAGTTCTGTGCCTGGCCCAAGCCGGCCGAGACCCTGGCCATGCTGCGCTTCGGCCTGCGGCTGGGCGAGGATCCCCGGCTGGTGGTGACCACCACGCCCCGACCGATCCGGGCCCTGAAGACCCTGATCGCCGAGCCCGGCGTCGCGGTCACAAGGGCAGGCACGGCGGCCAATGCCGACAACCTGGCCCCGGCCTTCCTGTCGACCCTGCAGGGCCTCTATGGCGGCACCCGGCTGGCGGCCCAGGAGCTGGAGGGCCTGATCGTCGAAAGCGACGGCGGCCTGTTCCGGGCCGAGGACCTGGCCCGGGCCCGGGGCGCACCGCCGGCGTCGCTGGATCGGGTGGTGGTGGCGGTCGACCCGCCGGCCACCGCCACCGGCGATGCCTGCGGGATCGTGGTGGTCGGACGGCTGGAGCGCCGGGCCTTTGTGCTGGCCGACCACTCGGCCGCCGGTCTGTCGCCGCATGGCTGGGCCCGCAAGGCCGTCGCCGCCGCCCGCGCTTTCGGGGCCCACGCCCTGGTCGCCGAGGCCAACCAGGGCGGCGACATGGTCCGCGCCGTCCTGGCCCAGGCCGATCCGCCCTGTCCGGTCAAACTGGTCCGCGCCACCCAGGGCAAACGGGCCCGCGCCGAACCGGTCGCCGCGCTCTACGAACAGGGCCGGGTCATCCACTGCGGGGCCTTCGCGGCCCTCGAGGAAGAACTGATGGCCCTCGGCACCGGCGACCTCACCCACAGCCCCGACCGCGCCGACGCCCTGGTCTGGGCGGTCAGCGAGCTGATGCTGGGGGCCAGGGGCGCGCCGCGCCTTAGAACCCTGTGAGAACCCTTCCCCCATCAAGGGGGAAGGGAGGAGAAAGACATGCCCCTGTTACGAAAACCCCGGCCACCCCAGAACGGGCGCGAGCAAAAAGACTCCCGGGCCGCCCGGCTGATCGCGCTGACGACCGGCGGCCGGCCGCAGTGGACGCCGCGCGACTATGCCGCCCTGGCGTCCGAGGGCTTTGCCAGAAACCCCGTCGCCTATCGCTGCGTGCGGATGATCGCCGAGGCCGCCGCCGCGACGCCGCTGGCGGTGTTCCACGACGGCCGGCGCGCCCCCGACCATCCGCTGCAGCGGCTGCTGCACGCGCCCAATCCCGAGCAGGGCGGGCCCGATCTGATGGAGGCCTTCTTCGGCAACCTGCAGACCGCCGGCAACGCCTATCTGGAGGCGGCCGGGGAGGGCGGCCAGCCGGCCGAGCTCTATGCCCTGCGGCCCGACCGCATGACCCTGGTGCCGGGTCCGCGCGGCTGGCCGCTGGCCTATGACTACCAGGCCGGCGGACGCAGCGTGCGGATCGGGCGCGACGCCGGCGGCTGGCTGCCGGTGCTGCACCTGAAGCTGTTCAATCCGACCAGCGACCATTACGGCCTCTCGCCGCTGGAGGCGGCGGCCTTCGCCATCGATGTGCACAACGCTTCCAGCGCCTGGAACAAGGCCCTGCTGGACAATTCGGCCCGGCCGTCCGGGGCGCTGGTCTATGTCAATCGCGAGGCCGGCGACCGGCTCAGCGACGAGCAGTTCGAGCGCCTGAAGGCCGAGCTGGCCGGGGCCCAGTCGGGCAGCGCCAATGCCGGGCGGCCGCTACTGCTGGAGGGCGGGCTGGACTGGCGGCCGATGTCGCTGTCGCCGGCCGAGATGGACTTCACCGGCGGCAAGCACGCCGCCGCCCGCGAGATCGCCCTGGCCTTCGGGGTGCCGCCGCAGCTGCTGGGCATCCCCGGGGATGCGACCTATGCCAATTATCGCGAGGCCAACACCGCCTTCTGGCGCCACACCGTGGTGCCCCTGGCCGAGCGCGCCGCCCGGGCCCTGACCGGCTGGCTGGGCGTGAAGTTCCCCGGCACCCGCATCGCCCCCGACCTCGACGCCGTCCCCGCCCTCTCGACCGAACGCGACGCCCTCTGGGCCCGGCTCGACGCGGCCAGCTTCCTGACGCCGGACGAGCGGCGAAGGCTGGCGGGGCTGGACGGCTGACTCAGCAG
>Ga0187842_1000526_pt1 | contig 19064 bp, 20 predicted proteins | sample SpaLakP09_SKY_41_FD_134514 | JGI IMG/M metagenome (GOLD analysis project Ga0187842, IMG submission 134514) | Oligotrophic lake water microbial communities from Sparkling Lake, Wisconsin, USA - SP09_SKY_41 | ecosystem: Environmental > Aquatic > Freshwater > Lake | place: USA: Sparkling Lake... | reverse complement strand
GTCTCGATCTGCGCCCAGGCGCTCAGGCCCGCGCCCAGGTCCTCCTGGGCACGGAAGCCCAGCACCGACAGATTGTTGGCCAGCCGCTTGGCTGCGGCGATTCCGCCAGCGGCGCCGCTGGCGCTGACGTGCTCCATGTCCACCTTCAGAAAGCCGTAGATGCTGACCTGGGCCTGCGCGCCGGTGCTGAAGGCCAGGGTGACTGCCAAGGTGGCGGCCGAGAGTGACAGGGCGCCAAGCCCGATTTGCTGTTTCTGCATGAGGTTCCTCGATCGATTGATTAATGGACACACAACAAGCTGTATGTATACATGACAATCGTTGAGTATCCAAATAATCTGATGCTTCCCGGACACACCGCGCCGCGTCACTTGCCCGCCTATTCAGTCAGCGACTTGCTGAATCAACAAATATTTTGCGTTTGTATTGCTGGTCAAGCCTGTGTCCAATCGCCTCATGTTCCAGCCACTGCCCCCTGTTCAAGCCGGCTCCACCGCCGAATTCCTGCGTGTCGAAGACCCCGCACTGCTCAGCGGCCAGGGGCGCTTCGTGGGCGACATCCGCCTGCCCGGCCTGGCCCATGCTGTGTATGTGCGCAGCCCCCATGCCCATGCCCGGCTGCTAAGCCTGGACCTGGCGGCCGCGCAGGAGCAGCCCGGCGTGCTGGCCGTACTGGGACCGCGCGACTTCACCGGCCTGCGCCAGCCGCGCGTGAACCGCCTGCTGGCCGAGATGCGTCTGCCCGAGGCCGAGCTGATGCCCAGCGACCGCGTGCTGGCCGTCGGCGCCCCGGTGGCCCTGGTGCTGGCCGAAAGCCTGGAGCAGGCCCAGGCGGCGGCCGATCTGGTGGTTGCCGATTACGCAGACCTGCCGCCCGCACTGGATCACGACGAGGCCGCACCGAACCTGTACGAGAACGTGCCCGGCAATCTGGCACTGCGCAGCGAGTTCCAGACCGGTCAGTTGCCCGCCTCCGCAGCGACAGCGCAGGCGCATATCGAACTGCCCCGCGTCGCCCCCGCACCGATGGAGCCTCGCGCCAGCCTGATGTCGTGGCAGTCCACCAGCGGCAGCCTGCAGGCCTGGATGTCCACGCAGACCCCCAGCCGCGCCCGCGAGGACCTGGCCCTGTGCCTGAGCCTGCCGCTGGAGCGGGTGCAGGTGATCGCACCCGATGTGGGCGGCGCGTTTGGTGGCAAGGCCTCCGTCTACCCGGAAGATCTGCTCTTGGCCTGGGCCTCTCGCCGGCTGCAGCGGCCGCTGCTGTGGCAGTCCACCCGCTCCGAAGACCTGCTGTCGGCCACGCACGGCCGTGCCGCCCGGTTGCAAGGCAGCCTGTGGGTGGACACGCAGGGCCGCATGCAGGGCTTGCAAGCCGAGTTGCGCTTTGCGCTGGGTCATTGGCTGCCTTACAGCGCCGCCGCACCGCTGCGCAATGCATGCCGCATCCTGCCGGGCCCCTACCGTGTGCCGGCGCAGCAGGTGCAGGGCGAGGGGCGCTTGTCGAATGCGGCGGCGGTGGGCATCTATCGCGGCGCCGGCCGGCCCGAGGCAGCGATCCTGATGGAGCGGCTGGTCGATGAGGCGGCCACGCACAGCGGCATCGATCCGCTGCAGCTGCGCCTGCTCAATCTCTGGGCCCCGCAGGATCTGCCGGCCGATTGGCCCAATGGCCAGCGGCTGGACAGCTGCGACCTGCCCGCGCTGCTGCTACGCGCGGCCGAGCTGTTCGACTACGCCGGCCGCCGCGTCCAACAAGCACAGCGGCAAGCAACGGGCGAGATCGTCGGCATCGGCATGGCCGTCTACATCGAGCCCTGCGGCCAGGGCTTTGAATCGGTGCGGCTGACGGCCCAGGCCGACGGTCGCTTTCTGCTGGCCACCGGCGCAACCGCCCAGGGCCAGGGCCGCGAGACCAGCTATGCCTTGATCGCCGCGCAGGTGCTGGGCTGCGCACTCGACAAGATCACCGTGCTGCACGGCAACACGGCCACCTGCCCGGCCGGTATCGGCGCGCTGGCCAGCCGCAGCACGGCCATCGGTGGCTCGGCGGTGCTGAAAGCAGCTCAGCGCTTGCAGCAAGAAACGAAGGAAGGCGCAGCGCTGCCGCACACCGTCGAGCTGTTCCACGAGGTCGCGCACGAGGCCTGGGCGGCCGGCTGCGTGATGCTGACGCTGCGGATTGATCGCGATACCGGATCACCGACGATAGAAGACCTGGTCTGGGTCGATGACGCCGGCCATATCGTCTCGCCCGAGCTGGTCCACGGCCAGCTGCTCGGTGGCCTGGCCCAGGGCCTGGGCCAGGCCTTGATGGAACGCCTGGTCTATGACGACAACGGCCAGCTGCTGACCGGGTCCCTGATGGACTACGCCCTGCCCCGCGCCGAGGACCTGCCATCCGTGCGCCTGGCCAGCCTGCCCACGCGCACCGCCGCCAATGCGCTGGGCGCCAAGGGCGTGGGCGAGGCAGGCTGCATAGGCCTGCCCGCCGCGCTGCTCAACGCCGCCCATGACGCGCTGCGCCCACTCGGTGTGCAGCAACTCGACTTTCCCCTCAGCGCCGAGCGCCTCTGGCGCGCGATGCATGAAGCCACCACCTGAGAACCCGACGATGAACTACACCAAGCAAGACGCCAAGGCCTATGCCAAGGCCAATTTCACCGGCGTCTGGGCCGCCACGCTCACGCCGTTCAACCGCGACGGCACGGTCGACGAGGCCGCCATGCGCGCCAATCTGCAGCACTGGATGAGCACGCTGACCCTGGGCGGCCTGTTCGTCTGCGGCAAGCAGGGCGAGTTCTTCTCGATGTCGCTGGCCGAGCGCAAGCGCAGCTTCGAGGTCGCCGCGCAGGTGGCGGCCGATCTGGGCCGCTCGCGCACGGTGATGTCCTGCTCGGACACCAATCTGGACACGGTGCTGGAGCTGGGCCGCCACGCGCAGGCCGTCGGCGCCGACTGGATCGTCGTGCACAGCCCGGTGCTGCACTTTGGTGCCGACACCGACGAGACGATTTACGAGTACTACCGCTACCTGAGCGAGCAGCTGGACATCGGCATCGCGATGTGGAACCACCCGGACTGCGGCTATCTGATGAGCCCGCAGCTGTGCGCCCGCATCGCCGCCCTGCCCAATATCGTCGCCATCAAGTACAGCGTGCCGCGACCGATGTACAGCGAGCTGAGCCGCCTGGTCGGCGCCCAGATCCAGGTCAGCACCGCCTCCGAGGAGGAGTGGCTGGACAATATCGAGGAGCTGGGCTGGCGCCTGTATTTGTGCTCGACCCCGCCACTGCTGCTGCAGACCGCCGCCGACCAGCGCATCAACGACTACACGCGACTCGCCTTCGAGGGCCGCTTCACCGAGGCCCGCACGGTGCGCGACAGCCTGGAGCCCGCCCGCCAGGCCTTCAAGGCCTGCAAGCCCTCGGGCAAACCGCAGGCGCACAGCAAGTACTGGCTGGAGCTCTTGGGCCTGGCCGGCGGCCCGGTGCGCCGGCCCTTGCTGCAGCTGACCGAGGCCGAGAAGGCACTGATTCGCGAGCAGTTCGCCTTGAGCGGCCTGAAGCTGGGCTGAGCCATGCCGCGCCTAGCCCTCACCATCAACGGCCAGCCGCAGGCGCTGGACGCCGCCGCCAACACGCTGCTGCTTGACCTGCTGCGCGAGCACCTGCAGCTGACCGGCAGCCACAGGGGTTGCGACACCGCCCAGTGCGGCGCCTGCACCGTGCGCTTGAACGGCAAGGCCGTGAAGGCCTGCAATGTGCTGGCCCTGCAGGCCGATGGCGGCGAGGTGCAGACGGTCGAGTCATTGAGTTCACAAACCAACGACAGCAAGACCTGGCACCCCATGCAGATCGCCTTCTCCAAGCACCACGGCCTGCAATGCGGCTTCTGCACGCCGGGCATGCTGATGCGGGCCTGCGCGATGGCCGATGAAGGCGTGCCGGCCGAGGACGGCGCGGTGCGCAAAGCGCTGGCCGGCAATCTGTGCCGCTGCACCGGCTACGAGGGCATTGTCGGCGCCGTCTGCGAAGGCATGCGCCGCATGCGTGGTGAACCGATCGAGGCAGCAGATGCAGGACTTTGACTACTGCCGCCCGGCCAGCGTGGCCGAGGCTCTGGCCCTGCTGCGCGATGGTGTGGACAGCAAGCTGCTGGCCGGCGGGCAGAGCCTGCTGGCCTCGATGAAGCTGGGCTTGATGGCGCCGGCACGGGTGATCGCGCTGGACCGCATCCCGACGCTGCGCAGCAGCCACGAAGAGCAAGGCCAACTGCGCCTGGGTGCGATGCAAACCCACGGCGAGCTGGCCGCCAGCCCGGCGCTGCAATCCTGGGTGCCGGGTCTTGCCCAGATGGCCGGCCACATCGCCGACGCGCAGGTGCGGGCCATGGGCACGGTGGGCGGATCGCTCGCCAACGCCGACCCCGCCACCTGCTGGCCGGCCGGCGTGCTCGCGCTGGGCGTGACGCTGATCACCGACCGGCGCGAGATCGCTGCCGACGACTTCTTCACCGGCCTGTTCGGCACCGCGCTGGAGCCGGACGAACTGCTGTGCGGCATCCGCCTGCGCCGGCCCCGCCGCATGGCCTACCTGAAATTCGAGCAGCCGGCCTCGCGCTTTGCGCTGGTGGGCGTGGCGGTGGCGCAGTTCGATGAAGGCGGCGTGCGCGTTGCCTTGACCGGCACCACACAAGGCGCCGCGCGCCTGCCCGCCTTCGAGCAGGCGCTCGCCAAACGTTTCGACCCCGCCGCGCTGCAAGGCCTGCGCGTCGATGAAAACCTCATGTCCGCCGACCTGCATGCCGGCGCCGACTACCGCGCTCATCTGGCGGCCGTGCTGGCCGGCCGGGTGGTGCAACAAGCATTGGAAACAAGCAAATGAATATGAACAACAAACTACGTGTGGCACTGATAGGCCACGGCGCCATCGGCCGCGTGATCGCCCGTGAACTGCTGACGCTTGGTGGCTCCGAAGTCGAACTGATCGCCGTGCTGTGTCACCGCACCGAAGAGGGCGCCGGCCTGCCGGTGCCGGTCTTCACCGAGCTGCCGGCGCTGCTGGCCCTGCAGCCCGATCTGATCGTCGAGGCCGCCGGCCACCAGGCGGTGCGGGCCTACGGGGCGAGCTGTCTGGAGGCCGGCGCCGACCTGCTGCTGGTCTCGGTCGGCGTGTTGTCCGACCCGGAGGTGCTTGACGGCCTGGAGCGCGCCGCTCGCGCCGCCGGCCGCCAGGTGCTGCTGCCCTCGGGTGCGCTGGCGGGCCTCGACTATCTGCAGGCGGCCCGCATCGCAGGCCTGCAGTCGGTCTGCTACCGTTCGCGCAAGCCGCCCCAGGCCTGGCGCGACACGCCGGCCGAGCAGTTGCTGGATCTGGGCTCGGTGCGCCAGGCCACCGTGTTCTTCCGCGGCACGGCACGCCAGGCGGCGCGAGACTATCCGAAGAACGCCAACGTCGCCGCCACCTTGGCCCTGTGCACGCTGGGCCTCGATGACACCCAGGTCGAGCTGATCGCCGACCCGCAAGCCAGCGGCAATGTCCACGAGATCGAGGCGCAGAGCGCCGTTGGCCGGCTGAGCGTGCAGGTGCAGAACCTGCCCTCGCCGGACAACCCCAAGACCTCGCTGGTCACGCCTTACAGCGCGCTGCGCACCATCATGTCGCGGCGCGCCGCCGTGAGCGTGTAGGCAAGGCAGGGGCAACCAGATGCGCTTTCAGATGCTCGACCATGGCCCGCGCCGCCGGCGACAGCGAACGCTGCTTCAGCTGCGCCAGGCTCAGCTCGCGCCGCACCTCGGGGGCGGTGAGCGGCACGCCGACCAGGCCCTGGGCCCGGCCCTCCGGTGCGCCCACACGCAAGGCATAGGCCGGCAGTATGGCCACGCCGAGGCCGGCCGCGGCCATCGCCATCGCCGTGGTGATGTGGCTGACCTCCTGCGCCGGCTTCGGGCAGCCGCCCAGCGGTGCGAAGGTCTGTTCGACCAGCGCACGCAGGCCGCTGCCGGGCTTGAGCAAGAGCAGCGGTTGATCGAGCAACTGCGCCCAGGCAAGGCTCGTCTCGCCGGCCAGCGCATGGCCGCGCGCGCAGACCAGCACCATCGGATCGGCCAACAGCGTCTCGGCCGCGATATCGGGCTCGGCCGCATGGTCGAAGGTGGCCAGGGCCAGGTCCAGCTCACCCTGGCGAAGCTTGGTCACCAGCACGTCGGCGCTGGCATCGGTCAGGCTCAGCTCGACGCCGGGCCAGGCCGCAGCAAAGCTGACCATCAGCTCGGGCATCATGCTGGCCGCCAGCAGCGGCGTCGTGCCCAGGCGTACGCGGCCGCGCTTGCGCTCGGCCACTTCGCGCAGTTCGTGCGCGGCGTGGTCCAGGTCGGCCAGCAGGCGCTCGACGGTGGGCACCAGCTCGTGGCCGGCCTCGGTCAGCTCCAGGCGCCGCGTCGTGCGGTCGAGCAGGCGCAGCCCGAGTTCGGCCTCCAGCCCCCGTATCAACGCGGACAGCGCCGACTGGCTCAGGAACAGCTCCTGCGCCGCCCGCGTGAAGCTGCCCTGGCGGGCCACTGCCGCAAAGCCGCGCAGCTGTTTCAGCGAAACATTGGCAGGCCGCAAGCGTGCGGCAGGAGATTGACGGTCGTCGGACATGGGCGGCGAGATCATAGACCACCCCCTACGCGCTGCGCGCGCCCCTTCAAGGGGGCGTCACCAGCAGCCCGGCAAAGCCGGTTCTGCGGTGCCCAGCTTGGCAATACCCCGCGCCCAGTCGCGCGGATGGCAAGGACAACAAGGAGTTCTGAATGCTGAAATTCGGCCCCCCGCTCAACCTGCAGCGTTGGATCAACGAACACGCCGCCGAGCTGAAGCCCCCGGTCGGCAACCAGCAGATCTGGCAAGACGCCGACTTCATCTGCACCGTCGTCGGCGGGCCCAATCAGCGCACCGATTTCCACGACGACCCGCTGGAGGAGTTTTTCTACCAGCTGCGCGGCCAGGCCCATCTGCTGCTGTGGGACCGCGGCCGCTACGAGCGGGTCGATCTGAACGAGGGCGACATCTTTCTGCTGCCCGCCCATGTGCGTCACTCGCCGCAGCGCCCCCAGGCCGGCAGCCTGTGCCTGGTGGTGGAGCGCACCCGCCCTGCCGGCCTGCTCGACGCGTTCGAATGGACCTGCGCCCATTGCGGCGGCCTGGTGACGCGTCGTGAGGTGCAGCTGAACAGCATCGTCCGCGACCTGCCCACCGTCTATGAAACCTACTACGCCAGCAGTGACGACGAGCGCCGCTGCCCCGGCTGCGGCGAAGTCCACCCCGGCCGCGCCTGGCGCGACTGGCATGCGGTGCTGGCGCACAAGCACGCGCACGCCGCCGTCCCCATCGCTCCCCTGGAAACCTGAATATGAGAATCGAAAACCAACGCGAGCTGCCCTGCTCGCAGGCTCTTGCCTGGGCGGCCCTGAACGACGACGCCGTGCTGCAGGCCTGCATCCCCGGCTGCGAATCGCTGACCCGAACGGCGCCCGACCGGCTGGAGGCCGTGGTGATTGCCGCCATCGGCCCGGTGCGCGCCCGCTTCACCGGCAAGCTGGCGCTCAGCGACATCAACGCGCCGACCGGCTACAAGCTCAGCTTCGAAGGCCAGGGCGGCGCGGCCGGCTTCAGCAGGGGCACGGCCGAGGTCAGGCTCAGCGCGGTGTCGGCGCGCAGCACGCAGCTGCACTACGAGGCCACGATGCAGATCGGCGGCAAGCTGGCGCAGATCGGCTCGCGCATCGTCGACGCGGCGGCGCAGAAGATCATCCAGGAGTTCTTCACCCGCTTCGAGGCGCAGCTGACGACGGCGCCCGCCGCCGAGGCTCCTTCCCCGGCTTCGATCAGCCGGTGGGCACAGCTGCGCAACTGGTGGCGCAGCCTGTTCGCCAAGCCGGAGGCTTCGGGCTGACCGACAATGGCGGCATGGCCAAACCAATACCCCGCCTCAGCCCCGACCAGATCCAGCGCATCATCGCCACCGCCTGGGACGACACCCCTCCCTTCAACGCCGTGCTGATGCAGCACGGCATATCGCAAGGCGAGCTGGTGCAGCTGCTCAAGCGCGAGCTGACGCCCAATGCCTTCAAGCTGTGGCGGGCGCGCACCGGCGGCGGCAAGCCCAATGCGCCGATGAAACGCAAGCCACGCGGCAAGTGACTTGATACGGCTCCGGCTTTGCCCTAGTCTGCAAGGCTCGCAAACCACAACGGAGATGCTCATGTTCCCCAAGCACAAGCGTTCGGTTCATTGGTCTCTGGCCGCCGGCGCCGTTGCCGCCCTGCTGCTCGCCGGTTGCGCCGGCATGGGTGCCAAGACCGGCATGAGCTTCTTCGTCACCAGCGCCGGGCCCGGCAAGGGTGCCGACCTCGGCGGCCTTGCCGGCGCCGACAGGCATTGCCAGACCCTGGCCGCGGCGGCAGGTGCCGGCAACCGCAGCTGGCGCGCCTACCTGAGCCAGCAGGCCGTGGGCTACGAGTCCGCCATCAACGCCCGTGACCGCATCGGCAAGGGCCCGTGGATCAACGCCATGGGCGTGGTCGTGGCCAACGACGTCGAGCAGTTGCACGGCCCCGCCAACAACCTGAACAAGCTCACGGCACTGACCGAGCGCGGCGAGACCGTCAAGGGCCGTGGCGACACACCCAATATGCATGACGTGCTGACCGGCTCGCTGCCCGATGGCAGGGTCGTGGCCGGCAGCGCCGACGCCACCTGCGGCAACTGGACGCTCAGCGGCGCCGGCTCGGCCATGGTCGGCCACCACGACCGGACGGGCCTGGACGAAAGCGCACCCGCCAAGTCCTGGAACTCCTCGCACCCATCACGCGGCTGCGGCGCCGATGCGCTGAAGGCCACCGGCGGCGCCGGGCTGTACTACTGCTTCGCGGCCGATTGAGGCGTCGGGGCCTCGGCAAGCGTGAGTGCGTAGATGTGGCACAGGCCGAACCCGTCCACGTGCTCCCGCTCGAATGACATGCCGAGGCTGCTGACCACGACCGTGCCGCATGACATCGAAGTTTTCGTCTTCGGCAGGCGCCTGGAAGTACGCCGTGATGGCCTCGAACTCGGCGTCAGTGGTCTGAGCCAGGGCCTTTGCAGGGGTTGACTCCCCGGCGGCCATCCTGCCGCACATGAAGTACAGCGTCGCCCCTTCGGCTTTCATGTTCTACGCTGGCGAGTCGCCAGCACATAGCCCGACCAGGCCATCGGCAGATAGGCGACTATCAGGTCGAAGGCGCTGAACCAGGCCGGCGCCGGCAGCAGGATCACGTTGGCGATGCCGCCCAGCAGGAAGAAGCCGCCGACGGCATAGGCCGCAACCGGTGGCTTGCCCGGAACCAGCAGGCTCGCAACAAAGGCGCCGGCCAGGGTGCCCAGCGCGTGGGCCAGGAAGGGAAACACGAAGTGCCGGGCTTCAAAGAGCGGCAGTGCGGCCTTCAGCCCCTCCATCGTCGTCACGTCGGCCCCTGCAGGAGGCGGGATGACCTTGCCGCTGACCGTGATCAGCGCCATATTGATCGCGCTGCCAATCACCAGGCCCAGCAACACCGACATGAACACCCGGAAGAACTTGGCCATGCAGTGACTCCAGTGGGGTAGTACGAGCGTCGTCCTGCAAAGTGTGGCGTGCCGCGGCGCTAGCGGACATCGGGTGCAACCCGCCCGAGTACGCGTGCGTGGCACTCATGCCCTGTCGTCTTCCTGTATCAACGCGACCCGCTTGACCATGACGAACTTGACGATGCCATGGGGATAGACGTCGTGCCGGTAGGCAATCTCGTAGCCCAGCGATTGGTACAGCCCGGGCGCCTGGAAGGTGAAGGTCTCCAGGTAGAACACCGAGCAGCCCTGCGCTCGCGCATGGGCCTCGAAGCCCTGGATCAGCTGCCGGCCAATGCCCTGGCGGCGGTGCGAGGGCTCGACCCACAGCTGCTGCAGCTCGCAGCAGGCGCCCCACCAACGCCCGACCGCCCCGCCTACGACCTCCCCGGTGTCGGACCGGGCAAAGCAGGAGAGCGGCTGCACCTCCTGCAGCGGGGCGGCCAGGTCGTTGGCATCGCCCAGGCCCTTGTCGATCAACGCCGTCTCATCGGGCGGATAGCTGTCGTGAACGCTGAGTGCGATCGAGGTCATGGTGCAGGGCCACCAGGACTCAGGCCTTGTCACGCACCAGTATTGCCTTCGAGTCGTCGAAGCCTATCGGCGCCGAGCTGTGCTCATGCACGATGCGCGGCACATGGCCTATCGTGCGCAGCACCCAGGTGATGCGGTTCTGCATCGCGCGCAGCGGCTGGCCGTCGGCCGAGACGCCGGCGTAAGTGACGATGGCGCTGACCGAGGCCATGTCCTTGCCGGTCGAGGCCTGCACATCGGCAAATGTGACCTTCACCCGCTCGGTGCCCAGCGACGTGAACCAGCCCTCCACCGCGCGCTGCCATGCATCGGCGCCCTCGTAGGACCAGACACCCCAGGCATCAAAGACGCGGACACCCGGGTCATAGAGCCGCATCAGCGCCTCGACATCCTTCTTGAACACGGCGGATTCGTAGACCCCCAGAATCCGCGCAACGTCCTTGTCCAGTTCGCTCATCAACTCTCTCCAGTGTGGGTCGGGCTGCACAGCATAACCATCCCGGCCCGGCTACCTGCCCGTGGCGTAGCCCGGCCGCAGCCGCAGTTTCTTCACCAGTCCGGAGGGCTCGAACAGCAGCACCAGTTCGGTGGCGGCGCGGGTCGTCTTGTCCGGGCCCGGCCATCGATAGACCCAGACCTCGTAGCCACTGTCGAACGGTATGACGATGGCCTTGCTGCTGAGCACGGCGGAGACCTCGTCCTTGCTGCTCCTGCCGCCGGCTAGCAGGTCCATCGCGGCCTGTGGCGTCAGTGTCTGGCCGGCTGGCATGCGCACCGGTCCGGGGCCGCCCGGTGAGGGCTCGGGCCCGCCGGGGCTGTCGTCCATGTACTCGAATTCGACCCGCGTGTCATCGGGCCAGCCGGCGTCGCCCAGCGGCAGAAAGTAGGTGCGATCGACCAGCACCTCGCAATCGCAATAAGGCAGATCGGACTTGAAGTCCGGATCGTCGCTGGCCGTCGCATACAGCCGGTCAACGGGCAGCACTTCCCGGCGAGCGCCAGCCACCAGCGTGACGCTGAACAGGGGCCGCTCGGCGAAGTACAGATACCTCGCCTCCTTGCGCCCGCAATAGCTCCGGCTGTCCGTGAACAGGTCGGCGAGCCGGGCGACGAGGCTGAGGTTGGACACCAGGCCGGCTTCCAGACCCACCAGGCATTCCAGGCGCAGGTCGCCCAGCCGCCGGGTGTCGGGTGGCAGCCCCGGGGTTCGGATCTCGGTGCGCCAGGTCATGCTCAGGCGCTTGCGATTGGGCGAGACGACGGCGTCTTCCTGCAGGGCCTTGGGATCGCGCTCAAGCACGAAGGTGCGATCGGCCGCGACAGGCACCCGGTAGTCAAACGTGGTCCCGATGAGCTCGAGGGCGATGTGCTCCATTCGAGTGCCGGGCTTTCGCGGCAGCAGCTTGAAGCGCAGCGAGGCATCGGGCGCGAGGGCTGCCCGCGCCTTGTCGAAGTAGTCCATGCCCCGCACCATCTTTCGATAGGACTTTTCCACCGGGTCGGTGGACGTACCGGTGACGGTGACTTGCGGCAGCGCCTCCTTGGGCTGCGCCAGCAAGGGCGGCGCGCACAGGGCAACCCAGGCCGCGACCGCCGCGATGGGCAGCACCCGCCGAAACCTGCCGGGTTGAAGTCGGATGATTGAGACCTTGTTCATGCGTCGAACTCCGGATCAACGTTCACGGCGCGGCCCCGCTCAGGGCTTGCCCGCCACCGCCTTGCGGTGCAGAAAGGTCAGCACCGGGGAGCGGCTGCCCTGGGTCGGAAAGGCGGTGTTGACCGAGTCGAAGAGATCAACCAGCGTCTGCTTGTACAGCTCGTCCACGGCCTTGACCCATTCGCGATGCCCGTTCTCGCCGTAGCTGAAGGCCTGGATCACGCACAGGGTCTGGCGGCAATCGACGGCCACGAGGTCAAAGTCCCCGGCCCTGGCGTGGCGCGCCAGCTCCTGGCGTATCAAGCGCTCGGCCGCGGTCGCCCAGGCATCGTCGCGCGCCTCGTGCTCGAGCCGTTCGTGGTCGGCGGCGGCGAGCACGGTGTCATGAATGAGGGCCTGATGGTCGCTCGACAGCGCGAACGCCGAGTGCGCCGGGCTGGCTGGCGGCGATGGCTTGACCGTCGCCACTGGCGCTGCTGCCACGGTCGATGCGGCCGGTGCCGCAGCGGGCGTCTGGGGCGCCGGCAGCGTGCTCGGCAGCGGCGGCGGCGGACGCTCCACCGGCGCAGCGGTCTCACCCGATACCGTGGCCGGCACGGCCTGCCCGTCTTCGCCGCCCCCGCGCCAGACGAGCAAGGCCGCAGCGGCGGCAAGACCGCACAGCAGGGCAATCGCGGACAGGCGCATGGGGGAGGTGGTCAGATGGCGACGAAGACTCAACAGGGGTCGAGTATGGACGCAGCGGTCGACCGGCCCTCAGCAGAAGACTCCGGCCTGCGCCCCGGCGCCTCGGCGCGAGCTCAGGGCAGCGCGAAGGTCGGGTTCAAGGCCAACGTGCCGGCGGGCAGGTGGCGCCAGTTGGCGGGGTCGAACAGCTGCCAGGCCGGCAGCACATAGGCATCGCGCTCGGCGCCCTCGGGGCCGCTGGCGATGTACATGCCCACCAGGGTGAAGCTGCCGTCGTCGTTCTCGCAGACCACGGCCGAACCGCTGTCGCCGCTGACCGGCGCCGGGCATGACGGGTGCACCGCCAGCAGCAGCAGTTCGGGCTGCGCAATGCCCAGCGGCCGGGCCACGCCGCCCACGCGCAGCTCGTAGAAGATGCGCCACTCCAGGCCCACGTATTTTGAGAACTGCGCCAGCACCTCGCCACGGGGGCCGGCCGGCGCATTCGGGTGGCCTGTGGGCACCAGGATGTTCAGCGTGTGCGTGGCGGCCAGATCATCGAACTGATCGGCCGCCGGCACGTAGGGCAGGCGGTTCGAAAGCCGATGCGGCGCGAATGCGGCGTTGAACCAGGCGCGATCCTTCAGTGCTGCCAGCTGGGCGTCGAAACCCTGGCCCGCAAGGCCGTCGAGGTGGCCACCCCAGGTGGCCGAAGTGCCTTGCACCGCACCGGGCGGCAGCAGCGCGCGGAAGCCCGCACCGCCGATGGCATCGACCTGGCTGGCCACCGGGCTCAACACATGCATGGCGCTCAGCGCGTAGGCCGACTCGGCCGGCGCCGCGCCCTGCAGGCGCACGCCGCAGGTCAGGGTGCCCGGCAGGCAGAAGGCCGGCGTCGGGTCGGACACCCGCACCGCAGCGCTGGCCCTGGCCCGAGCGCCCGCGTGGCGGGCGGCCAGCTGCACGTCGGTGGGCACCGCATACATGCAACGGCCCGGGGCCTGACCCGGCTGCGCCGGCGCGGGGCCGTAGGTGAGCAGCTGGGTGGGCAGGCGCTGTTCGGGGTCGCCCGCCTGGCCGGGCTTCCACTTGCGCTTGGTGATGAAGATCACGCAGGGCTCGGGGTGCAGCTCCTCGGCCCCCGACGCGCCCTCGCGCGCCTTGTAGCCCGCCACCACGGCCACCACATTGCGGTAGGCCAGCGTCAGCTCGGGCGCGCGGGTGGCCACGATCTCGCGCACCAGGGCCATGCGCTGCGAGGGCAACTCCAGCGCCGCCCAGCGCTGCGCGGCGGCCTGCTCCAGCGCGGTATTGCGCTGCAGCGAGGCGGCCTCGGTGCCGCGCACCCAGGCCGCCCGCGCCGCGCCGGGCCTGCCGCCGCTCATGACGGTGCGCACGCCGGCGGTTCGGTGGTCAGCGTGAGCTTCTCCGGCGGGAAGTCCTTGACCTTCGCTTCGTCAAGGTAGGCCTTGGCCAGCGCCGCACGGTTGAACACGGCCGTGTTGCCCTCCAGGCACAGCAGGGCCGCCTGTATTTTGTCGCCCGTCTTGAACGGCATGCCCTTGCGCTGGAAGACCGCCCCGCCGAAGGCGAACTTGCTCACCTTCTTCAGCGCCGCCAGTGCGGCGTCAATGGGGGCTGCAGCCAAGACACCAGGGGGCGCGGAAGCCGGGGCGGCTGGCGGCGGCGCCGAGGCCGCCGCGGCCACCACCTCGATCTCGATGCGCACGCCCTGGCCGGCGGCCGAGCTGTCGCTGGCGCGCAGGCCGGTATTGACGCCGCCGGTGACGGTGCCCGGCTTGAGGGCGATCTCGGCCTCGCCACCACGGATCGGGCCGGTGGGGTAGCTAAGCCCCGCCACCGGCTCGCCGTCGAGCTGCAGGAAGTAGGGCTTGACCCCGCCCTTGAGCTCCAGCACCCGCTGGCCGCCGGCCTGGGCCGAGAACTTCAGCGGCGATGCGGGCGTCACGGCCAGCGCGGTGATGACCTGGGCCACATTGCAGTCCTTGAACGCATCGTCGGCGAAGGTGCCATTGCGACCGCGCAGCGCGGCGTTGACCTTGGCTTGCCTGGGGGCGAGGTCGCGCAGGGCCGCCTCCATCGCCTCCAGAGGTTCTTTCAGCGCCGATTCAACCTTCACACTCGATTTGGTGATTCCACCCATGGATTTCGTCATCGCGTCGGCCACCGCCGTGTCGATGCCGGCGCCGGGGGCAAACGCGCCCATGTCCTTGGCCAGACCCTGCACGAGCTGCGGCACGGCCGACAGCGGCGGTGTGGCGGTGGCCAGCTGGCTGAGGGCGCCGTCGCGGATCTCGCCCACGGCGATATTGAGCCGCGGCGCGGCGCGGGCGCCGGCATCCAGGAAATCGTCACCGGCCTTGGCGCTTTGCGCCGACTGCGCCAGCGCAGCGACGGCCAGCGGCTCGACGCCGAGGAATGCCTTGTTGAACGGGTCGGTGGTGGCGTTCGCGGCGCGGGCCCTCTCCAGGGCCAGTTCCAAGGTCTGCCGGCCCGCGCGCAGCGCCTCGATATCGGCCGACAGCGTCCTGGCCTCGGCATCGCTGATGGCCAGCGGCAGCGCGGCGCGCTCGGCGCAGTTGAGCGCCTTCACCGCCTCCAGGTGGAGTTGCAGGCGCGAGCGCGGCAGGTTGTTGTTGGCCAGCGCATAGCCGGTGCCGGCAATCGCGGCCACGCCAAGCACCCCGTCGCGGTGCACCTTGCCCAGCGCCAGACCGGTGATCAGCGCACCGGCGCCGAGGAAGATATTGCTGGCATTGTGTTCGTCGCCGATCTGCCCCGCCGCTGCCGAACGGAACACCTTGCGCGTATCGTCCAGGTGCTTCAGCGCTTTTTCGATGGAGCGGGCGTCCAGCGGCGGAGGGCCATCGGGCGTCGCGACGACATAGGGGGTGGCACAGCCGGAACAGGCGATCGAAGCGGCGACCGCCGTGGCCATCACGGCACGGGTTGACGATGTGGTCATGTCTGCACTCCTGTTGAGTCGAGCTCTCGGTCGGACAGTCGCAAACGTAGGCGCATTGGCAGCCGCGGGCATCCTCAACGATGGGGAGCGCCCGCGATCAGGTGCGCCTGCATGCCGGCCGGATTGTGCTCCCGGCGTAGCGCGGCGGCGAGCCCCCAGATCGAACAATGCCGCACCCGGCTCGGGGGCTGAGCGTCTTGCGTCCGGCTCGGCAGACTTGTCGGCGTGATGATCAGCGCCGCCGGTGCCGCCCACCCGCTCAGCGCGGCGTATCGGCTGGCGCCGAGGCGGGTTCTGACGGGATATCGGCGCGCGCGGCGCCGGCCTCGTCCATTGCGTCGTCAGCGCTTTCCTCGGCAGCGGAGAGCGCCGCCAGGTCGACACGGACGGGCGGCGGTCGTCTTGACGGCGGAAAGACCGCCTTGCCATCCAGCCAGCCGCCCTTGATCCCCTCGCGAAAGAAGTCGCCCACCAGCAGCACGGCGTTGTGGCCGCCCTGGCCCCAGTAGCTGCTGCGCATGGCCACGCGCGCGTCATTGAAGCCGACCCAGGCGCCGGCCACCAGGTGGGGGTGCATCAGGATGAACCAGCCGTCGTTGTTGCGCTGGGTCGTGCCCGTCTTGCCGGCCACGTCACCGACGATGCCGAAGCGGGTGCGCACCGCCGTGCCGGTGCCGCGCGCGATCACGCCGCGCATCATGTCCAGCAGCTCGATCGCGTTGTCCTCCGCCATCGCCCTGCGCCTGAGCGCCACCGGCTCGGCCACCACCACGCCGTGGCGGTCGGTGATGCGCTTGACGAGGATGGGCTGCACCCGCTCGCCCTGGTGGGCGATGGTGGCATAGGCGTTGACCATCTCGGCCAGCGTCACCGGACTGGTGCCCAGGGCCAGCGATGGCACCGCGTCCAGAGGACTCTGCTCGACCCCCATCGCCTTGGCCAGCGCCGCCACGCGGGCAACGCCCACCTTCTGCGATACCTGCACGGTGATGGTGTTCTTCGAATACACCAGCCCGTCGCGCAGCGTCATCGGTTGGTTGGTGGCTTCATGCATATCGGTCGGGCGCCACACCTTGCCATCGCCCAGCGCGTAGTCGACCGCCGCATCCTGGTAGGTGCGGTCGGGGCTGATGCCGCTTTCCAGCGCCGCGCCGTAAACGAAGGCCTTGAAGGTGGAGCCCGGCTGACGCGAGGCCTGCGACACGTGGTCGTATTGGTCGATATCGAAGTCGCGGCTGCCGACCCAGGCCTTGACCTCGCCGGTGCTCGGGTCAACCGCCAGGAAGCCGGCCTCCAGGCGCGTCTTGCCGCGCTTCAGCCGGTCCAGAAAGGCGCTGTCGGCCAGCAACCGGCTCAGCGCCGGGCCGTCATCGCCCTGCGCCCGAGCGGTGGCATCACGGTACTCGGGCGTCTCGCGGGCGAAGGTGCTCAGCAGCTCGGGCCTGGACTTCCACAGATGGGCGAACGGCGCCACCTTGCGCTGGGCCGCGATATAGGCATCGGGCGTGGTCGCGACGACCCGGGCACCGGCCTGCGCCCACTCCACATCGGCCACCGCCTGCAGCGCGTCCGCCTGGCGTTCGACGGCACGGGTGGCGGCCTCCTGCAGACGCGCGTCCAGCGTGGTGTGCACCACCAGCCCGTCCGTGTAGAGGTTGTAGTCGTGGCTGGCCGCCCAGTCGATCAGCCACTTGCGCACCTGGGCGACGAAATGCGGCGCCACTTCGGTCTTGTCGGTCTGCAGGTTCAGCGAGATGCGCAACGGCTCCTCGGCAAGGCGCCGGTAGTCGGCCTCCGGCAGCATGCCGCGCCTGACCATCTGCACCAGCACCAGGTTGCGACGCTGCTTCGAGCGGGCCGGGTGCAACACCGGGTTGTAGTAGGCCGTGCCCTTGAGCATGCCCACCAGCGTGGCACTTTCCAGCACATCAAGCTCGGCGGCCGACTTGTCGCAGTAGGTGCGCGCCGCCATCTCGATGCCGACGACGTTGTAGAGAAAGTCGGCATTGTTCAGATAAGCCTCGAGCAGTTGCCGCTTGCTGAAGTTGCGCTCCAGCCGGACCGCGGCAATCATCTCCTTGAGCTTGCGTTCGATACTGCGCTCACGCCCGATTTCGTCCGGGAACAGCTTGCGCGCCAGCTGCTGCGTGATCGTCGAGCCGCCTTCGATCTTGCCCTGCGCGGTACGCAACAGCGCCGCCGCGGTGCGCCAAAGGTCAATGCCATGATGCTCGTAGAAGCGGGCGTCTTCGGTCGCCACCAGCGCGCTCAGCAGATGCGGCGACATCTTCTCCAGCGTCACATGCTCCTGCTGCACGCGGCTGAAGCTGGCCAGCGGCTGGCCATCGACCGTCAGCAGCACACTCGGCCGCGCCGCTTCGGCCCGCTTCAACTCGTTGGCACTGGGCGCAGACTTCAGCAGCATCGCGAAGTAAACCCCCGCAGCCAGCAACAAGAGCAGGGCCACCGCGGCGGCGCCCCACAGCGTGAGGCGAACCACCGCACGCGAGTTGACCCGGCGTAGCTGCGGCTCCGCCTTGTTGATCATGTCGCTGTGGGAGGGTTTGTCCATCGGGCTCACGTCGATAGCCATCGGATCGTCAATGCAATGTCGCCACGACCGGCCGTTCCGACACCTGGATCGAGCGTAGGCCCCCCGGCCGGCGCAGCAGGTGGGATGGGCGCGCCATTCGGCGTAGGAAAGCGCCGACGGCGGGGGGGCAAGGCGGCGGTTGAAATGCCCCTGGCGAGTTATTGGCCGGTGGCACGCCACTGAGAGCGCGCCGCCCGCAGCAACGGCTCATCGACGGGCTTTACCAGCTGGCTGACCCCTTGTTCTTCGGCCTCGGGAAAGGCAAGGCCCTTGCTCGCCGATGCGCCGCGTGCACTTGCGGGTGCCCCGTCGCGCTGGCCCGATCGCGCTTCGATGCCACGTTGCGTGAGCACGTGCAGGCGCGGAATCTCGTAGCGATTGCACCGCGGCTCGATGGGCTTGGCTTCCGGGTGCCGGCGGAGTATGTGATCGTTATGCGGAGCGGCCGCAAGGCTAAGCCTGCCCTCGCCAGACGAGCAGCGCCGCTACCGCCGCAAGGTGGCGGCAGTCCCATCCCCGCCTATTGGAGGAAGTTCAAGACAGCAATGCAGCGGTTGCTGTCGGTCGCAACAACGTCGTCGAAATTCCGCTATTGGCGCCAAAGATGCCCAACGATTGGGAGCCGTCCGCGCGCCCTTGCCAAAACCACCTCAGAACTCGTACTTCTCTTTACGCTGAATGAAGGCGTCGCGCCCGCCTTCCAGAATGCTGGCCACCTGATCCCGAATCACAGGAACGTCAATTGAGCCTTGTGCTTCCAGCCCGAGACACCCTTGGTTCTCGGCAGCCGTGAACACGCCAATCCACTCGGCATCGCCGAACACCGGGATGTTCGCGTTGTGTGTGGCGAACAAAAACTGCCGACTGGTCTTTGCCTCCCTCAACTCGGCGACGATCCGATCTGCGATGAAGGCGTTGTCTAGGTTGTCCTCCGGCTGATCCATCAGAAGGGGATCGACGTTCTCAAGCAGCAGCATGTGCAGGATTGCCGTGCACTGC
>Ga0187842_1000524_pt1 | contig 19151 bp, 12 predicted proteins | sample SpaLakP09_SKY_41_FD_134514 | JGI IMG/M metagenome (GOLD analysis project Ga0187842, IMG submission 134514) | Oligotrophic lake water microbial communities from Sparkling Lake, Wisconsin, USA - SP09_SKY_41 | ecosystem: Environmental > Aquatic > Freshwater > Lake | place: USA: Sparkling Lake... | reverse complement strand
CATCTTGCCCGCTTGCGGCGACGGCCAGTACCAAGACGGCGCCTTGTGCTACAGCGACTGCCGCAGCGGCTACCACCCGGTCGGCTCGGTGTGCTGGAGCAACCAGGCCCTGTCTTACCAGCCCGGCAACAAATGCACCCATCGTGACGCGCTCGGCACTTGCTGGGCCTGGAAGATGAACGATTGCAAGGACGGCTACACCAGCGATGGGCTCGCCACCTGCTGGCTCAACAACTCCTCCTATCAGAACGGCGCAGGCAGCTTGCTGAAATCCTGCAAATCCAATCGCGTGCTGCAGGCCGGCCTGTGCTACCTCAAGCCGCACGACGGCTACCAGTGCAACGCCACCAGCTGCAACCAGCGCTGCGCCGCGGGCATCGTCGATTGCGGGGCGGCGGCCTGCGCCAGCAATGCCAACCAATGCGCCAACACCATCACCAATATGGTGGTGAGCTCGGCCATGATGATTGGCAGCTTTGCCAGCGGGGGCACCATGGGCGTGGCCAAATCTTCGGTGAAGACCGCCAAGAACGCTTACATGGCGGCCACGACTGCCTACGATCTGGCGCAGGCCTTGCTCGCCTTGTCTGAAAACATCAACAACTTCATGAACCTGGCGGAGAACAATCTTGCTTCGATTTCGAGCACCGACATCGAAGCCCAGATCGCCGCCAAATACAAGAAAGGTGACGCCGACTACAGGCATATCGCGCGGGAATGGGCGGCACGGCAGATGATGTTCTACATTGCCGACCTGCTGCTGGATCTCGACACGCTCATCATCACCTCGATTGACCCGACCGGTATCACCGGGGTCATCGACGCCTTTGCCAAGCCGCCCTGCAAGGACCATACGCCGATGCCGTGATATTGGGTTGAAGCCGGCGATGACCGGCGTTATGGCCTGCTAAGACGAGGAGATGAAGGGCTTCGATGCCGGACGGCAGCTCCACCCAGAGGATGGAGCCGCCGCCGGGGTCGGTGATGCGGCTGCCCTTGGGAAAGCTCCTGGCGGCAAGAGCTGGCCTTGCATGAGCCAGCGTGCGCAGAGACGCGGCGGGCCTGGGTCGTCTGCTGCATCCGCAATCCCTCGCGGTCAGCTGCTCAGACCAGCGCCGCGATTTGGACTTGCTGCCTTGCCAAAAAGGCGTCAAGGCAGTCGTGACTCACGCCACAGCTCTGCTCCAGATGGACGGAAGCTATTGCGAGCGGCCCACCCGGTGTTGGGAAAGCCATGCCACCGAGCTGGTCGTATGTCGGGTCCAAGTCGGCCAGGACGCTGGCATCCCATTTGATTCTCTTGACCTGGCGGACTTCCAAATCTAGAGCTAGGTGGTGCCGAGCGGGGTGGTTGAGGGCCCAGCACTTGGCACGGCTTGAGCGGTCTTGTTCATGAGGTTGGCTCGACATTTGGCGGCCGAATGCTGACCTTGCGTCCAAGGTGAAACCTGGACGCACCAGGTCTCAGCTGATCTTGAAACTGCTCACCACCTGGCTGAGATTGGCGGCCTGATCCTTCAGGCTCTCCGCGGCAGCGGCCGACTGCTCGACAAGCGCGGCATTTTGCTGCGTCATCTGGTCCAGTTGTGAGACCGCCAGATTGATTTCGTCGATGCCCCGACTCTGCTCGGCTGCGGCAGCGCTGATGTCGGCAATGATGGTGGTGACACTGGCGACGCTGCCGACAATCTCGTCCATGGTGGTGCCCGCCTGCGCGACCTGCCGGGCACCGTCCTCTACCCGCTCCACGCTGGTGCCGATCAGGCCTTTGATTTCCTTGGCCGCCTCCGCGCTGCGCTGAGCCAGCGAGCGAACCTCGGACGCCACAACGGCGAAACCACGCCCTTGTTCACCAGCACGCGCAGCCTCCACGGCGGCATTCAAGGCCAGGATATTGGTCTGAAACGCTATGCCGTCGATGGTGCCGATGATGTCGGCAATGCGTTTGGAGCTGTTGCTGATGTCACTCATGGTGGACACCACCCGACCCACAGCGACGCCGCCGCGATTGGCGATGTCTGCTGAAGTGCTGGCGTGGCCGCTGGCGGCATTGGCGCTCTCGGTGCTGCGGTGCACCGTCTCGGTCAGGCTCTCCATGGCCGAAGCGGTTTGCTCCAGATTGCTGGCGGTTTGCTCGGTGCGAGCGCTCAGATCCTGGCTACCCACGGCGATTTCCCGCGAGGCCACGGCGATCGAGTCGGCGGTGTTGCGCACATCGCGCATCACATCCTCAATCTGCCCGACAAACTGGTTGAAGGCGCGGGATATTTCTGTCAGCTCGTCTGCGCCTTCGGTACCCAGGCGCTGGGTCAGATCGCCCGAGCCCGAACCAATCTGCTCCATCGCATTGCGCACGCTGACCAAGCGCGCCAGCAGTGCCCTGACCAAGAGGGTGGACAGAAACCCCGCCGCCGCCACGACCAGAATCAGGCCGAAGCCGGCATTGCGCAGCAATTGCGAGAGTGCCTTCAAGGCTTCCGAATGCTCGGCGGCGGTGACCAGGGTCCAGTCGGTGTCGCTGACCGGCGAGAACTTCAAAAAGAAATCCTTCTCGCCAATGCGCAAGACGGGCAGCGCGTCGGCCAGCGCCTTGCCGTTCATCAACGCTTCGATGCCAGGTGCCACCTCGTTGGCGGGCTTCAAGGCGAGTTCGGCCTTGGGGTGGGCGACCACCTTGCCGTTCTTGTCGACCAAGAAGGCGAAGCCGCTCGGCGTCGGCTTCACCTTGGCCAGATCGGCCACCACTTCGTCCAAAGGCACATCCGAACCGGCCACGCCCTTCAGGTCACCACCCTCGCGAATCGGCGCCGCGAAGGTGACCACCAGCTTCTTGGTGGAGGCGGCGATATAGGGCGAAGTCAACACCGGCTTGTCGGACCCGGCAGCCAGCTTGTACCAGGGGCGCGCGGTGGGGTCGTAGTCGGCGGCGCGTTTGCGGTCGGGCACCGACACCATGCGTTTATCGGCCCCGCCCAGATAGGCCAGGTCCAGCACACCGGCGTTCAACGCCTGTTGCAAGGCCGGACCGGGATCGCTGTGCTGCAAAGCGGGGGCCAGGGAAGCCACGATGTTTTTCTGCGAGCGCACCCAGATCGAGATCATGTCTGCATGGGTGCGGCCCTGCTCATTCAGTTGCTCGTCAACCTGCTGCAGCACGGTGGCTTTCACCGTTTGGTAGCTGATGGCGGTAGCCAGGGCGATGGCAACAAAGACGATGCCAAGGCAGGCTGCGATCAAGCGAGACTTGATGGTTTTCAGCATGAGCGACTCCCGCACACCGATGTGGTGAACCGATGATAAGCGGTGCCCGCGGGCATACGGTTGCACAAGCGAAACTCAATGTCCGGGCGCTTGATGCGAGGCAAGTTCAGCGTGCCAAAGCCGATCAGACTCGGGGGACTGCTCTCATGGCTCCAATCAGCATGGGCACCGCTGGCGCAGAGCAGCAGGGCTGCCACGGCCAGCAATTGCCGCTTCGGGGACTTGGTCATCAAAGGCTTTCGTGGCGGACAAATTATTGAAAGACAAGCCGCCCGCCAGACGCGCTCTATCCCTCTTGCTGCATGCTTGCAGTGCTACGCAGTCTCGCTGGGGCGCCACATCCGCGCATGACCTGGGCCTGACCAATTGCTGACCGCTGAGCCCCGCGCTGAGTAAGATCGGTAGCCATGCACGCACCCAGCCACCCTCAGCATGGCCTGCCCTCCTACCGCTTCGGTGCATGCACCATCGATGCCCTGCGCCGGGAGTTGCACGTGGGCGGCCAGATCATCGAACCCCAACCTTTGGTGTTCGATATGCTGCTCTATCTGGCCCAGCATCCCGGCCGGGTGGTTGGCAAAGACGAGTTGCTGGCCTCCGTCTGGCGATCCAGCTTCGTGACGGACTCGGTGCTGGCTCGCGCGGTCATGAAGGCCAGGCGAGCCATCAACGACCTTGCCGATCCGCCTCAGCTGCTGATCACGGTCCGCGGCCTGGGTTATCGCCTGGACGCTAGAGTCACCGAGTTCACCGCGGCCCCCCATGAAACTGCGGCGGCCGGCGCGACGCACCAGGCGCCCGCAGCCAGGCCACGTCTGGCCATCCTGCCCTTCGTGAACGCCACGGGTGAGCCCAGCTTGAATTGGGCTGCACTTGGACTGGCCGGGCTGACCCACCATCAGCTGTCAGCAGGCGCAGACAGCGGCTTGCTTGCGCTGGCGGCACTCTCGGCCTGGCAGGCGAGCGACGATCGCGCCCAAACCCGAATCGACGAGGCCTGCACACAGTTCGGCGTCGATCAGGCATTGGCGTGCACACTCTTACGCGGTTCCGACGGTTTGCGCATTGAGGCCAACTGGGGTGGCCCGAAACAGGCGCTACAGCGACGCTGCTTTGATGGTGCCGACTTGCTGGCCCTGTGTGCCGAACTGGTGCAAACGCTGGGCCACGACTTGGCCACCCAACTTGCACCCGAGCAGGCCGGCAGCTTCTGGGAAGAGCAGGTGGCACGCGCCCTGGTGCTGGATCGCAAGGGTCAACCTAGGCAAGCCCTGGCCTTGCTAGAGGCATGCATGGACCGGCTGCCCGCATCGGCGGCCATTCATCTGCTGCATGCGCGCCTGCTGCGCAAGGGCGTTCAACTCAGCGAGGCCAGGCAGGCGGCTGAACTCGCTTTGCAAACGGCCCGGCAGGACGATGATCACAGCCAGGAGGCTGCCAGCCAAATTGAGCTGACCCGGATTGACACCGACGAAGGAAAGTTCCAATCCGCCAAGGTCCACTGCGACGAGGCGCAGCGCCTGGTCAACGCCGGCAAGATCGATGTTCAGTTGCGCCCAGACCTGCTGATTGCCCAGTCGGCACTGGACATGAACCTGGGGCGCCACGAGCCCTCCATGCGGGCTGCCGAGCAAGCCCTGACAGCGGCACACGCACTTGGCGACAGTCAGCTTGGGCTGGAAGCCTCGGCACAGCTGGGCCATACGCTGCTGTACAAGCCAAACCTGCCGCGCGCAATCGAGCTGCTGCAACGTGCCGCCAGCGAGGCCAAACGGCGTGAGCTGGCTGGCATCGAGCTCGAGTGCATGCGCAAGCTGGCCACGGCCTTCAATTTCAGCCGTCGCTACCGCGCCTCGATCGATGCGGCCCATCGCGCAAGCACCCTGGCCACGGCATTGGGCAATGAGCAGGAACGCCGCGCCGCCACAGGGCAAGGCTTGTTCAGTCTGGTGGAGTCCGGCCGGATCGAAGACGGCCAGCGGCAACTCGAACAGTACCAGCAAGAGCTCGGCACCAACATTCCCGCCCGCTTGGCAGGCAACCTCGCGCGCCTGCAGGCCGAGCTCTGCTGGCGCCAAGGCCGCTCCGACGAGGCCATCCGCCTGCTGGCGGACCTGCTAGGCGACAAGCAGCGGCAAGTGCGGCAGACCAAGTGGTATTGCTTGTCGGATCTCTGCCGCTGGTACTTGCTGACAGATCAGCAAGCAGCCGCCAGCGATGCACTGGCGCATATGCACGACGACCCCGACCCCTGCAGGCTGGCGCGCAGCCGGGCGGAAATGGCGCTCACGCAGGGGCGACGCGGCGAAGCCAAAGCGATCTTGCGAGAGGCCTGGAGCCAACAGTCGCTGAGCAGCGAGTCGGGCCAGAACGTCACCATCGACTTGGCCTGGCTGCACCTGGAAGACGGCGAAACGCAAGAACTGGAAATGATCATGGGCCCGGTTCTGGTCATGAGCGATGAGCACCGCGCCACGGCACTGCTGTTGCGCGTCCATGGCTGGCTGCAGCAAGGCTTGCCGAAGCTGGCTGCGCCTCAGTGGCAAGCCTTGACGGCAGAGATTCCCGCGCTACAACGTCGCCTTCCCTGGTTCTGTGCCGAGGAGCAACTCCTGCAACTGCTGCAAGGCGCGGCCCGCCCACTACCGGTGCTGCTCGATTCCGCTTGTTTTCGAGCACGCAGGGGGCTTAGCCGTGTTCGATCGGCGCGGGCAGCTCAATCACAAAACGGCTCCCGTTCCCGGGCTCGCTGAAGGCACGCAACATACCCCCCAACTGCTTGCCAAGCAAGGACTGCGCGTTGAACAAGCCCAGGCCGCTGCGGCCATGGCCAAACTGCGTGCTCACATAGGGGTCGAATATCCGTGGCAGCAGCTCAGCCGCAATGCCGCAGCCGTTGTCCGCCACCTCGACGCGCATGCGCCCGTCCAGGCAAGCCGCTTGAACTGTCACCTCGCCAGGCTCGCCAGCCTTGAAGGCGTGGCGCTGGGCGTTCTGAAACAACTCCACCAGCACGGCGACCAGACTTTCGGCGCAGATCCAAAGCTCCATCGAGCCGCTCATGCGCAGCCGCAAGGCGTTGCCCGGAAGAATGGCCCGCTCCCAGGCCACATGCACCAAGGCGTCCAGCATGACCTTGCGTGGCGGGCTGACGCTGGGCAGACTGTCCAGCTGGCGATAGCTCGCCAGCAGCACCACCGCTCGCTCCACATTGCGCAGCGCCAGACTCAGGCCTGCGTTGACGCTGTCAAGGTCCTTGCGCATGGCCGTGCGTGACACGGCCGCAGACTCGATACTCTGAGTCATGTTCGCGCAGCGGTCGACGATGGTGCTGAGTGCAGTCAAGGCATTGCCCAGCGGCGTATTCAATTCGTGCGAAACACCTGCGAGTAGCGTGCCCAGAGCAACCAGGCGGCTGCTGCCGACCAACTCGTCTTGAAGCTCCTTCTGTAGCGTCAGCGCGCGCACGAGGTCAGAGTTCTGACGTTGCAGGGCGATGGCCCTGCGCTGCGCCGCCGCTTGCTCGCGCCTTGCGTGCTGCCGCTCCAGCTGATCAAGTCGAGCCTGCATATTCAGTTCGTCTGCCGCGAGTGATGTCTGCTGCTCCAACCGATAAGCCAGGTCTACGCTGTGCACCCCGGCTTCTGTGTGACCACAAGCCAGCTGCCATACCGCCAACTCACGCAAACGTCGTGTGCGCTGCCGCGATGAGGCGCGTCCGTTGTCCCTTTCTAGGCACGCCACCACACCCGACATCAGCTCGATGGCCTCTGCGCCGCAACCTAGGCGCTCCAGCAGATGGGCTTGGGCGGCCCGTATCTCGACGCTCAACCAGCTGGCGTTGGCGCCTGGCTCCGGCAGGGATTGACGCGCCTCCTGCAAAGCGGCCTCGGCGGCATGTACATCGCCCAAAGCAACATGGGACTCGGCCACGCCGGTGAGGGCATTGCAAAGCGCTGCTGAATGCTGCGAATGCCGTGCGACCTTGGCTGCAGCCAGGGCCGCCTGCAGGCGCTCCTGGGGACGCTTCAAGGTACTGCTGGCCACGCAGATTCGCATCCATTGCGTACTGTCGCAGTAGTGGACCCCGGCGCTGTCAAAGTGCCGCAAGGCCTCATGGCTGCACTCAATGGCGCGCTCATAGTGCCCGTGCATCAACAGCACACGTGCCAGACCATCCGCGTGCACAGCCTGGAACTGAGGCGCCGCGTGCTCGATGGCCAGATCGGCCAATTGATCCAGCGCCTCCATGGCCAGTTCCGAGCACCCCGCGTGGCTGTGGCGCCAGCAATCCATGCCATGAAACATCAAACGTCGCACGGGGCTCGTGTCGCTCTCGATGAGGCCTCTCAGCGGCTCAAGCACAGCGGCCAGTTCGTCAAACTGTCGCGCCGCGACACACACATGCGCCACATGCAATCCCAGGTCGACAATCGAGTCGCTATTGCCCGAGTTCAACCAATCCATGAGGGTCTGCCGGAGCTGGGGCAGCACCTGCTCGGCGCGGTCCATGTTGTGGGCGATGAACCACGCATGGTGAGCTTGCAGCCAGCCAGCGCGGTCTGCGCACAGGGATGGTTCGGGTGTCTGTTGAAGCTGGGGAAAGGGTTGTGTGTTCATCAATGCGACTTCATAAACGCCTGGCACTCCGGGCTTGGAGCGATTCTCAAGATCCGCATCTGATGACGCATGACCACGGCATGACCATTGGCTGATCGTTGATGCTGCACACCCGGGCGTCTTGACGGCCCCACTTCTCTCAGGGACTACGCGCAAGCCCCTTAGCGCTTGCGCGATCAGCCTCTGGCGGACCCACGTGACCGACAAGATGTAGCGACCCGTCCAAATGCGTCTGTACCTGGCCTTGGATCAGCAACGGCCACGCAGATGGGGCCGCGCCTCTTAGCGCTATTCCTGTCTACTTGCCGACAGTGAAGGTGTGTCAGCAAACCATGCGCATTGCCATCCGGGAGCCGCGGTCGTGCGGCGGCTCGGGTCGGCGGGTTCAACCGGTCATTGAAACCGGATCACTTGCGGAGAAGCCGCAGCAGCTGTGGCGAGCCCGGTAGGCCAGTCGCAGTCACCGCGACCTGGGGAGTGCAGCGCCTGAAGCGCTGGCCTCGCCAAGCCCTTGATCAGCCGCGCGGAAAAGCACGCCCGCCGCCACAGCTGGCGAAGCTCCCTGTGGCAAAAAAGGGGCTCGGCCTGGCAGATGCGCTTTCACCATGGCACGGCTTGCGATCCTTTCGGCCTCTGCCTCCTCGCCTGGAACTCAAGCCGCGAGCGACAACTTGCCTCGCTCCAGCAGTTCGCGCGCCAGCTCGCCGACGCGGCGCAAGGCTTGGGGATGGGCCGGGCCCCAGCGGCCACCGACGCTGAGGCGCAGGCAGTTTTTGAAACGCGGGCCGGCGCTGAAGAGCTGGCCCGGGGCGATGCAGATGTTCTCGGCCAGGCAAGCTTCGTAGAGATGGAGGGCGTCGATGCCGGCCGGCAGCTCCACCCAGAGGATGAAGCCCCCGCCCGGGTCGGTGATGCGGCTGCCCTTGGGAAAGCTCTCGGCGATGAGTCGGCGCGCCAGATCGACGCGCTGGGCCAGGGTGGCACGCAGCTGGCGCAGCGCGGCCTCATTGCCGGATTGCCCCAGCAGCTCGGCCAAGGTCAGCTCCAGCACGGCGGTCTGCACACCCGACTGCACGGTCTGTATCTTGCGCAGGCCCGGCGTCCAGCGCCCTGCGGCCACCCAACCCAGGCGCAGGCCAGGCACCAGCGTCTTGCTGAAGGAGCCACACAACATGACCTGGCCGCTGCGATCGAAGGACTTGACCGCGCGGCGCTTGTCCTCCTGCTCGGCCAGATCGTTGTAGACCGCGTCCTCGATCAAGGCCACATTGCGCGCCTGCACCAGCTGCGCCAGGCGGCGACGGTCGGCCAGCGACATGGAGCAACCCAAGGGGTTGGACAGCGTGGGCACCAGCAAGACGGCCTTGACCGGCTGGGTCTCCAGCGCCAACTGCAGGGCGTCGAGCGAGACGCCATGGCGCGGGTGGGTGGGAATCTCGAGCGCCCGCAGATGCAGGCTTTGCAGAATCTCCAGAAAGCCAAAATAGGTCGGCGATTCCAGCGCCACCACATCGCCGGGCTTTGTCACCGCTTGCAGGCACAGGGTGATGGACTCCAGGCAGCTGTTGGTCATGATGATGTCATCGGCCTCCAGCTCGCAGCCCATGCCCAGCGCATGGCGGGCCACGGCACGGCGCACCGCCTCCTGGCCGCTGCCCAGCTGGTAAGTGCAGAGCAGATCGCGGTGCCGCTGCACGGTGCGGATCAAGGCCCGGCGCACGCGCTCCTGGTCGAACAACTCGGGCTCGGGGGCGGCTGCCCCGAAGCTGATGATGTCGGGCGACACCGACAGGCGCAGCACCTGCTGGCCGAGATCGTCCAGATGCACCTTGCGCGACAGCCGGCTCGGGCGTGAGGTCTGCGGCTCCGGCTAGGACTTGGGTCGCTGGGCCACAAAGTAGCCCGAGCGTGGCCTCGCCTGGATCAGCAAAGCATCCTCCAGCCAGCGGTAAGCCTGCACCACCGTGGACTGCGAGACCTGCTGCTGCCGGGCCAGCTCGCGCACCGAGAGCATGCGTTCCCCGCGCGCCAGGGTGCCGGCCCGGATGGCGCGGGCCAGCTTCTCAGCCAGCTGCACATAGAGCGCCGGCTGCCGGCCGGCTTCACCGTGGGCTGAATCGCTGGGGTCCTTGGGTTCGCACTGGTCGTGCGGATCGTGCGGGTCGGCTGCTTTCATCGCCCTATTCTGATGGCTGCACGGCATTCCATGGCCATACAGATGCGGGTTTGTACGGGCAGTACAGCACCGCTTTCCAGCGCTCTGTACGGTACAGATCGGCCTGGCCTTGTGGCTGTTGTGCCAGCCTTGGCCTGCCTAAGCTGAGCGCCATGGACACGACCTTCCGAACCGCACCACAAACCGCGCTGCTAGGTTCACAGCCGCAAACCCAAGACCTGCTGCCCGAGCAAGCCTGCCAGCTGCTGCAGCTGCACCGCCACGAGAGCGCCCGTCTGCAAGTTCAGCGCGGCCAGCTCTGGCTGACCCAGGAGGGCCGGCTCGAGGACAGTCACCTGCGAGTCGGCGAGCAAGTCCTGCTGCTGGGACCGGGCCGCTTTCACTTGGGCGCCCTGGGGCCCGAAGGCTGCCGCATCCAGTTGCAGCGCGGCGCGCGCTGAGGCCGGATGCCGGCGCCGCAGGGGTTACGTGCCCCGCGTCACAGCTGCTGCGCCAGCCATTGAGATGATCTGGCCTCAATGACCGGTCTACCAAAAGAAGTCCGTCGGTCTTTAATCGTCAGGGGCAGCAATGTGCGCCCATTGTGGGCATACGTCTTGGCACAATAGATTCACGCGGCAGGCCAGGACCGGGCGTTCGCGACCGGCCCCTTTGCAGATGCCTCCTGCCAAGACGCGGCGTGCGTTCTCTGTAGATGAGCTGGTTCAGCTCCGCAGCAACTGGCGCTGAAGCTTCTGCCCACTGCCGCCGAGCTTCATCGCGGCCAGGGCCTCGCGTGCAGCGAGCGGCAACGAGCGCCCGCCCTCTATTTGCAGTTCAAGCAGCAGCCCCAGCAGCGCGGCCATCTCCCGTGGCGGATCATCCGGCCGGGCCTGCAGCGCCGCGCACAGCAGCTCGAACACGAAGCCAGCGATGTGCGGATCAGCGCGCAAGGCTGCTTGCAGGCTCTTGGGCAACCGCGCCAACTTAAGGAGCGGCGTCGCCAACAGCGCGCGAAGCGTGTTGCCCAACGCCTGCGACGACTCGAAGCGGCCCTGCGCATGCGCGTGCACCAGGGCGTCTACCGCAACAGCTGTCTGTCCCGGCTCCTTGCCGGCCAGAGCCAGCACGAGCAGCAAGCAGGCCATGGGGCCTATAGGGGTTGCGGGATCCAGTAGTGGCTCGAGGTATGCACGGTTCTGCCACTGCGCCTCCCACCAGTCAATGTTGCCGCCCATCATCCGCGCGCCTTCTGCGAAGAAGGCCTCCAAGTCCGAGGGAAGCAGCGTCGCGAGGTAACGGACAGCCCCAGCGTCAGTACCCGCAAAGCTCCACAAGCGTAGGTAACGGCGCTCGACGTCATCGGTGCAATGACGCAAGACAGCTGGCAGATTTTCGACCGGCCGCACGGCGCGCGGCTCAGTTTCCAGCTCGAAATAGTGGAGTGTGTAGACCTTGCCCTGGACCTCGTTCGAGCTCGTCCGCACCCGCCATGCGTAGCGTGCAACGAGCGCAGCATCCGGACCGAGCCCCGGATGACTCTTTTCCAAAGCCGCATCGTCGGCCCCCGGGTGCCGGATGCGGGCTGCGGCGGCAAACAGGGCGCGATCGGCGCCAGGAGCCACATCGTCGCCCAGCGCATAGCGCAGCGCGCGCACGAAGGGCGCATCCGCCATGGTGCGAACGTCAGCAAGCGCATCGCCGCCGGGTGCCAGCCGCAGCAGCGCCAGTACCTGCTCAGCCTCCGACGGCATCACCTGCGCGTCGACGTGCGCCGTCCAGCGCTGCGCCAGCTGCCTGGGAGCGATGTAGCCGCCGCGATGTGTCGGTGTGGCCAGCGGCTCCAGATGTCGCCCCGCCCGGCTCATGCGCGCCAAGTCGTCGACACGTTCGACGAGCAGCTGCTGCAACGGGCTGCGGTGGCCGGCTTGATCGACGTCCACTCGCCCTGCGTCGAGATCGCCCGTGACGACGAAGCGCAGCAGTCGCGCGAGCTCGCGCGGCAGCAACCGCTCCACGCGCGCGGCGCGCTTGAGCACCGGCGCGAACAAGGGCCGTGCTTCGACAACAGGGGCGGCGGCGACGAGCCCAGCGATCGCGCGCTCGAATCCCTCGACGTCATCGGGATGCTCGAAGACATGTGCGACGCAGTCGATCAGTTCATGTGGGTCGGAGATCGGCAGAACGCGGCGGTCGTCACCCAATGGGTCGACCGGACCACCGCTGGGCGCGAACTGGCTCGGGGACGCCGGAGTGGCTGCATGGCTCGTTCCACTATCGGCGTTGGCCAAAAGCGCCTGTAGCGCCGAGCGATTCGTTGGCGCGATGACGGCAGCAAGGCCGTTCAGACGCGCGCGCAGCGCGTCGTCCACGCCCCAATGTGCTAGCCGTGCAAGCACGGCAGCCTGCACCGGCGCGGCTTGGTGCCACAGCCCCAAAACGGCAACGTCTCCGGCCTGCGCAGCCAGCCGCGGCTCGCGCGCAACAGCGCGGTCGGCCAACTTCAGTGCCGCCTCAAGCTGCGCCTTCACTGTCGACGCCAGAACTGGCCGCAAGGCCTCGAGCAAGGTCTCCCCTTCAATCGGTTCGGCAGCGTCAACTTGCTTCAGCACGGACAGTGCCAACGTCACGGTCGGTGCGATGCGGCTGGCGCACAGCGCGAGATAGCGCGGCAGGCGCGCCTGCAACTCGGACTCGACGGGCGCGAGCTCGGCGTGGAAGCGTGAGAACCAGCCGGAACGGTATTGCGGCCAGTCGCGCTCAAGCGCATCCAGCGTGCGATCCAGCAACTGCGCGCGCGTGGCTAGGCCGTCGTGGACCAGCGCCAGCAGCAGCGTGCTCCACGTTGACCAAGGGTTGCGGTTGTACTTGTCGGACGATGCCAAGCTCACATCGGCGGTGCCCTCGATTTCGAACACGCGCAGCAGCGCTGGGCGCAGGTCGGGGTCGGTGGCGAACAGTGCGAGCAGCTCGGCCTCATTGCGGATCACGGACGGCAGTGCGATCAAGCCCAGCACGTAGGCCTCGGTATCGGGCCGCTCCACCAGCCCCGCAGCGACCAGCTTCGAGACCTTGCGGATTTGTTGTGGTGAACGCTCCAGCAGCGCGTCGGCCAAGCCTTGGAGCGCGCGCGGTCGGAAAGCCGTGCACAGCGACAGCAGCAGCTCATCGTCGATCCACGTCTGAGCGAGGTCGACTGCGGTGCCGCACAGCACGACGGCAACGTCTAGGGCGCGCAACTGGCCTTCCGTCGGCTTGCCGCCCCAGTCACTGACATCGCTGCCCCACCGAGCGCCTTGGGACAGCTTGAATACGCGCAGGACCGACGCGCGTTGCGCGGCCCGTGCCGCCGGCTCTGCGGCGCGCAGCCACGCCAGGGTAGCGTCGACGTCGCCGGCGTGCAGGGCCGATTCGAGCGGCGTCTCAGGAACGAAGCGCGCCATCACGCCAGCCGGCTGGCTTCGACCGCCAACACGTGCTTGCACGGCCCGCGCTCGCCCCGATGCGCCGCATGCCACGGACAAGTGCAGTGCAGTTCGCCCGACTTCTCTCGCACGCGGTGCTCGACGTCGCCGCTGAGCACCGTGGCCTCGAATGGATCGGCAGCGAGCAGAGCCACAGCACCGGCGGCAATCAGCTCGCGCGCGGCAGCCAGACGCGGATGCATGTCTTCCACTCCGGACAGGTCGAAGGGCAAGACTCGATGAAAGTAATGGCCCTCGGTCAAATCGAAGCCCGCCAGCCCGCATGCGCCGACTACGCGCAGTGCATCCTCCACTTCGTCGACGGCCAGCCCGAGTTCGCTGGCCAGGGCCGCCGCGTCCAGCCGAGGCTGCCACTGCAGCGCGGCCCGCACCTGGCTCAGCGTGCCGGCGCTTCGTGTGCTCGCGTGCAGCAGCGCCCGCAGCGCCAGTCCTTCTCCGGAGAAACCGCGCCACACCTCGGGGCTCAGGGCCAGCGTAAGGCGTACATCACCAAAGTCCAGTACCCAGGCGTTCGCCTGCTGCGCGTCATCGGAATACGCGGTTAATGAGAGTGCCCGCGGCAGCAGATTCTCGAGTACGCGTAGCCTCCGGGTGTCGGTGACGCGTACACCCTGCGCGGTGGCTCGCGTCGTCGTGAACAGGCCGGCCGGCCCCGTCGTGATCCACAGCGGCGTGCGACTGGTCGACGCGCGCGGCAAGGTGCGCAGAAAGCGCAAGCCCTCCAGCCCGGACACCTCGAAACGACGGCTCATTGCCGCCTGGCTGGACTGCACCTCGACCAGTCCGCGGATCCAGCGCATGGGCAATTCCACCTTGCGCTCCGTGACTTCCGTGCCACCGCTGCGCAGTGTCATGTCGTCAGGACCAATGGCCAGCTCCAGCCCAGCGTCGTCGCGCACGCGGGCCAGCGCGGAGCGCATGGAGGAATTGAAGTCGACGTTGGTGGTGCCCTTGGCGATCACCAAGCCGTCGTAGGCCTGCGGCAAAAGATCGACGCGCACGTAGGTGCTGCAGCACGACGAGAATCCCTCGAAGCGCAACAGGCCGCCGCCAGAGGTGACCACCGGGTCAGACAGCGCGATCGCATGTGCCACCGAGTTGGCCGGCGTGAAGAACCGTGCGCCGACGACCAGTTGCACCGCAGTCAGAAGTTCGGCCACCAGGCGCGGCGCCAGCATGCGCCCCTCGAAGAAGCGCGGCGGCGCACCTAGGGTTGGCACAGCCGTCGACAAGGTCAGCCTCGGACGTGCAGCGTCTGAGACGAACGAAGAATGCGCATAGCGATAGGCCTGTGGCACTGCGGTCATGCGGCCGCATCATGCCTGAACGGGCACTCATTCCACTGAAGCCGATCATTCAGAGATTTCCTCTGGCGTTACTCGATTGGCCAATGCAGTGGCTTTGAACTCACTGTCCCGTGCGCCCAAGACAGCCAAACTTAAGCAAAGACCGGCACTACTGAAGTTTGATTCGGGTACCCAATTTTGAGGGGCGCCCGACATTTACGGGCCAGGTCCGACGGCTGTATTCCACCGCACTTTGCCGCCGTTCATTCTTAGCGCCTGATCGGCCTGAGCCGTCGCAAGCGGTAGCTGGCTCAGCGCCACGTAATCCAAGCTTTGGAGGTATTTCAAAACAAGGGAAGCACATGGGGTGCCAGCCTGCTGGCCAAGCTGAACTCAACTTTCGAAGCTCACCACGCTTTGATGCCCTTGGGGATGGGCGCCCGAGTGCAGGTGCTAGGGGTTGGTCAATTGTCCTGGCCACCCGATGATGGCCCCGCACTGCGAGACCGGCGAAGGCCGACTCCGCAGGCCACCGCCACCCCATCACCCGGAGCCCTATCGCCATGACTCTTGCCATCACTGCAGAACACCTGGCCCTGATCGCCGGCCGCAAGACCGCGCTGATGCCGGCCTTGGCTGAGTGGATGAACACCTTGTGCCCGCAGTACCAGATCGACACGGCCCAGGAGTTCGCCCATTTCCTGGCCCAGGCCTGCCACGAAACCGACCATTTCAAGACCTTGCGCGAGTACGCCTCGGGCAATGCCTATGAAGGCCGGGCCGACCTGGGCAACAGCCAGCCGGGCGACGGCGCGCGCTTCCGCGGCCGCGGCATCTTCCAGACCACGGGCCGGGCCAACTACCTGCAGCTGGGCATCAAAAAAGGCTCGCGCGACCTGTTCATCAACAAGCCCGAGCTTCTGGAAGAACCGGAGATGGCGGTCTGGAGCGCCTGCGAATACTGGCTGACCCGCAACCTCAACGACGCCGCCAACCACCCCGACAGCGACCGCCTGAAGAAGAAGTACCGTGGCAGCGTTCTGGATCTGTCTTCCGTCGAGTTCATCAGTTACACCGTCAACGGCGGCAACCGGGGCCTGGAAGACCGCAAGGCCTTCTATGCCAAAGCCTTGGGCATCTTGGGCCAGGCCGAGCTCGCCAGCCTGGGTCGCGCCATGCCTGCCGCTGCGCTGGCACCGAAGAAGAAAGACAAGAAGGCCAGCGTGGCCAAGCCTGCCAAGCCCGCGAAAGCCCCCAAAGCTGCCAAGCCCAGCAAAGAAGCCAAGCCTGCCAAAGCCGAAAAGAAGCCCGCGGCCAAACCCAAGGCCGCCGTGCGAACATCGAAGCGCAAGCACTGAATCAGGAGCCCTCCCCCATGAGCAGCATGAGCCGCGTCACCGGCATCGGTGGCATCTTCATCAAGTCCGCCCAGCCCGAACTCATGCGCGCCTGGTACCAGCGCCATCTGGGCATCCCCATCGAGGCCTGGGGTGGCAGTGCCTTTCGCTGGCGTGGCGAGCACAACCCCGAAGGCCAGGGCAGCACGGTCTGGAGCATCTTCGAAGCCAGCAGCCGCTACTTCGACCCCAGCACGGCGCCCTTCATGGTGAACTACCGCGTCGCCGATCTGCACGCCTTGCTGGCCCAGTTGCGGGCCGAGGGCTGCACGGTGGACGAGAAAGTAGATGAGTCCGAGTACGGCAAGTTCGGCTGGGTCATGGACCCCGACGGCAACCGCATCGAACTCTGGCAGCCGCCCGAGGGGCAGTAGGCTCGCGATTCAGCGCGGGCTGGGTCCACCCGGGGCCGCGGCGGCCGGCTCATCCAGCTTGCGTGCCGGGCTGACGTTGACGTCGCCGGTGATAGCGCGCTGGGCCGATCGTTCGGCGATCTGCGCCACGGCGCCCATCAGGAAGCGGGTGTCGAACATGCGGCCGACATCGTTGGCCGGAGACTTGGGGTCGAAGTACTTGGTGTTGTCTCGGCGCAGTTCGCGCTTCTTGACCTCCAGAGTCTTTGCATCCAGGGTCAGGGTCTGCATATACATATAGACCGCCACAAAGATGGAGCTGGCCTCCTTCTCGCCGGTGTTGGGGTCCAGGGTGACATGGTCCCCATCGGGCGTGATGGCGCTGACGCTGAGTTCACCCGTGCCAAGGTCCTCCAGGGCCTGACGGCGCAGCGGCTGCACATAAATGCCGATGCCGGCCAGCTTCTCGCCCATGCCCTTGACGGAAGGCATGGTCCACTTGGGCAACACGGCGATGATCTCGTCCCATTGCTGGCGCGCGGGCACGGCACGCAGATGCTCGATCAAGAGCGCCTCGATGCGCGATTCGCGTTGCATCCGGCGCGCATCGTCGATCTGTGCCGCCTCGGCCCCTTCGGGCAGCCAGTCCAGCAGCACGCGTTGGCTGTCGGGCTCAGTCTGCGCCAGGCCCTGATCGAGCCCGCTGAGCACCATGCGGTTGAGCAGGCGCGGGTCGAACTTGATCTCGCGGCGCGTGTAGGGCTCGAGATGGCTGCCCACGCCGGGCCGCTGGCGGACGATGGTGATGCGGTCGCCGATGGCCGAGATCAGGGCCACGGTGCGCGCAGCCGAAGCCGCGGGTGCTGCTGCTACAGCGGGCAGCGGCGCGGCCGGGCCGGCCGGGACGGCCGATTGGGCCCAGGCGGGCGCTGCAGCAGCCCAGCAGCTCAGGGCCAGCAGGGTGCGGCGAAGTCTTGGAAAACGAAACAGCTCTTGCGTCATGGGTGACAACCCTCCCTCGGGTCTTGGTGTTATGGCTGCGCGATCGTACAGGCCCGCAGCGTGCTTGCAGCGGCTGCCCTAACCCTCGCCGCCCTCAGCTCACCATGTCAGCTCACCCCGTCAGCTCAGCGTTTCAGATCGGCCTCGTTCAGCACGGTCGGCATCGGCAGGCCCGCGAAGGCCGCCAGCAAATTGTCCACCGCGAGATTGCACATGGCTCGCCGTGTGGGCACGGAAGCACTGGCGATGTGCGGTGTCAGCACAAGCGTGTGGCAAGCCAGCAAATCGGGGTGCACATGCGGTTCGCCCTCGAAGACATCGAGGCCGGCCGCCGCCAGTTGCCCTTGCTGCAGGGCGCGTGCCAGGGCCACATCGTCCACCACGCCACCGCGCGCGATGTTCGTCAGCGTGGCGCTGGGCTTCATCAGGGCCAGGTCAGGAGCTGCCACCAGATGGTGGGTGGCCGGGGTGTAAGGCACGACGATGACGAGGTGGTCCGCCTCGCGCAGCAGTGCCTCCTTGCTGACCCAGCGGGCACCGATCGGCGCCTCCTGCTCGGGCGCAAGCCGGCTGCGGTTGTGATAAATCACCTTCATGCCAAAGCCCAGGGCGCCGCGCCGGGCGATCGCCTGGCCGATGCGGCCCATACCCAAAATGGCCAAGGTGCTGCCGTGGATGTCAGCGCCGGCGAACAGGTCCACGCGCCACTGCTTCCAGTCGCCGCGGCGCAGGTAATGCTCGCTCTCGCTGATGCGCCGTGCGGCGGCCATCATCAGAGCGAAACCAAAATCGGCCGTGGTTTCGGTCAGCACATCGGGCGCATTGCTGACGCGTACGCCGCGCGCGCTGCAGGCGGCTAGATCCACATTGTTGTAACCCACCGTCATCAGGCTGATGACGCGCAACTCGGGGCAGGCATCGAGCAGTTCGGCGGTGATCTGCTCGGTGCCCGAGGCGAACAGACCGGCCTTGCCCTGCAAGCGCTGGCGCAAGGCCTCGGGGCTCAGGGGCTGGTTGTCGTCGGCGTAGTCCAGATCAAAAGCCTCGGCCATACGCGCGGCAATGTCGGGAAAAATCCGCCGGGCCAGCAGCACCTGGGGCCGGGTCGGGGCAGCAGCCTTGCTCATGGCCAGCCCGGCTCAGCGATAGAAACGGGTGAACTCAGCCACCGGCGCGCGCTCGGTCAGCAGGCTGTTCTCCACAGCGGCTGGGTCGGCGTGGCCCAAGGCCATGCCGCAAACCACCATCTGGCCGGGGGCCAGCTGCAGTTCCTCGGCAATCAGGCGGTGGAACTGGGTGAAGGCCGCCTGAGGGCAGGTGTGCAGGCCGCGGCCGCGCGCCGCGATCAACACGTTTTCCAGGAACATGCCGTAGTCCAGCCAACTGCCTTGCTGCATCAAGCGGTCGATGGTGAAGATCAGGCCCACGGGCGCATCGAAGAACTGGAAGTTGCGCGCATGTTGGGCTTGCATGCGGGCCTTGTCGGTCTTGGCGATGTCGAGCAGGCCGTACAGATCCCAACCGACCTTGCGCCGGCGGTCGATGTAGGGCGAGACCCACTCGGTCGGGTAGTAGGCGTATTCCTCCGTGTG
>Ga0187842_1000523_pt1 | contig 19170 bp, 18 predicted proteins | sample SpaLakP09_SKY_41_FD_134514 | JGI IMG/M metagenome (GOLD analysis project Ga0187842, IMG submission 134514) | Oligotrophic lake water microbial communities from Sparkling Lake, Wisconsin, USA - SP09_SKY_41 | ecosystem: Environmental > Aquatic > Freshwater > Lake | place: USA: Sparkling Lake... | reverse complement strand
GAACCTGGCCGACGTGCCGGCGCTGAGCGCCGATCAGGACGTCATCCAGCCCGTGGCCAACCCCATCTACTCCGAAGGCCACCTCGCCATCCTGAAGGGCAATTTGAGCCCCCAGGGCTGCGTCGCCAAGATCACCGGCCTGAAGACGCCGGTGATGACCGGCCCGGCACGCGTGTTCGACGACGAGCAGTCGGCTCTGGCCGCCATCATGGCGAACAAGATCGTTGCCGGCGACGTGATGGTGCTGCGCTACCTGGGCCCCAAGGGCGGCCCCGGCATGCCCGAGATGCTGGCACCCACCGGCGCGCTGATCGGCCAGGGCCTGGGCGAGAGCGTGGGCCTGATCACCGACGGCCGCTTCTCGGGCGGCACCTGGGGCATGGTCGTGGGCCACGTGGCGCCCGAGGCGTATGAGGGCGGCGTCATCGCGCTGGTGCAGGAAGGAGACTCGATCACCATCGACTCCCATCGGCTGGTGTTGAGCCTCAACGTCAGCGACGCCGAGCTGGCCAAGCGCCGCGAGACCTGGGTGCAGCCAGCGCCGCGCTACACGCGGGGCGTGCTGGCGAAGTTTGCGAAGAATGCGTCAAGCGCAAGCAGTGGTGCAGTGCTGGACAAGTTCGAGTGACTTTCGGGCCGAGCGCCGGGCCGCTCCCAAGCCGGCCCGCCTAGGCGATGTGCTTGCGGCTCAACGCCGCAAGCATCGCCGTCCCCTCGGGGGACCGGCTGGTCACGCCCGCGTTCAGCAGGGCGTGACCAGACGAGGGGCCTCAATTCGTGCCAAAGATCTTGTCGCCCGCGTCGCCCAGGCCCGGGATGATGTAGCCCACGTCATTCAGATGGCTGTCAACGGCCGCCGTCCAGCAGCGCACATCGGGGTGGGCTGCCTCCAGCGCCTTCACGCCCTCGGGCGCGGCCACCAGCACCAGCGCGCGCACGTCCTTGCAGCCGCGTGCCTTCAGCAAGTCGACGGTGGCGATCATGCTGCCCGCCGTGGCCAGCATGGGGTCGATGATGAGGGCCGTGCGGGCATCGAGGTTGCCGACGAACTTGTCGAAGTAGTTGACCGGCTTGAGCGTCTCGTGGTCGCGGGCCAGGCCCACGACCGACACCTTAGCGTTGGGCAGGATGTCCAGCACGCCGTCCAGCATGCCCAGGCCCGCGCGCAGGATGGGCACCACCGTGACCTTGCGGCCGGCGATCTGATCGATCTCCGCGGGGCCGCTCCAGCAGTTGATCGTCACCTTCTCCAGCGGAAAGTCGGCCGTCGCCTCGTAGCAGAGCAGCCGCGCCACTTCGCCGGTGAGCTCGCGGAACTTCTTGGTTGAGATGTCCGCCTCACGCATCAGGCCGATCTTGTGTTTGACCAGCGGGTGCTTGACTTCGATGACGGCCATGACGGGAACTCCCAGTTTTTCTAAACAGTCAGAATTATCTGCGCTGGCGCAGCGCCTCATAAAGGCAGACACCCGCGGCCACCGACACATTCAGGCTCTCGACCGCGCCGGCCATCGGGATGCGCACCAGTTCGTCGCAGGTCTTGGCCGTCAGTTGCCGCATGCCCTCGCCCTCGGCGCCCAGCACGAAGGCGGTCGGGCGCTTCAGGTCCAGGTCGTAGATCGAGCGTTCAGCCTGGTCCGACGTGCCGACGACCCAGATGTCGCGCTCCTTCAACTCATTCAAGGTCCGTGCCAGGTTGGTGACCATCAGGTAGGGCACGGTCTCGGCCGCGCCACTGGCCACCTTGGCCACCGTGGCGTTCAGGCCCACGGCGCGGTCCTTGGGGGCGACGACGGCATGCGCCCCCGCGCCATCGGCCACGCGCAGGCAGGCACCCAGGTTGCGCGGGTCGGTCACGCCGTCCAGCACCAGCACCAGCGGCGGGCCGTCCACCGCGTCCAGCACGTCGTCCAGCGAATGCAGCTGGGCCAGCGCCTGCACGCGAGCGACGACGCCCTGATGGCGCGGGCTGCCGGCGATCTGGCTCAGGCGCTCGTCGTTGCTTTCCACGAGCTTGGCACCGGCCTCTTTGGCGCGCTCGACAAACGCGCGCATGCGCTGGTCGCGCCGGGACGGATCGAAATGCACCTCCGCGACCGAGGCCGGGTGGGTCTTGAGGCGGACGGTGACGGCGTGGAAGCCGAACAGGACGGATTTGGCAGAGCTCATCTCCCGCATTGTCGGGCCGAGCGCCAGGCCGCCCCAAGCCGGCCCGTCTTGGCGATGTGCTTGCGGCTCAATGCCGCAAGCATCGCCGCCCCTTGGGGGACCGGCCAAGGTACTCCTTGGACGAGGGGCCTCATACCCTTCAGCGGCCCGCCTGGCGCCGCGCGTTCTCCATGACGTTGACCATCGTGTCGGTCCAGAAGCGCGCCTTGTTCTTGGCCAGGTGGTCGAGCAGCTGGTCGTGCGCCTCGCGCGTGACGCTCAGGTGCTCGGCGCCGACGCCGTGGAACAGCAGTGACACCACCGCATGCTGGGCAGCCGCTTTCTCGACCAACGCGATCAGCTGCTCGCCGGTCCAGCCCTCGACGAAATACACGGGCATGGCGTACGGATCCAAAGCGGTCGTGTCAGTCACCATCGCCGGGTTGGCCGCACGGTAGGCCACGAAGTGCGGCTGCAGCGCCTTGACGAAGTCCTGGCCGCCTGCCTTCAGGTCCAGGCAGGGCGGCGTGAAGGTGCGCTTGGTCTTGCCGTCCAGGCTCTGCAGCCAGGTGTTGGCCGCGAGGATGTGCTCCTGCACCTGGGCCGGCGTCTGCTTGTCCAGGTCGCGGTGCGGCAACACCCATTCCCGGCCCGGCCCCTTGGCCGAGCAGCTGTGGAAGAGACTGTGGTTGCCCAGCTCGTGGCCGGCAGCGGCAGCGGCTTTCCACTCGCTCTGCCGGGCCGGGAATGTCGGCCCGTTGATGGGAATGTAGAAGCTGGCGCGCAGGCCGCGCTTGTTGAGCGCCGGCACGGCGTGGTCGAGCTGGCTGTCCAGCGCGTCGTCATAGCCGAGCGTGACGGCGGCTTGCGCGCCACCGGGCCAGGTGAAAGGCGCCGCTGTCACGGCCATCGAAGCGAACAGGCCGAGCGCGGCCAGCATCGTTCTTTTCATCTTTGTCTCCTCAACGAAGGAACTGGACGGCCATCAACATGCCGATGAGCACCGGCTGATGAACCATGTAGAAGCTCAGCGACCAGCGCCCCAGCACGGCTAGCGGCCTGGGCGCCGCGCCCTGCCAGAGCTGGGTCCGCAGGCGCGTGGTGACGAAGCCCAGCAGCATGGCACCCAGCCAGGGCAGCACGGGCACGTAGTCCTCGGTGATGGGCTTGTGCGTGACAAGGCCCAGCCAGTTCGTCCAGCGCGTGTCGAACATCGGATGCTGCACGACATGCGGTGCGGCAATGGCAAGCGCGGCCAGCACCAGCAGCGCCGCGTTCGGCAGCCGCGCCAGACCCAGCCGCAGCAGCAACAGCATGGCGGCAACGCCGTGCAGCACGCCGAAGCTGATCCAGCCGTTGGGGAACATGAACCATGAGCCCAGCGACACCAGCAGCGCGCAGCCCGCCACCTGGCTCCAGCGCTTCCAGAACCGGGCAGCGCCCTGCCCGTTCAGCATGGCGAGCGCCTGGCCAGCGCCGGCGCAGAACAGGAACAGGCTGACGATGCAGCTGCGCTGCCAGGTCCAGACCGGGTCGCGGTAGAAGTCCTGTGTGATCCAGCCGAAGTGGTTCAGGTCGAAGCCGAAGTGGAAGGCCGCCATCCAGACGATGGCAGCGCCACGCAGCGCGTCGAGGCGGTCGCAGCGGCTGGGCGATGAGTCGGCAACAGCCGGTGGCATGAGGGTCAGCGTGGGGAGGAAGCGGCCGGATTCTGACCGCTCTGCGCCTGCTGCTGGCGCCGCGCCAGCCGCTCGTCGGCGATGCGGCGGCGGGCGATGCGGTCGCCCTCGTCCGGGTCGGCCGCGCTGTGCATGGCCTCGGCGCGCTGCCGGGCGGCGTCGCGCACGCGGTCGCTCAGCTGTGTCTGCGCGGCCTGGGCCTCGCGGCTGATGTCCCAGTCGGCATCAGAGTAGCGGCCCTGGCCGTTGCGGCACTGGCGGGCGCGGCGCACTTCGTCCAGCATGAACTGGCGCTCGGCGTCCCCCAGCGTCGTGGAGTTGCCGCGCGTCTGCATGCCGCGCAGTTCGCCTTCGCCCGGGCAGACATTGCCCGCAGGCGGCGCCAGCGGCACGGGCGCCGGCGGCCGGCCCATGGCGGCGTCGATGACCTCGGGCTTCATCGCGTCCACCACATTGGGCTGCAGCGTGCGCGCCGGCACCGGCTGGCCGGTCTGCGGGCAGGGCTTGTCGCTGAAGACCACCTTGCCAGCCACGTCGCACTTCCAGACCTGCTGCGCCCAGGCGCCCGACACCACCAGGCACAGCCCCAGGCCCACACCCATGCGCTTCATCGCCACGCCCCTGTCTCCGACCAAAATGTGCGCCATCGCAACCGCTCCTTCGCTCGCTTCATGTCCAAGCGTCTGCTCGCCCTGGCCCTCATCGTATGGCTAGCCTCCGCGCCCGCCGAAGCCCAGAACAAGGCCGCCCAACCCCGCGCCGTCAGTGCCCGCGGCGCGCTGGACGCCGAGGAGTTGAACAACATCGGTGTCTTCAAACGCGTCAGCCCGTCGGTGGTGCACATCACCACGCTGTCCGTGCAAAGAGATTTCTTCTCGCTGCGCACCAGCGAGCAGCCCAGCGGCACGGGCACCGGCTTTGTGTGGGACGACGCCGGCCACATCGTCACCAACTTCCACGTCATCCAGGGCGGCGACCGCGCCACCGTCACGCTGGCCGACCAGAGCAGCCACCCCGCCAAACTGGTGGGCGCCTTCCCCGACCGCGACATCGCCGTGCTGCGCATCGAGGCGCCGCGCGACAAGCTGCCGGCTATTCAACTGGGCGCCAGCCGCGACCTGCAGGTGGGCCAGAAGGTCTACGCCATCGGCAACCCCTTCGGGCTGGACCAGACGCTGACCACCGGCATCGTCTCGGCGCTCAACCGCGAGATCGAGTCGGTCACGCGCCGCCATCAAGGGCGCGATCCAGACCGACGCGGCCATCAACCCGGGCAACTCCGGCGGGCCGCTGCTGGACTCGGCGGGGCGGCTGATCGGCGTCAACACGTCGATCTACAGCCCGAGCGGGGCAAGCGCGGGGATCGGGTTCGCGATTCCGGTGGACGAGGTAAACCGCATCGTGCCGAGGTTGATCCGGGATGGGCGATTCATCCGGCCGGCGCTGGGCGTGACGTCAGGGCCGGAGAACCTGACCCGGGCGCTGGGTGCGCCCAAGGGCGTTCTGCTCGTCAACGTGGCCGACGGCAGCCCGGCGGCGACGGCCGGGCTCAAGCCGTTCGGGCGAGACCGCAGCGGGCGCATCGTGCAGGGGGATGTCATCACCGCTGTGGATGGGCAGACGGTGGCGGACTTGGATGACTTGCTTTCAATGCTTGAAACTAGACAGGTCGGGGAGAAGGTGACATTGACAGTCTGGCGCGCAGGGCAGACAAGGAAGGTGACGGCGACGCTTGGAAGCTCCGACTGATACCAACCAGAGAGGGTGCAAATACCCTCGCGCGACTTCATTTCAACAACGAAAGGGGCTGCCATGACTATCGGCGTCGATTGGAGCTTTATCGATAGACACGAAATTCCGACAGATTTTGGCTACGCAATACCGAAGGATGAAAAGAGCGGCATTACGATAGTAAGTGGATTCGATTTAGGAAAACATTCAAAAGACCAGATCAACGAACTTCCAATTTCTTCGTCACTGAAAGAAAAGCTCAAACCGTTCACCAAGTTGACCGGCGCAAGAGCGCGCGACGCCTTGTATAGCGCCCCAGAAGCCTTCGACCCGAGAATTCCGATTGCAAGTCAAATAAAGAAGCCAGTTGTCCGCGTAGTTTCAACTGGCGCGACCAGTGCCTATGTTCTGAAATCGGTCTATGACGTACTTTCTCTATCAAAAACCGAAGTAACGGAACTGACCGCCGCCGTACGCAACGTCAAACTCAAGATTGTTGCCGATGCATTCAACAGGGCGACGGCACCGAAAGGAAAGCACTTCACATCAACACCACCCACATGTCAAACAGCCGTCATTTCATTCTGTTGGCAGTATGGCGAATATATTTGGAAATTGAAAAAAACTGATCGACGACGTCAATACTGGGATCTTGTCGCCGGCTCCAACTGGTCCGACGCAATAGAATTGATCCTGCGCGACTTTATGGGACCCAGCGAGAAAAGCTTCGAGAGGCGTCGACTGGAGGAGGTTTGGCTATTGATGCTTGGGCTCGGAAAGCAACAGCCGGGGCCACGACTGAAACGACTGTTGTTTAAAGCAGCGGAACAATCCCGGACCGCATGAGCCGGCGAGATCAATAGCACCCGTAAAGTTGCGCTCCCGCCCGACCTCAGCGTCAGGGCTCACCCAACAAAACAGGACGACACCCCATGGGCGCGCAATGGAAAGCCAAACACAAAGACATCGCGGCCAACGCCAAGGGGCGCCTCTTCGGCAAGCTGTCCAAGGACATCATGATTGCGGCGCGCCACGGCGCTGACCCCAAGGACAACGCGCGGCTGCGGCTGGTGGTGGAGCAGGCGCGCAAGGTGTCCATGCCCAAGGAGACGCTGGACCGCGCCATCAAGAAGGGCGCCGGCCTGACCGGCGAAGTCGTCAACTTCGAGCAGGTCATCTACGAAGGCTTCGCGCCGCACCGCGTACCGGTGATGGTGGAAGTGCTGACCGACAACGTGAACCGCGCGGCGTCAGACATGCGCGTGCTGTTCCGCAAAGGGCAGCAGGGCACGCCGGGCTCGGTGAGCTGGGACTTCGACCATCTCGGCATGATCGAAGCCGAGCCCGCCACGCCGGGAGCAGACGCCGACACCGCCGCCATCGAGGCTGGCGCGCAAGACCTGCTGCCAGCGGACGAAGACGGCGTCACCGTCTTCCTGACCGAGCCGACGGACCTCGACCTCGTCAGCCGCGCCCTGCCCGCGCAAGGCTTCACCGTGCTGAGCGCCAAGCTGGGCTACCGGCCCAAGAACCCCGTCGACCCGACAAGCCTGAACGCCGAGCAGTTGGAAGAGGTGGAGAGCTTCCTGGCCGCGCTGGATGCCAACGACGATGTGCAGCATGTGTACGCCGGCCTGGCGGGTTGAGCCGACCCAAGACCAATGACCCTGCCCGATCACCCCTTCGCCAGAACCATCGAGCGGCGCGGCATCACCGCGGCCGTGTTCAGGGAAGAAATCGCCCCCGCCAACCGGCCGGTCATCCTGCGTGGGCTGGTGGCGGACTGGCCCGTGGTGCGGCAAGGCCAGGGCTCGCCCCAGGCGACCTGCGAGTCGCTGCTGCAGTTCTATCGTGGCAAGACCGTGCCCCTGACGCTGGGCGACCCAGCGAGCCAGCGCCACCTGTTTTACCGGCCGGACATGGAACGGCTCAATTTCGTGCGCCGGCCTGAGTCGCTGCTGGACTGCCTGCGCCTGATGCTCAGCCAGGTGGACAACACGCAGGCACCTGCCATCTACGTCGACGCACAGCCGCTGCCCGACTGCCTGCCTGGCTTCACGGAGACACACAGCGTCCCGATGCTGGATGCGGCGGTCATCCCGAACATCTGGATCGGCAATGCGGTCAAGGTGCAGACCCATTTCGACCTGAAGAGCAACCTCGCCTGCATCGTCGCGGGCAGGCGGCGCTTCACGCTGTTTCCGCCCGACCAGTTGCCCAACCTCTACCCGGGCCCGATCGACTTCGCCCCGGGCGGCACGCCGGTGAGCATGGTGCCGCTGGACAACCCGGACTTCGACCGCTTCCCCAAGTTCCGGCAGGCGCTGGCGGTGGCGGAAGTGGCCGAACTGGAAGCGGGCGACGCGCTGTACGTCCCTTACGCCTGGTGGCACCACGTGGAATCGCTGGCGGGATTCAACGTGCTGGTCAACTACTGGTGGAACGACGTCGAGCCCGCAACGCCGCTCTACGACGCACTGCTGCACGCGGTGCTGGCCTTCCGTGACCTGCCGGCCGAGCAGCGCCAGTTCTGGCAGGGCATGGTCGAGTACTTCGTCTTCGAGACCGGCGGCGAGGCGCTGGGCCACCTGGCGCCCCAGCATCGCGGCCTGATGGGCCCGGCTTCGCCGGAGCGTGCAGCGGCCATCAAGGACGTCCTGGCTGAGGCGTTCAAGAAGCCTTAGGCCCCAACACCGAACGGCGCCACAAGATTCACCTGGAAATTCAAGACACACATCACCATCCGTGAGTCGCAAGTGTTTGTCACACATTTGATTTTCAGGATGAATTCAGGACAAAATTCAGGACAATATCCTCCTGAAAATGCCTGCTGACCTGCCCAGTCTCGAACGCCTGCTCCGCCCGCGCGGGCCCCTGGGCCTGGCCGAGATTGCCGCAAGCCTGGGCTGCTCCACCAAGACGGCCCAGCGGCTGATCACCACGGCCGGCAGCGCCGTGGTGGCAGCCGGGCAGACACGGCGCCGGCGCACGGCCTGGCGGCGCGACATTCGCGGTCAGCGGATGGAGGCGCCCGTCTATCGCGTTGATGCCGAGGGCCAAGCCCGGCAGGTCGGCCTGCTGCGCCCGATCTGGCCTTTCGGTTGTCATGTCGACATTGAGCTGAGCGCCTGGCCCGTACCCGAAGAAGCGCGCGACGGCTGGTACCAAGGGCTGCCCTACCCGCTCTACGACCTGCGGCCGCAGGGCTTTCTCGGCCGCGCCTTTGCGCGCCGGCATGCGCCAGGCCTGAGCCTGCCGCTCGACCCGCGCGACTGGGACGACGACGCTCAACTGTTGGGCCTGGGCGCTGTTGGCGATGACCTGCCCGGTGAGCTGCTGGTGGGCGACACGGCGCTGCGCCGCCTTCTCGACGCGCGGCTGAAGCTGGCCGTACCGCTGAGCGAGGCCGAGTTGCCTGGCGCCTATGCCACCCTCGCCACCCAGGCGATGGAGGGCGCCCTGCCCGGCTCGTCGGCCGGCGGCGAGTTCCCGAAGTTCACCGTGGCGCGCGCCCTGCCCGGCATGGCCACGCCGCACTGCGTCGTCAAGTTCAGCGGCGCCGACGACTCGGCCACCGTGCAGCGCTGGCGCGACCTGCTGGTCTGCGAACACCTGGCCGCCCAGGCCCTAGGCGAGCAGGCCGCGCGCACGCGGCTGCTGGCGCACGCGGGCCGGCACTTCCTGGAGAGCGAGCGCTTCGACCGCATCGGCACGCACGGCCGGCGCGGCGTCGTCAGCCTGGAGGCCGTCAATGCCGGCCTCGTCGGTGCGGCAACGAACGACTGGACGCGCGTCGCTGCGGCCCTGGCGGGACTGGGCCTGCTGAGCGAAGACGACGCCGAGCGCGTGGCCGAGCGCCAGCTCTTTGGCCTGCTCATCGGCAACAGCGACATGCACGGTGGCAACCTGGGCTTCTTCCACGACGCGACGGGCTTGCTCCTCGCACCCAGCTACGACCAACTGCCCATGCGCTACGCGCCGCAGGCGGGCGGTGAGGTGCTGTCGCCACCGCTCGAGGCCGCCCTGCCCATGCCGGCAGAGCGCAAGCGCTGGCAGCGCGTGGCGCCGACCGCCATGGCCTACTGGCAGACCGCAGCCGCGGATAGGCGCATCAGCGCGGGCTTTCGCGAGGTCTGCGCCGCCAATGCTGCGGCGCTGCGGCGGGTGATGGCGCTGGCGTGAAACGAATCCTCATCGCCCTGTTGATCCTGGCCCTCGCGCTGGCCGGCCTGAGCCTGGCGGCGGGCGAACACCTGACGCGGCCCGTCCGCACGGCGGTCGGCGCGCCGCCCGAGGGGCTGAACGCCGAGACCGTCACCATCCTTTACGGCGACGGTCAGCACCTCGCCGGCTGGTTCCTGCCCGGCCGCACGAACGCGGGCGCCATGCTGATGCTGCACGGCGTGCGCGGCAACCGCCAGCAGATGCTGGCGCGCGCCCGCTGGCTGCAGCGTGAAGGCATGGCCAGCCTCATCGTCGACCTGCCGTCGCACGGCGAGAGCAGCGGCGAGCGCATCGGCTTTGGCCGCCACGAGGCCAAGGGCGCCGAGGCCGCGCTGGCCTGGCTGCGCGCGCGGCTGCCGGGCGAGAGGGTCGGCGCCATCGGTGTGTCGCTGGGCGGCGCGTCGCTGCTGTTCGCGCAGCCCCAGCCCGAGCTGGATGCGCTGTTACTGGAGTCGGTCTACCCGACCATCGTCGACGCCGTGCAGGACCGCCTGGCGATACGCCTGGGCAGCGTGGCCGGCCAGGCGCTGGCGCCGTTGCTGCTGGTGCAGATCCCGCTGCGGCTGGGCTTTGGCACGGATCAGCTGCGCCCTGTGGACGCCATCGCTCACGTGCGCGCACCGTTGCTGGTGGCCTCGGGCACGCAAGATCAGCACACGCGCTGGCCCGAGACCGAGGCGCTGTTCGCCGCCGCGCGCGAGCCCAAGACGCTGTGGCCGGTGCAGGGCGCGGCCCATGTCGACCTTCACGCCTTCGACTCATCGGCCTACGAGGCACGGCTGTTGCCGTGGCTTCAACACCATTTGCGCAAGGCCCCTGGCTGACAGGGCCAAGCCCGCGCCGGCAAGATGCGGCCATGTCTGCCCTGCCCCCGCTCTCCATCCTTGACCTGGCACCCGTCGTCGAAGGCGCCACCACCCGCGAGGCGCTGCTGAACAGCCTGGACCTCGTCAACTTCGCCGACGAGCTGGGCTACACGCGCTACTGGGTCGCCGAGCATCACAACATGGAAGGCGTGGCCAGCTCGGCCACGGCCGTGCTGATCGGCCAGCTGGCTGCCGCGTCCCGGCGCATCCGCGTGGGCGCCGGCGGCATCATGCTGCCCAACCATGCGCCGCTGACCATCGCCGAACAGTTCGGCACGCTGGCCGAACTCTTCCCTGGCCGCATAGACCTGGGCCTGGGCCGAGCACCGGGCACCGACCGCCCGACGATGCGCGCGCTGCGGCGCAGCCTGGAGAGCGCGGGCGAGGACTCGTTTCCTAACGACGTGCTTGAGCTGCAGAGCTATCTCGCGCCAGCCAAGAACGAGGCGCCAGTGCGCGCCGTGCCCGGCCAGGGCACCGAGGTGCCGATCTGGCTGCTGGGCTCCAGCCTCTACAGCGCCCAGCTTTCGGCCTACCTCGGCCTGCCGTTCGCGTTCGCCTCCCACTTTGCGCCGGAGATGCTGATGCAGGCGCTGCAGGTCTACCGCGCGACCTACAAACCCAGCGCCCGCCACCCCAAGCCGCATGCGATGGTGGGGCTGAACGTCATCGTCGCGCCAACGGACGAGGAGGCGCAGCTCCTCTTCACGTCGGTCCAGCAGCGCTTTCTCGGCATGGTGCGCGGCCGGCGCGGCAAGCTGCCGCCGCCGGTGGTGAGCATGGATGCGCTGTGGTCGCCAACCGAGCGCATGCAGGTGGAGCGCATGTTGAGCGAGTCAATCGTCGGCTCGCCGGACACCGTGCGCGCCGGACTCGCCACGACGCAAGAGCGCACGCAGGCGGACGAGTTCATCGTGGCCTGCGCGGTGCATGACCACGCGCTCAGGCGCCGCTCCTACGAACTGCTCAGCGCCGCCTGCCAGCTGAACGCGTAGCGCCCCGACTGGGCGCGCAGCATCGTTGCGGCGCCCGCCTTGCTGATGTCACTGATACCGCGGGCGCGTGTCAGCGGCTGGCGTCCTTCGCGCACGCCCGCCGGGTTCGCGCCCGGCAGCAACACGGTCGCAGACTGACCGTGTGGGATCTCCACATCCAGGCGCCATTGCCGGCCGTCGCGGCGCAGGCGGCAGGCAATGCGCCCGGCCACGGAGTCATAGTGGGCCGACTGGTCGACGATGCCGGCCACAGCCTGCGGCGCCAGCGTGATCGCGCCCTGCTGGCGCGAGAAGTCAATGTCGAGCCCGCCCAGCCCCCCGTAGAGCCAGATCTCCGCATGGCCCAGCATGAAGTGGTTCTGCGACGCCTCTCGCCAGCCATCCCAGGCCTCGGTCAGTGCGGTCGCGCCGTTGATCACTTGTTCCAGATAGGCCGGTTTGTCGGTGCGCGTGAGCATGTCGTGGAGCACGTCGGCGCGGCCGGCGGACGTCAGGGCCCGCACCACGTAGTGGAAACCGATGTCGCCTGCCGTGACATGGTTGTCGCGTAAGCGGATGTCGTCGACCAGGACCGACAGCGCCCGTGCGCGATGCGACGTCGGCACGAGGTCCAGCACCAGCGCCATCGCCTGCGCCGTCTGCGAGCCGCTGTCAAAGGTGGCGCGGGACGGGTCGAACAGGCGCGCCACCATCGTCTGGCGCACGGCCTCGGCCTGGCGGGCGTAGCCATCCGCCTCGGCGGCGCCGAGCAGCCGGGCGATTCGCGCCATCGTCGCCAGTTCGGCGACATAGGTCGCTGTGCCGGTCATGGCCAGGCTGGTCAGTTGCGCACGGCCCGGGTGCCGCGGGCCGATGTCGTACCAGTCGCCCAGGCCATAGCGGATCAAGCCATCCGGCCCCTGGCGGCTGGCCATGAAGGCGAGGCGGCGGGTCATCGCTGGATAGTTCTGCTGCAGGATGCTGACATCGCCATGCAGGCGGTAGACGGCCCAGGCACCCAGAATCAGCGCGGCGCCCCACTCCGGCGAGTCGCGGAACGGCGTGTCCCGCCCCTGCTTGTCGAGGAACTTGATGTATTCCGGCGCGATGCTGGGGACCTTGCCGTCCGGCTCCTGCGCGTCACGAATGTCGGCGGCCATCTTCTCGTAGACGCGCACCAGGTCGCTGTTCATCAGCGCGGTGTTCGCATTGAGGTAGATCTGCTCCAGCCAGCCCAGCTTCTCGCGCTGCGGGCAGTCGGTCAGCACGCTGGCGCTGTTGCTGAGCAGCGCCTGGCGGATCAGGCGGTGGATGTCCTCCAGCCGCTGGTCGGAGCAGGCAAAGCTGCCCACCTCGGCCACGTCGGCGCTGAGGAAGAGGCTCTCGATGGACTCGATCTGCGGCGCGTCGACGCCTTCTACCTGCAGGTAGCGGTAGCCCGTGTAGGTGAATTGCGGGAACCAGGTCTCGCTGGCGTCGCCGCGCGCGATGTAGGTGAAGGCAATGCCGCGGTAGCCACGCGCCTTGCCGCCAACCATGCTCTGCTGGTCGGCGCTGCCGTCCTCGGCCAGCAGTTCTGCGGGCACGAGGCGCACGACGCTGCCGGGCGGCAGCCCGCGCAGCCGCAGCCGCGGCACGCCGGCATGGTTGAGGCCGAAGTCGTGCACGACGACGCCCGGCCTGAGCACGCTGGCCGCACGCGACGCCAGCCGGCGGCGCACGACCATGGGCCGAAAGCTGCTGCCCTGCAACGCGCCGCGCGGCCCCTCGATGACGGTGGCCGGCGCCCAGGCATCGCCGCCGAAGCGCCCATCGTCAAGCCGTGCATCATGGTCTTCGCCGCCGTAGATTGAGGAGTACACCGTGCCGCCGGAGCGAGCCTCCCACTGCCCATCCGATGCCACGACTTCGTCGCTGCCATCGGCATAGACCAGCCGGAGCTGGCACCACATCTGCGGTCGCCCGAAGCTGCCGTCGATCTTGGAGTAGCGCCCCGCCAGGCACTCGATGTTGAAGAAGCCATTGCCCAGCGCGACGCCCAGCCAATGCTCGCCGACCGTGAGCTGCGCGGCGATGTCGTAGGCGTCGTAGAGCACGCGCTTGTCGTAGCGAGTCCAGCCGCCGTTGAGGCCCTCCGCTGAGATGCGCTGGCCGTCGATCCAGAGCTGGTACTGCCCCAGGCCAGCAATGCACAGGTGCGCATGGCGCAGCGGCTGGCGGACCTGGATGCGCTGCCGAAAGAGCGGCAGCGGCGTGGCATGCGCAACGGTCTGGCGGTGGCCTTCGATGCCGGGGCGCGGCGCGGTATCGGCGCCGTGCGCCAGCCAGTGACCGCGGCGGTCGCCCGGGCCGAACAGCCCGGTTGCGAAGCCACCATGGGCCACAGCGGCAGCGCCGCTGTCGTCGACCCAGACCTGCAGGCGGTAACGATAGAACCGCTGGCTGAGCAGCGGCAGGTCGGCCGGCGGCTGGAAGGCCATGGCGGCCCCGGCCGTGCGACCGGAATCGAAGACGACGGCCTCGCGCTCGTCGGTGATGACCAGCCTGAACGCCGACTGACGCACCTCGCGCACCTCCGGCGGCAACGTCAGCGTCCAGCGAAGCCGCGGGCGGCGAGTATCCAGCGCGAGCGGCTGCCGCTGCCATTCGACCAGCACCTGCGCGATGTCCAGCGAAGGCAGCGCAGCACCGAAAGCCGGCTCGGCGGCCGCACCGGCTGCCATCGCCTGAATGAAGCCTCGCCGGGAAAGAGACGGGACCATGCCTGCAGCTCCGCATTGGAAAGAGACCGCATTCTGGAATCAGCCGCCCGCAGGCCCCGGTGCCGGCGGCAAAGACTCATGCCCCTGAGCGGACATGCCGGCCCGCGCTACTTGATGCGCTGCTTTTCCAGCTTGCGCGCCAGCGTGCGCCGGTGCATGCCCAGGCGCCGCGCGGTCTCGCTGATGTTGAAGCCGGTCTCGGCCAGCATCTCGTGGATGCGCTCCCATTCCAGCGTCTTGATGGACGCGGTCTGACGCTCGGTCACTTCCACTTCAGCATCGCCCTGCTTGCGCGCGAACGCCGCCTCGATGTCATCGGTGTTGGCCGGTTTGGCGAGGTAGTGGCAGGCGCCGAGCTTGATGGCCTCGACGGCCGTGGCGATGCTGGCGTACCCCGTCAGCACGACGATCAGCACCTCCGGGTCCCAGGCATGCAGGGCCTGCACGCAGGTCAGGCCCGAGGCGCCGCCGGCCAGCTTGAGGTCGACGACCGCGTGGCCGAGCTCCTCGTCCTCGGGCAGACCGTCGAGCAGCGCCTTCATGTCGTCCAGCGCCGTGGCGCGCAGCACGCGCCAGCCCCGGCGCTCGAAGGAGCGGATCAGCGTGCGGGCAAAGCTGTCGTCGTCTTCGACGATGAGCAGCAGGCGGTCTTCAGAGGACATTGGGCGGCGATTGTCGCGGCAGCAATGAAGCCAGCGGCAGCGTGAGGGTGACGGCAGCACCCCCCTCCTCCCGATTGCGCGCCTCCAGCCGGCCGCCCAGCGTGCGCGCCACGTTGACCGACAGGAACAAGCCCATGCCCCGGCCGGGCTGGCCTTTGCTGCTCTGGTAGGGCTCGCCGAAATGCTTGAGCCGCTCGGCGTCGAAGCCGGGGCCGTCGTCGAGCACGCTCAAGGACAGCGTGCCCGCGTCCGGGCAGGCCGCCACAAGCGTGAGCCGTGCGCCCGGCGCGGCCTCGGCGGCGTTGTCCAGGAGGTTGGCGACGACCTGCTGCAGCGCCGTGTCGGAGATGATTTCCACTTCAGGCAAGGCCTCGCATTGCAGGGTCAGCTCGGCATGCGGATGAGCACGGCGCCAGGCGCTGGCAAGCTGGTCGATGAAGTCCTGCAGGCGCGTCAAGCCAGGCGCCTCGCCGCGCATCTCGCCGGCCGACATCAGGATGCCGGTGACGATGGCCTTGCAGCGCTGCAGCTGGCGCTGCATCTCCTCGATCTCCTCGCGCAGTTCGGGTTCGGCGGCAAACGGCGCCATGTGGGCCCAATCGCCGAGGATGACGCTGAGCGTGGCCAGCGGCGTGCCCAGCTCGTGCGCCGCGCCGCTGGCCAGCAGGCCCATGCGCACGATGTGCACCTCCTCGGCGGCACGTTGGCGCAGCTCAGCCAGCTCGGCATCGCGCTGGCGCAGATTGCGGTTGATGCGCACGATGAAGACGCTGAGCAGGCCCACGTTGAGCAGGAAGCACAGCAGCAGGCCACCCAGGTAGTTGGGCGACAGCGTCGTGGGCGAGGTGGCATCCAACAGCAGCGGACGGTGCCACTGCGTCAACGCGACGAAGCCGGTCAGCGTGCTCAGCACGATGGCCATCAGATAGGCCGGCCGCAGCAGCACCGAGGCCACGGCGACCTGCAGCAGGTAGAGGTAGATGAAGGGGTTGTCGCTGCCGCCCGCGAGGTAGAGCTGGCCGGTCAGCACGCCCACGTCGACCAGCAACGCGACGCAGAGCTCGATCTGCGAAACCGGCTGCGTGAGCCGGTTGCGCCAGAGGCTGAAGAGGTTGAAGGCCACCAGCACGCCCAGCAGGCTCAGCATCTCGGCCCAGGGCAGCAGGATGCCCAGCCCCGCGTGCACCACCAGCACGGTCGCGAGCTGGCCGCCAACGGCCAGCCAGCGCAGCTCGATAAGCTGGCGCAGGTTGGCGCGGCCGGCGCGGCGTTCGGGCGCGACGGCGACGGGTTCGGCGATGGGCGACAACGGTGTGGCGTTCAAGGCAAGGTGCGCCGGCGCTCTTCGCGCACCAGATAGCCGGCCGCGGCAGCGGCCATGGCCGCGAGCGCCAGCCAGGTGGCGGCGTAGACCGCGTGATTGTTGGCGAAACGGATGACCGTCAGGCCCGGGCGCGGATAACGCCGTGGCCGGGCGGGGTCGGCGGACTCGTCGACGAAGTAAGGCGCGACGCGGTCGGCCACACCGAGCTGGGCGGCAATGCCGGCCACATCACGCGAATACCAGCGGCCTTCGGTGGGCACGTTCGCGCGCAAAGGGCCGCCCTCGGTCTCGGTCAGGCGCAGCAGGCCGAGCACCTCGACCGGGCCGGTGGGCGCGGCATGCTGCTCGGGCGCCCGCTGCTCGGGCGGCACAAAGCCACGGTTGACGAGGATGGCGCTGCCGTCCTCAAGCCGCAGCGGCGCGAGCACCCAGAAGCCACCGCCGAGTTCGGTCGTCGCCTGCACAAGCACCTCGCGCGGCTCGAACCGACCACGCAGGCGCAGGCGGCGGTATTCGTCAGTCTTGGAGACGGCCGCTGTCACCAACGGCGGCGCAACAGGTTCGGCCTGCAACCGCTGCTCGACGCGGGCAATCAAGTCTTGCTTCCAGCCCAGACGCTGGAACTGCCAGACGGCCAGCGCGATGAAACCCAGGCTGGCCAGCACCATGGCGATGACGAGGACTGTGCGTGCAGCGCGGGCCATCTATGAGGTCCTTCTCGCATTTGCGATGACGGCGTGGATTCTGCGGGCCGAGCGCCGGGCCGCTCCCAAGCCGGCCCGCCTGGCGATGTGCGAGCGGGGCCTCCCCCGCGAGCATCGCCGTCCCCTCGGGGGCTGAGGCCGGACACGATAAGTCCTGTGGACTTGTCGTGCCTGCCGAAGAGCAGCGGCACTGCCGCTGCGCGGTCTGCAAGACCGACTGGGCTTGCCGGCGTTCAGCCCGGCAAGACTAGGCGAGGGGCTACATGTTCCGCATCGCCGCCGGGTCCGGCGTCGGCATCATGTTGGTGTTCATGTGATACATGACCCAGACCGAGCCGGCCAGCATGATGACCACCAGCGCCGCCGTGAAGATCAGCGCCAGCAGCGACCAGCCCTGCTCGACCTTGGCGTTCATGTGCAGGAAATAGATCATGTGAACGACCATCTGCACAGCCGCGAAGGCGAGGATGACGAAGCCGGTCAGCTTGGGGCTGGGTAGCACCTTGCCCATCACCAGCCAGAAGGGAATCGCCGTCAGCAGCACCGAGAGGATGAAGCCGGTGGCGTAGCCCTTGTAGCTGACGTGGAAGTCACCGTCATCGTGGTGGTCGTGCGAATCGTGAGCGTGGTCGGCTGCCATCACAGCACTCCCATCAGGTAGACGAAGGTGAAGACGCCGATCCAGACGACGTCCAGAAAGTGCCAGAACATCGACAAGCACATCAGGCGGCGGCGGTTGGCGGGCGTGAGGCCCAGCTTTTGCACCTGGAACATCAGCGTGACCAGCCAGATGCAGCCGAAGGTGACGTGCAGGCCGTGCGTGCCCACCAGCGTGAAGAAGCTGGACAGGAAGGCGCTGCGGCCCGGGCCGGCACCCTCATGGATGAGGTGGTGGAACTCGTACAGCTCGATGCCCAGGAAGCCCAGGCCGAACACGCCCGTGATGGCCAGCCAGGCCAGCACCTGGCTCTTTCGCTTGTTCTGCATCGCGATCATCGCGAAGCCGTAGGTGATGGACGAGAACAGCAGCAAGGCCGTGTTGGCGGCCACCAGCGGCAGGTCGAACAGGTCGGCGCCCGACGGGCCGGCCGCGTAGGAGCGGCCCAGCACGGCGTAGACGGCGAACAGCACCGCGAAGATGAGGCAGTCGCTCATCAGGTAGAGCCAGAAGCCCAGCATGGTGCTGTTGGGCGGGTGGTGGTCACCGGCGTGGTCGTAATAGACCGGTGCGCCGTTCACGTGAGTAGCAACGGATGCAGTCATGTCAGGGTCTTCCGGTCAGGCGGCAGAGGTGGCGGCAGCAGCGAGCGCACGGGTGCGCTCATCTTCAGTGCGGGTCACCGCGTCGGCCGGGATGTGGAAGTCGCGGTCGTAGTTGAAGGTGTGCACGATGGATGCGATGACGGTGGCCGCCAGGCCCAGCGCCGCCAGGATGTACATGTGCCAGATCAGCGCAAAGCCCATGGCCGTGGCCAGCATGGCAATGACGAAGCCGGCACCGGTGTTTTTGGGCATGTGGATGGCCACGAAGCCCTTCTTCGGACGCTCGACGCCGCGCTGCTTCATGTCGTGCCAGGCGTCCATCTCGTGGGCGATGGGCGTGAAGGCGAAGTTGTAGTCGGGCGGCGGCGAGGACGTGGACCATTCCAGCGTGCGGCCGCCCCAGATGTCGCCGGTGGTGTCGCGCAGTTCCTTGCGGCGCCAGATGCTGACGGCGATCTGGATCAGGAAGGCCGCAATGCCCAGGGCCACGATGCCCCCGCCGATGGCCGCGACAACGAAGTACGGCTGCAGTGACATGTCATCGAAGTGGCTGACGCGACGCGTGACACCCATCAGACCCATGATGTACAGCGGTGTGAACGCGACCCAGAAGCCGATGAACCAGCACCAGAACGAGACCTTGCCCCAGAAGGCGTCGAGCCGGAAGCCGAAGGCCTTGGGGAACCAGTAGTTGATGCCGGCAAAGGCGCCGAACACCACGCCGCCGATGATGACGTTGTGGAAGTGGGCGATCAGGAACAGGCTGTTGTGCAGCACGAAGTCGGCTGCCGGCACGGCCAGCAGCACGCCGGTCATGCCGCCCACGGTGAAGG
>Ga0187842_1000522_pt1 | contig 19179 bp, 16 predicted proteins | sample SpaLakP09_SKY_41_FD_134514 | JGI IMG/M metagenome (GOLD analysis project Ga0187842, IMG submission 134514) | Oligotrophic lake water microbial communities from Sparkling Lake, Wisconsin, USA - SP09_SKY_41 | ecosystem: Environmental > Aquatic > Freshwater > Lake | place: USA: Sparkling Lake... | reverse complement strand
TGGAGCGAGGCGCCCGGGATCATCGTCCTGTGCGGCCGTTTCGAGGGGGTGGACCAGCGGGTGCTCGACGCCCGGGGGTTCGAGGAGGTCTCGGTCGGAGACGCGGTCCTTGCCGGTGGCGAGGCGGCGGCGATGGTCGTGATCGAGGCGTGCGTTCGACTTGCCCCGGGGGTTCTGGGGAACATCGAGAGCACGCTGGAAGAAAGCTTCGAGGACGGCCTCCTCGAGCATCCGCAGTACACGCGACCGCGGACGTTTGAAGGGCTGGACATCCCCGAGGTGCTGCTGTCGGGCGACCATAAGAAGGTCGCGCAATGGCGGTCCAGTATGCGTGAAGAAACCACCCGCGAGCGGCGACCCGATCTTTGGGAAGCGCATCTCGCCAATCAACAGGCAAAAGGCGGCCCGAAAACGGGTAAGCCCAAAGGAGACTGAGACCATGGCGATCAACATCATCAAGCAACTCGAGCAGGAAGAAGCTTCGCGTCTGCTGGCCGTACGGGCGATCCCGGACTTCCAGCCGGGCGACACCCTGCGCGTCAACGTGAAGATCAAGGAAGGCGAGCGCGAGCGCGTTCAGGCCTATGAGGGCGTCTGCATCGCCCGCGCCGGCAGCGGCATCCACGAGAACTTCACGGTCCGCAAGATCTCGTTCGGCGAAGGCGTGGAACGTCTGTTCCCGCTGCTCTCGCCGAGCATCGAAAGCATCGAAGTCAAGCGTCGCGGCGTCGTCCGTCGCGCCAAGCTGTACTACCTGCGCGACCGTCGCGGGAAGTCGGCCCGGATCGCCGAGCGCGTCGGCGTCCGCAAGGAAAAGGGCGCTGCCGAATAAGGCAGGCCCTGCGCTGATCGAACGAGGCCCCGGTGGAAACACCGGGGCCTTTTTCTTGGCCGGTTCCCGCCGGAACGGGCGCGCTCACATATTCGTGTACTTGCACTCATCTTGACGGGCGGGCCTCGCGGCGCGACGCTCCGTCACCCCCGCCGCAAAGCTGCGGGCTTCCAGACCGCTCTCTTGCAGGAGAGTGGCCCGCTTCGGGTCAGGCCCACCGGCCCCCGAACGTCGCAAAGAAGCCGGGGCGCGCTCCCCCTGCGCGCCCCGTGTTTCCCGGGCGGGTTCCAGCATCCGGCAAGAATTTGTCGCAGCCCGGGGGCGGGACTGGATTTTCACGCATGATCCGCCCTATATCCCCGCCATGTCCGGCCAACCCTCCCCCCAATCCGCGCCCAGAACCCTGTACGACAAGATCTGGGACGCTCACCTCGTCAGCGAAACCGGCGGCGAGGCGATCCTCTATATCGACCTGCACCTGATCCATGAGGTGACCACGCCCCAGGCCTTCGCCGGCCTGCGCGCGGCGGGTCGCAAGGTGCGCCGTCCCGACCGCACCCTGGCCGTGGCCGACCACAACATCCCGACCGAAGGCCAGGGCCTGGGCGTCGATGCCGTAGCCGACGAAGAGGCCCGGCTGCAGCTGAAGACCCTGGCCCGCAACGTCGCCGACAACGGCATCGAGTTCTTCCCGATGGGCGACATCCGCAACGGCATCGTCCATGTGGTCGGCCCCGAGCAGGGCCGCACCCAGCCGGGCATGACGATTGTCTGCGGCGACAGCCACACCTCGACCCACGGGGCCTTCGGGGCCCTGGCTCACGGCATCGGCACCTCCGAGGTCGAGCACGTCCTGGCCACCCAGACCCTGCGCCAGAAAAAGGCCAAGAACATGCTGGTCCGCGTCGACGGCCAGCTCGGCCCCGGCGTCACCGGCAAGGATGTGGCGCTCGCCGTGATCGGGGCCATCGGCACGGCCGGCGGCACCGGCTATGTCATCGAGTTCGCCGGCGAGGCCATCTCGGCCCTGTCGATGGAAGGCCGCATGACCCTGTGCAACCTGACCATCGAGGGCGGGGCCAAGGCCGGGCTGATCGCGCCCGACGAAAAGACCTTCGCCTATATCCAGGGAAAGCCCGCCGCTCCCAAGGGCGCGGCCTGGGAGATGGCCCTGGCCCACTGGAAGAGCTTCTTCTCGGACGAGGGCGCGGTGTTCGACCGCACCGTGGTCATCGACGGGTCGGCCCTGGTGCCGATGGTCACCTGGGGCACCAGCCCTGAGGACGTCATTCCGGTGACCGGCAATGTCCCCGATCCCGAAAGCTTCGCCACCCCGGACAAGCGCGCCGCCGCCCACCGGGCGCTGGACTATATGGGCCTGACCGCTGGTCAGCCGATCAGCGAGGCTCGCATCGACCGGGTGTTCATCGGCTCGTGCACCAACAGCCGCATCGAGGACATGCGTGCCGCCGCCGCCGTGGTGCAGGAAGCCTTCCTGCACGGCCGCCTGGTCGCCGACCACGTCAAGGCGATGGTCGTGCCGGGCTCGGGCCTGGTCAAGGAACAGGCCGAGGCCGAGGGGCTGGACGCCATCTTCAAGGCGGCCGGTTTCGACTGGCGCGAGCCGGGCTGCTCGATGTGCCTGGCCATGAATCCCGACAAGCTGGCCCCGCAGGAGCGTTGCGCCTCGACCAGCAACCGCAACTTCGAAGGCCGTCAGGGCCGCGGCGGCCGCACGCACCTGGTGTCCCCCGCCATGGCGGCGGCGGCGGCGATCGCGGGGCATCTGGTGGATGTGCGGACCTTCCTCGAGGAGACTGTCTGATGCAGGCCTTCACCCGCCTCGACGGCCGTGCCGTCCCCCTGTCGCTGGCCAATATCGACACCGACCAGATCATCCCCAAGCAGTTCCTGAAAACCGTGGAGCGCGAGGGTCTGGCCAAGGGGCTGTTCTACGATTTCCGCTTCGACGGCGAGGGCCAGGAGATCAGCGACTTCGTGCTCAATCGGCCGGAGTACAAGGGCGCGTCGGTGATGATCGCCGGCGACAATTTCGGCTGCGGCTCCAGCCGCGAGCATGCGCCCTGGGCCCTGATGGATTTCGGGATCATGGCGGTGATCTCCACCAGCTTCGCCGACATCTTCTACAACAACTGCTTCAGCAACGGCCTGCTGCCGGTGGTGCTGGCCCCTGAGGAGGTGGCCCAGCTGATGGACGAGGCCAAGGGCGGCAACCACATGGTCAGCATCGACCTGGAAGCCCAGACGGTGGTCTCGCCCTCGGGCAAGACCTTTGCCTTCCAGATCGATCCGGTCCGCAAGGACAAGATGCTGCGCGGCCTCGACGCCATCGGCGAGACCCTGCTGCACGGCACCGATATCGATGTCTTCGAAGGCAAGCGGGCGCTGGACCGGCCCTGGCTGGAAGCTTGAGGCCTTAAAAACTGTCATCCCGGTCAAGCGCGAAGCGCGTAGAACCGGGACCCAGGGGGCAGCGCATTGCGGTTGCCCCGGGGTCCCGGCTCTCCCCTGCGCTACGGCCGGGATGACAAGTATTTTGGACAACACCCATGACCATCATCCTCGCCGGCACCATCCGCCTCCCGCCCGAGCATCTGGCTGATCTGCGTCCGCACCTGCGGGCCCAGGTCGAGGCCAGCCGCGCCGAGCCCGGTTGCCTCGACTATGCCCTGACCGAAGATCCCCTCGATCCGGGCCTGATCCGGGTCTATGAGCATTTCGTCGACGAAGACGCCCTGGCGTTTCATCGCGCCAGCCAGCACATGGCCGCCTGGCGGGCCAGCTGGCCCGATCTGGGCGTTGGCGACCGCCGCATGTCGTCCTTCGATGTTTCCGACTACCGCGAAATCTAAGCCGCAAGATCTGAAGAGAGCCTCCCATGTCCACGCTTCTCCTCCTGCCGGGTGACGGCATCGGTCCCGAGGTCTGCGAGCAGGTGCGTCGCGTCGCAGCGGCCCTCACGCCCGATCTGGTGGTCGAGGAGGCCATCTATGGCGGGGCCAGCTTCGACGCCCACGGTACGCCCCTGACCGATGAAGTCCGCGACCGCGCCCTGGCCAGCGGCGCAGTGCTGATGGGGGCCGTCGGCGGGCCGAAGTGGAAGGACGCGCCGCGTCACCTGCGCCCGGAAGCCGGTCTGCTGGGCCTGCGCAAGGCGATGGACGTCTATGCCAACCTGCGCCCGGCCTATTGTTTCGAAGCCCTGGCCGGGGCCTCCAGCCTGAAGACCGAGCTGGTCTCGGGCCTCGACATCATGTTCGTCCGCGAACTGGTCGGCGGTGTCTATTTCGGTGAGCCGCGCGGCATCGAGGACCTGCCGGACGGCCAGAAAAAGGGCTTCGACACAGCCGTCTACACGACCAGCGAGATCGAGCGGGTCGGACGCGTGGCCTTCGAGCTGGCCCGGGGCCGCACCAACAAGGTCCACTCGGCCGAGAAGTCCAATGTCATGGAGTCGGGCCTGCTGTGGAAGCAGGTGATCACCGACCTGCACGCCCGCGAATATCCGGATGTCCAGTTGGAGCACATCCTGGCCGACAACTGCGCCATGCAGCTGGTCCGTGCGCCCAAGCAGTTCGACGTCATCGTCACCGACAACCTGTTCGGCGACATCCTGTCGGACGCGGCAGCCATGCTGACCGGCTCGCTGGGCATGCTGCCCTCGGCGGCGCTCGGCGCAGCGGGCAAGCCCGGTCTCTATGAACCGATCCACGGCTCGGCTCCCGACATCGCCGGCCAGGGCGTGGCCAATCCGCTGGCCGCCATCCTGTCGTTCGAAATGGCCCTGCGCTGGTCGCTGGGCCGGGCCCAGGCCGCCGACACCCTGCTGGCCGCCGTCAAGGCCGCCCTGGACGCGGGGGCCCGAACCCGGGATCTGGGCGGGTCACTTTCGACGGTGGAGATGGGCGACGCGGTCCTCGCCCAGCTCTGAGGCCGCCGCCCCGAGGCCTCAGGCCTTCGGGGCGAGGTCCGGTCGCGATGCCAGAAAGGCCGCGCGTTCCTCGTCGGTCAGGACCTTGGCGCTCTTGCGCCGCGCCACCATCGGCGCAGGCCGGGCATAGGCCTCGGCGCGGCCTGACGATGGCTTGAGATCGGCCAGGCGTTTGATCGGCGGCTTCATGTGTTCCCCTATTCGCAGAGCCGGAGCCCGCTGAAGACTAGGCGGCGTTCGGTGACGATGCGGTGACGTCGTCCGTCCTTGCACCCTCTTCCCCAACCCCCGCCATACGCCCTACGCTCCTCCCAACCACAAAAAGGGGAGCGCCGCGCATGACACCGGGCCTGATGCAGACCACGCCGCTGATGATCAGCGGGATTCTCACCTATGCCCGGCAGGCCCACGGCGCGCGCGAGATCGTTTCCAAGCTGATCGACGAGCCCCTGTGGCGCTACGACTATGCGGGTCTGGCCCGCCGTTCGGCCCAGCTGGCCCATGCGCTGCGGCGGCTGGGCGTCCAGCCCGGCGACCGGGTCACCTCCCTGGCCTGGAATACCCACCGGCATCTGGAACTGTTCTATGCCGTGCCCGGGATCGGGGCGGTGCTGCACACGGCCAATCCGCGGCTGTTTGACGAGCAGATCATCTACACGATCAATCACGCGGAAAGCGGGGTGCTGTTCTTCGACCGCAACTTCGCGGCCCTGGTCGAGCGGATCGCGCCGCATCTGACCACGGTCCAGACCTTCGTCATGCTGTCGGACGAAGAGCGCACCATCCCCGGAACGGTCGGGGCGCTCAGCTACGAGAGCCTGATCGCCGGCGAGGCCGAGGCCATCGAGTGGCCGTCCTTCGACGAAAATGCCGGGGCCTTCCTCTGCTACACCTCGGGCACCACGGGAGACCCCAAGGGCGTGCTCTATTCGCATCGGGCGGTGGTGCTGCACGCCATGGCCGGCGGCCTCAACAGCGCCTTCGGCTTCACCGCCTTTGACGTGGTGATGCCCTGCTCCAGCCTCTATCACGCCACCGCCTGGGGCCTGCCGTTCAGCGCCCCGATCTGCGGGACCAAGCTCGTCCTGCCGGCCGACAAGATGGACGGGGCGTCCCTGCATGCCCTGATCGAGGGGGAGGGCGTCACCTTCACTGGCGGCGTGCCGACCATCTGGACCATGTACCTGACCTGGCTGGACCAGACCGGCCAGCGGCCGGGCAGCCTGAAGCGCGTCGTGATCGGCGGCAGCGCCGTGCCCCGCGCCATGGCCGAGACGTTCAAGCGGCTCTATGGCGTCAGCGTCCTGCAGATCTGGGGCATGACCGAGACCTGCCCGATCGGGGTGGTCGCCACCCCGACGCCGTCGCTGGCCGCCCTGGGCGAAGAGGCCATGGACGAGGCCATCTGGACCCGGCAGGGCCGGCTGCAGTTCGGCATCGAGCTGAAGGTCGAGGCCGAGGACGGCAGCGATGCCCCGCGCGACGGCGAGACCTCGGGCGCGCTGAAGGTGCGCGGCCCCTGGGTGGTGAAGCGCTATTTCCGCCAGGAGGCCGACGCCGCCGAGGTGGACGGCTGGTTCGATACCGGCGACATCGCCACCCTCGACGACCACGGTTTCATGCGCATCACCGACCGCCAGAAGGACGTGATCAAGTCCGGCGGCGAGTGGATCAGCTCGATCGACCTGGAGAATGTCGCGGTCGGCTGTCCGGGCGTGAAGATCGCCGCCGTGATCGGCGTGCCGCATCCCAAGTGGGAGGAGCGGCCGCTGCTGGTCATCGAAACCCATGAGGGTGTCGCGCTCAGCCGGGCCGAGGTGCTCGACTATCTGGCCCCGCGCATCGTCAAGTGGTGGACGCCGGATGACGTGGTGTTCGCGGCCGTGCCCCTGACCGCGACCGGCAAGATCGACAAGAAGGTGCTGCGTACCGCGTGGCGCGAACACCTGCTCGGCGAGACCCCCGCCGGTTCTTGACGAACGGCGGTTTTCCAAGCCTGATCGCCCCGGCTGGACAGTGAGGGGGACACGCCATGCGACAGGTCTTGTTGGCCTTGGGTCTGAGTGCGGCTGTGGCCTTGCCGGCCCTGGCGCAGCAGCCGCCGGCCGCGCCGGTCCGGCCGGTGACGGATGTCTATTTCGGTGAGGCCGTCGTCGACGGCTATCGCTGGATGGAGGCCCGTCCGCCCGAGTTCGACGCCTGGATGAAGGCCCAGGATGCAGTCACCCGCAGCGAAATCGCCGCCCTGCCCGGCCGCAAGGCCCTGGGGGACGAGATCGCCGCGATCAGCGCCGCCGCCGTCGTGCCGTCGCGGCCCGTGCAGCGCGGTGACCAGCTCTATTTCCAGAAGCGCCCGTCCGGGGCGGCCGTAAACCGGCTCTATGTCCGCAACGTCGCCGGAGGACCGGTCCGCGAACTGATCGCGCCCGACAGGTTGTCGGACGAGGGCGGCGCGGCCAGCCTGCAAGCCGTCTCGCCGTCGCCGGACAATCGCTACCTGGCCTATACCATCGGTCGGGGCGGTTCGGAGGATGCGGTCCTTCACGTGATGGAGATCGCCACCGGCAAGGTTCTGGCCGAGGCCATCGACGGGACCCGGTTTGCCCTGCCGGAATGGGCCCCCGACAGCAAGAGCTTCTACTATTCGCGCCTCAAGGCCCTGAAGCCCGGCGACAGTCCCGAGGAGCGCTTCAAGGACCAGGCCCTCTGGCGGCATGTGGTCGGCGAGGATCCGGCCCGCGACCAGCTGGTCTTCGAGGCCAGCCGCCCGGACAGCACGCTCGGCCGTGACGGCGGGCCGTTGCTCTACTGGCCGACCCGTTCGGACTGGGTATTCGCCTTTCTCTTTGACGGGGTCTCGCCTTACGGACTGGCCTGGGTGTCGCCAGCCTCTGCAGTTGCGGCCGGCAAGCCGGTCTGGCGCAAGATCGCGGGGGCGGAAGACCGGCTGATGCTGCTGGGCCTGGGCGGTGACCAGGCGGCCGTTCCCGTCGTGCGCGGCGACCGCGCCTGGGTCGCGACGACCCTGAATGCGCCGCTGGGCCGGTTGATCGACCTTGATCTCAAGGCCCCGGACTTCGCCAATGCCCCCGAAATCGCCTCCGGCAACGGCGGTGCCCTGGTCGCCGCCACCCCGGCCGCGGACGGGCTCTATGTCATCCGGGCCCAGGGCGGGGCCTATGATGTCCAGCGCCTGGGCTGGGACCGCAGCCTGTCACGCCTTGCGACGCCGTTCCCGGCCAGCATCGGGTTCAGCACCAGCGATCCGGACCGGCCCGGAGCGGTCCTGGGCCTGGAGTCCTGGGCCCGGCCGTCGGAGCTCTTCCAGTTCACCGGCAGTGGCCCGGCCAAGAGCCTTGCCCTTGCCGAGCCGATGCCGGTCGATCTCTCCGACATCGTCATCGAGCGGATCGTGGGCAAGGCCGCCGACGGCACGGCCATTCCGGTCGACATCATGCGCCTGAAGTCGCTGAAGCTGGACGGTCGCAACCCGACGATGCTGGAGGGCTATGGGGCCTACGGGGTGTCGAGTGATCCGATCTTCTCGGCCCGCCTGATCCCGTTCGTGAAGCGGGGCGGGATCTATGCCTCGGCCGTGGTGCGAGGCGGCGGCGAATATGGCGAGGCCTGGCACCTGGCCGGCAAGGAAGCCAGCAAGCCCAACACCTGGCGCGACTTCATCGCCGCCGCCGAGGCCCTGATCGACAAGGGCTATACCTCGAAGGACCGGCTGGCCGGATCGGGCACCAGCGCCGGCGGCATCCTGATCGGCCGGGCCGTCACCGAGCGACCGGACCTGTTCGCCGCCGCCTTCATGGGCGTGCCGATCACCGACACGCTGCGGTTCGAAACCACGCCCGGCGGTCCGGCCAATGTCGCCGAGTTCGGCTCCGTCGCCACGCCGGAAGGCTACCGCGCCCTGAAGGCCATGAGCCCGCTGGTCCATGTCGTCGACGGGGTGCGCTATCCGCCGATCCTGATCACCGCCGGCATGAACGACGGCCGGGTGCCGGCCTGGGTGCCGGCCAAGCTGGCCGCTCGCCTGCAGGCCGCCAGCACCGGCGGCCCCGTGCGCCTGCGGGTCGATTTCGACGCCGGCCACGGGATCGGCTCGACCAAGGCCCAGCGCGACGCCCAGGCGGCCGACGTCCAGGCCTTCCTGTTCCAGGCCCTCGGCGCGCCGGACTTCCAGCCCAAGCGCCCCTAAAGCCCGTCGTGAGAGGGCGCTCAGCGCTCGCTGTCGAGGTGGGCCATCATCGCCTCGGCATAGCGGGTGCCGGCCACGGCCCCGGCCGGCACGGCGGCGGCGATGGCGGCCAGGTCCTCGTCTGACAGGGTGAGGCTCAGGGCCCCCAGGGCCTCGGCCAGACGGTCCCGACGCCGGGCCCCGATCAGCGGCACGATGTCGTCGCCCCGGCTGGCGACCCAGGCGATGGCGGCCTGGGCGGTGGTCACGCCCCGGGCCTCGGCGACCGCGCGCAGGGCCTCGACCAGGGCCAGGTTGGTGTCGAGATTGTCGCCCTGGAAGCGCGGGCTCATGGCTCGGAAGTCCCGGCCGCCGCCGGTGCCGGCCTTGGTCCAGTGGCCGCTGATCAGGCCGCGTGACAGCACGCCATAGGCGGTGATGCCGATACCCAGGTCGCGGCAGGTCGGCAGGATGTCGACCTCGATGCCGCGCGAGACCAGGGAGTACTCGATCTGCAGGTCGACGATCGGCGCGACGGCGGCGGCCCGGCGGATCGTCGCGGCCCCGACCTCCGACAGGCCGATGTGGCGGATGTAGCCGGCCTGGACCATTTCGGCGAGCGCGCCGATGCTGTCCTCGATCGGCACGGACGGGTCCAGCCGCGAGGGGCGGTAGATGTCGATGTAGTCGACGCCGAGGCGCTTGAGGCTGTAGGCGAGGAAGTTCTTCAGGGCCACCGGGCGGCTGTCATAGCCGAGGAAGGCTCCGGCCGGATCGCGCAGGGCCCCGGTCTTGACGCTGAGCACCAGGTCCTCGCGACGATGGCGCTTTAGGGCCTCGCCGATCAGCAGCTCGTTGTGGCCCATGCCGTAGAAGTCGCCGGTATCGATCAGGGTCACGCCCTGGTCGACGGCGGCGTCGAAGGTGGCCAGGCTCTCGGCCCGGTCGCTGGGGCCGTACATGTCCGACATGCCCATGCAGCCGAGGCCGAAGGCGGAAACGACGGGACCGGTCTGGCCGAGCTGATGCGTCTTCATGGGGGTCTCTCCGGGGGCTGGGGTCTGTGGGGAGGGTTATGCGCCTGAACGTGTCGTGCGATAATCCGCTCAAACCTGCACGACCCGTTCGGAATTTCGCACAATGCAACAGGCTGATTTCGCCGATCTGGATGCCTTCACGGCCGTGGCCCGGGCCCGGGGCTTTCGCGGGGCGGCCGCCGTGCGCGGCGTCTCGGCCTCGTCGCTGAGCGAGGCGGTGCGGCGGCTGGAGGCGCGGCTGGGTGTGCGGCTGCTGAACCGCACCACCCGCAGCGTGACGCCGACCGAGGCCGGTCAGACCCTGCTGGACCGCCTGACCCCGGCCCTGGCCGACGTCGCCCTGGCCCTCGACGAGGTCAATGCCTTCCGCGACAGCCCGACCGGGACCCTGCGGCTGAACGTGCCCAACGTCGTGGCCCGGGTGATCCTGCCCGGGCTGCTGCCGCGCTTTCTGGCGGCCCATCCCGGCGTCTCGGTGGAGGTGACGGCCGAGGACACCTTCATCGACGTGCTGGCGGCCGGCTTCGATGCCGGGGTGCGCTATGACGAGCGGATGGAGAAGGACATGATCGCCGTGCCCCTGGCCGGGCCGCAGCGGTTCGTGGTGGCCGGCGCTCCGGCCTATTTCGCTGCCCGGGGCCGGCCCGCCCATCCCCGCGAGATCCTCGACCACGCCTGCATCCGGCACCGTTTCCCCAGCGGGGTCAGCCACCCCTGGGAGTTCGAGAAGGACGGCGAGGTGATCAAGGTCAGCCCCACTGGCCCGCTGGTCTCGACCAGTATCGATCTGGAGCTGGCGGCCTGCCGGGCCGGCGTGGGTTTGATCGCCACCTTCGAGGACTTCGTGGCCGAGGACCTGGCGACGGGCCGGCTGGAGACGGTGCTGGAAGACTGGCTGCCGCCCTTCACCGGGCCGCTGCTCTACTATCCCAGCCGCCGCCACATGCCGGCCCCGCTGCGGGCCTTCGTGGATTTCGTGAAGGCGGAGCGGGTCCGTTCCAACTGGTGAAAACTTGCCGCACCCGGCCTGTCCTATCAGCGCTGGCAGAAACCCTTGCCTTGCCTCGGGCGCTTTGGGGGCGTAACGGGTCGCCATCTTCCAGGGTCGGAAGACAATCGAATTGGAGACCGCTATGGGTTACCGGGTCGCCGTGGTCGGCGCCACGGGCAATGTTGGCCGTGAGATGTTCAACATCCTCGAGGAGGTGAAATTCCCCGTCGAGAAAATGCACGCCATCGCCTCTCGTAAATCCATCGGCGTCGAGGTCTCGTTCGGCAACCAGATCCTGCGCTGCGAGGACCTGGAGCAGTTCGACTTCTCCAAGGTCGACATCGTGCTGATGAGCGCCGGCGGGTCGATCTCCAAGGCCTGGGGCGAGAAGATCGGCGCGGCCGGTCCAATCGTGATCGACAATTCCAGCCACTTCCGGATGGATCCGGACGTGCCGCTGGTCGTGCCCGAGGTGAACCCCGATGCAGTGGATCACCTGCCCAAGAACATCATCGCCAACCCCAACTGCTCGACCGCCCAGCTGGTCGTGGTGCTGAGCGCCCTGCACAAGGAAGCCAGGATCCGCCGCGTCGTCGTCTCGACCTATCAGTCGGTGTCGGGCGCGGGCAAGGAAGGCATGGACGAGCTCTGGGACCAGACCAAGGGTGTGTTCGTGCTGGGCGCGCCGCCGCCCAAGAAGTTCACCAAGCAGATCGCCTTCAACGTCATCCCCCACATCGACGTCTTCATGGACGACGGCTTCACCAAGGAAGAGTGGAAGATGACCGTCGAGACCCACAAGATCCTCGATCCGGCCATCAAGCTGGTCGCCACCTGCGTGCGGGTGCCGGTCATGGTCGGCCACTCGGAGTCGGTGAACATCGAGTTCGAGACTGCCCTGGACGAAGATGATGTCCGCGAGATCCTGCGCGATACCGACGGCGTCGTGGTCGTCGACAAGCGCGAGGACGGCGGCTACATGACGCCGAAGGAAAGCGCCGGCGAGTTCCCGGTCTATGTCTCGCGCATCCGCAACGACCCGACCGTCGAGCACGGCGTGGCCCTGTGGTGCGTGGCCGACAACCTGCGCAAGGGCGCGGCCCTGAACGCCGTGCAGATCGCGCAACTGCTGCATGAGAAGGGTCTCATCAGGCAGAAACTCCCGGCCTAAGACTCCCGTCCGCAAATAGCGGGTGGACGTTTCAGGGGCTCCCGGGACCTAAGGGTTCCGGGAGCCCTTTTCGATTCTGACCAAAGGACGACGCCATGTCGGCGGATGTGACCAAGACCCCTGACGAGAGCCGGACCGCGCTGATGGCGGCCGTGGGCTGCTACACCCTGTGGGGCTTCCTGCCGCTCTATTTCCACGCCTTGGCCCTGCAGGGCGTCGGCCCGTGGGAGATGATCGCGCACCGTACCCTGTGGGCCGCGCCCTGGGCGTTTCTGGCCGTGCTGCTGGCCCGGCAGGCGGGGCAGGTGGCGGCCGTGCTGCGCCAGCCGAGGACCCTGCTGATCCTGGCCTGCTCGACGGCCGCCATCTTCATCAACTGGTCGATCTATGTGCTGGCGGTCAATGCCGGGCACGTCATCGAGGCCAGCCTCGGCTATTACATCAACCCGCTGATGACCATGGCGGCCGGGGCGGTCCTGTTCCGCGAGCGCATCAGCCGCGAGGGCGCGATCGCCATCGGTCTGGCCGCGATCGGGGTGGCGATCCAGACGGCGGCCCTCGGCCACCTGCCGTTGGTCGCCCTGGGCCTGGCCCTGAGCTTTTGCCTCTATGGCATCCTGCGCAAGCAGGTGAAGGCTGACGCCCAGACTGGCCTGTTCATCGAGTGTGCCTATCTGGCCGTGCCGGGCCTGATCTATGTGCTGCACCTGCAGTCGACCGGGGCGGGCCATTTCGGCGCGGGCACCGGGGTCAGCGCCTTGCTGCTGCTGGCCGGGCCGGTCACGGTCGTGCCCCTGGCCCTGTTCGCCTGGTCGGCGCGCCGCATGCCGCTCAGCGCCATGGGCTTTCTGCAGTTCATCGGTCCGACCCTGCAGTTCGGCATCGGCATCGCCCTCGGCGAGGCCTTCACCCCGCTGCGGGCCCTGTCCTTCCTGTTCATCTGGGCCGGGGTGGCGGTCTTCGCCTACGGGGCCTGGAAGCGGACGAGGACGGTGGCGCAAGCGGTCTGACGGCGCCAGTCTTCGGAGCCTGATCCGGAGACCCCATGCCGACCCGCCGCACGCTGCTGACCGCCGTCGCCGCCCTGGGCCTGGGGGCCGGGACGCCCGATCCCTATGACCGACTGCTGCAGGGCGAGGGCGACCTGTCTGCCGCCCTGCCGGCCCTGGCCGGCGTCCGGTTCCGGGGCGGGGTCGTGCAGAAGTCCGTGGCCCGGGGTCTCGCCGATGTCGTCGGCGGACGCGCCCTGTCGCCGGCCAGCCCGGCCCGCATCGCCTCGATCTCGAAACTGGTCACGGCGCTGGGCTTCATGACCCTGGTCGAGGCGGGGCGGGTGGGGCTGGACGATCCGGCCTCTGACCTTCTGGGCTTTGATCTGCGCCACCCGTCTTTCCCGAAGGCCGTCATCACCCCACGACGTCTGCTGTCGCACACCAGCGGCCTGCGCAACGGACCCAGCTATCCGGTCGCCTTCGGCCGGCCGCTCAGCGCCGCCCTGACCCCGGGCGGGGTCCAGTGGGATGACGGTGCGTGGTTCGGGCCGCCGGACCAGCCGCCGGGCGACTGGTTCGCCTATGGCGACGTCAACTATGCCGTCATCGCCCAGATCATCGAACGGATCAGCGGCGAGCGCTTCGACCGGTTCATGCAGCGGGCGGTATTCGCGCCTTTGGGTCTGACCTGCGGCTTCAACTGGAGCGGGGTGCCGCAGGCGGCGCGGGACCGGCGCGCGGTGCTCTATCGCAAGGCCCTGTCCGATGCCGGCCCGTGGGATCCGGCCGGCCCCTGGATCGCCCAGCAGGACGAGACAGTGCCGGCTGCGCCCCTGCCGGCGGTGCGGATCGCGCCAGAGGCCGAAAATCGTCCGTTGACAGACTACGTCCCCGGCGAGAACGGCTTCGTTTTCGGGCCGCAGGGCGGGCTGCGCGCCTCGGTGCTGGATCTCGCCGTGATCGGTGCCGTTCTGACCCGTCGCGGCGCGCCGCTGTTGCGTCCGGAGAGCTTTGCCATCCTGGTCGAACCGGTCTGGCGGCTGGACCCCCGCCGCCCCAATGGTGACGGCTATGGCGGCCTGATCGCGGCCTATGGCCTCGGTGTCCAGACCCTGACCGGCGGGGCGGGTGACCATCCTTTCGACGGTTGTGAGGGCTGGATTGGCCATGCCGGCGACGCCTATGGCCTGAGCTCGGGCCTGTGGGTCGATCCGCGCTCGGGTCAGGGCCTGGCCTGGCTGCTCACCGGCCGAGCCGCCCCGCTTGAGGCCCACCTCGGCCGCTCGCGCCTGACCCGCCAGGAGGAGCGCCTGGCCGGACTGCTGCTAGAGCGGGCGATTTGATGGCGTCATATCACCCGCTCTAGTCTTCTGTTTTCCCGCGCGTTTCATTCCGAAAACCGGTTGCCACTTTTCGGAACGCGCTCTGGGAGCCTAAAGCCCGGCGTAGGCCGCCTCGATCAGGCGGACGGCGCGTGGGTCGCCGATCAGGGCGCTGCCCTGCTTGTTCATCACATAGGCTCCCGAAACCCCCCGGGCCGGATCGGCGAAGGCGCAGGAGCCGCCCCAGCCGGAGTGGCCGAAGGTCTCGGGATTGGGGCCATAGAAGAAGTTCGGCGTATTGCGCATGAAGCCCGCGCCCCAGCTGATCACGAACGGCAGCACCAGGTCCTGGCCGACGATGCGCTCGGCGGTGGCGGCGCGGATGCCGGCCGGGGTGATCAGCGAGCGACCATCGAGCGTGCCGCCGCAGGCCAGGGCCCCCATCAGCCGCGCCAGGGCCGGGGCGGTGGCATGGCCGTTGGCCGAGGGGATCTCGACCCGCCGCCAGTCGGTCGTGCCGCGCCCGCCGGGGGCCGCCCAGGGGGTCAGGAAGGCGGCCTTCACCGCGTCATTGATCTCGCCGAACCTGGGCAGGGCCGACGGCCGCATCAGCTCGGCGCAGCGGTCGTGCTCGCTGTCGGGCAGGCCGATCCACAGGTCCAGGCCCAGTGGCACGCAGAGATCCTCGCGCAGGGCCGTGCCCATCGTGCGGCCATCGACCCGGCGGAAGATTTCCCCGGCCAGATAGCCGTAGGTCACCGGGTGGTAGCCGCTGGCCGAGCCGACCGGAAACAGCGGGGCCATGGCCGCCAGCTTGGCGCAGGTGGCGTCCCAGTCGAACCAGATGGCCGGATCGGTCTCGTCGGGAAAGCCCGACAGGCCCGCCTGGTGCGACAGGGCCTGTTCGACGGTGATGTCCTGCTTGCCGGCCTGGGCGAACTCGGGCCAGACGTCGGCCACGGGCTGGTCATAGGCCAGGCGGCCCTCGTCGACGAGGCGGGCCACCATCAGGGCGGCGACCGCTTTGGTGGTCGAGAACAGGGCGGTCAGGGTGTCGGGGCCGAATGGCACGGTGCGCTTGCGGTCGGCATGGCCGCCCATCAGGTCGATAACCACCTCGCCATCGACGGCGAAGGCAAAGCGCGCGCCCAGCTCGCCGCCGTCCTCGAAATTGGCGGTGAACACCTCGCGCACGGCGGCGAAGCGGTCGGGGCAGACTCCGATGATTTCGATGGTCATAACGGGTCTCAGGCCAGGCGCTCGATGCGCACGGTGGGCGAGGTCTGCTTGATCCGGGCCCCCATGGCCACGATCGGCAGTTCCGGGGCGTTCCAGATATTGGCGGCGGTCACGGTCTCGGCCACGCCGCCGACGGCCCGGGCCAGGCCGTAGGACAGGGTCTGGCCTTCGAGGATCGAGGCGGCATAGAGTGCGGTCAGCAGGTCGCCGGTGCCGTTCGGGGCCCGCGTCGCCTTGGCGTGGGCGGCCAGCCAGGCCTCCTTGCGATCGGCCAGAACGACGCCGATTTCGGCTCCTCTGTGCACGGACGATACCAGGGTGGGCTTGTTCAGCAGGCGGGCGGCGCGCATCGCCGACAGCGGGTCGCGGGCATCGGCCCCGGTCAGCTTCTGCAGCTCCCAGGCATTGCAGGCGACGATATCGGCGCGGGGGATCAGCTCGGCGATGATGGCCTCGGCCACCTCCTGCGGCACATAGAGCCCCTTGCCGGCGTCGCCCATGGTGGGGTCGATGATCACCGAGGGCCTGCGGGTGGCGGCCCCCTCGCGCGGCGCATCCCGCACCGCGTCGATGGCTCGCGCGGCGGCCCGTACCTGGGCAGCGGTGGCGAAATAGCCTGTGATCACCAGATCGGTCAGACCAAACAGCCCGTTGGCCTCAATGCCGTCGAGCATGCCCTCGACGACCTCGATCGGGGCCGGGGCACCGCCCGGGATCCCCCAGCCGGGATGGCGGCCGAAGAGGACGGTCGGCACGACCATCGAGTCGATCTTGAACTGCACAAGGGCTGCAGCCTGGGCCGACGCGCCCACGCGGCTGCCGGCGACATGGCTGGAGATGATCAGGGCTAGCGGCATGCAAGCGGCTTAGCCGAGCAGGGCGGTCTTGAACAGGGCGTCACGACCACGGCGGGATCAACCCTGCACGTTTTCGGGGCCAGACGGCCTTGGGGCCCCTGCCTGGGCCAGGACCTCGCCCAGGGGTTCGCCAACCTGACCGGCGACAAGTGAGGACCATTCGGCCGGCGCTTCATCGGCCCCCGACAGCTGCAGTTGCATCACGCACTGCACGCCCTGGGGCAGATAGTCGATCCGCGCCTGCCCGCCGTTTTCCTGACTGAAGGTGCGGGCGATCAGCCTGGATCCAAAGCCCGTATGGCGAGGCGGTGATACGGACGGCCCGCCAAGCTCTCGCCACAGCATGTTGACCTGGCGGGCCCCCAGCTGGGTGTGCGCCAGGTTCCAGGTCAGCTCGACCTGGCCGCCCTGCGTCGACAGGGCGCCGTACTTGAGCGCGTTGGTCGCCAGTTCGTGCAGGGCCAGGGCCATGGCCACGGCCTGCTGCGGGCTGAGCCAGACCAGGGGGCCGTCGATCCTGAACCGGCTGTGTCCCCGATGATCATGATGCGCCACGGCCTGTCGCACGATGGTACCGAGGTCTGCGCCGGCCCAGCTCTCGTTGACCAGAACATTGTGGGCATCGGACATCGCCATCAGCCGATCGGTCAGCTCCCGACGTACCCTGGGATCGACCTGGGCGGCCCGCAGGGTCTGTTCGGCGATCGACTGGACCGTGGCCAGGGTGTTCTTGATCCGGTGGTTCAGTTCGTTGAGCAGCAGGACCCGCTGGTCCTCGGCCAGCTTGGCCGGGGTCTCGTCGCGCAGGATCTTCATCAGGCCGGTCAGCTCGGGGCTGAAGATGCCCATGGTCATGCCGTTGCCCCAGAACCGCGAGCCGTCCTTGCGCAGATGCCAGCGGGTATCTTCGGCGCGCCCCTGCTGCTTGGCGTTCTCGAGTTCGTGCCGGTCGGCCCGGGCCTCGCGGTCGGGGGGCGTGAAGAGCTCGCCGAAGTGCAGACCGATCGCTTCGGCCCGGCTGTAGCCGAGAATCTGCTCGGCCCCCCGGCTCCAGCTGGTGATCTTTCCGTCGAGATCCATCGTGAAAATGGCGTAGCCGAGGGCGTTCTCGAGGATCAGGGCGGCGAGTTTTGCGTCGTGTTCATTGGACATGGGCGGCTCCTGGCACCCCATCAACGTCACAGCGACCCTGTCGGGCCCATCGAACAGCGTCCAAAACGAAAAAGGCCCGCCGCGTTTCCGCGAGCGGGCCCTGTCCGGTCGCCGTGAGGCGATCCTAGTAGCGGTAGTGATCCGGCTTGAACGGGCCCTTTTCCGGCACGCCGATATAGTCGGCCTGGTCCTTGCGCAGGGTCGAGAGCTTGGCCCCCAGCTTCTCCAGGTGGAGGAAGGCGACCTTCTCGTCGAGGTGCTTGGGCAGGGTGTAGACTTGGTTCTCGTACCGGGCGCGGTTGGTCCACAGCTCGATCTGGGCCAGGGTCTGGTTGGTGAACGAGGCCGACATCACGAACGACGGGTGGCCCGTCGCATTGCCCAGGTTCACCAGCCGGCCTTCCGACAGCACGATCAGCTTCTTGCCGTCCGGGAATTCCACATGGTGGACCTGCGGCTTGATCTCGTCCCACTTGAAGTTGCGCAGGGCGGCGATCTGAATTTCCGAGTCGAAGTGGCCGATATTGCAGACGATGGCGTTGTTTTTCATCATCCGCATGTCGTCCAGCGTGATGACGTCCTTGTTGCCGGTCGCGGTGACGAAGATGTCGGCCTTGGCGGCGACGTCCTGCAGGGTCTGGACCTCGTAGCCTTCCATCGCCGCCTGCAGGGCGCAGATCGGGTCGATTTCGGTGACGATGACGCGCGCGCCGCCCTGGCGCAGCGAGGCGGCCGAGCCCTTGCCCACGTCGCCATAGCCGCAGACCACGGCGACCTTGCCCGACAGCATGACGTCGGTGCCGCGACGGATGGCGTCGACCAGGCTTTCGCGACAGCCGTACAGGTTGTCGAACTTGGACTTGGTGACGCTGTCATTGACGTTGATGGCCGGGAACGGCAGGTCGCCTTTGGCGGCCATCTGGTACAGGCGGTGCACGCCCGTGGTGGTTTCTTCCGACACGCCGGTGATGGCATTGCGGATGGCGGTGTAGAAGCCCGGCTTTTCGGCCAGATATTTCTTCATCACCGCATAGAGAGCTTCTTCTTCCTCGTTCTGCGGGTTGTCGAGAAGGGTCGGGTCCTTCTCGGCCTTGGGGCCCAGCACGCACAGCAGGGTGGCGTCGCCGCCGTCGTCGAGGATCAGGTTCGGATGGCCGCCGTCATGCCATTCGAAGATCTTGTGGGCGTATTCCCAGTACTCGACCAGGTTCTCGCCCTTGAAGGCGAACACCGGCACGCCCGAGGCGGCGATGGCGGCCGCGGCGTGGTCCTGGGTCGAGAAGATGTTGCACGATGCCCAGCGCACTTCGGCACCGAGCGCGGTGAGGGTCTCGATCAGCACGCCGGTCTGGATGGTCATGTGCAGGCTGCCGGCGATGCGGGCGCCCTTCAGCACCTGGGCCGGGCCGTATTCGGCGCGGGTGGCCATCAGACCGGGCATTTCGGTC
>Ga0187842_1000520_pt1 | contig 19190 bp, 16 predicted proteins | sample SpaLakP09_SKY_41_FD_134514 | JGI IMG/M metagenome (GOLD analysis project Ga0187842, IMG submission 134514) | Oligotrophic lake water microbial communities from Sparkling Lake, Wisconsin, USA - SP09_SKY_41 | ecosystem: Environmental > Aquatic > Freshwater > Lake | place: USA: Sparkling Lake... | reverse complement strand
GTCTTGGAGGATATCCCACGGTGCTGGGCCGAGGATGCTGTCTATATCAAGAAGGTGTTGCCCATGGCCGACTTTTTACCCACTCGGATTCAAAGCGAAAATTCTGTCGAAAAAGTAGTCTCCAATGCGATCGACATTGGAGTGCGCTCTCGCGTCCTGAATAAAGGGCTAGCGGAACTTTCTGGCCTATCTGGCGGCACACAGTTGAAGCTTCCGAACGGCACCACCTTGGTTGATTTGCGGGACCGTCTTCGGGTTCTTCGGGAAGTTGGGCTGAACAGAATTCAAGAGGCACTGGTTACCTTTAGCGCGGATAAGGAGGAGAAAATTAAATTACAGGAAATGTTGCGGGGACGATTGCGTTCCCGAGAGAGAGCTTTTTTCCTCGAAAAAAGCAAGCTTGAGCCAATTGAAAAGGGTTACCGCGACTATTTGGCGAGTCGACGTGGAGTAGATTCCGGATATTCAGGCAAGTCTCGAGGCCTAGGCGATGGAGCGACCACATTCCAGATCAGCGACAACTTCCTTGGCAAGTGGATCGAAATGACCAAACCCTTTGCGGATGAGGAGTATCGCCAAGCACTTGTGGACCAGATATCGAGCGAACGGCAAGGGGTTCTCGAAATGGAATTTAACGTCGATGAAATTAAGCTCTATTTGGATAGCATCAACCAAGAGGAAAAGAAATGGGAGCTGACGACTTCTAAGGATCCAGCAGGGGTGGTCAGTCAGCCCGAAAGGATGAGCCAAAAAGAGGCTCTCCAAATCATGCAGGAAGTAGCCACGGAACTGAATTCCATCATAGTGGACGCGGAACAGATACGAAGTCTTGCTTGGAAAAATCTTATCCAACCCCAAACGCTGCTTTATTCTATTACTACTCCATTCGAGATAAATTCACGCGGATCATTTCTCTCCTTACGCATGGCAGGCATGTTGTTGGTGGGCTTCATCTTTCTCGGCATGACGGGAACTCTTCTTGCTTGCTGGGTTTTCGACAGTTCCCGCAAGTCTGCCCAAAAAGAACAAGAAGAATTGCGCTCCTCTCCTTCCACCCAAACTCCATAATTCACCACTTTCGATTCGCCGCTACTATCCAATTTACTTTTCTCTTTCCCGAACACGGCATGCCCAGTTACCGGAAAAACATTGGTAAACTAAATCGTGGTAGGGATGAGCCTCCGGCTCATACGATGGAGGGCTGATTGATTTCGGATTTGGAAATTCGAATTTCGAAATTTTAAATTTTAAATCATCTGCGTTCTTTCGACGTTCGTCCAGCCGCTGTAAATATAGCCAACAGTTGCTTAGACTCTTGTATAAGCCTTAAGCCTCCTGATTTGCCCCGATTCCGGCTTCCAGCATCAATTCCAGCCAATAGAGTGTCTCCGAAGCTTCTTTCTCCACAATGGCTAACTTATGGATAAAATCCGCCTTAGACTCCGCCCGATTCGCCTCACGATAGTTTGCCCCGATGGAAGTGCCGGATTTAAGCAACTGCTTACCCAGGGCTTCGCCAAGATAGTTTTTGGGCAGACTTTCCAAAAACCGGATTAATTGCAGCGAGAACTCCTTGGTCCGCCTTTCCAGCTCAATTTTGTTCATCTTCTAACTCCTATTTCAAATTCAAAATCGCAAATCCGAATTCCAAAATGATTTTCCAACAATCTTGTTCATTTGACTAATCCAAATTCGCAATCCCAAATTCGCATTTCCAAATACCTAAACTCCGTGTCTCTGTTTTCAAGCCTCAACCCCCAAATACCCCATCTCCTGAAAATGCTGGTCAAAGGCTAGGGCTGTTCGGATAGCCAGCTGACGCATCGCATCGAAACTGGTCAGGTCCACAAGGCTAAGGTTACGTCGCTGGGCAATCCGCCACTGCGCAGCGGCGCGCTCAAATCCATCACGCCCAACCTCATGAATTTTGCATAAGGGCAACCAGTCGTCCTGAAAGGCCATCACTGCCTCTGCACCAAACCGTCGCTGAATAAGAGACCAGCTCTCAAGGCGAACATAGTCGGTTGTCCAAAGTTCGGATGGGCTTTTGGATAGGGCAAGCCACCTCTTTTCTGCTTCAGCATGGTATTTATCACCCTTGTCTAGCGCCGCCAGAAAGGCAGAGGTATCGACAAAAACAGCCTTCACCAGCGGTCGCCTAGATGGTCATCATGTTTTTCGGCGAGATTGTTCAGACCACTAGAAAACTTGCCCATCGAGCTTAGCGCGCGGGCCCATTTCTGATCGACCTCCTGGGCGGCGATCGAACGATCGAGCGATCTTCGAACTATTTCCGAAATACTCTTTCCTGTTTCATTAGATTTTGTTTTTAGGGCTTCATACGTCTTCTGTTCGAACTGAATTTGTGTGCGGATCATGATGGCAGTATAAAGCAAGTATGCCATCAGTCAACTTTTCTTAATTAGAAATTTGAAAATTGGGATTCCGCATCATCGGCGGCCGAGCCGTTAGCGCGGCCATGGCCCCAAAGAACTGGTAGCCCTAAATCATGGTAGGGACGACCGTCCCGGTCGTCCGATCGATTCGTTTTCATTTCGGGGCAGTAAATTTTCTATCTGGGGAAGTATACCCGCCTCTGCCTTCGCTTTCCGCGAGGGTGGGTTCTCGCTGGCTTATCTAAAAATCCGCATTTCGAATTTCGAAATAAAGAAAATTTTCAATCATTTGTTCCATTAGCAGTAGCCTCACCAAATCGTTTCACATCCGAAATCTCGGAACGGCCAATCGGGGGACACGAGAGTCATGCCATGGAACAGGGTTTCGGCCGCGATCCAGCGGTCAAAGGGATCTCGGTGGACGGATGGAAGTACGCCCGATTGGTAGATCACGTGCCTGTCCAGTGTGAGAATTTCGATATCCTGCAAGCGGGTCTGTGTTTCGATCCATGATTCGGGGCTCTCGGGTAAAGGCAACTTGCCGGATCCTTGCTTGATGACGACCTCCCAAAGGGAAGCCGTGCTGAGGAAACGCCGGTTCCCGAGCTGACTGAGGGATTGGGTTGCGGGTGGGCTTAATTTGCCGGGCTCGCAGCAAAGCCAAATCAGAGTGCAAGTGTCGAGGAGCAGGTTCAGCGGATCCCCCAATCCATCAGTTCGCGTTCCGTGAGGGGCGCAAAGGCGTCATGGGGAATAGGAAAAGGTCTAGCCGTGGGCTGGCCCACGGCCGGCCTGGCTTTTCTGGGTGGGGTAAGGGGGACAATCTTGGCCACAGGAACTACTCCGCGGCACAAAGTCACTTCCTCCCCTCCCTCCACTTGATGCAGAATTCTGGACAAATGGGTCTTTGCTTTGTGAATTGTAAGCTTCATGACATAACAAATAGACTTAGTCTGGACTAAGTCAAGACTAAAATGCTTATTAGTTAATGCCGACTAGAACTCTATATCTAAAGAGCTATGGCTTTAACTGGTTATCAATCAGGCAGAAAATAGATTCAAAAAAACTTGAAACATAACAGGAAAAGGTAGAAATTAGCAGACTGGTTATGGATTCCTCTCTCTCAGCGCTGGACCACAGTATCCTCGGATCGAGCATTTCAGATATTTTTGAAACCGAACTTTTATGGCGCTGGCCCTAGTACAGAACGGACCAATCAAAGATACTTCATAATCTCTAAGTACTAATCCAAAATCCAAAATCCGAAATCCGAAATGCTTAATCTTTGAACTAGAAACCTATGATTGCTCTAAGCACGAAATCTAAGCCTTCACGGAATGCTCCCGCGGTTAGTCCTGAGGATTCTATCCGTCATCTCTGCGTAAAACTCTGTGTGATCCTGGGGCTTCCCAAATCGGTCGGCCTAATTTACGGGGCGGTGTTTGTTTCGGCTCGGCCGATCGAAGCGGGGGACATCTGTAAGAAGCTAAAGATTAGTCGGGGCTCGGTCAGTCAGGGATTAAAGTTTCTGCGGGAACTAGGAGCCATTCGGGTTGAGGGCGAAAATGGCAACCGAGCGGAACATTTCGTGGTGGAGGATCACCTACGCAAAGCGGTGGAAACATTTGTCACCAAGAAAATCGCGCCCGCTTTTGCGGAGTTGGGTGAAGAAGTGGTCCGCTTGGAAAAGGATCCGAATTTAAGTTTGCCGGAAGAGCTAAAAGAAAAGCTGGAGACGATTCGTCGTTGGCATAGCCACGGTCAGCTTTTGCTTCCACTGGTCACAGGTTTTTTGAGGACCATGCCACTACTGACAAAATTTAAGTAGCGGTTGGGTCCAGCAATCCCACGGGATGCTTAGACAGCACAGAGCAGGGCAGGGAAAGATTGGTTTTGAGTTCGCTAAAGCGTGCTCAATCGACCAAGGGCGGCAGCGTCTACTGAGTAGGCAGCGTGCAGTTGGTAGTAAGCTGGAAGTCACCGCTAACCACCTACCGCATACCGGCCACAAAAAATCGTGATCTGGATTCTAGGTGCATCAGGCTACATCGGCGAAGCCTTTGTGGCAGAAGCTAAAAAGCGAAAGCTGGATTATCGAGCTGTGTCACGGCGGAACCTAGATTACACCGATTTCCGAACTCTTCTCGGGGCACTAAAGAAAGAAAAGCCAGATTTTGTGGTTAATGCGGCAGGGTTTACCGGAAAACCGAATGTGGATGCCTGTGAGAACCAAAAAGGGGAAACGGTGGAGGGGAATGTGACTTTGGCTCAGACAGTGGCATCGGCTTGTGATGTGGCTGGTATCCAATTGGGATTTGTCTCGTCGGGCTGTATTTACACTGGGGCGAAAGTTCGGCGTGAGTGTGGCACGTGGGCCGTCGAGGATAACCTGACTGAGCCACTAGTAAGCGAACTACTTTCGAAGCGATCGAAACGTGTTGCTGGCTTTAGCGAGAGCGATGAGCCCAACTTTAGCTTTAGCCATAATAACTGCAGTTTTTACAGTGGGACGAAAGCTTTGGCCGAAGAAGTGATGAAAGGATTTCCGGACTTTTACGTATGGCGTTTACGTATCCCATTCGATGAGTTTGATGGCAACCGTAACTACCTCTCTAAAGTGCAACGCTACGCTAAGGTATACCAGAACTGGAATTCAATTAGTCACCGAGCTGACTATGTTGGGGCATGTCTGGACACATGGAATCAGAAAGTACCCGGTGGAGCTTATAATGTGGTGAATCCAGGATATGTTTCGACTCAAGAAGTAGTAGAGAAAATTCGTTTATGCCTTCTCCCCAACTGGAATCCCACCTTTTGGCAAAGTGATGATGAGTTTTATCGTTTTGGTGCGGTCACCCCACGCTCCAACTGTATTTTGGACCCCTCTAAACTTGTTGAAGCCGGCATTAAAATTCGTTCAGTGGGTGAGGCACTAGAAGATGCTCTAAAATGTTGGAAGCCAGAAGCTGTCTGATAAATGAAATTAGCTATCTAAGAAATAAATCCAGCAAACTCTTTTTTTTCGATACTTTTTAAAATGCCTGTCGATCAGATAATTTCGATTCTCGAATCTTTGAACTTCTTAATCGTATCCGTCCTTTGCGTGAGTAAAATTTCCCCGATCACTAATACCGAATCACACGTCATAACTTACCCGCTTTTCTCCCACCACTCACTTCCCCATCCATTTAATCACCATTAGCAAATAACTAAACCCCAATCACCAAATGCTTAAAATTCTCCACCGCCTTTGGTTGAAGTTATCTGCGCGACGCAGAAAGCAGTTTGCTCTTCTGTCTGTATTAATGCTGGCTGGGGGAGTGGCGGAAGTTGTCAGTCTTGGGGCAGTCATCCCATTCCTCGCCGTGCTTGCCAACCCAGAAAAAATCCTCTCCTACCCCGTGGTTGACTCTTTCTACTCCGCCCTCTGCCATCTGTCTTCTGCCATCGGTTTACAAATTTTTCCAATCAACAATCCCCAAACTTTTTCATCAGTCCTTAGTCCTGTTGCGCTCCTGCCCGTCCTTGCGACCGCTTTCGCCTTGGCGGCCTTAAGTGCGGGAGCTATTCGTCTCCTTCTTCTCTGGGTCAGTACTCGACTCGCCAATGCAGCTGGAGCTGACCTCAGCCTCGAGGTTTATCGGCGCACCCTCTACCAGCCTTACTCCGTCCACATCTCCCGCAATAGCAGCACCATCATCAGTAGTATTACCACCAAGATCTCCTACGTGATCTTGACTATATATTACTGCCTGACAATTGCCACCTCATCGGTCATCATCATCACTATCGTTGCCGCCCTATTTTGCATCAACTCCACCGTTGCGCTTATCTCGACCCTTGGCCTTGGCTTTGGCTATGTCATTATGGCTAAGGTTTCCAGGAAAAAAATGTTATATAACAGCCGCAAAATGGCGATCGAGGAAACTCAGGTGGTCAAGGCCCTACAAGAAGGTCTCGGCGGGATACGCGATGTCCTGCTCGATGGCACCCAACTCGCATATTGTCATATTTATCAAAAAGCTGATGCACCTTTACGGCGGGTGCATGCGAGTATTACTTTTATCAGCCAGGGCCCCCGCTTTTTCATGGAATCAATCGGCATGGGTCTCTTTGCCGCTCTCGCTCTGGGGATGAGCCAAGGGCCTCAAGGAATGCTCACCGCCCTTCCTGTCCTAGGGGCTCTTGCCCTTGGAACCCAACGTCTCCTGCCCGCTTTACAGCAAGGCTACTTTGCGTGGAACAGTATTGTCGGATACCAATCCTCGACGGAGGAGGTTTTAGAAATTTTGGATCAACCTCTTCCTCCCGAATCTTCTCAACCACTCCCCGATCCTCATCCTTTTAAAAAATCAATTCGGTTCGACTCCGTCAAATTCCGCTACACCTTAAGAACCCCGTGGGTAATCGATAACCTGTCCTTCAATATTCCCAAAGGTGCTCGCGCAGGCTTTGTCGGGAAAACCGGATCAGGCAAAAGCACCTGCCTGGATCTGCTGATGGGTCTACTCGAACCCTCGTCAGGTCGTATTATGGTGGATGGAATAGTTCTCGACCAACAGAATCTCCGATCTTGGCAAGGCAACATTGCGCACGTTCCCCAAGCCATCTACTTGGCCGACACCTCCCTGGCTGAGAACATCGCCTTCGGCGTCCCGCGCGAAAAATTAGATATGAACAGGGTGAAGGAAGCCGCCCGACAAGCTCATATTGCGGATTTTATCGAATCCTCTCCCCAAGGATACCAAGCCCTTGTCGGGGAACGGGGAATTCGTCTATCGGGAGGTCAGCGCCAACGGATCGGAATCGCCCGTGCTCTCTACAAGCAGGCAACCGTATTGGTTTTCGATGAAGCAACGAGCGCGTTGGATCAAGAAACGGAACAAGCTGTCATGGAATCAATTGAAGATCTCAGCGCCGATCTAACCATTCTGATCATCGCGCACCGCTTGACCACCATTAAAAACTGTACCCAAATTATCGAATTAGGGTAGAAAGAAATAGGCAGTAGTATTTCAAAGCTCCCAACTAACTACTCTCTTCTTCAGGACATAAAGATATGAATGAACAATCTGCCTTAATCACCGGCGTTACTTCAAGGGACACGCAGCCGTATGGCTGTCGAAGGATGTCGGTGTGCCGCTGGTGATCTCTGCACTCCCTGGGCTTGCCGGTTATGTCACGATCCCGGCGCTGCAGGGTTCCGTGTTGTTGGCTGTTTTGGCCGTGATGCTGCTTTGGCTTACGGCAACGCTGGCGAGCATCTATGCATCGCGATCCTCCCGTTTGATTTTCATCGGTCTTTGGAACTATCTTCGCAAAAAGCAATAAAGGAGACAGATATGTTTGCAAAGCTTTACAACTATTTACAGGATGTAAGGGATCGTCAGCGGATCAATATCGCCCTGAGCAAAGGTGCGGTAATGATGCAGGCGCGCGACATTGACCTGACTCAGCCTTCAACCTGGGAGTTTTCCGGGTTCAGCCAGAACGGCGAGGACGGAATACTGGATGTGTTGCGGAAACAACTGTCGAGCAGCAACCGTTATTTCGTCGAGATTGGTGCGGCAGATGGCATCGAGAACAATTCGGGCTGGTTACTGGTAGCGGAAAAATACAACGGGCTGCTGATCGAAGGTAGCTCGCGCTTAGTTGAAAGGGCAAAACGCATCGTTGTTGGATACAGCATCGGTGCTGAAATCCATAATATGTTCGTAACCAAAGAGAGTGTGCGCGATATCAGAGCGCTGGCATTTTACAAGGATCCCGACGTATTCTCTCTGGACATCGACGGCAACGATTATTTCATCGCTCAAGCCATTTTAGAGAGCGGATTCAGACCGAAAATATTTGTAGTCGAATACAACGCAGTCTACGGCTTGGAGCGCAGCATGACTATCGAATACAAGTCCGATTTCATCTATACTCAGGAGCATCCAAGCCACCTCTATTACGGGGTCTCAATCAGCGGATGGAAGAAGTTCTTCACGGGACACGGCTATCGCTTCGTGACCGTGGATCGCAACGGCGTAAACGGTTTTTTCGTGGATCCGCCATATTTCGACAAGGCGTTTCTGAACGGAGTGCGTGGTCTCGAGTTCGCCGAGAACCGGTGGCAATACATGAAGTTCAGAAAACCCAGCACGCAGCAGTTCGAGCTGATCGCCAATCAACGATTCATCACCATTTGAAAACATTCAATAAGGGCTTACTGAAAGAGGAAACTAGGTGTCGATATTACTACGCTGGTTGAAATCCCTAGCAAAGCGTTCAAAAACGCTAGTAGAACTCAATGCGAGTCTGAGGTGGAAACTCCATGTGCTCAGGGATTGGTGGGGAACCAAGGTCTGGACCAAGACCGGCGAGGTAGTTACGCCGCTGGGCTTCAAACTGACTTCGGGACTGCACCCCGCCTACGAGCTGATGCGTAGCGGAAAATTCGAAGTGGAGGAGACGGCTTTGATTGCGAGGCTTTTGCCCAGAGTCAAAGTGTTTGTCGATATTGGTGCCAATCTGGGTTACTACACTTGCCTGGCGCTGCAGTCCGGGAAGCCTGTGGTTGCGTTCGAACCGCAACAGCAAAATTTGCAGTGCCTGTTCCAGAATCTGACCGCGAATGGCTGGGAGGACAGGGCGGAGGTGTTCCCTTTGGCGCTCAGCGAGCGTCCCGGATTGTTGACCTTGTACGGCGCATCGGGCCCGTCGGCATCCCTGATCAAGAATTGGGCCGGTTATTCCTCGCGCTTCAAAAAGACCGTCCCGGTATCCACGCTGGACAACGTTCTAGCTGGGCGGTTTTCCGGTCAGCGCCTGTTCGTCAAGATGGATGTGGAAGGGGCCGAGTATCAGGTGCTCAAGGGCGCAGTGGCGACGCTTGGCCGCAGGCCAAAGCCGGTTTGGCTCCTCGAGATATGTCTGGAGGAGTTCCATCCTGAGGGCAGTAACCGGGACTTTCAGCAGACATTCCAGTTGTTCTGGGATCATGGTTATCAGGCCTTCACGGCAACTGCAGACCCGCAACTGGTGAAGCCAGCTGAGGTCGCCGACTGGGTCGCTAAAGGCCACGCGGAATCGGCCATGTTTAATTACGTGTTCGCCGAGTCCGAAGAAATATTGCGCCGCTGACGCGATGTCCAACTGAAGAGTAAAGATGTCGATAAAGCTATCTATCTGCATCGCGACCTTCAAGAGGGGGCCGTTCATCGGCGAGACGCTGAATTCCATCTTGGGCCAGATGGAGCCAAGCGTGGAGATCGTCGTCGTGGATGGCGCTTCGCCGGACAACACGCCCGAAGTGATGGCGCAGTATTTGTTATGCCACCCTGAAATACGGTATTTCCGTGAACCAGCCAACTCGGGTGTCGATGCTGACTACGACAAAGCGGTGGGTTATGCTCGTGGTCAATACTGCTGGCTGATGACAGACGATGATCTATTACGACCTGGAGCAGTGGCTCGTGTGCTCCAATCCATGGAAGATGCACCTGAGTTAATCGTAGTGAACTCGGAAGTGAAGAACGTGAAATTTTCAAAGCTATATGTTGAACGCTCATTGGCTTTCTCCTCGGATAAAGAATATGGGGCAAGTGATAGGGAAAAGTTTTTTGCAGAAGTAGCAAGTTATCTTTCTTTCATCGGTGCAGTAGTTATTAAACGGCGGACTTGGCTAGAACGAAATAGAGCTAATTACTATGGGTCACTATTTATCCATGTAGGGATAATTTTCCAGCATCCACCTATCAGTAAAGTTAAGGTCATTGCTGAGCCGTTGATAACAATACGCTATGGCAATGGCATGTGGTCGCCACGTAGCTTTGAAATATGGACATTTAAATGGCCAAACTTAATCTGGTCATTTGCTGATTTTTCGGATCAAGTCAAACTACAGATTACGCAACGTGAGCCACGAAGAAGCATAAGTAGGTTGATTCGCAATCGTGCTCTGGGTGCATTCACAAAAAAGGAGGTGCAAAAGTTTTGGCCTGCCAGTGCGGGAAAAGCGGAGCGTATAGTTGCTTCCCTTCTGAGTATATTTCCGGCTTCGTTAGCAAACTTTTTAAGTGTTTTTTATTTATCTTGCTCAGCCAATCCCAATCAAATGGCACTGCACGATTTATTGCACAGTAAACATGCAGGTTTGCTTAGCCGAATGATGTCTAGAGTTTTAAACATTAAAAGTCGTAAACATTAAATGACAACTGCCCTAATCACCGCTATAACCGGGCAAGATGGCTCATATATGGCAGGGCTATTAAAAGCCAAAGGCTATCGCGTCATGGGAGCTGTTCGTTATATCCGAAAAGCTAAAGAATCGCTTCTATCCGAGTTGTTGTAAGGTGTAGGGTTAATTGATTGGATATGCTAGGAGTTATGTGAAAGCGATGTGGTTAATGTTGCATCAGACCCAGGCAAAAGATTTTGTATTAGTCACAGGTCGAACGCATTCAGTGCGTGACCTTTGTGACATGGCTTTTGAGCACTTAGGTTTGGATTATCGTGATTGTGGGTGTTAGAATGCATTCGCGTTTTGCCTAAATGAATCGATGCAGCTCGTGGGAAATACATCAATAGCCAAGGAATAACTGAGCTGCGATAATGAAATTAGATTTCGTGAACTGGTGGGCATGATGGCGGATACCGATCTAAAACCTTTAAGCAAATAAATTTAATTTTCTATATTTAAGGAGGCAAGTAATGTACAAAAAAGTTAAAAAATGCAGAATCTGCGGCAATAGACATTTAAAGCAGGTATTAGACTTGGGTGAGCAAATGCTGACGGGAATTTTTCCTCGCGAGAAAAATGCTAACGTGACAGTCGGGCCGCTACGTTTGGTGAAATGCACCGGAGGTAATGACGTTTGCGGACTGTTGCAGCTTGAACACTCTTATAACTTGGGCGAAATGTATGGGGAAAACTACGGCTATCGCTCGGGCCTTAACGCCAGCATGGTCGCGCACTTGCATCGCAAAGTTGACAAAATTCTCACGCAAGTGAATCTGCTCGAAGGCGATCTGGTTGTAGATATTGGCAGCAACGACAGCACCACCTTGCAAGCTTTCCCGTCTGCCGGGACAAAATTAGTGGGTATAGACCCGACAGGCGTAAAATTCCACAGCTACTATCCGTCCCACATTAAATTGATCCCCGATTTTTTCTCGGCTGCCCTTGTGCAAGCGCAATATCCTAAGCAAAAAGCAAAAGTAGTCACTTCGTTTTCAATGTTTTACGACTTGGAAGATCCGGTAAGCTTTATGCGGCAAGTCTACGACGTGCTGGCTGATGATGGTGTTTGGGTGTTTGAACAAAGCTATATGCCAACTATGTTGGCAACGAATTCGTATGACACGGTGTGCCACGAACATTTGGAGTTCTATGCCTTAAAGCAGATCAAATGGATGGCGGACAAAGTTGGTTTTAGAATTGTCGATGTTGAGTTCAACGACGTAAATGGTGGTAGTTTCTCAATAACCGTGGCAAAGGCAAATGGCGATTTGAGTGTTGTCCCATCTGTGCAGAAAATCCTTGATTCAGAAGTTGAGCAAGGATTAGACACACTCGAGCCCTATCAGGCATTTGCCTTGAGGACTGAGCAAACCAAAACAGATTTGCTGGCATTTATTAAGCAAGCACAAGCAGAAGGTAAAACGATCGCAGCACTGGGTGCTTCAACAAAAGGAAATGTCCTGTTGCAATATTGCGGGCTGACAAAAAAAGAAATAATATATGTAGGCGAAGTGAATAACGAAAAGTATGGGTGCTTTACTCCAGGCACTTGGATTCCTATTATTCCAGAGGCTGTGGTATTGGCAAAAAGCCCAGACTATTTGATAGTCTTACCTTGGCACTTTAAAAAATTTTTCCAAGGGCAAGAGAAGTATAAACAGTCCAATTTGGTATTTCCGCTGCCAAATTTAGAAATTGTCTCGCATTGAGTTGGGACGTGATCACATGCTTTGGCGCTGCTAAATTCTCGTGCTAGTCAAAGTGCAAATGTGCCATAGAAGATCATTTTGATTCCAACACCTGATTGGATTTGGTTGTTTATACAAGTAGGTCTCTTAGCAATAGTTGGTCTGCGTGAATTTCTGAAGCCTAACGGTCGGAATATTTACGTTATGGCGCTATCCGCTGAAACTTTGTTTTTGGTGCATGGTCAGGCATGGTGGCTTTTTTCGGAGTTTGATGCGAGAGAGGTTCTGGTCATCGAACACATGAAAAAGAGTATATCTATTGATGGTGCAAGATTAGCCAATTTATATATTGGACTCAGTGTGCTTTGTTTTTGTGTCACCTACCTTTTCTTGTCAAAACGCAAATCACGTGTAATGGCACTTCAGGCCAAAAGCGATAAAGTCGATGTTTATTCCGGGCTAACTAATTTTCTATTGATTTGCTGGACGTTCCTTTTTGCATCGGTGGCAGTGACCACTATGGGGGGGGTTGAGGCTTTGGTATCACAACCCGGCCAATTTCTCGGGCGTGGTGCAACGATATTTTTGGTTTTGGTTCATTTAGGCCGACTTCAGTTATTAAAGAAAACTGCCAATAGGCAGCGAATTTTCGTAATTGATATTTTTCTTTTTGGATTTGTGATAATGTTTCAAATGTTCAATGGCAGAGGGTGGATGCTTTTTTTCTTGCTGCAACTATTTATTGCGACAAATTATTGCAGGCGCGAGTTACCCAGAAAATTAATATTGAGTGGGGTGGCAGTATTCTTATTTGTTGCCATAGGGTTTGGCATGTACCGACACTTCACTAGTATTTCTAAAGAGGTAAGTTCGCGCGAGTTGCAAGCATATGTAACAAAGTATTCGGAGACTGATAATCCAATAAACTGGTTTTATTCTACATCTGTCGAGGGTTTTTGTGGGTTGGCAGGTATTCTGACATATGCAAAAGGTGACTATGGGATTTCTCACGATTTCGGATTCTCAAATTTAGGTTTTTGGCTGAAATTAATTCCATTCTTTATCCGTCTTGATACTTCGTTACCATTTAATGCGTTGGATGAATTTATTTCAGGGACATATGCATATCAGGATTCAATTACAAGGCCAGGTTATGAAAGTTTTTATGCGCATTTTGGGGTGATTGGAGTCCTGGCATTTGGTGTTTTGCTTGCTTATTGCGCGAACAAATTCCACTTCCTCATGATGAATCCTAGAAAAAATCGTTTTCTCATATGCATATTTTCAGTTTATCTTTTGCATCCTCTATATGGGAGTCTTTTTTATATTTTCTTTTACAGCATGACGGAGTGCATAGGCCTGTTCTTTTTTAGCGCCATACAGATGGCATCCAAATCCATATGGCTAACAGGGCTAGTGAATAAAAGAGTTGCGAGGAGAGAGTAACTCACCCAGAAAGTGGGACAGCGTGGCCTCTAAGGTCTATATAGTATTAGTCAATTGGAATGGTTGGAGAGATTCAATCGAGTGTATAAAAAGTTTGCTTCGCTCAACGCACGCGAATTACGAGTTAATTTTGGTTGATAATGATTCTTCAGATTACTCAATAGAAATAATTAAAGATTGGGCTGTTGGAAGCGTTTCCCTTTGCGCAAGCCCCTCAAAAATATTAGGGAAGCATTCTATTCCCTCCCATGAGAAGAAAATTGCTTGTCATGTGTACACATCATTGGAGATTGAAGCAGCCATTGAGGGTAGAGCTAATTTGGCTTCAAAACTTAATCAGGAGATTTATCCTGAATCAGAAGCCAATGTTAAATTGCATCTAATTCGTTCTAACAGAAATGGTGGTTTTGGAGCAGGTAATAATTTAGCACTGAAGCTCATCAAACTTAAAGGGGACGTAGATTACATTTGGCTACTAAATAACGATACGGTTGTAACACCCGACTCAATGGCTGAAATGGTAGCTTGTGCACAACAAAAGAATGGGATCGTAGGCGCAACCCTGTTCCATTATCACAATCCAGAAATGGTTGAGGCTTACGGTGGTGGATATTTTTCAAAGACCACAGGGAAGATTTCTACCGAGGTGAATATCTGCCCGAGCCACTTAGACTTTATAAATGGTGCAAGTTTCATGTTTAGTTCTGAGATATTGAAGTCAGTTGGCTATTTCGATGAAAATATATTTCTCTATTTTGAAGAATTTGATTATTGCTTTCGCGCTACACGCAAAGGATATGGCTGTTTTCTGAGTGATGCGATTGTGTACCATAAGCGCGGCGCCTCTTCTAGTAATGAAGGTGATTCTTTTGCTTGGCGGCACGCGTTAAAAAACAAGCCATATGTTTTGAAAAAAAATTTTGGCCTCGGGTTATGGGTAATTATTTATGTTTTTGGCGTACTAGCAAGTGCCCTTGGCCTTGCCTCATCACAAGGGAAGCGTAAAGCATCAAGGGCAGTTGTCGCAGTATGGCTCAGTGGTATTTTCGGCAGGTTTACGTTTACCTTGGGCGGCAAAGAAAAACTTAAGTGAAAATAGGCATTGATGCACGCACTTTAATAAAACGCCGTGGCATAGGGAATTTTGTGTTTCACCTGCTACAAGGGCTATCAAAGATACCCTACGATTGTTCTTTTGTAATATATATTGACGATTTGAACTCAGTAGAATTAATTCCAAAGGATGCAAGATTTTCTATAAAACTGCTTCAGCCTAAGATTTATCCTTTCTGGGAGCAAGTAAGGCTGCCTATTAGTGCTATGCACGATGAATTAGATATCCTACATTGTCCTGGTAATAGTGCCCCAGCTATTCTTCCACGCCGTCTGAAATTAGTGCTCAGTATCATGGATGTGATGTTCATGTTTCCAACAAGCAAGCTACCCAAGTCACCATCTTGGTATCAGCGCATTGGTCGTGAGTATTTAAAGTATGTTGTGCCCATTGTTGCAAAACGTGCTTCTATGATTACGACTATTTCTTGTTCTTCGCGTAATGACATTTTGCAATATATTGATGTGCCAGAAGAACGCATTAGCGTGATATGGCTTGCCGCTAATAATGCTTGCGGCATTATTTCAGATGAATCAAAAATAAGTGCCGTGCGCACAAAACTTAAATTAGAAAGTTCTTTTGTCCTCGCTCTAGGCGCATTAGATCCGCGCAAAAATACGCCAACAATTTTAAAATCTTTTGCAAATTTTAAGAAACTCCACTCTTGCGAAATTAAATTGGCGGTAGTGGGTTTGCTTGCTCATGGGATAGATAAATTTTGTCGCTTGGCAGAAGAATTGGGGATTGGTAATGATGTGGTATTCGCAGGATTTGTGACCGAGGATGATTTGGTTGCGCTGTATAACGCCGCAGAATTGCTGATTTATCCGTCTTTTTATGAAGGATTCGGTTTACCAGTTTTGGAAGCGATGATATGTGGCACGCCTGTTATCACGTCACCATGCGGCTCTATACCCGAAATTGCGGGTGATGCGGCGTTAATGGTTGATCCATACGATGCAGATGCCATTGCGAATGCAATAAAGAGTGTGGTAACAGATAGGGTTTTGTACGACAGCCTTGTTGAAAAAGGAAAGCTTCGTGCGGGATTGTTTTCATGGCAGCTTGCAGCAGAAAAAACCTTTGCGGTGTATCAATCTGTGATGGCAACGAAATGAAAGTTTTGGTTATTACGCCCAGCCACGTATATCCGCCGGTAAGAGGGTTTCAAGTGATGCAGTGTCGTCACATTGAGCAACTTGCTGCTCGTCATTCAATCGATTTAATCGCTTTCGGTGATCCAGATGGAAAAGTTTCTGGCATTGATCCGATTAAGGCCCTATGTAATGCAGTTGAGATTATTCCGCTACCGAAATGGAAAGTAGCAATCAATTTATTAGGTGGTTTATTTTCATCTGAGCCATTGCAGGTTTGTCTTTATCGTTCAAAGGCGATGACTGAAGCTGTTGAAAGTCGATTGCGTTCGACTTCTTATGATGCGGTGATTTGTCAATTGACTCGAACTGTGCAGTTTTTGCCCCAATGGTATCGAGGAATTACAATATTGAATATGGTGGATCCACTAGTATTAAATTACTCTCATTCGTTGGCTTGGCGACCTTGGTATCTTCGTACTGCGCTGAAAAATGAAATTGCACGTCTACGACGTTATGAATCCCGGCAAACTTCACATTTTGATCGCGTGTCGTTAATCTCGAAAGCGGATGTGTCAAATTACCAAGTGTTGCTAAAAGAGGCAAGTTTTGAGCAGATTTCATATGGTATAGATACGGAATATTTTCAGCCTGTCGCCAGTGTTGATCGATTACCAGGAATGATTGTTATCTCCGGGAATATGGGTTATGCACCCAATGTTGATGGCGTTAAGTATTTTTGCCGTGAAATTTTTCCATTAATTGTTGAGCAAGTACCGAATGCTCATCTGTGGTTAGTTGGTGTTCGACCATCGCTTGCTATAAGAATGCTTGAGAACAGTAAAAATATTACTGTAACAGGCTATGTGGATGACGTTAGATATTATCTTCTTCGTGCAATGGTTAGCGTTTGCCCAATAAGACTTAATGTGGGTACGCAAACAAAAGTGCTTGAGGCTCTTGCGACAGGTACGCCTGTAGTGACCACTTCAGCGGGGAATCAAGGAGTCTGCGGAGATTCAGGAATTCACTTGTATGTGGCAGATACACCTCTAAATATATCTAACCGAGTAGTGGGTTTACTTAGTGGGCACAGGTGGAACGACTTCGCCGAAAATGGCCGAAAATTTGTGCAAGATAATTTTCAATGGACAAAAAGTGCAGAAAAACTCGAGTCTATTTTGAATGAGCTTGCCACGAAAGCAGTGGCAAAATAAGGAAAAAGAAACGATGAAAACAGCACTCATTACAGGTGTCACTGGTCAAGACGGCTCCTACCTTGCCGAGTTGCTTCTGTCAAAGGGGTATCGTGTGGTGGGCATGTCACGCGGTGCGCCAGGCGAAAGTTATGCGCGAATTAGGCATATTGCTCCAACTATTGAGATGGCATCGGGTGACTTGCTGGACGAGGCATCTCTAGTTCAGTTGCTACAAAACGTTCGACCTTCAGAGGTTTACAATTTGGCCGCACATTCATTTTTACCGGACCATAGGAGCCAGCCAGCTATTACTGCTGAAATTGCTGCTGTGGGGGTTACCAGGATGCTTGAGGCAATTCGCCTGACTGACCCAAAAATTAAGTTCTTTCAGGCCTCAAGTAGCGAAATGTTTGGGAACGCAGCAGAGGTACCCCAAACAGAGAGTACACCATTTCATCCAAAGAATTTATATGCGGTTGCGAAGGTGTACGCTCATTCTGTGGCATCACATTACCGTGAGACTTATGGTATTTATGCCTGTGCTGGGATTTTGTATAACCACGAGAGTCCTCGCCGAAATGTTGAATTCGTTACTCGAAAAGTGACCCGTACTGCGGCGAAGATAAAATTAGGGCAGGCCGAAGCCTTGTTAATGGGCAATCTGGATGCATGCCGGGACTGGGGCTATGCCGCTGATTTCGTGCACGGAATGTGGCTTATGTTACAACAAGACATGCCAGACGATTATATTCTGGCAACAGGTGAAACGCACTCAATACGCGAGTTATGCGAGATCGCCTTTTCTCATGTTGGCTTGAATTATGAGAACCACATTGTTCAAGATGCCAGATTTTTGCGAGCGCCAGAAAATAGTATTCGAGTAGGTAATCCAGCTAAAGCAGAAAAAATCCTAAATTGGTCGAGAACATTGACATTTAAAGAGTTGATAATAATGATGGTCGAATCCGACCTGAAAGAATTAAGTGTCGCTGGCCTTTAGCACGTGATTTTACACAAAGTGATTATTAGGACGGATATATGATAAATATTGTTGGTGGTTCTGGTTTTATTGGTACGCGTCTTTGTGGTTTGCTGACGCGGGAGAAAGTTGAATTTAACAATGTTGATAAGCTAGTCAGTCGAACCTTCCCGTAGCAATCACGGCAGGCTTAGTGATTAGTTCGACTTGCGTCAAAAAAATTCTGCGCCAATTCGATGTTTAATACTTGGATAGAGCAGTCTGGATTTGTATGACACAGCGTGTTTTGGTAACAGGGGGTCAGGGTTTTATTGGCCGCGCACTCGTGTCGCAGCTAGTAGTGTTGGGTCGTGTTGAGGTGCTGGCCCTGACGCGGCAAGACCCCGCGAATCTAGTGGCAGGGGCGCATTACCTCCCGGGCGGGGATTTGAGTCCACAGACCCAGTGGCAACCGGTGCTGGCTGGCGTTCACGCAATCGTTCACACCGCCGCTCGCGCGCATGTGTTGCATGACCGCGCCGCCGACCCGCTGGCCGAATTCCGGCGTGTAAATGTGGCGGGCACACTGCGGCTGGCCGAACAAGCCGCTCAAATGGGTGTGCGGCGCTTTGTGTTTGTGAGCTCAATCGGCGTGAACGGGGTGCAGTCTGGCCCTGGCAAGGCATTTTCAGAGGCAGACCAACCTGAGCCGCATAACGCCTATGCGCTTTCCAAATGGGAGGCCGAACAAGGTTTGTTGCGTATTGCTGATGAAACCGGCATGGAGCTGGTCATCATTCGCCCGCCGCTGGTCTATGGCTGTAATGCGCCAGGTAATTTTGCCTCCCTAATGCGCGCCGTCCAGCGCGGCTGGCCACTGCCGTTGGGGGCGGTGCATAACCGACGGAGTTTCGTGACTCTGGACAACCTGGTGGATTTTATTGTGACGTGTCTTGAGCACCCTGCCGCTGCGAATGAGACATTCATGGTGAGTGACGGCGAAGACCTTTCCACGCCAGATTTAATTCGGCGAATGGCCCGCGCCATGAATCGGCCCGCGCGCTTACTGCC
>Ga0187842_1000519_pt1 | contig 19215 bp, 17 predicted proteins | sample SpaLakP09_SKY_41_FD_134514 | JGI IMG/M metagenome (GOLD analysis project Ga0187842, IMG submission 134514) | Oligotrophic lake water microbial communities from Sparkling Lake, Wisconsin, USA - SP09_SKY_41 | ecosystem: Environmental > Aquatic > Freshwater > Lake | place: USA: Sparkling Lake... | reverse complement strand
TGCTGATCGCGCCGGGCAAGATCACCGACTTCTGCCCGCAGTACCAGCAGCCCGGCTCGACCAGCGCCGTCAGCCAGTTCGACAAGGACGACGTGGAGGCCATCGGCCTGGTGAAGTTCGACTTTCTGGGCCTGGCCACGCTGACCATCCTGGAGCTGGCCAAGGACTTCATCGTCGCCCGCTACCCCGAGCGCAAGGACTTCGACTGGGCCAATGTGCCGCTGGTCGACAAGAAGGTGTTCGACCTCTTCGGCAAGGGCCTCTCGGAGAGCGTGTTCCAGTTTGAATCGCCCGGCATGCAGCGCCTGTTGAAGGACGCCAAGCCGTCGCGCTTCGAGGACTTGATCGCGCTGGTGTCGCTGTACCGCCCGGGCCCGATGGACCTGATTCCGTCGTTCGTGGCGCGCAAGCATGGCAAGGAGACCATCGAGTACCCGCACCCGCTGCTGGGCCAGGTGCTGGAGGAGACCTACGGCGTCTTCGTCTACCAGGAGCAGGTGATGCAGGCGGCCCAGGTGCTGGGCGGCTACAGCCTGGGTGGCGCCGACATGCTGCGCCGCGCGATGGGCAAGAAGAAGGCCGAAGAGATGGCCATGCACCGCGAGATCTTCCGCAAGGGGGCGGCGGAAAAGGGCATCGATCAGGCCAAGGCCGACGAGGTCTTCACCCTGATGGACAAGTTCGCGGGCTAAGGCTTCAACAAGTCGCATGCCGCCGCCTACGCGCTGCTGAGCTATCACACGGCCTGGCTGAAGACGCACTACACGGCCGAGTTCTACGCCGCGAACATGACCATAGAAATGGACGACACCGACAAGCTCAAGGTGTTGCTCAACGACGCGAAGATCTTCGGCATCGAGTTCCAGTCACCCTGCGTCAACAAGGGCGTCTACCGCTTCGAGCCCATCACCAACCGCCTCGTCAACTATGGCCTGGGCGCCGTCAAGGGCACGGGCCGTGGCGCCATCGAGGCCATCATCGCGGCGCGTGAAGCCGGCGGCCCCTTCCTCAGCTTCTACGACTTCTGTCTGCGCGTGGACCGCAAGGCCGTCAACAAGCGCGCGGTGGAGGCGCTGATCAAGGCTGGCGCCTTCGACAGCATCAACCCCGAGCGCTCCAGGCTGCTCGCCAGCGTCGGCCGCGGCTACACGCATGCCGAGACGCAGGAGGCCAACGCCGACCAGGGTGGCTTGTTCGACTTCGGCGACTCGCATGCGGCGTCGCACGTCGAGCCTGACCTCGTCGACGCGCCGGTCTGGAGCATCAAGGAGCGCCTGTCGCTGGAGAAGACGGCCATCGGCTTCTATCTGTCGGGCCATCTCTTCGACCACGGCGGTGCCGAGGTGAGGCGCATCGTCAAGCGCCAGATCGCCGACCTGCAGGACAGCCGCGAGCCGACGCTGGTGGCCGGCATCGTCAGCGACATGCGCGTCATCAACGGCCAGCGCGGCCGCGTTGCCATCTTCAAGATCGACGACAAGAGCGACGCCGTCGAGGCCGTGGCCAACGAGGAACTGCTGAACGCCAACAAGGAGCTGCTGGCCGAGGACGAACTCATCATTGCCCAGGGCAAGGTGCAGAACGACCGCTTCTCGGGCGGCCTGCGCATGAACGTGACAGCGGTGTGGGGCCTGGCGGCGGCGCGCGCCAAGTTCGGCCGGCACTTGCTGCTGGCGAACGCGGGCGCGGCGGGCCTGGTGCACGAGTTGGTGCAGCGCTTCCCGCCGCGCGAGCTGGAGACGGAGGAGGGCGGCCTGCGCAAACTGGGTCTGCCGGTGCGCGTGGCGATGAAGGCCGAGCCCGCTGGCGGCCAGGTCGGCGCGCGTTGGCTCGTCGAGCTGGGCGAGACCAGCCGGTTCTGGCCCGCCGACGAGGCATTGGCCAAATTGGGCACGGCAGCCGAGGTTATTTACGAGGCAGGATGACGCTTGGCATCGGCGATGATTTCGCCGATGCCGCAAGCCGCGCCCAAGCCCACTGAGTCCTTCGCCAATTCGGACTTCGGGCTCCATCGTCGACAGCCGGTGACCGGCCTGATCCTGACCGGCGGCGGCGCGCGTGCGGCCTACCAGGTGGGCGTGCTCGCGGCCATCGCCCAGCTGCGCCGCGACGCCGGCGCCACCCAGAGCAACCCCTTTCCCATCATCAGCGGCACCTCGGCCGGCGCCATCAACGCGTCGACGCTGGCCTGCCACGCCGATGATTTCGACGGTGCGGTCGATGGCCTGGTGCACCTCTGGCAGGGCTTGCACGTCGAGAACATCTACCGCGCCGATGCCTTCGAGGCAGTGAAGAACGGTGCGCGCTGGCTCTCCATGCTGAGCCTGGGCTGGGCCCTGGCGCGCTGGACGCGCAGCCGCCCGCACAGCCTGCTCGACAACCGCCCGCTGCGTGAGCTGCTGGGCCGCTACCTGGACATGGACCGCATCGAGTCCATGCTGGAGGGCAGCCACCTACGCGCGTTGGCGCTGACCGGGTCCAGCTACACCTCGGGCCAGCACGTCACCTTCTTCCAGACTCACCACCACGTCGTGCCCTGGCTGCGCGAGCAGCGCATGGCCGTGCAGGCGCGGCTGAGCCTGAGTCATCTGATGGCCTCGGCGGCCATTCCCTTCATCTTTCCGGCCGAGCTGGTGGATCTGGAGGGCGTGCCGGAGTGGTTTGGCGACGGTTCCATGCGCCAGAGCGCGCCCATTTCCCCGGCCGTGCATCTTGGCGCCGAGCGCATCCTGGTCGTCGGCGCGGGCCGCATGAAGGAGCCCGAGGGCCGGCGCACGCAGGCGACTGACCTGCATCCCAGCATGGCCCAGATCGCTGGCCACGCACTGTCCAACATCTTCCTGGACGCGCTGTCGGTGGACGTCGAGCGCCTGCGCCGCATCAACCGCACGTTGGCCCTGCTGCCGCGAGAGACGCGTGCGGCCACGGCGCTGCGGCCCATCGAACTGCTCGTCATCGCCCCCAGCCGCCGCCTGGACGACCTGGCCGGCGAGCACCAGGCCAGCCTGCCGTCGTCGGTGCGCGCCATGCTGCGTGCCTTCGGCGTCAGCGGCAAGGGCAACAAGACCAGTGGCTCGGCGCTGGTGAGCTACCTGCTGTTTGAACCGAGCTTCGTCAACGAGCTGATCAACCTCGGCATGAGCGACACGCTGGCCAAGCGCGCCGAGGTGCAACGCTTCTTTGGCTGGCCGGCGCGGGCGCCGCAGATGGATCCGTCGACGCTGCGGCGCAGTCGTTCGGCCGGTTTTGCAGCGTCGAGGGTTTGAGCAGCTTCTTGCTGCGGCTTCTGCTGTGGGCCAGTGAGCGCCCGTGATCAATCGGCGTAAGGCTGGCCGGCCACGCGCAGGCCGGCGCCAGACAGCTTGCGGGCGCTCGCCGCGCGGATGCCCGGCACACGCTTCATCAGGTCGGCCCAGTCGGAGAACGGCCGCGCAGCCAGCAGCCGCTGCACGAGCGCCGGGCCGAGGCCGGGAAGCGATTCGAGCTCGGCCCGCGTTGCCGTGTTGGCGTCCACTCCGACTTGCGCGAAGGCGGGCACCGCGGCCCACAGCAGCAGCAGCGCGCGCCGAATCAACTCAGCATCCTTCCCGCCGCGCGCTTTCCCGCCAAGCGGGTGCGAGCCCCTTCGGACGGCCGAGCGGGGCTCACGGCTCGCCGGCCTGGGCCCGCACCATGGCGGCATACGCGCCATCGCGTGCGATCAACTCGGCGTGCGTGCCGGTCTCCACCAGCTTGCCGGCGCCCATCACATGGATGGCGTCGGCCTCGCGGATGGTGGACAGGCGGTGGGCGATGACGATCAGCGTCTTGCGGCCCGACCAGGCGGCCAGCGCCTGCTGCACGGCGCGCTCGCTCTCGGTGTCCAGCGCCGACGTGGCCTCGTCGAAAATCCAGATCGGCGCGTCCTTGTAGAGCGCCCGCGCGATGGCCAGGCGCTGGCGCTGGCCGCCGGAGAGCTTGCTGCCGTTGGCGCCCACAGCCGTCTCCACGCCCTCGGGCAGGGTCTGCACGAAGTCCCACAGATGGGCGGCACGCAGCGCGGCTTCGAGCTTCGCGTCATCCCGGGGCTGGGCGTAGGCGATATTGGCGGCGACCGAGTCGTCGAACAGCACGATGTCCTGCGACACGACGGCGAACTGGCGGCGCAGGCTCAGCCGGGTCAGCGTCTCGATGTCGGCGCCATCGAGCGTGATGCGCCCGGTGTCCGGCCGGCCGAAGCCGAGCAGCAGGTGGATGATGGAACTCTTGCCCGCGTCCGAGGCGCCCACCAGGGCGGTGGTGCGGCCGGCGGCGAAGGCCAGGCTGAGGCCGTCGAGCGCCGGCTGCGAAGCGTCGGGGTAGGTGAGGCTGACCGCCTCCATGACCAGCTCACCCCGTGCCGGCGCGGCCAGTTCGTGGGTGCCGGCGTCGCTCTCCTTGGGCGCGTCCATCAGCTCGAAGCAGCCCTTGGCGATGACGAAAGCGCGCGTCAGCGGTGCGGCCAGGTCCGACAGATGGCGCAGCCGCGAGGTCAGCAGCATCAGCGCGGTGACGAACTCGGCGAAGGCCTTGACGCCCGTGCTGTCGGCGCGTGCCTGCCACAGCGCCACGCAGATGATGAAGGACAGGCCGATGCTGGCGACGAACTGGGACAGCGGCTGTGCCAGCGCGGCGGCGGCGGCGGTCTTGAGGTCGTTGCGGCGCACGACGTGGGCCAGCTCGGCAAAGCGCTCGCGCTCGTGGGCGGCCGCGCCGAACTGGCGCACCACGCGCCAGGCGCGCGTCATGTCGTCCACCCGGTTGACCAGCAAGAGCTGCGAGTCGTAGGCGCGCGTGGACATGGTCCGCATGCGCTGGTTGACCTTCTTCATCACCAGGGCCATCAGCGGCGTGACGATGAGGCTGAGCAGCGTCAGCTGCCAGTTCAGATAGAAGAGGAAGCCGATCATCGCCAGCGCGGGCAGCCCGTCGCGCAGCACGCTCAAGCCCACGTTGGCGAACAGCTGGATGATCTGCTGCGGGTCGTTGACGACCTTGCTGACCGCCGTGCCCGGCTGCATGCGCGTGTAGACCTGTGCATCCAGCCGCAGCAGCGCGCTGACCAGCGCGGCACGGAAGTCCACCACCGTGCGTGTCAGCGTCCAGTTGAAAAGGTATTGCCCGAGAAAGCCGAACACGCCGCGGATGACGTACAGGCCGATCAACACGACCGGCACCATCCACAGCGGGAACGCGTCGGCCGTGAAGCCGTCGCCGAAGGCATAGCCGACGAGCTTGGGGATCAGCGGCTCGGTCGCGGCCACGCCGATGTAGGCCAGCACGGTGAGCACGGCGCCCCAGCGGTGCGGGTAGACGAACTGGCGCAGGCGGCGGGCAGGGGAGGCTGGGGTGTTGGCGTTCGCGTCAATCGACATGGGTGAGGATTGTCCCTCCTACACTGCGCGCCGATGCCGAACGACACCATCCTCGCTGACCGGCCATGCATCGCGCATTTCGTGACGGGCGGGTTCTCGGGCGCGACACAGGTGGCCGTCGACCTCTGTCTGGCTGCACTTCAGGGCGGCCCATTCCAGCCTGTGCTGGTGTTGCGTCGCAAGCGCCATACACCGATGGCGCGGGTCGAAGCGCTGCGGGCCCAGGGTCTGACGGTGCTCCTGGTGTCCAACAGTTGGACGCATCTGCCGACGATTGCGGAACTGACGCGCCTGCTGCGTGAACTGCGCCCTGTTGCGCTGCTGGCGCACGGCTTCCCGGAACACCTGATCGGTCGGCGCGCAGGGGTGCGTGCGGGCGTTCCGGTGCTGATCCAGGTCGAGCACAACTCGCGCGAGCGCTACTCCTCATGGAGCTTGTGGCTGACGCGCCGGCTGGCGCAGCGCTCGGCCGCGCTGGTGGGCGTCAGCGAGGGCGTGCGCCAGAGTCTGCTCGCGCAAGGTTTGCCTGCGCACAAGTCGGTGGCCATTCCCAATGGCATCGACGTGGCACGGTTTGCCGTGCCCGCGGGCGAGCGTGAGGCCGGGCTGGTCATGTCGGCCCGTTTCGCGCGACAGAAGGATCACGCGACGTTGATTGAGGCGCTGGGAGTGCTTGCCGCGCAGGGCATCAAGCCGCGCCTTCAGCTGGCCGGCACCGGGCCTCTGATGGCCGCCCTGCAGGCCCGCGTGGCGCAGATGAAGCTGGAAGGACAGGTCGTGTTCCTGGGCCATCACGGCGACATGCCTGCGTTGCTGCGCTCGCAGCGCATCTACGTGCTGGCCACGCATTTCGAAGGCATGCCGCTGGCGCTGGTGGAGGCCATGGCGTCGGGCTGCGCCTGCATCGCGTCCGACGTCATCGGCGTGCAGGGTGTCATCGAGCACGAGCGCACCGGGCTATTGGTGCCTGAAGCCAACGCCGTGGCGCTCGCCGCTGCCATCGAGCGGCTGCTGCATGACCCGGCGCTGGCACGGCGCCTGGGTGATTCGGCGCGTGAGCGCGCGCAGACCGAGCACGGTCTGTTGCTGATGCAGCAGCGCTATGAAGCGCTCATCGTTCGCTGCGTCGACACGGCTGGCCAGGCGAGCGGCGTCAGGGCCTGAAGCTGCTCAAGTGCGCGCTATGCGGCGCAGCGCGCCAGCCAATGGCGCAACCGGCGGGCGCGCCAGTACCAGTGGCGGCGCCCGTAGGCGCTCAACAGTTCGTCCGGTGTCAAAAGAGTGAACTGCTTGAAAGCCGCGAGGTGACTGCGCAGCCGTTCTGGTGAATCTGCATCGCAGCGACAGGCCGTGATGAAGGTCTTGGCAGCAAAGTAGCTGGCCTGGAAACGCGCCTCGTCACCGAGGGGCGGCGCTTGCACTGCAACCAGACCGGGCAAGGGCGCGAGCGCCTGCATCATGTCGTCGATCTTGCGAGCGCTGCTGCTGGCCAGGATGCTGCCCGCGCGTTGCCTGTAGCCGACCCAGACCTTGTCCATGTAGACGTAGCTGCGTGTCTTCAGCAGCAGGGCGGGTGTCGTGGCCATGTCCTCGAAATAGTGGCCTGCAGGAAACCGCAGGTCGGCGCTCCAGAGCTCGCGACGCGCGATCTTGCTCCAGCTGTGCAGATGCCCCTGCGCGAAGACGCCGCTCACCAGCGCATCGCGATCCGTCAGGCGTTGGCGCGCCGGGCCGGGAAAGGTGTGGCGGTGCAGTTCGCCGCGCAGGCGGTGCTTGAGCTTGAACGGTGTGCGCAGGGTGCGAAAGTCGCAAAGCACGAGGTCCGGGGCATGCTGATCGATGCAGGCGCGCAGGGCCGGCACGGCCCCGGGCATCACCACATCGTCAGAATCCAGGAACCAGAGATAGGTTCCATGCGCGCCGTCGATGAGGCTGTTGCGTGCCGCGCTCAGGCCGCCGTTGCGTTCGTGGCGCAGCAGCCGCACCTGCGGCGCATGTCGGTCGGCGATCTGCTGTGCCAGGCGAGCGCTGCCATCGGTGGAGCAGTCCTCCAGCATCAGCACTTCGACGCCGTCGCCCGCGTCTGCCAGCACCGACGCCACGCACTCTTCCAGGTAGGCCTCGACGTTGTAGACCGGGATGAGCACGCTCAGCCAGGGGCGGGTGTCAGCGGCGGTCATGCGGCTTTCCGAGCAGTTCGATCAGGGCGCTTCCGGCCAGCCAGCGGCCTTTGAGCCAGTGGCGCGCGGTCATGCTGTGCTCGTTGTCGCCCAGGGTGATGAGGGCGGGCAGGCGGGTGGGGGCGTGCGTCAGCGCGATTCGCGCGTAGTGATGCCGCGTGCGCCAGCCGACCGCAGCGAGCCAGGCATGGGGGCCATCTTCGGCGCGCAGCAGAGCCAGCCGGTAGGCCTCGGGATCGCGGTCCATCAGCTCACTGGCTATGACGTGCATCAGCAGGTCGCGCTGGACATCCTCGGTCAGGTTCTGCATGACGGCTGCGTGCCGGCCCTCGTCGCGCAGGCCTTGCAGCAGCGGTTCGGCGCCTTCATCCAGGGCGCGGTCGAAGGCGGCGGCCAGCGCAGTGATGAAGCCGCCACCGGGCACCGACGCCATGAACCAGTTCTCGATGACGGGCAGCTCGGGGCGTGTCGTGTAGCGGTCGATGTAGAAGCCCACGTACTCGGCCTGGCGCTTGGCGCGCAGCTCGTGCAGCCAGCCCAGGTCGCGGCTCAGCAGCGTGGAGGCGTTCATCCAAACGCCGCCGTGACGGGCCAGCAGCTGGATGCGCAGCCAGTCGGCCTGGCGCTCGGCAGGCAGGGTGTTGAAGTCGGCCCGCAGCGTGGGCAGCCAGTGGGCGATGCTGGAGCGGTCCAGCAGCCGGACTTCGTGGTCTGGCGCGAAGCGGCGCCAGTTGGCGATGCAGGCCTGGATGAAGACCGGCACCGGGGCCGCCTGCCAGTAGGCCCAGATCACTTTCGGGATCTCGGCCTGGCAGGCCGGCGCGCTGTTGCCGACGAAGACCGCGCGCGTCTGCGCTGGCGCATGGGCGCGCGCGACGGTGGCGAACTCGCGAAGCAGCAGGCCTGCGACGATGACGATCAGGCCCAGGAAGATGAACGGAACAAGCGTCATTCGCGCCAGTGGTCCGCAATCCACCGCGCCGGCCGCGCATGCCGCCAGTTGCCGTTGCTGCGGCCGGCCAGCGCGTCGGGCGGGTTCATGACGCCGTGGAAGATCAGGATGCGCGCGCCGTCCGGCACGAAGGGGTCACGCCAGTAGCTCGTCGGCCAGGCCGGGATGCAGTGGTATTTGTAGCTGGCGCACCAGGCGTCGTCCCAATACTTCAGCTTGCCTTGGCGGTGCAGCACGGCCGACAGGAAGGCCTGCTCATTGCGGAACTCCGCCTTGGCTTTGGCCTGGTCGGCGACGAACTCGGTCAGCACGTCCTGGTGGGCGCCCAGCTCCCAGCGGTAGACCGACGAGTTGCCGGTGATGCGCCAGGGTCGCTTCCAGTCGTGGATGACGAGGAACTCGCCTGGCACTTCGAAGAAGGGCGTGATGTCGTCGACGATGACAACGTCCAGGTCCAGGAACAGCGCGGTGCCGCTGAGGCCGTACTCGTTCACGAGCACCGGGCTGAAAGTCGTCAGCTTCTTCCAGCCCCGCTCGGGTTCGCCGTTAGGCAGCGTCAGCTCGGGGATGGGCAGGCAGCGCACTTCGGTGCGAATGCCTTCGCTGCGTTCCGTCAGGCAGACGAAGCCGAATTCGCCCTTCAGATGGCGGTGCACCATCGCGTAGAGACGGTTCACGTACTCGGGGCCGTACTTGGTGCCCCACTTCATGCAGACGATGGTGCGCATCAGGCTAGAGCTCTTCGACGTGGCGGGGCGGGTAGGTCCCAGCCTAGGCAACCGGGGCATTGCCAGAAATAGTGCGCCGCCTCGAAGCCGCAGGCGGCACAGCGGTAGCGCAGCAGCGGTTTAACTGCCTTCTCCAGCGCCTGCACCATGGGGACAGCTTCATCGGCTGGCAAGGCGGCGGCGTTGAGCTTGAGCAGTTCGGTCGCAGCGGACAACGCTGGTTGTTCGCGCAGATGCGTGGCCAGGCGTTGACGCTGTGGCCCGGGCTGCAGCGTCGACAGCGCGCGCAGCAGATGCATGCTGGGCGCGCGCTGGTATTGCTCGGTCAGCAGCGCGATGGCGCGCTCGGGCTGGCCCAACGACTGCGCAGCTGCGGCGCAGTCGGCGGCGACGAGGTTGAACGCGGGCGGGTTGGCCGTCAGCAGCTTGGTGAAGGCAGCCATGGCTGCCTCGGCCCGGCCGGCCTTCAAGAGCGACTGGCCTTGCAGCACATAGGCGCGTGCGGCTTCAGGCTCGCGGCGCTGGGCTTGATTCAGAAGGTCCTGCGCGAGGTCGCCATGGCCTTGTGACTGCGCGACGAGTGCCTGTTCGCACAGGTAATGCGCGATGCGGCCGGAGAACGAACCGGTGCCGGCGGCCTCCAGCTCGGCAGCCACCTCGGCGGCCTTGGCCCAGTCGCGGGAGCGCTCGTAGAGCGACAGCAGGGCCAGTCGCGCCTCGCGCTCGAAGGCGGTGTTGCGCAGCTCGGCGTAGGCGGCCTCGGCGCGGTCGAACAGGCCGGCCTTGAAGAAGTCCTGCGCCAGCTCATGCTGGGCGCGGTCGCGGTCGGCTTGCGCCAAGTCACCCCGGCGTAGCAGATGCTCGTGCACGCGCACGGCACGCTCGGTCTCGCCACGGCGCCGGAACAGGCTGCCCAGGGCGAAGTGCAGTTCGGAGGTGTCGGGGTCGTTTTGGACGGCTTCGATGAAGGCGTCGATGGCCTTGTCCTGCTGCTCGTTCAGCAACAGATTCAGGCCCTTGAAGTAGGCCTTGGGCGAATCACGCTGTTCGAGCTTCCACTGCTTGGAATCGAGCTTGGAGGCCAGCCAGCCGAGGACGAAGACGACGGGCAGGACGAAGAGCAGCCAGCGCGGATCAAACTCCATCTTGGTGGGCGGCGAAAGGTGTTGTGGGCGCGTCGGGTGCAGGAGTGGGAGCGGCGGGCAGGGGCTCGATGCGCTGAGCCGCACGGCGATGGCGCCACCACGCGGGCACCATGGCCAGCACGCCGAAGGCCGCGCCCAGGCCGAAGGCCAGCAGCACGATGATGACCTGAGGCGCACGCCATTCGTGACCGAAGAACCAGCGCACGACGGCGTCGTGGCTGTTGTTCAGCGCGAACGCGAACAGCGTGAAGAAGAGCAGGGCCCGCAGGAGCCAGACGAGGGTGCGCATGGCCGAGGATTTTGGCTCAGGCGGCGTTCTGTTTTCCGGGCCGAGCGCTGGGCCGTTCCCGAGCCGGCCCGCCGTGGCGATGTGCTTGCCGGTCAATCCGGCAAGCATCGCCGTCCCTTTGGGGGACCGGCCAAGGTACTCCTTGGACGAGGGGCATCATTCCGTCACTGGCAGGTGCTTGTCGACCGCTTCGCGCAGCGCCTTGCCGGGCTTGAAGTGCGGCGCCAGCTTCTCAGGGATCATGACTTGCTCGCCGCTGCGCGGGTTGCGGGCCACGCGCGGCGGGCGGCGGCTGATGGAAAAGCTGCCAAAGCCGCGGATCTCGATGCGGTGGCCGCGCGCGAGGGCGTCGCTCATGGCGTCCAGGATGGTCTTGACTGCGAACTCGGTGTCGCGCTGGGTCAGTTGGCCAAATCTTTCGGCGAGCACGGCAACGAGGTCGGAGCGGGTCATGGCAAAGCGGCTTTGTCAGTCTTGAATTGAAACAGGCCCGCTGGCGAGGCCGGCGAGCCTGTGGGGAGCATACCCGGCCTCCATAGAGGCCGGGCAGTCAACCGGGAGCTTAGTTGCCCTGGTTGTCCAGCTTGGCGCGCAGCAGAGCGCCCAGGCTGGTGGTGCCGGCGTTCTCACGCTCGCTCGACTGGCTCAGGCGCTGCATGGCTTCCTGGTTGTCGGCGTTGTCCTTGGCCTTGATGGACAGCTGGATGTTGCGGGTCTTGCGGTCGATGTTGACGATGACGGCAGTGACTTCGTCGCCTTCCTTGACCACGTTGCGGGCGTCTTCCACCCGGTCGCGGGAGATTTCCGAAGCACGCAGATAGGCCATCACGCCTTCGGCCAGTTCGATCTCGGCGCCGCGCGGGTCGACGGCCTTGACGATGCCGGTCACCGAAGCGCCACGGTCATTGATCGTGGTGTAGGCGGTGAAGGGGTCGCTGTCCAGCTGCTTGATGCCCAGCGAGATGCGCTCGCGCTCGACGTCCACGGCCAGCACGACGGCTTCGACTTCCTGGCCCTTCTTGAAGTTGCGAACGGCGGTTTCGCCCGTCTCGTCCCAGGACAGGTCGGACAGGTGCACCAGGCCGTCGATGCCTTGCGCCAGGCCCACGAACACGCCGAAGTCGGTGATCGACTTGACCGGGCCCTTGACCTTGTCGCCGCGCTTGACGTTCTCGGCGAACTCTTCCCACGGGTTGGCCTTGCACTGCTTCATGCCCAGGCTGATGCGGCGCTTGTCTTCGTCGATTTCCAGGACCATGACTTCAACTTCGTCGCCCAGCGAGACCAGCTTGCTGGGAGCGATGTTCTTGTTGGTCCAGTCCATTTCGGAGACGTGCACCAGGCCTTCGATGCCCGGCTCGATCTCGACGAACGCGCCGTAGTCGGCGATGTTCGTGACCTTGCCGAACAGGCGGGTGCCGGTCGGGTAGCGGCGGGCAACGCCGAACCACGGGTCGTCGCCCAGCTGCTTGATGCCCAGCGAGACGCGGTTCTTCTCGGCGTCGAACTTCAGGACCTTGGCGGTCAGTTCCTGGCCGACCTGAACGACTTCGCTCGGGTGGCGGACACGGCGCCATGCCATGTCGGTGATGTGCAGCAGGCCGTCGATGCCGCCGAGGTCCACGAACGCACCGTATTCGGTGATGTTCTTGACCACGCCGTTGACGATGGCGCCTTCGGACAGCGTTTCGAGCAGCTTGGCGCGCTCTTCACCCATGGAGGCTTCGACCACAGCGCGACGCGACAGCACAACGTTGTTGCGCTTGCGGTCGAGCTTGATGACCTTGAATTCCATGGTCTTGCCCTCGTAGGGGCTCATGTCCTTCACCGGGCGCGTGTCCAGCAGCGAGCCGGGCAGGAAGGCGCGGATGCCGTTGACCAGGACGGTCAGGCCGCCCTTGACCTTGCCGGAGACGGTGCCGGTCACGAAGTCGCCGGACTCCAGGGCCGTTTCCAGGCTCAGCCACGAGGCCAGGCGCTTGGCCTTGTCGCGCGACAGGATGGTGTCGCCGTAGCCGTTTTCGATGGCGTCGATGGCGACGGAGACGAAGTCGCCGACCTGGACTTCCAGTTCGCCCTGGTCGTTCTTGAACTCTTCGATGGGCACGTAGGCTTCGGACTTGAGGCCTGCGTTGACGACGACGAAGTTGTGTTCGACACGAACGACTTCGGCCGAGATCACTTCGCCAGCGCGCATGTCGGAGCGCTGCAGCGACTCCTCGAACATGGCGGCGAAGGAATCCATGCCGGAAGCGGCGGTTTGGGTTTGGGACATGTGGTTGACCTTGGATAGCGCCGGGGAGCCCCGGACGCGGCGTGCAGACGAGCTGCGGGTTAAGTTGTTGACATCGTGACCCTCAGTGAACTGACGTTCGGAGGGAAGGGCCACGGGCCATGGCTTCTCAAGCCTGGACCGCTCTGACCGATTTTTTGAATGTCGGTCAGAACGGCCGGCGCTGTTGCCACCAAGCCAGCATCTGTTCCACCGAGGCTTCGATGGTCAGCGCCGAGTTGTCGAGCAGCTGCGCGTCTTGCGCTGGGGCCAGAGGCGAGGCCGAGCGGTTCTTGTCCCGTTCGTCCCGCGCCTCCAAATCTTCGCGCAAGCCTTTGATATTAGCGGAAATACCCTTGGATATCAATTGCTTATGCCGCCGCTCGGCGCGCGTCGCGGCACTGGCGGTCAGGAAAACCTTGAGATCGGCGTCGGGGAAGATAGCTGTGCCCATGTCGCGACCGTCGGCGACCAGGCCGGGCAGGCGGCGAAAACTCAGCTGAAGCTCGTGCAGCGCCTGCCGGACGGCGGGGTGCACGGCGACCTGCGAGGCCAGCAGTCCGGTCGCTTCGGCGCGCAGGCGGGCGCTGACGTCTTCCGACCCGAGAAAGACCTGGCCGGCGGCGAAGCGCAGTTGCAGCGTCGGCACGATGGCCGCGACGGCGGCGCCGTCGTCGAGGTTCAGGCCGGCGCGGCGCGCGGCAAGGCCGGTGACGCGGTAAAGCGCGCCGGAGTCGAGCACGGCAAAGCCCAGTGCCTTGCCCACCTCGTCGGCCAGCGTGCCCTTGCCGGAGGCTGTCGGGCCATCGATGGTGATGACGGGGACGTCGGTGGCCTTGGCCGTCACGACACCGAACAACGTCTCGAAGTAGTCCGGGAAGGTCTTGGCGACGCAGTGCGGCTCCAGGATGCGCACCGGCACGGCGGCGCTGGTGACGAGGCCGTTGAAGGCCGCCAGCGAGAAACACATCGCGACCCGGTGGTCGTCGTAGGTGTGGATGGCGGCGGCATGCCAATCCTTCAGCGGTTCGACGCGAATCCAGTCCGGACCTTCGTCGACCGTGGCGCCGAGCTTGCGCAACTCGGTGGCCATTGCCGCGATGCGGTCGGTCTCCTTGACGCGCCAGCTGGCGATGTTGGTCAGCGTCGTCGGGCCGTCGGCGTAGAGCGCCATGACGGTCAGCGTCATTGCCGCGTCGGGAATGTGGTTGCAGTCCAGCGTGATGCCCTTGAGCGGCCAGGCGCCGCGGCGGACTTCCAGCCAGTTGGGGCCGGCCTTGATCTCGGCGCCCATGGCTGTGGCAGCTTCGATGAAGCGTACGTCGCCCTGCAAGGACTCACTGCCGACGCCTTCGATGCGGATTGGCGTATCGGCAGCGGCAATCGCGCCCAGGCCGACAAAATAGGACGCCGATGACGCATCGCCCTCGACGAACACCTCGCCCGGGGAAACATAGCGGCTGCCGGCGGGGATGACGAAGGCCTCCCAGCCCTCGCGCTTCACGGCTATGCCGAAGCGTGCCAGCAGCGCCAGTGTGATCTCGATGTAGGGCTTGGAGATCAGCTCGCCAATGACTTCGATGCGGATGTCTTGCTCGGCGACCAGTGGCAGCGCCAGCAGCAGCGCCGTGAGGAACTGGCTGGACACATCACCGCGCACACGCACGGCGGTGTCGAGCGCCAACGACGAGGGCCCGCGCAGGCGCAGCGGCGGGTAGCCAGCGTTGCCCAGATCGTCGATTGCGCAGCCCAGGCCGCGCAGCGCGTCGACCAGGTCGCCGATGGGGCGTTCGTGCATGCGCGGCACGCCCGAGACCTCGAAGCTGCCGCCCTGTGTCGCGGCCAGCAGCGCCAGCGCCGCAGTCAGCGGGCGCATGGCCGTGCCAGCGTTGCCCAGGAAGAGCTTGGCGTCCTTGGCGCGCAGACGGCCGCCCAGGCCGTCGATGACGACCGCGTCGCCCTCGCGCCAGACGCCGCAGCCCAATGTGCGCAGCGACTCCAGCATGACGGCCGTGTCGTCGGACGCCAGCAGGTCGCGCACAAAGGTCTTGCCCTCGCTCAGCGCCGCCAGCAGCAGCACGCGGTTGGAGATGCTCTTGGAGCCGGGCAGGCGCACCGTGCCTGCGGCGCCGCGCAGCGGCGGCAGGTCGAGGAAGGGGATCTTGAACATCACTTAGCCGCAGGGCGGCCGGAAGGAGGGGCAGGGGTGGGCGCAGGCGCAGGATTGCCCCAGGCGGCGCGACCTTCGGCGATGGGCCGCAATGCGGCTTCCAGGGCCACGGCGTCGCCGGCTTCGATCAGGGCTTCGAGCTGGTCCAACATGGTCCGAAATCGCTTGGACTGCGCCAGAACTTCGTGCTTGTTGGCCAGCAGGATGTCGCGCCAGACGCCGGGCTCGCCCGCTGCGATTCGGGTGAAGTCGCGAAAGCCAGGGCCGGCGAGGCTCAGGTAGTCGCGCGCAGCGGGCTGCTCGGCGATGGCCTGAAAATAGGCAAAGGCCAGCAGGTGCGGCAGATGACTGACGGCGGCGAAGGCGGCGTCGTGGTTGTGCGGCCGCATCTTCAGCACGGTCGTGCCCAGGGCTGACCAGATGTCGGTGGCAAGCTGTACCAGTTGGGGGTTCGTGAAGGGCTGCGGCGTCAGGATGACCTGGCGGCCCTCGTAGAGCGTGGCCTCGGCATGCTGGACGCCACCCGACTCCTTGCCGGCGATGGGGTGGCATGGCACGAAGCTGGCGGCACGCTCACCCAAAGCTCGGCGTGCTGCCTCGATGACGTCGCACTTGGTGGAGCCGACGTCCATGAACAGCACGCCCGGGTTCACCAGGTGGCGGATCGCCTTGAGCGTGCTCTCAGTGGCCGACACGGGCACGGCGATCAGCACGATGTCGGAGCCGGACACGGCCAGCAACGCGGACTCGGCGGCCACGTCGATGACGCCCAACTTCTTGGCCAGCTTGGTCGTCGATGGCGATTTGCTGTAGCCGACGACGCGCTTGACCAGGCCGGCCTTCTTCATCGCCAACGCGAAGCTGCCGCCCATCAGGCCGCATCCGATCACGCCGAGCTGTTGAAACATCAGTTTTTTACCGGGTAGGCGCCCAGCACTTTGAAGAAGGCGCAGATTTCGCGCAGCTCGTTCAGCGCGTTGGCGACGTGAGGCTGGGTCGGGTGGCCGTCGAGGTCGATGTAGAAGTAATAGTCCCACTGACCGGTGCGGGCCGGGCGTGACTCAAGACGGGTCATCGACACGCCGTGCTTCTTCAGCGGCACGAGCAGGTCGTGCATGGCCCCTGGGCGGTTTGCCACGGAGACAACGAGGCTGGTGCAGTCGCGGCCGGTCGCCGGCGGCGTGGCCATCGTCTGCGGCAGGCAGATGACGGCGAAACGGGTGCGGTTGTAGGCCTCGTCCTGGATGGCGTGGGCCACGATGTGCACGCCGAACAGCGTGGACGCGCGCTCGGCCCCAATGCCGGCCCAGGCCGGATTGGTGGCGGCCAGCCGGGCGCCCTCGGCATTGCTGGACACGGCCCGGCGCTCGACGTCGGGCAGGTGCTTGTTCAGCCAGTTCTGGCATTGCGCCAGCGCCTGCGGGTGCGCCAGCACGGCTTCGATGCCGTTCAGCGACGGCTCCTTACGCATCAGGTTATGGCGGATCAACAGACTGACTTCGCCAACGACATGGCAGGGCGTGTGCAGGAACAGGTCCAGCGATCGCGTGACGACGCCCTCGGTCATGTTCTCGACGCCGACCACGCCGAACTGCGCGCTGCCCGACGCCGTCGCGTGGAAAACCTCGTCGAAGTTGGCGCAGTAGGTCATGTCCGCCGCGCCGCCGAAGTATTCGATTGCGGCCTGCTCGCAGAAGGTCCCCATGGGGCCGAGCACTGCCACGCGCTGCGGCGACTCCAGCGCTAGGCAGGCCGACATGATCTCGCGCCAGATGGCCGCCACATGCTCGCCCTGCAGCGGACCGGGGTTGGCGGCGCGGATCTTGTCGATGACCTGGGCCACGCGGTCGGGGCGGAAGAAGGGCGTGCCTTCGGCGCGCTTGATTTCGCCGACCTGCTCGGCGACGTGGGCGCGCTCGTTCAGCAGTGCTAGAAGTTGCTTGTCCAGGCCGTCGATCTGGTCGCGCAGCGCCAGCAGGGCCTGGGAGGCGACGGGTTCAGCCATTGCGGGCCTCGAAATCCTTCAGGAACGACACCAGCGCCTGCACGCCTTCCAGCGGCATCGCGTTGTAGATCGAGGCGCGCATGCCGCCTACTGACTTGTGGCCCTTCAGGGACAGCAGGCCGGCCGCCTTGGCCTGGGTGAGGAAGCTCTCATTGAGCTTGTCGTCACGCAGCAGGAAGGGCACGTTCATGCGCGAGCGGCAGCTCGGGTCGACGCGGTTCTCGTAAAGGCCGGAGGCGTCCAGCGCGCCGTAGAGCAAGGCGGCCTTGTCGATGTTGCGCTGCTCGACGGCCGCCAGACCGCGCTTGCCCGCGTACTCCAAGCCTTTGACCCACTGAAACACAAGACCGGCGACGTAGATGGCAAACGTCGGCGGCGTGTTGTACATGGACTGGTTGGCGGCCACAGTCTCGTAGTTGAACGCCGAGGGGCAGATGTCGAGCGCGCGGCCCAGCAGATCCTCGCGCACGAACACCAGCTTCAACCCGGCCGGGCCGATGTTCTTCTGCGCGCCGCCGAAAGCCAGGCCGACGCGGCTCCAGTCAATGGGGCGGGAAAGTACGTGCGACGAACAGTCGATGACCAGCGGCACGCCGTTCGCGAGCTGCGGCAGGTCGTGGAACTCGACGCCGTCGACGGTCTCGTTGCTGCAGATGTGCACGTAGGCCGCGTCATCGCGCAGCGACCAATCCTGCGGGATCGTGTAGCCCTTGCCGATGTCGGCAGCGATCTGCACGTCAGCGTAGCGGCGCGCTTCGGCCGCGCTCTTGCGCGACCAGGAACCCGTGACGACGACATCGACCTTGCCGCGCCGACTCAGGTTCAGAGGCACGATGGCGTTCTCGCCGAGGCCGCCACCCTGCATGAACAGGATGCGAAAGTGGGCCGGCACCGCCAGCAGCTCGCGCAAATCGCGCTCGGCCGCCTCCAGGATGCTGCCGAACTCCTTGCCGCGATGGCTCATCTCCATGACGCTCATGCCGCTGCCGTGCCAATCGAGCATTTCGGCAGCCACCTGGCGCAGCACAGGCTCGGGCAGGGTGGCGGGGCCGGGAGCGAAATTGAACGGGCGGGATGAGGTCATCGACGGGTGGGCTGCTGCGGGCTTACTTCTTCGGGGCGGCGGAGGCCGCCGGCTTGGCTGCGGCGGCTGGCTGCGGCGCAATGCCGAGTTGCTTGGCGAGGTTGGCCTGCAAGGTCTTGAGGCGGCCATCCAGCGTTGGGCCGGCTTCGGCCATCACCTTCTGCGCCACAGCCTTCTGCAGCTCAACGCTGGCCAGGCCGAATTTCTGGCTGACCGGCGATTCTGCCCAGGCCAGCACCTGCTTCAGTTCGTCCTCGCTGAAGCGTTCGTCCAGCAGCGCCGAAGCCGTGTTGGGCACAGCCTTGGAAATCTTGTCCTTCAGGTAGGGCACGTTCTCCTCGACGAACTTCTTCAGATCGGCATCCATGGCCTTGGCCGTGGCTTCGCGCTTTTCGGCTGGCAGCTGCTGCAAAGCGCCGCGGCCGGCCTGCGTCAGCTGCGACAGCGGACCCTGGATGATGTTGGCGGCCAGGCCGTCGGCGAGGCCCTGCTGCTGCAGAGCGACGATCTTGTCGATCAGAACCTTCTTTGCCGGCGATGGTTGAGCCAGAGCGGTGCCGGCAGAGAGGGCAAGGGCGATGGCGAGGGCCAGGCCCAGTTTGCGAGAGGTCATGTCAGTCCTTGGGGGCTTCAGGGGTTTCGCCGGTCGGGTCCGCTTCACCCGATTCAGTGCCGGCATCGGCTTCATTGGCATCGTTTTCGACGATGCGTTGCAGGCCCGACAGCTTGGAGCCGTCGTCCAGCGCGATCAGCGTGACGCCTTGCGTCGCTCGGCCCAGCTCGCGGATCTCGCTGACGCGGGTGCGCACCAGCACGCCCTTGTCGGTGATCAGCATGATTTCGTCCGCCGGACGCACCAGCGTGGCTGCGACAACACGGCCGTTGCGCTCGCTCTGCTGGATCGCGATCATGCCCTTGGTGCCCCGGCCGTGGCGGGTGTACTCAACGATGGAGGTGCGCTTGCCGTAGCCGTTCTCGGTGGCGGTCAGCACGCTCT